>Ga0207932_1000319_pt1 | contig 16264 bp, 15 predicted proteins | sample NGESurdeep092012_FD_184480 | JGI IMG/M metagenome (GOLD analysis project Ga0207932, IMG submission 184480) | Arctic peat soil microbial communities from Barrow, Alaska - NGEE Surface sample 415-2 deep-092012 (SPAdes) | ecosystem: Environmental > Terrestrial > Soil > Wetlands > Peat ...
TAGCTGAGTGATACGGCGGCTCTTTCCTCGAAAGGCGACTTCTCTTGCTTCGGGCGTCATCCCGGTCATGAATTGCGACTCACCCTCTAACAAAAGAGGGTACTAGATCCCGGCGACTGGGCGGGGGACAGTCCGCCCTCTGGAAAATCCAACAAGAAAGGCGTCTGCCTGCGCCTAGTGTGTCTGAATCAGGCGCGGCACTGCGAGAGTGAACCATGGCACGAACGCCACGACCAAAACGCCGATGATCAGGACCGCGAGGTAAGGGAGCATCGCGCGGCCGGCTGCCTCAAGGCGGCTTCCCGACACCGTGCAGGACACGTAGAAGCCAATGCCGATCGGCGGGATGAATATCCCTACACCCATCGCCAGGATGATGATCATGCTGTAGTGGATGATGTCGAACCCATATTGGGTTGCGATCGGCATCAGCAGCGGCCCGAGGATGATCAGCGCCGGCAGGCCTTCGAGCAGCGAGCCAACCACAATCAGCAGCACGATCGTTCCGAGCGTGAACACGATGCGGCTGTCGCCGGCCGAATGCAGGACCATGGCGAGGCTGGCGGGCAGGTTCGCAGCCGTCAGTGTCCAGCCAAAGGAAAAGGCCGCCGCAATGATGAACAGCACCATTCCCGCCAGCAGGCTGGATTCCACCGCGATCTCGTATAGCGCCTTGAGGCCGACGGCGCGGTAGACGGCGAAGGCCAGAAGCAGGCCGTACAGCACCGCCACGGCGGAAACCTCGGTCGGCGTGGCGACGCCGAAGCGGATTCCGATCACCATGATCACTGGCATCACCAGCGGCAACACGGCGCCGCCGGTTGCGCGCAGCAATTCGGACGCGGTCGCGCGCGGTGCGGAAGTCATGTTGTCGCGCCGCGACAGCACGTAGTTCAGCACCATCAGCAGGAGCGCGATGACAGCGGCCGGCATCAGGCCGGCAACGAACAGCGTGCCGATCGAGATCGGCGCCACCGATCCCAGCACCAGCATGGCGAGGCTCGGCGGTATCGTCTCCGACATGGCCGCCGACGCCGCCAGCACCGCGGCACCCTGTTCGGGCTTGTATCCCTGGCGCTCCAGTTCGCGGCGCAGGACCGATCCGACCGCGACGACGTCGGCGATTTTCGAGCCGGAAATGCCGGAGACCATGTAGATCGTCAACACGGCAACCTGGAGCAGGCCGCCGCGCATATGACCCACAAGTGTCATGGCAAAGCGCACGAGGCGGAGGCTGATGCCGCCCTTTTCCATGATCAGGCCGGCCCAGATGAAGAATGGCAGCGTGAGCAGGATATAGTTGCTGGTGCCATCAAAGGTGTTTTGCGCCACCGCGATCGTCGGAGCCACGCCGCTGATCATGAGGAAAGTCACCGATCCCAGCAGCATGGCAAAGCTGACCGGGAGCCCAAGCAAAATCGCCAGCAGGAAGGCGATCAGCATCAGGCCGAGCGCCGTGCCGTTGGCCAGATGCAGCGAGGGCACGACGCTTGCGGCATAGATGAGGCCGACCAGCAGCACGACGACGCAGGCCGCAGGGACGATTTCGCGCGGCAGGAATTCATACACCAGCCGCTCGACCGCAAACAACGCGGTCAGCCCAAGTCCGACCGTGAGCGGCAGTACCAGCCAGGCCGCGTTGATCTGAAGGATCGGCGTGTCCGATGTCGCCGAGATCGACAAAAAGTCCAGCGAGACATTGCCGACCACGACCGCGGCGATCACGACAAGGAGATCCATGCCGATCGCAAACGACATCCGCCAGCGGGGTGAGAATTTGGCCGTCAGGAACTCGACGGTGGTGTGGTGGCGGGCGCGAAACGCCAGCGCGCCGCCTACGAAGGTTGTCAGCGACAGAAACAGCTTGGCCGCTTCATCGGCCCACAGCAGCGACTCGTCGAACCAGAACCGGGACACGATTCCGGTCAGGACGATGGCAAGCTGGATCACCAGCGCAATCACCAGAATAGCGCGGAACGCCGAGTCGATGCCGTTCAGCCACACGCGGATGCGGTCTGCGAGCGGACCGCGCCTGATCCCATGCGCGGCCACGTCGCTCGATCGGGATGCGTTTCCGCGCTCGCCGTCGGACGACGGCGAGGACAGTTCATGCATGCCCGGCTTCCTTCAGGACCGCGTCATACAGATCGGCGCCAATAATGTCCTTGAATTGCGGATACACGCTTTCGGTGGCCTTGCGGTAATCCTCGCGGTTCGGCTCGACGATCGTCATGCCCTTGGCCTTGTAGCGCTGCGCAATCTCTTCGCTCTTGGCGGCGATGGTGGTCCGCCAGTCCTTGGTGAGGTCGACGCTTGCCGCCCGAATGGCTTCCTGCACCTCCTTCGGCAACGTATCGAACTTGGCCTTGCTCGCCATCATGACGCCGACGTTATAGACCTGATTGGTCATGTTGATCGTATTGACGATCTCATCGTGCTTGGTCGCGGCAAGCGAGATCATCGGCGTCTCGACGGCGTCGATGACACGTTGTGACAGCGCGAGATAGACCTCGGTCAGATCGATGGCGACCGGGCTCGCGCCCAGCGCGCGGAAGGTCGCCGCGAAGACCGCGCCGGGCTGAACCCGGATTTTCAACCCCTTCATGTCGGCGGGCTCGGGCGCCTTCCTGTCGATGGTCGAGACAACGCGCCAGCCCCAGTGACCGAAGCCCAGGCCATAGATGCCCTTCGACGGCAGCATGTCCAGGAGCTTTGCGCCCGTTGGTCCGTCAAGCATGCGCTCGGCCGATGCCGCGTCCGAAAACATGAAAGGCAGGTCGACCACCTGAAATTTCGGGAAGATGGTGTCGATAAAACCGGAGGTGTGCGCGCAAAAATCGATGATGCCGGTCTGCAATCCGGTGAGGATATTGGTACCGCTGCCGAGTTGGCCGATGCTGAACACCTGAATCTCGACGGCGCCGGAGGTACGCTTGGAGATGTCTTCCGAGAAACGCTTGAGCACTTCGTAGAGCGGATGACTCTGGGTGTCGGCGAAGGTCAGCTTCAGCGTGTGAGTGGGCGTGGCAGCCCAACCCGTGCGCCCTACAAAAGGCATGGCTACCGCTGCAGCGATGCCGGATGCTCCAACCTGTAAAAGTTTGCGCCGCCTGATCATTGTAGAGTTTCTCCCTGATACCTTTTTGCTTCTTGTACCTGCCGTTGCTTGTGCGAATGCGAGTAGCACGGGTTTTGCCGAATGGCGAGTGCGCCTGCTATTTGGGTGCCGCCTTAGGCGGCCTCGGACAGCGTCAGAGCGGGCAGCGCATGTCCGTATTAGGCATGAAGAGACTTATGGCACCACAATAGATCAATCGACCCAACCACCTCATTGGTGTGGCTAGATTTCGCAAATCGTTCGCAATTGCGCCAAATTATGGCTCTTCCTCAGCCTTGGTTGCGGCATGCCAGAGGTAGGCGACTGTGGGGATCTTGCCCGCCTGCTGGGCGCCCGTCGCTGTCGGCCACGCCGCCGCGGCTCCGCCGAGAAGCGTGATGAACTCGCGTCGCTTCATTGCCAATCCAGCCCCGATGCAAGCAACCCGACCGTAAGCAATTTTTCGGCACAGGTCCAAGCGTTCGGATGTCCGTCTTGGAATCCAATTTCGGAAGTCATGCGCAAAGATACAAAAAAGCCCCGGACGATGCCGGGGCTCCTTTAGTCGCTGAAAGTTCAGCAGAAGGTCAGTACTTCGCAACCACCGGGCCGCTCCAATTGAAGCGATAGACCAGCGAGGTGCTGACGGTCTGCACCCAGGGCTTGGCGGTAATGGAGTCGCCTGTCGGCAAACCGGTGGCGATGAGCGTTTCCGGAAGAGTGACGCGGCTGTAGTAAGCCGAGCGGTATTCGGTCTTCATGAACCAGCCGGGAGCCGAAATTGGGTCATTGTGGACGTTCACAAGCCGCAGCCTCGCTTCGTCCGTCGCATGTGCCCGGAGTTCAGTTGATACAGATCAACGTCTCCGCGGCGAAAACCCACGAGAGAGTTGGCCTGTGCGTGTTGGCGTTCGGCCACTGCAACCGAGCCACTCGATCGGGGCAGCACCCCACCCGGAACAGGGCCGATTGACCCCTTGGAGGCACGTTTATGTCGGTCGTTACCACTGCCTGCAATCTGTTGGACCCTGCGGCGCGGATGTCGCTTGCCGCGGCCGCGCCCGAGCGCCTGCAACACCGGCCCGAGGGCGCGACATATCTCGACCTGCGCGGACTGCCGTTGGAGCCGCTGCCTGACATCGACGAAGAGCGGATCGCCGAACTGTGCCGGGTGGTTCGGGGTCTGATTTTCGCGGCGGTGGACGGCGCGCAGTCGGGGCACCCGGGCGGTTCATCGTCGAAAACCGAGCAGTTGGTGACCTTGCTGGCCAGCGGAGCGCTGGCCTTCGACGCCTGGCAGCCGAAGCGGGCCGGGCGTGACCGGGTGGTGTGGTCGGCTGGCCACTGTTCGCCGCTGTCGCACGCGTTGGGGGCGGTGGTTTACGAGAGCCTGCGCCGCAAGGGTGTCAAGCTGGCCGGCACCGACGCCGAGGTGGTGGTTTACCCCGAGGATCTGGCCCGCTTTCGCAAGTGGGGTGGGCCGAGCGGGCATGTCGAGTCGACCTATGCGCTGGCCGACACCTCGACCGGCTCGTCCGGGCACGGCTTCTCGGCGGCGCTTGGCTTTGCCCTGCTGCACCGCTCCTGCGGGCTGCCGACCAAGGCGTTCGCCATTGCCGGCGATGCCGAGACGGAAGAAGGGATGAGCTACGAAGCGCGCAACATGGCGGCCCGGCTGGGGCTGGGCAACCTGGTGGTGACGCTGGACTACAACACATTCGGCATCGACGGGTCGATCTTCGAAGCAATGCCGGCGCCGTACTTGAGCCACTGGCTATCGCACGGCTGGAACGTGATCGAAGCGGACGGGCATGCCATCCGCGAACTGGCCTATGCGTATCGGCTGGCGGTCGCGGGGTTCGGGGCGGAGCGGCCGACGGTCGTGGTCTGCCACACTATTAAGGGGTTGGGCTACGGCAAGCTGGAAGGCACCGGCGATTCACACGGCACCCCGCTCGCCCACGACGACTATGTTGCGGCGATGCGGGCGCTGGGATTCGCCATTCCCGGCGTCAAGGGCGAGGCCGCGGCGGATCTTGCGGTGGTGGTGGACGGCTTGAGCCGGGCGGACAGCGATTACCTGGCGGATCGACTGGCCGTTGCGGCAGCGAAGATCCCCGCCGAACCGGCGCTCGAATCCCGCATGGCGGCGACGCTGGCGGGCCGGACGCTGAAAGACTACCGCGCGCTTCGCCGGCCGGCCCAACTGCCGGCCGAACTGGTGTTCGAGGAAGGCAGCCTGGTTCCCACTCGGCGCGCCACCGAGGCGTGGTTCGCCTGGGCGATGCGGCAGACCGCATTCTTCTACGTCGGCGCCGGCGACCTGGCGAAGTCGGTGCTGACCAGCAAGGCCGAGCAGGTCTGGGGCCTCGTCGGGCCGGACAATCCGCTGGGCCGCGGCATTCGCTTCGGCATTGCCGAACAGAACATGGCGATGATGTCGTGCGCCATGAGCCAGGACACGCTGCCCGGTGGCCATCGACCGATGACGGCGTTCGCCACCTATGGCGTGTTCACCCCCATGATGGCCAACCCGGTGCGCATGACGCTGATCAATAGCGCGGTCAACCCGGCCGCCAAGGCGTTCTTCATCATGGTGGCGGCGCACGATGGGCCCGAGACGGGCGAGGACGGGCCGACCCACCACGGACTGTTCTGGATGTCGCTGTTCACCGCCTATCCAGGGATCAAGGTGATGAAGCCGCTCGACGCCAACGAGGCGATCGAGATGCTGTTTCACGCGGCGGAGCTGGGCGAGCCGGTGGTGTTCTCGGTGGTGCGGCCGGGCGTGCCGGTCCTCAAGCGCGGCAACGGAATTCCGCCGGCCCGTGAGGCGATCAATGGCGCCTATGTGTTGAAGCCGTTCCGCGCCAGCGGCAAACCGAAGCTGGTGCTTGCCGTGTGCGGCGGCCAGGTGATGGCCAACCTGCTGGAGATCCTGCCCGAACTGGAAGAGCGGCACGACGTCAAGATCATCGCCGTGACCTCGCCGCAACTGTTCGAGGAGCTGCGCAAGACCGACCCGAAGAAGGCCGACGCCATCCTGTCAGCCGACGAGCGGCCGCACGTGGTGGCGCTGCACAACGGCTGGCGCGGCTTCCTCTATCCGTTCCTTCTGCCGGCCGACCACGCCGAGCGGAGCTTCGGCATGGATGACTTCCTGCGCTCGGGCAGCCCAAAGGAAATCTACCGGGCGGCAGGTTTCGACCCCGATGGGCTCCGCGAAAAATTCCGCAAGATGGATCGATGACCATTCGATTCCGTCGCCGACATAGAATCCGATCCAGCTAAAGACGGCAACAGGGTGGTGGCGCTACTGGCGTTGGAAGTCGCGCTCACTGGGAGGGCGACCGCTGATCGAGCCGGAGTTGCGCGCGCTGATCCGGCAAATGAGCATGGAGAACCCGCTTTGGGGCGCTCCACGCATCCACGGCGAACTGCTCAAGCTCGGGTTTGAAGTCGCTCAATCAAGCGTTGCCAAGTACATGGTCAAACGATGGGGACCGCCAAATCCGGGATGGCTCACCTTCCTGCGCAATCATGCCCCAGATATTGCCGCCATGGACTTGTTCGTTGTTCCAACTATCGGTTTCGACCTGCGCTATGCCTTCGTCATCGTTCGACTAGACCGCAGAGACCTCGTCTGGATCAACGTCACAGCAAACCCGACGGCAGAATGGGTTGCACGAGATAACGGAGGCTTTTCCCTGGGATCAGGCCCCACAACACCTCATTCGCGATCGGGATCGCATTTATGGCACCATCGTCACACGCCGATTGCGCGCCATGGGCATCCGGGACAAGCCTACCGCACCAGCTTCGCCTTGGCAGAATGGCTTTGCTGAACGGCTGATCGGATCGATCCGGCGCGAGTGTGTGGACAACATCATTGTTTTGAGTGAGGCGCATCTACGCCGAATCCTGCGATCTTACGCACGCTATTATAACGACATCAGAACGCATCGGTCATTGGACAACGACGCGCCGGCTGTTCGTCGGTTCAGCGGGCCGGAAGCATAAAAACGTTCCCCATCCTCGGCGGACTCCATCACCATTACGTCAGAGTTTAGGTTTTCGGTATACACAGGGGTCATCAACTGACCTTGTGTCGCGTCTAAGCTAGGTCCGTTCATCCCTGGCCGCCAATAAGCGACATTAGTAAACGCAATTTTTTGATGGTCTTTGAGCGCGGGCGCGATGATTACGGGACGCCGCGAGTCTCTCGACAAGGCTCATAGAACCGGGCATTTTTAACGTTTTAGGGGTAACGGGGGATTTCAATGCCGCTGACGCGGGGCCGTATTTTGGGTTACGATAACGAGCGAATGGCGTTCAGGTTTTCGATGCTGGACGTCGGCGAGGAAGTCGAGTGTCAGATCAGCGCGGCGGCAATCGACGAACTCGTTGGCGGACCGAGAGGCAGTTACGTAGATCGGGAAACTCAGTTCTCGCAGCTGCGCGAAACCATTGAGAGTCTTGCATCTGCCAAGTTCGACGCCGGTACTATCGTTCGCGGCAGCATTCTCCGCATTTTTGCGAAAGATATTCCGAAAGCGATACGGCGTGACGATTTTACTCTATCGCGTTAGGTTGCCAAGGCGCTCGGCCTGATCTTTCCGATGAGGCTCTTCGCCACCGCCAACAAGTTGGTCGAACTGAATTTCTGCTCCGGGCGGACATCCTTCGCCGACGCATTTGCCTTTTATTTGGATCGTTCGAAGGTGACGATACTGCGCGTCAACCCCTTATCCGCCCAATTCGGCATCACGCGCCAGGGCGTCAACACCATCAGTCGCTCACCGGCATCAAAAAAACATATCAAAAGCCTTTTCAGTTTGATCAATCGTTTTTTGGCGGACGGGGTCGCTCGACAGTGTATCGTGTGCGCGAGATCGCCGCGGACAAATGCGGCCGAACGTTATCAATCATCGTTTGCTGGCCGCGGCCGTCCTTTGATTTAGATCATGATGGTCGCGCGGCGGGAGGGCTTTACTGCGCTTTAAGCAGCATTCCAAACGGAGATTAGTGCGAGGCCGCGAACAGGAGGCGTAGATGACCTACCATTTCTCCACCACTGTCAACATGAGGTTTGACGACGCGGTGGCCTGCACAAAAGAGGTGCTCAAACAGCACAATTTTCGAGTGGTTTCCGAAATCGATATGAAGGACAACTTCAAGAAGGCGCTCAATCTCGAATTTCGTCCATACCTTGTTCTCGGCGCATGCAATCCACAACTCACTTATCGAGCGCTTCAAGCGGAAGACAAGATTGGAACGATGTTACCCTGCACTATCGTCTTGCAGCAACATGACGATGGCCGCGTTGAGGTTTCCGCAATTGATCCCGTTGTCTCAATGCAAGCCATCACCCATGTCGTCGTGAACCAGGTTGCCGAAGAGCTCCGCTCCCATTTGAAAAGCGTGATCGATCAAGTGGGCCACACAGCTAAGTCTGCAGGCATCACCTAGGATATTTGCTTCGCCTCCTGCGGAGCCGTGGGCGGCGAGATTAGTCGCGAAGGCCGAGAAGGCCTTGATGTTCTCTTTGCTGAGCACACTCGGACAGCATTGCAGGATATGACAATAAGGTCCTCAAAGGATATGGGCGCTCTTCCGTTCTCACCTTCCCCCGATCCGGCTTGGCTCCTCATCGAAGAAGGTGTCGATCTGGCACGAGAGCGCGAGATTGAGTCGATATTTGCGATAGCCAATGGATACATCGGTACGAGGGCCTCAATCGCAGAGGATGGGAGATTTTCGCATCCATCGACATTTGCCGCCGGCGTTTACGTTACGGACTCGAGCTCCGAACTCGGACCGAGACTCGCGCCGCTTCCAAATTGGTTTCACGCAGAAGTCAAGGTGGAGGATCAACAACTGTCGCTCGAGGCTGGCCGCGTACTCGATCATCGACGATTTCTGGACTTGCGCCAGGGTGTGCTGTGGCGCGAGTGGCGACAGCAGGACCCGAGCGGACGCATTACCCGATTGATCTATCTGCAGCTTGCTTCTCTTGCCGATCGGCACACCCTCCTCCAGTCAGTCACTGTAACGGCCGAAAACTACGCAGGAAGGATAAGTCTCACCACACGTCTTGTCTCATCCGGTGAAATCCGCATGGAGGTCGGGCAGACCGAGTCCGAACCTGCCGTAGTCATGCGCCTATCAGAGACAGACGTCGCGATTGCCAGTACGTCCATGCTGCACCGCCCGGGCACGTCAAGCGCGTCGACGCACGAAGACCGATCTGAGGGCGGCGAAGAGCGGTGGTCATGGGAGACAAGCCTCGGTGAAGCGGTCCGCCTGGATCGTATCATCACTGTCTTCACGTCGCGCGACGTTGCCAACCCGGCCAAGGCGGCCTCGAATCGTCTCGCCACAATCCGCACGTGTGGCTTCCCGACCGTCATGCAGGCGCATGTCGACGCCTGGTCTCGCAAGTGGGATGTCGCGGAAGTTCGGATCAAGGGTGACGAGCAGGCGCAGCGTGCACTTCGCTTCGCATGCTATCACCTCATCGCGGCGGCCAACCCCACTGACGAATATGTCTCGATCGGTGCGCGCGGACTGACCGGCGAGGCGTATCGGGGTCATGTGTTCTGGGACACCGAGATCTATATGCTGCCATTCTATGTCTTCACCGATCCGCCGTCGGCTCGATCACTGCTGATGTACCGCTACCACACGCTTGACGCGGCGCGGCGCAAAGCCAAGGAGCATGGCTATAAAGGTGCGCTCTATGCGTGGGAATCGGCCGACACCGGCGAAGAGGTAACTCCGCGGCACGCGGTCATGCCCGATGGCCGGGTCGAAGCCATCCTTACAGGGGAACGAGAGCACCACATTAGCGCCGACATTGCGTACGCTGTCTGGCAGTACTGGCGCGCGTCGGGGGACGACGGCTTCATGCTAGCGGCAGGTGCCGAGATCCTCGTGGAGACGGCACGCTTCTGGGTGAGCCGGGCACAAGTTGAGCCTGATGGTCGCGCCCACATTCGGCAAGTGATCGGCCCTGATGAGTATCACGAAATGATCGACGACAACGCGTACACAAATGCGATGGCGATTTTCAACCTTGAACGTGCTGCGGATACCATTGAGATCCTGCAGCGCGAGCAAGTCGCCGACTGGCAGCGGCTATGCACAAACCTTGACCTTGCCGAGAAGGAACCCGCGACGTGGCGTGCGCTGGCTGGGCAGCTGGCGACGGGTTTCGATTCTGCAACCAAGCTCTTCGAGCAATTCGCTGGCTATTTCCAACTCGATGAGGTCGATGTAGTGCGCCAGCGAGCTTCGGCCATGCCGATTGACGCCTATCTCGGACCGGAGCGCGTGCGTCGCTCGAAGGCAATCAAGCAGGCAGATGTGGTAGCGCTCAGCGCATTACTGTGGGATCAATGGCCTGTCGCGGTGCACGAGGCGAACTTCCGGTATTACGAACCCCGCACCGCCCATGGCAGTTCGCTGAGCCCTGCGCTTTACGCCCTCGTCGCCGCCCGGCTCGGCGATGGGGCTCTTGCGCAAGCTTATTTCCGCCAAGCTGCCGAGATCGACTTGGCCAACAACATGGGTAACGCCGCCGGCGGCGTTCATATGGGCGCCCTAGGTGGCCTCTGGCAGGCTGCGGTATTCGGCGCGGCCGGCTTACGCGCACGTGAGGACGGCATTGCGCTCGACCCACATCTGCTCCCGGGCTGGACCGAAATGGCATTTCCGGTGCAATGGCGGGGACGCTTGCTGCGTTTGCGCCTGGAAGCTGACCGCAGGTGTATCGAGGTCAATGTCGAGAGCGGTGGCGAGCTCTGTCTCTCGGTCCCCGAGGGGCCCGTATGCCTCGCCCGTCCCGGCCGGCGCTATGTCCTGCGTGGCGACCACTCAGGATGGGGTAGTTGGGAAGAGGTGGGCCAATGACTTCTGCGCAGACAGTGCTGGTCCCCCTCGACGGCTCCGTCCGCGCGACGGCGGCGGTGCCCGTGGCGCGTGGGCTTGCCGAATTGTTTCATGCCACCCTCGCCGTTCTCCATGTTTCCGAGGAGACCTTGGAATCCGCCGCGCTGGTCGACCGCATGAAGCTCTCATCCCAAGACCTGCGTGGGCTGGTTGTAGATCAGCGTACGGGTGCGGCCGCGGCCCGTATCGTGCAAGAAGCCACCGAGCGACACGCAGCCCTGATCGTCATGTGCCCACGGACACGGATGGATGCCAGACCGCGAACATTTGGCAGTGTGGCCGAGGCCGTTCTTCGCGCAGCGCGATGCCCGGTCGTTCTCGTACCTCCAACCCGCGGCCGCAGAGATTGGGCTCTGCGCCAACTGCTATTGCCTCATGATGGGACACCGACGAGCGCCGCAACAATTGGCCCTGCCACCGACCTGGCATCAAAGGCCGCAGCCAAACTCGTGGTGCTTCACGTCGCTACGGCCGGTGCCGAGCGACCCACTGAACCTGGGACACTGGTCTCCCCCCGCTATGTCGACCAGCCCCAACACGAGTGGCCCGCATGGGCGGAGGAGTTCCTCGATCGGCTGCGCGCTGTCGGGCGCGCAACCGACGGGGTCGACATCCGTCTCGTGCTCGCTCAGGGCGAGGCTGGCTCGGCTATCGTCGATTTCGCGCGACGGAACGATAGTGATCTCATCGTTCTCGGCTGGCGCGGTTTACTCGAGCATGACCGCGCGCGCACAATGCAGTACGTAATCCGTGAATCTATCTGTCCGGTGATTGTATTCCGCCTCGATCGCGACGACGGCAGGTAACCTCCGCTATGGTCATCATCGATGTCGGACGTTTCGGCGCCTTCGTCCTCGACTTGGACGGGGTGATCACGCGCACGGCTTCCATCCACGCCCGTGCTTGGAAACAGCTGTTTGACCAATTCCTCGCCCAGCGAGCAGCGCAGAGCGCGACGCCGTTCCTCCCCTTCGATCCCGAGACCGATTATCGCCGCTATGTAGATGGCAAGCCGCGCATTGTGGGGTTGCAGAGCTTTCTCGCCTCCCGAGGGATCAATGTGCGCTTGGGAGAACCTGGGGATCAGCCTGAGCAGGAAACGGCTCATGGGCTCGCCAAGCGCAAAGACCTCTATTTCCTGAAGCTTCTGGCAGTTGTGGGGGTCCAGGTGTTCGATTCGGCACCAGCATTTCTCCGGGATGCTCGGGGACGAGGTGTGCGCACGGCCATCGCCTCATCCAGTCACCATTGCGCCGAAATTCTGCACGCTGCGAGGCTGACAGCGCTGTTCGATGCACGAGTCGACGGCATCGATCTTGATCGACTAAGCCTCACAGGGAAGCCGGCTCCTGACATGTTTCTGGAAGCCGCACGCCGTCTCAACGTACCTCCAGCGCATGCTGTGGTGTTCGAGGATGCGACGGCTGGCGTCGAAGCGGGTCGCGCCGGCAGTTTCGGCCTTGTCATCGGCGTCGGGCCTGCGGCGCGCGCGCCAGACCTGCTCAAGCATGGGGCGGACGACGTTGTTGCCAACCTAGGCGAAGTCCGGCTGGAGGGCACGGCCCATTTGCCTTAAAGCCGCGCGGGCGTAACGGCACCCTTCAATCGCAATCTTCCTTATCCTCCATTTGATCCAAATCAAGTCATTCCCTTTTCGCTCGAATTTTATGTTTACAGAGGATTTGACCATGAGGATTGCTCAAATCGCCCCACTACACGAACGAGTTCCGCCGCGGCTTTATGGCGGGACAGAGCGGGTCGTTTCGTTTTTGACCGAGGAGCTCGTCCGCCAAGGGCACGAGGTAACGCTCTTTGCTAGCGGAGATTCCGAAACGTCGGCACGGCTCGTGCCATGCTGTGAGATGGCGTTGCGCCTCAATCCTTCCGTGCGGGACCATTTGCCCTACCATATGATTATGCTGGAAAAGGTCCGTCAAAGGATCGATCAGTTCGACATCCTACATTTCCACATCGATCTACTTCACGGTCCGCTGGTTCGCGCCATTGCAAATTGGACATTGACGACTTTGCATGGCCGATTGGATTTGCCGGATCTCGTGCCATTCTACCAAACTTTTCGAGAACTCCCCCTCGTCTCGATCTCAAATGATCAGCAGCGGTATCTGCACAACGTGAACTGGCTCGGCACTGTCTACCATGGTCTTCCGCGCGACCTCCTTGCGTTCCAATCGCGTGCTGGTGGTTACCTCGCCTTCCTTGGTCGTATCGCGCCGGAAAAACGGCCTGATCTCGCCATCGAGATCGCAGCGCGGAGCGGGATGCCGTTGAAGATTGCAGCAAAGATAGATCACGCCGATCAAGCCTATTGGGACACCGAGATCCGCCCAATGGTCGAGGTCCACCATCCTGACGTCGAGTTCATCGGAGAGATCAACGAACGCGACAAGGAGAGCTTCCTTGGTGGTGCCGCCGCCTTGTTGTTTCCGGTCGACTGGCCGGAGCCTTTCGGGCTGGTCATGATCGAAGCCATGGCGTGTGGCACGCCGGTGATTGCATTCCGGCGCGGCTCGGTTCCCGAGATCGTGACGGAGGGTGTCTCCGGATTTGTTGTCGACACAATCGAGGAAGCAGTGACGGCAGTCGGACGGGCAACACGCTTGAATCGAGCTAAGGTACGCGCTGAATTCGACTGCCGCTTCACCGCCGAGCGGATGGCTCGGGACTATGTGAATATTTATAGCAAGCTCGTCTCCAAGCGCAGCAGATCTGTGCAACTCGAGATGCTCAACGAGACGCAGCAAGAATCGTACGAGGTGCAATCGTCGTAGCCAGATGGCATGAACAAATCCGGCGCGACGGCAAGTGGATCATGCCGCGCGATTGGAGAACCTCACTTTGGTAAAGGTCCTGCACAGCGTCGCGGAGCGTGATCAGCTTGCGCCCGCTGAGTAGATCGAATCGGATCAGCCGCCGCCTCCAAGGGCAAACGGCTACGACCCTTTGCGTCCCCTGCCATCAGATCGGTGAAACGCATCGGGACGGTCCTCCAAGCTTTGTGGATATCGCCAATCCAAAGATAGACGTCGTCCGCGGCGACATAAACGAAGTCCTGTTTGCCGAAGCGCCCTTTGGCATTGACGCCCGAGGTCATCGGCTTCGGCAGATAAACCGTGATGCCTGTGTTTACCGAAAATCTAAATCCGAACGTATTGACGATGAAGTCCGCCCAATATGGCGCGCGATTTTATGACGCCGGATCGCTGATCCTGGCGAGAGACAGGCGCATCCTTGTTCAATGACCAACTCAGCTATCGATTTTTTCGAGACGGCTTCAACGCCGAAAGTTTTTACAGCAATACAGGTCTCTTTTATGGAGGTGGGAAACTGGGGATCAATCGCCACCCATACTCCACTGATCGGATAATTTTGTGCGGTCGCCGGAAATGAGAGTAGAATTAGACCAATCAAAAGGCCAAGTGAAGGCACTCCCTCAATCCGGGAATGGCTGGCCATTTCGTTATTGACTGCGCTCGCCAAAAAGGGTCCCACGTCTTCGAGCCCCCAACGTCAATATAACACAACAATTCCAAAAATTGCTGAATTCAATGGACCGTATCTATTGCGGTCCGGCGCAATCCCCACAAAATCAGAAGCGATGATACCAACATCGCTATACCGACTGTGCCGAAGCCTATCGTGACTAGGCTCTCTTGCCACGGCGGGGCATTATGGCCGACCCCGGTAATTGGCGACAGGCTGCTTGCGCCGACGACCGCCGCAAAGGTTGTGATGATAACGTTAGCGTAGGTCCCGTACAGCACTGTCCAATATGCCCCGGTCGTGAGTGTTGGAGGCAGCCTCACAAACTGCCACACCGCCCCCAAGGCGATCAGGAATGTTCCGTTCATCAGACCTTCCAGATGAGCGGCCAGTGCCATGCGCGGATTGCTGACCTGACCCTCGACAAAGCCGATCAGCAAGCCCAGCAGGAAGAGAAACATGCCGTGCCAGATTAAACGGCGCTGGCTGTCGGTGGAGAAGGTCATCACAAAGCCCCGCTTATCCGCCAGCTAAATCAACTCGGGCTTATCCTTCGATGCATCTTTTGCAGCGGACTCCCCACCCACTTTCTTAAGTGGTTCGGTTGCTACGGCGAACTGTGTCCTCAGGAACTCGGAATGTAGTTGCATTACTTCATTAATATCCTTGGCTTGCATAAGCTTCCTTGCGTGCTCGAAAGATGCATTTAGATTCTTCTCCGTGATCGCAAGCGTCTGCTTGGCTATATCGGTCATGGGACCCGGGACTAGGTCAACCGATTTGCTGGCTGAATCCATAAATGACGAGATAGCTTTTTCCGCTTGGTCAATACTTTTTTTTGCGAACTCGCGAACCTGTAGCGGTACTTCCATTTCTATTTTAGGGACTGTCATGGCGCATCCTCCGAGTTGGCGATGATGCTATCCCGAATTTAACACTACCTAGTAGGCCTCGCGAGATGAATTCTGTGCCTTCGGCATAGAAAAGCGGGCGTCCGGAGGGATTAACGATTTCGCAAGGCACGCGTGCGGTCAGCGATTCCTTTTACATGATGAAGCGAGCGCGTCTGCTGGAATTATCGCCTGACCAACGTGCGACCTTTCGTCGACGTGTCATAGATTTCAACTTGCCAGCATTGGATAATTCACAAGCAGTTCTTTCGCCGCTTTCTGCGGAGCGGCACCAGTCGTCCGACCACGTAAGTCAATTCTATTTTTCCAGGGTCAATCCGACTTTCAGTGTGACCTGATAATGACGGACCGAACCGTTTTCAATGTGACCGCGCGTTTGTAGGACTTCGAACCATTTCATCTCACGAAGAGTTTTCGATGCCCGAGTTATGGCATTCTGAATTGCATCTTCTATGCTTTTTTCGGACGATCCAACAAGTTCGAGAACTTTGTAAACATGATCTTCCATGTGAATTTGCTCCGACCCGCTTGATGTCTATTTCTTCTTGCCTGATCCGAAGTTCGGTTGCCAACCCGCCGCCGCGCCCTTTTGGCTCGGTGCTGCTGCTATAGTTTTGACCTTTTCCTTTTTCGGCTTCTTAAGACTCTCGATTACCTTTTTGTTCGCCTTTAGCCATGACATTCTCCCTTCGTTGAGTGCCGAGGGTACCATACGTCTGGCGGCAATATCCATTTTTATCGGGCGGCTCGTGGACAAGCGGTTTATGAGCGGCTCGTCGTTCAAAGCCTGGCAAAGCGCGCGAAA
>Ga0207932_1000321_pt1 | contig 16161 bp, 17 predicted proteins | sample NGESurdeep092012_FD_184480 | JGI IMG/M metagenome (GOLD analysis project Ga0207932, IMG submission 184480) | Arctic peat soil microbial communities from Barrow, Alaska - NGEE Surface sample 415-2 deep-092012 (SPAdes) | ecosystem: Environmental > Terrestrial > Soil > Wetlands > Peat ...
CAACAGCAAGCCCGGGTTGATGCCCTGAGCATATCCGGCTTCTTTGGGCAGACCATGATCCACGGCCCAGCGGCGATTTCCATCGGGAATGAAACCGACATGACGCGGGATATTATTTTTCGCCATTGCAAACCTCATTCCAACGTGATGTGATGCCACACGATACCAAGATTGTCATCAGATGTGCAGATGGCACCTGTTATTGTGTGTTTGCGTCGGAATTGAGCGCCTTGGGTAGAGGAAACACCACGTTTTCGCGGGCACATTCATGTTGTGCGCCACTTCGCCCAGGCGTTTCCGATGTTGGCGGTCGGGCCGGCGGTGGGGATTTAGAGTATCCGCGCTTTGGTCTGGGTGCGACAACGCCCGGCATCCTAACCGCGGATTACTACGCTGGCTTCGCAGCGCGCGATAGGCGACGCCGCACTGTCTCCATCGCCATTCGCTCGACACCGATTACGAGAAGAGCGACTCCGACAGTCAATGCGGCACGATAGCCGGAACTCAACCGAGGAAGAACGCAAGCCTCAAACAAGATTACATCGAAGCACACGGAACCTGTCAACGAGTTTGAGACACCGGGTGGACTGAGTTTACTGAGCCACGTCCTGTGAAACGACCAGGAGCTTGGGGGGATTGATCCACGCCGCGGTCGGAAGCGTGGCGGGAATCGGCGGATGACAGACGAAGCGGTCCGGGCGTGCGGCGTACGCGGCGCTGAGGACCACCGCGCGCTGGGCGCGCCGCGCCTCCGCGAGGCCGAAGTGCACGTCGTGCGGCGTGTGCAGGCCGAGCCCCGAGTGCCGGTGTTCGGTGTTGTACCAGGGAAAGAAATCGACGCCGTGCACGCGGGCATGTTCGAGCGACCCGAAGCGGTCGGGGAAGTCGGGCCGGTACTTGAGCGTTTTGAACTGCGCTTCGGAATACGGATTGTCGTTCGAGACCGAGGGACGCGAATGCGTTTTCGTGACGCCGAGATCAGCCAAGAGCAGCGCGACGGGTTTCGACGTCATCGACGAGCCGCGATCCGCGTGGATCGTGAGCTGGCCGGGCGCGATGCCGTGTCGTTCGCAGCTCGTGGCGATGAGCCGCTCAGCGAGCACGGCGGTTTCGCGCGGCGCGACCATCCAGCCGACGACGTAGCGGCTGAACACGTCGAGCACGACGTAGAGATAGTAGTACGTCCACTTCGCGGGGCCTTTGAGCTTCGTGATATCCTACGACCACAGCTGATTCGGACCCGTGGCGAGCAACTCGGGTGCGGTGTAGATCGGGCCGCGCCGCTGCGCGCGCCGTTCCCGCCCTTCGCCCTGCGCGGCGAGCAGGCGGTACATCGTGCGCTCGGCGCAGTGATACGTGCCCTCGTCGAGGAGCGTGGCGTAGACCTGCGCCGGGGCCAAGTCGATGAAGCGCGGTGCGTGCAGCACGTCGAGCACCGTCTGGTGTTCGGCGACCGTGAGCGCGCGGTGCGGCGACGGACGCCGCGGGTGCGGGCCGAACACCACCGGCTGTTGATGCCGGTAGTACGTGGCCGGCGCGACGCCCAGGGCGAGGCATGAAGGCCGCACGCGCAACGGGGCGCGCCGGGTTCCCACGGCGGCCATCAGCGTGTGCCGTTCGGCCCGTCGGCCGTCGGGAGTGTCCGGCCCAGCAGCTCCGCGACTTTTTTTTGGAGTTCCACCAAGGCCTCCGCATGCTCGGCGCGCGCGGTCGCTTTGGCGAGGGCGCGTTCGAGCACGAGGATCCGGTGCACGTGCGGATCGGGCGGTACGGGCTTCGGACCACGGCGGCGCGCGGGGCCGGACAACGCGCCGGCCTTTGCGGCGGCGCGCCAGGCGGCCAGGTGCGAAGAGTAGAGTCCTTCACGGCGGAGCAGTGCGCCGAGCGCACCGGGCTCCACGCAGCGCGCGGCCTCCTCGATGATCTTCAGCTTGAACGCGGCGGTGAACCGGCGGCGGTCGCGGTGGATCGACACCCCAACATCGTGCATCGGCAATGGGCGGGAAGCAAGAGACGACGACATGCGGACATCCTCGATCACCCTCGTACATTAAACTCTGGGAAGATCGGGGTCTCACTCATATTGGCAGAGAGGGCAAGTGCTGCCGGGACGTGCACTGCGACGTGGGCGCCTCGCTCGTCCGGCCATAACCGAAGGAGACTCAACATGAGTGAACATTTCGACCAAGCGGCCAAGGACTGCATCGCAGCATGCAATAATTGTGCGACCGAGTGCGGCCATTGCTTCGCACACATGTCCGGCATGGCCAGCACGAATGCCTGCCCCTCGTGTTGCGTGGAGTGCGCGGCGATCTGTCGGCTCTGCTGCGACGCGATCGCCCGCCACAGCCCGTTCGCCAGACAGCTCTGCAAGCTGTGCGCCGACATCTGCGACTGGTGCGCGAAGGAGTGCGGGGCGCACGAGATGGCGCACTGCAAGAGCTGCGCGGAGGCCTGTCGTCGCTGTGCCGAGGCGTGCCGCAGGATGTCCGCCTGAAGTGGACGGGGCGGGACGATCGCGTGATGGCCGCGATGGATGCCGCCGACGCATCGGGCGGAGACAGCCGCTGCACCTGCCCGCCGCCACCCGCCGATGGAACGGCGCCGCCGATCGCCTGCGATTCGAAGACGGCGCACGTCGCATACATCCTCATGGCCGAGCGGAAGGACACGAACGGCGATTCGCACAACAACGGCAAGTACGCGATGTACCTCACCGTGACGCAGCCCGATCAGCCGGGGCCGAACGCGATTCATGCCGGCGAGAACCTGAACCCCGTGAAGACGCTGCGAATGCGCTACGACGCATGGCGCAAGACGCAGCCGGGGTCGTACAAGTGAGCGCGACGGCGGGCGCTCGAATCGTGACGACGGTCGCCCTGTTGATCGCGGCCGCCTCCACGCTCGGCGCGCAGGTCACCCCGCCGGCGCCGGCGGGGCGCGGCGGTGGCGGCGGCCGCGGCCGCGGGCGCCGGCCGATGGTGGTGATGACGCTGACCTCGCCTGCCTTTGCCGACGGCGCGCGCATTCCCGAGAGACACTCGCAGGCAGGCCGCGACGTCTCGCCCGCCCTCTCGTGGAGCGGCACCCCGGACAGCACCGCGAGCTTCGTGCTGATCGTGCACGATCTCGACGCCGCGATCGGCAACGGCACCGACGACATGCTGCACTGGATGGTGTGGAACGTTCCCGGCGCCGCGCGCTCGCTGGCCGAGGGCATTCCGCAGGGCGCGGAGCTCGCCGACGGCTCACGACAGATCAGCGGCACCGGGCCGTACTATCGCGGCCCCGCCGCGGCGGCATCGGGCCCGGCGCATCACTACGCGTTCGAACTGTACGCGCTCGACGTGATGCTCGAGGTTCCCGCGGTCGGCGCCTCGCCGCCCGCGACGCGCGCGGCAGTCATCGCCGCAATGGCCGGGCACGTCCGCGGGAAGGCTGCGATGGTCGCGTCGTACAGGCGCGCGCCCTGAGCCGGCGCGTCGCACGACGCCCGACAGTCTGTCCGCGAATCCCCGATGCTGCGCGCGCAGGCGCGGCCGTACCCTGTGGACGTAGGGAACGGACGCCCAGCTGAGAGGGCCATCGATGTCGCAGGACACCCACGCCGGCGGGCACCCGAGGGAGCGCCGGCCCCAACCGCGTGCGGAATCCGCGCCGGATCGCGACGCTTCGTCGCGACAGGCGCGGATCGCGTTCGCCGTCCTGGGTGCCCTTACCCTCTACGTGATGCTGCCGTTTCTCTCAGGGCTCATCGGCGGGCCGATCCTCTACGTCGCAGGCCTCCCTCTGCACCGCTGGCTTGCTCCGAAAATCGGCGCGCGTCGATCTGCGCTGGCATGCGCGATCGTCGCGCTCATCCTCGTCATCGGCCCGATCGCGCTCCTCGTCACATCGATCGCCGGCCGCGTTCCCGACATCATCCGCGGAATCGAGGGCAGCGAGGAGTTCAAGCGACTCCTCACGCTGCACGTCGGCACGCTGGACCTGGGCGCGCACGTCCGGACGTTCGCCGGGAGCACGCTCGCCTGGTTCTCGAGCCAGACGCCGGCATGGATCGGCAACGTGACGCGCTCGACGATCAACCTGCTCCTCGCGCTCTTCGGTTTCTACTACCTCCTCCGGTCCGATGACGCTTCCTGGTCACGGCTGAAGCGGACGCTCCCGGTCTCGGACGCGACGGCGGAAACGCTCCGCGCGCGTTTTCATGACGCCACGACGGCGGTTCTGCTCGACGTCGCGCTCACAGCGACCCTCCAGGGCTCGGTGGTCGGTGTCGCATTCGCGGTGGTCGGACTCCCCGACCCCCTCTTCTGGGGCGCGATCACCGCGTGCGCATCGCTGTTGCCCGTGCTCGGAAGTGCCCTCGTGTGGATGCCGGGCGCCGTCGTGCTCGCACTCGAACAGCGATACGGTGCGGCGCTCACCCTCGCGCTCGTCGGCGCGATCGTCGCCTCGAACATCGACAACCTCGCGCGCCTCGTCGTCTTCAAGCACGTCGCGAATATCCATCCGTTCGTCACGCTGGCTGGGGCGTTCGCGGGCCTGAACGCCTTCGGGATCGTCGGCCTGCTGCTGGGGCCGCTGCTCCTGTCGTTCCTCATCGAACTCATGCGGTCGTTCGAGCGCGCGCCCGGAACGAGCCCTGCCGGTTCGGTGTGACGAGCCCAGCGCCGGCCTGGCACGCTCTTCCGCTGTCCGATGTGCTGCGCCGCCTCCGTTCGACGCCGAATGGCCTGACGGAAGTCGATGCACGCGAGAGGCGGCGGCATTGCGGCCCCAACGCGCTCGCGCCGCCGCGCGCGGAACCCGCGCTGCGCATCCTCCTGCGCCAATTCCGGAGCATCGTCACCTGGCTGCTGGTCGCCGCCGTGCTCGCCGCCGTCGCGAACGCTGATCTTGCGGACGCCGGCGCCGTCGGCGTGGTGCTCGCGATCAACGTCTCGCTCGGGTTCGCGATCGAACTGCGCGCGCGGCGCGCGATGCACGCGCTGCTGCGTCTCGACGTGCCGCGTGCGATCGTCCTTCGCGACGGCACGGTGCGCGAGTGCGACGCGCATGAGCTTGCCCCGGGCGATGTCGTCGTCCTGGAGGAGGGTCGGTCCGTTCCGGCCGACGCCCGACTGATCGAGGCGAACGAGCTGCGGGTCAGCGAGGCGGCGCTCACCGGGGAATCTCTCCCTTCCGACAAACGCGCCGATGCCATCGTCGGGGCCGGTTGCACGCTCGCCGATCGCGCCAACATGGTGTTCAGCGCCACCGTCGTGCTGGCAGGCAGCGGCCGCGCCGTCGTGGTCTCGACCGGCATGAACACCGAGGTCGGTCGCATCGGCTCGCTCCTGGACGCGATTCCGGAGGAGCGCACTCCGGTCGAGCGGCGACTGGATTCACTCGGGCGCCGTCTGGCGGGAGCGGCGATCGTCGCCGGCCTGGCCATCGGCGCGATCGCGTGGCTGCGCGGCGCCGGACTGCAAAACGTGCTCCAGACGGCGGTCGCCGTGGCGGTGGCCGCCGTGCCGGAAGGGCTCCCCGCCGTCGTGACCATCGCCATGGCGGTAGGAGTGCATCGCATGGCACGGCGACACGCGCTGGTGCGGCGGCTCAGTGTCGTGGAAAGCCTTGGCGCCGCGACGGTCATCTGCACTGACAAGACGGGCACGCTGACCGCCGGCGAGCAGACGGTCACCTCGTTCTGGCTCGCCGGAAGGTTCATCCGCGTGACCGGAGCGGGCTACCGCGAGGAAGGCGCGTTCTTCGAGGATGGCGCCGCGGACGGCGTGAACACGACTCCCGATGAGGCGCGGACGATCGATCCGCAAGTCGATCCCGCGCTGCGTCTCGCACTGGAGACGGGATCGCTGGCGAACCGCGGCGGCCTCGACTGCACCGGCGGCGAGCCGCGGGCGCGGGGTGACCCGACCGACGTGGCGCTGATCGTGGCCGCGCGAAAGGCCGGCCTCGACCGCGAGGCGCTCGTTCGCGAACGACCAGAAGCCGGCGAAGTGCCGTTCTCGAGCGCACGCATGCTCATGGCGACCTTCCACCTGATGCCGGGAGGCGATACGCGAGCGTACGTGAAGGGCGCGATGACGCGCGTGCTCGAGCGCTGCACGGCCGTGTACGTGGAGAGCGGCACCGAGCCGATGACGGACGCATGGCGAGGCCGCATCCGTGCCGCGGCTGCGGCGCTCGGCGCCCGCGGGCTTCGCGTGCTGGCGCTCGCCTCGGGAATCGTGGACGGCCCGTCCATCCACAGCCTCGGCGGACTCACGTTCACGGGCCTGGTTGGAATGACGGACCCGCCCGCGCCCGCGGTGAACGAGACCGTGCGGCGACTGCAGCGAGCCGGCATTCGCCTGGTGATGATCACGGGAGACCAGCGCGAGACCGCCGAGTCGATCGGCCGCTCACTTGGCATCGTCGGCACCGGCGACGTGGTGATCGAGGGCGAAGAGATCGAGCGCATGAGTGATGTCGCGCTCGCGACCGCGCTGCCCTCGATCGCCGCCGTCAGCCGCGCGACGCCCCAGGGCAAGCTGCGTCTCGTGGACGCGTTCGCAAAGGCCGGCGAAGTCGTGGCGATGCTGGGCGACGGCATAAACGACGCCGCCGCACTCAAGCGGGCGCACGTCGGTGTCGCGATGGGTCGGCGCGGCACGGATGTCGCCAAGGAGGCAAGCGGCATCATCCTCCAGGACGATCGATTCGAGACGATCGCGGCCGCCGTAGAGGAAGGGCGGGTCGTGTTCGCGAACATCCGCCGGTTCGTGTTCTACCTGTTCAGCTGCAATGTGGCCGAACTGTTCGCCCTGCTCGTCGCGGGCCTGGCTGGACTGCCGCTCCCCATGACGCCGATGCAGATCCTCTGGGTGAACATCGTCACCGACGTGATCGTCGCGATGCCCCTCGTGTTCGAACCGCCGGAGTCCGACGTCATGCATGCGCCGCCGCGTCACCCGGCTGAGGCGATCCTGCCGAAGCGCCTGTTGCGTGAAGGGATCGCGTTCGCCTTCGCGATCGCGGCGGTGACCCTCGCCGCGCTGGCGTACGGATTGCGCGGGCCCGCGTCTCCCGTTCACGCAGTCACGCTCTCGTTCATGACGCTCACACTCGCGCAAGTCTTCCATCTCGGCAACGCGCGAAGCTCGCACACCTTGCTCGGCCTCCGTAGCGCGCCGCGAAACACGATTGCGGTCGTCGCCGTGGCCTTCGCACTCGCGCTACAGGTCGCCACCGTGCGGTTCGCCCTGCTGGCCCGGGTCCTGGGGACTGCGCCGATGGGAGCGACTGACTGGATCGTCGTCATCGCGCTGTCTCTGCTTCCGGCAGCGTTCGGCCGCGGACTGCGCCGGATGTCAGGGATCGGCCGCCACGAGAATCCCGTTCACGACGCACGGAAGATCCCCGATGGCGCATCCTCGCGCCCCGTCGGATAGTGCGGGGAGGGCGAGTCCGTTCCAGCAACAATCATTGCGGTGAGGTGGCGAATGCAATCCGACGCCGGATGCGCCACGCGGTCATCTGGTCATCACGCACGCGCTTTCCGCATCGGGCGCTCGTACAGGCGGATTGCGGCCCTCTGCGTGCTGGCCGCCGCGTCGCTCGCCGCACATTCCGCGCCGGCCGACGCGCAGTACTTCGGCCGCAACAAGGTGCAGTACGAACGCCTCGACTTCCGCGTGCTCCCGACCGAGCACTTCGAGATCTATTTCTATCCCGTCGAGTCGCTCGCCACCGCGGACGCCGCGCGCATGGCGGAGCGCTGGTACCATCGGCACAACGCCGTTTTCGGCCGGGGATTTCTGGCCAACCCGCTGATCTTCTATGCGGACAACCCGGACTTCCAGCAGTCGAACGTGATCGAAGACTTCATCGGACAGGGCACCGGCGGCGTCACCGAGGGCGTCCGCGACCGCGTCATCATGCCGTTCACGGGCGTGTATGCCGAGAACGATCACGTGCTGGGGCACGAGCTCGTGCACGTGTTCCAGTATCACGTTGCACAGGCGGAGCGTGGCGGCCTCTCGTCCATGGCGCGACTTTCGCTCTGGTTCGTCGAGGGCATGGCCGAATACATGAGCGTCGGACGCAATGACCCGAACACGGCGATGTGGATGCGTGACGCGCTGCGCCGCAACGACCTCCCGACGATTCGAAAACTCGAAACGGACCCGAAGTACTTTCCCTATCGATACGGCCAGGCGCTTTGGGCGTACATCGCAGGCGTATGGGGCGACTCGGCGGTCGCGCGCGTATTCCGCGCCGCACTGACGTCGGGGTCTGAGCGGGCGATAGTATCCGTGCTGCACGTCAGCGAGGACTCACTCGGCAGCGCGTGGCACGCCGCCCTCAGGGCCGCATACGGCGCGCCGGATGACCGCACGTCTCCGGACGGCGTCGGACGCGGCGTCGCCGTCGGCACGCGTCCTGGCGACCAGAACGTGTCGCCCTCGATCAGCCCGGACGGACGCTATCTCGCGTTCTTCTCGAGCCGGAGCCTCTTCGGCTTCGACGTGTACGTCGCCGAGAGCGCCACCGGACGCATCGTAAAACAGCTGACTTCCGTAACGGGTGACCATCGATTCGATGCATTGAGTTTCATCGGGACGGCGGGCACGTGGTCGCCGGACGGCCGAAAGTTCGCGTTCGCGGTCTACGCGGAGGGAAACAACGAGATCGACGTCGTCGACGTCGAGAGCGGCCGCACCGAGCGGCGGATCCGGCCGGCCGGCATATTGGTGCCATCAGCGATCCTGCGTGGAGTCCGGACGGAAGCCGGATCGCGTTCTCCGGCCTGTCTGGGGGGATCAGCGATCTGTTCGTATTCGACCTTGCGAAGGGTACGACCGTGCGACTTACCAACGGTCGCGAGGCGGAGTTGCAGCCTGCATGGAGTCCCGACGGCCGGTCCATCGCGTTCGTGACAGACCGCTCCGACGGGACCGACTTCGAGGAACTGAGCTACGGCCCGATGCAGCTGGCGCTGATCGACGTCGCCAGTCACGACGTGCGGGTTCTCTCGCGGTTTGGGACTGCGAAGGCCATCAACCCGCAGTTCAGCCCGGATGGCACGGCGATCTATTTCGTTTCAGACCAGGACGGGTTCAGCGATGTCTACCGCCGCACGCTCGCCACGGGCGAGATCGTGCGCATCACGCGGATCGCAACGGGCGTCAGCGGAATCACCGCGCTCTCCCCCGCGCTCTCGGTGGCCCGCACCAGCGGTGACATCATGTTCTCCGTCTTCGATCGCACGGGTTTCAGCATTCGCGCGCTTGCGCCGGGCGCCATCGCCGTCGCCAGCGTCACGGCGACGAGCGTCACTGCCGATGCCGCCCTTCTCCCGCCCGCAGCGGCGAGAGGCGTCAGCACGATCGAGCGCGCCATTGCCGAGGCACGCGGCGGCCTTCCGCCGGCCACTTCGAAGGCGGCTCAGCCGTACAAGAGCGGACTCTTCATCAACACCGTGCAGGCGGCCTCCGTGAGGTGACGTTCGGCGGAGGATACGGCACGTGGGTCGGCGGCGGCGTGGCGATCGGGTTCACCGACATGGTCGGAAACCGCGTCGCGCAGGCCGTCCTGCAGACCCCTGGGCAACTGCAGGACGTCGCGGGTGAACTGTTCTATCTCGATCGCTCGCGACGCTGGAACTGGGGGGCCGAGGCGTATCACGTGCCGTTCGTCGGGGCGTTCGCGAACTACACCAACGCGACCTTCAATGTGCAGGGCCAGCCCGTGGCGGGCTCGGTCGTCACGCAAACCCTGCAGCGCACGATCTTCGACGACGTTCAGCTCCTGGCCCAGTACCCGCTGTCGTCCACGAGGCGTCTCGAGTTTCGTGCGGGCTATCAGCATATCGGCTTCGGGGTGGAAGTCGACAGCATGTTCTTCGTCGGTCCCACCTACCTCGGGCGAAACGTCACGCGTCCGCCGGTGGCCGCCGGGCTGGGTTTCGCGGCGGGCGCCGCCGCGTACGTGAGAGACTATTCGTTCTTCGGCTTCACGTCGCCCGTTGCCGGCGGACGCTATCGTTTCGAAGTCGCTCCCTACGCGGGTTCGCTCAACTACCAGACGGCGCTCGTCGACTACCGGCACTACTTCTTCGCGCGTCCCCTGACGGTTGCCGTGCGCGGCGTTTTCGTCGGTCGCTTCGGACCCGACGGGGAAAGCGTGCGCCTTCAGCCGATGTTCATCGGGCAGCCGTCGCTCCTCCGTGGATACGACGCGTCGGATTTCTCCGTGCACGACTGCACGGCCCGTCCGCTCTCGGCGGATTCCTGCCCCGAATACACCAGGCTGAGTGGGAGCAGGATCGGCGTCGTGAACGCCGAGCTGCGCATCCCACTGTTCGGGACTGAGCAGTTCGGGCTCATCCGGTTTCCGTACCTGCCGACCGAAATCGCGCCCTTCGTTGACGCGGGCGTGGCATGGAATACGAGCGGGCCGCTGTCACTGCGCTTCGACCAGGGAACGCCGGATCGCGTGCCGGTCTTCAGCTCTGGCGTCGCAGCGCGCTTCAATCTATTCGGCGCCGTGGTGCTCGAGGTCTACTGGGTGCATCCGTAAGTACCTGACGAATCCACGCATGGTGCCGGTCGCGCCGATTGAGCAGAGCCACCAGGGGACCTGTGTCGACGACGATCCGCGTCACTTCCCGTAGCCGTTCAGATGCTTCGGATTCGTCGAGAGGTCGGTGGGGCCACCGAGCGGTCCGACCAGCGCATCGACCGCTGCCGTTACAGAGTGGCGCCCGCCGGCCGCCAAGCCCTCCAATGCCTCGCGTACGAGAGCAGAGCGACTCGCCTTACGCCGCCGCGCGAGGTCGCTCAACGCGTCGTCGAGCTGTTCGGGAAGTTTGAACGAAACGGTGCGCATCGGATGCGCCATGGTATTACCTCCTGTTCACAACAGGTAATACCGTGTGTGCGTCCGTCAAGTCAACTCCACTGGTAAACCTCTGGTGCGCCTAACGGCTGGAGTTCTGCTGCGCGGCCGTGGGACCACGCCCTATGATGCTACTTCTCAGGTACCGAGGAGGCCACCACCGGCCGAGTGTCCGCACCGCGTCGGCAGCAACTCGTGGTTATACAGTGGCGGACACGAACTTATGGCCGCTCGGGATATGGCACCGTGACTTTCAATCCCGCCACGAGTCGACGAAGAACGTCGAAGTCCCGGTCGCGAGTGACCAGCATCCAGCCACCCTCGCGCGCCTGGACCGCTAGTAACGTGTCGTTCTGCCGACTCGCGCTGAGGCCAGCCGGTCCAATCTTGCCAAGCAATGCGCCGGTTCGACGCCACGCTGATGCCGAGGGTGCCACAATACGACCACGCCGCTCAAACGCATCAAGAAACAGATCGTCGAGCGCACGACGTGCCTTTTCCGTGCGGACTCCGGCGCTCAGCTCTGCGGCGACGATACTCGAGAGCACAGTCGATGGGAGCGCCCACGTCAGGAACGCCTTGAGGTAATCGAGCTCCGTCGGCTGCCGCAGCGCGTCGACGAGCACGTTGGTGTCCAACGTGTAGATCATCCCGCTCGACGGATCGGCTCAATCGTGGCGAGGCCGCCGGCGGCGGCGAGCTGATCCAGCGCCTGGAACACTTCGGATCGGAAGACGACGAGGTCCAGTGCCGCATCAACCGCTGCCGTCTCCGTGTCCGCCCCTAAGGCCGCTTTGGCGACATCCAGCTTGCGCTGATCCATCAGCATGTTCTTGCGCTTCATCACGCGGCGCGTCTTGGCCATCGGGTGACTCCACTACGAAGGATACTGCGAAATGTAAGATACCTATACAGTTAATGGCAAGGTTGAATCTGTATAACGAGAATTAGGAAGTCACGTTATCCCGCGCCGTGAGCGAAATTCCTTCGCCGCTCGCAGCCTATCGCGCGGACTCCCATTTTGAGTATGAAGCGCAAGAGCTGCGCTGGCAACTAGTTGGACGTAATCACGCTAGGCACATGGCGCGCGTTAGACTGCGGCCGCCCGCAGCATAACCGCGCAGGTGATGTCGCTGACGCGATAGGGCCGTCACGTCGACCATCACGACGCCGGGACCAGAGCTCGTTGTGCATGCTGCGCGCGCTAACCGCCTACCACTTGTCAGCAGGACTGTTCACCGCCCGACCGCCTCGATTCAGGACGTGCGTGTAGATCATCGTCGTCCGCACGTCCCGGTGCCCGAGCAGGTCCTGAATGGTCCGGATGTCGTATCCGTCCTCGAGCAGGTGCGTCGCAAACGAATGCCGGAACGTGTGACAGGTCACGCGCTTCGGGATCGCGGCTCGACGCGCCGCATCCGTCACAGCTCGCTGGATCACAGTCTCGTGCAGGTGGTGCCGGCGGCGCACGCCACTACGATCATCGATGTAGGGCCGGGTCGCGGGGAATACCCACTGCCACTCCCAGGCGCGCTCCGCGCCAGGAATCTTTCGCGCGAGTGCGGCAGGGAGTTCGACAGTCCCCGCACCCACGCGAAGATCACGCCCGTGAATTGTGCGCACCTCGCGGAGATGCGTGGTAAGCGGCGCGACCGCGCTGCGAGGAAGAACTGTCACCCGATCCTTGTCGCCCTTGCCGGCGCGCACGGTCAACACCGCGCGCTCCAGATCGAGGTCTTTCACCCGCAGCTGCAGCGCCTCCATCAGCCGGAGGCCGGCACCGTACAGAAGAAGCGCCACCAACCGCGCGGTGCCGCGCATCTCACCCAGCACGAGTCGTACCTCCTCGCGCGTCAGCACGCTTGGCAGTCGTTCCGGCCGCCGCGCGCGCACGACCTCGTTCAGCCACGGCAGCGGCTCGCGAAACACATCGCGGTACAGGAACAACAGAGCCGCAAGCGCCTGATTCTGAGTGGAAGCACTCACCCGCGCACGAACGGCAAGATGTGTGAGAAACGCCGTGACTTCGGACTCGCCGAGCAATCGAGGATGCTTGAGCTCATGGAAGCGCACGAAACGTTTGATCCACGCAACGTACGCCTCCTCGGTACGCACACTCAAACGCCGAAGACGCATCCGGCGGCGCACCATCCCGATCAGGGAATACTTGCGCTCGTCTCGAGGAAGCTCAGGGTCGGACTCCGGCACTCGCGGCATGCCTGGAAATCAACGCGCCGGCTCTCCCACCATGCGCCATCAATAGCGCGCGTCCGGCAACATTCAACCGCACTTCGCGCGATCAGACGGCCAGCCGCCCCGCCACCACCTCCGCCACGTCGTACACCTCGACGTGCGAATCGCGCGACTTGATCGAGTCCGCCATCATCGTCATGCAGAACGGACACGCCACCGCGATCGCGTCCGCACCCGTCGCAATCGCTTCTTCCGCGCGCTCGGCGTTGATGCGCTTCCCCACTTTCTCCTCCATGAACATCCGCCCGCCGCCCGCGCCGCAGCACAGCCCGCGGTCCTTCGACCTCGGCATCTCCACGAGGTTCAGCATCGGCAGCGCGCGCTTCATGGTCTCTCGCGGCGCATCGTACACGTCGTTGTAGCGTCCGAGATAGCACGAGTCGTGATACGTGAACGTCCGCACCGGCTCGTGCAGATCCTCGCGCAACGGAACTCGCCCCGCCGCCATCAACGACTCGATATACGTCGAGTGATGCACCACCTCGTAGTTCCCGCCGAACTGCGGATACTCGTTGCCGATCTGGTGGAAGCAGTGCGGGCACGCGGTCACCACGGTCTTCACGCCGTACCGGTCGAGCGTCGCGATGTTCTCCTTGGCCAGCATCTGGTACAGATACTCGTTCCCCATCCGGCGCGCGACGTCGCCGTTGCACTTCTCTTCCTGGCCGAGGATCGCAAAGTTCACGTGCGCGGCCTTCAGGATCTTCGCGAACGCCACGGTCGTCTTCTTCGCGCGGTCGTCGAACGAGCCCATGCAGCCCACCCAGTACAGCACCTCCGGCCGCTCGTTCCGCTCCGCCATCTCGGCCATCGTCGGAATGTCCAAGCCCGCCGCCCACTTTCCGCGGTCGCCCGGATCGAACGCCCACGGTGAGCCGCGCTGCTCCATCGACTCGAACGCGGGCATCACTTCCGCAGGGAACCGCGACTCGCCGAGCACGAGATTCCGGCGCAGCTCGAGAATCACGCTGAGCTGATCGATGCTCACCGGACACTCCTGCACGCACGCCCGGCACGTGGTGCAGCTCCACAACTCTTCTTCCGTTATGAAATCGTCGAGCAGCGTCTTCGAGTGGTCGCCCTTCGCCTCGGCCTCGAGCCGCTCGCGCACGTTGATCACGATCTTGCGCGGGCTCAGCAGCTTCCCGGTGATGTTCGCGGGACACACGCTCGTGCAGCGACCGCACTCGGTGCAGGCGAAGCCGTCGAGCAGGCTCTTCCACGAGAGATCGGTGACGTCCTTCGCGCCGAAGACGGCCACGTCGCCCTCAAGATCCATCGGCCGCATTGCGCCGATCACGCCGGGGCCGCTGGTGTTCGAGAGGAACACGTTGGGCAGCGAGACGACCACGTGGAGATGCTTCGAGTACGGCAGGTAGTTCAGGAAGCCGAGCACGAGGAGCGCGTGCGACCACCAGAAGAGATCGTGCAGCACGCCCGTGGTGGCGTGCGACGCGAACATCGTGATCATCAACACACCGATCCACGAGAGAATCAGCAGCGGATCGTCGGCGTGCGTCTCCTTGCCCTGCAGTCGCTTGACGCGCTTGGTGAGCCGTCGGAACAGCGCGAACGACACCGCGGCGATGACCAGCGCGCCCCAGAGATCCTGGTTCATCTCGTAGAACCTGTACAGGGGCGCAGGCACGAAGGGCGCGAACGAGAATCCCGGGAACATGCCGGCGACGATCATCTCCGTCGTCCCGAGCGTCAGCACGCAGAAGCCCCAGAAGATCGCCGCGTGCATGGGGCCCGCGACCGAGTCGCGGAAGATCTTCTTCTGGAAGAGTCCTATCTGGAGAAGATTCCAGAAGCGGCGCGGGAGGTCGTTCCAGCGCACGTCGTCGCGGTGGCCGAGCCGGAGCTCGCCCACCAGGCGCTGCACGTTGTACGCGAAGAAGCCGAGAGCGGCCACGACGACTACCGTGAACACCATGCTCGAGGCCGAGGTCACGCGCCCTTCTTGGCTTCCTTCACTGCGGCCGTCAGCACCGGGAGAATCTCGAGGACGTCACCGACGATCCCGTAATCGGCGACCTTGAAGATCGGTGCTTCCTTGTCGCGGTTGATCGCGACGATGGTCTTCGAGGTGCGCATGCCGGCGAGATGCTGGATCGCGCCGGAGATTCCGCAGGCGATGTACAGCTGCGGGCTCACGAGCCTTCCCGTCTGGCCGATCTGGTCGCTGTGCGGACGCCAACCTTCATCGGTGACGGCGCGCGTCGCGCCCACTGCCGCGTTTCCGAACGCGGCCGCGAGATCTTCGACGAGCTTGAAGTTCCCCGATTCCCTCAGCCCGCGGCCGCCGCTGACGATCACGGGCGCTTCGCCGAGGTCGAGCTTGGCGCCTTCGCTCCGCACGGTGGAGGTGACGACCACGCGGGCACTCGAAGGATCGATGGCCGACGTGATCTGCTCGACCGTTCCGGGCTTCGCGCTCTCCTTCGGCAATACTGCACCCGGGCGCAGCGAGAGTATGGCGGTCGCGGCCCGCAGCGTGAACGACTGAATGATCTTGCCGGTGTAGCCGGGATGCTTCACGGTGACGGCGTCGGCGCCGACCGAGAACTCGGTGACGTCGGCGGCGATCGGGAGCTGGCATTTCGCGGCGACGCGCGGAGCGAGATCGCGGCCCTGTGCGCTGGCGATGAAGAACGCGGCGCGATATCCGCCCGTCGAGAGACGGGCCGCGATGGTAGCGGCCAGCGCTTCGGGATTGTAGTTCGCGAAGCCGGGATGCTCGAGCATGAGCACCACATCGGCGCCGCACGCCGCGAGCTTCGCCGCGTGCGCGGCGATCCCCGGACCGCCCGCGAGCATCGCATGGACCTGGCCGCCCGTCGAATCGGCCACGCCACGAGCCGCCGTGACGGCCTCGAGCGCGGCGCGCCGCAGTTCACCGCTGCGCGATTCGGCGAACGCAAAAACATTGATATTGGCCATCAGAGTACCTTCGCCTCTTCCTTGAGCAACCGCACGAGCTCGGGCACGGCATCCTTCCCTTCACCGATGATCCGGCCGGCC
>Ga0207932_1000326_pt1 | contig 16107 bp, 13 predicted proteins | sample NGESurdeep092012_FD_184480 | JGI IMG/M metagenome (GOLD analysis project Ga0207932, IMG submission 184480) | Arctic peat soil microbial communities from Barrow, Alaska - NGEE Surface sample 415-2 deep-092012 (SPAdes) | ecosystem: Environmental > Terrestrial > Soil > Wetlands > Peat ...
GTGCCGCCGATGGGGCCGACGCTCCTCGACCGCCTCGCCGACGCGGGCATCCCGCGCCGCGGCGTGGGCAAGGTGGACGACCTGTTCGCGGGCCGGAACATCGCCAGCACGCACACGCCGACGAACGCCGACGCCTACCGCCTCCTTGGGGAGGCCCTCACCGGTGTAGATTCCGGGCTGGTGTTCGCCAACGTCATCGAATTCGACCAGAGCTGGGGCCACCGCAACGACGTCGCGGGGTTCCACGCGGGGCTGCTCGAGCTGGACGCGGCCCTGGGGTCGCTGCTCCCGCTGGTGCGCGAGGAGGACCTGTTCATCCTGACCGCCGACCACGGCAACGACCCGACGACACCTTCCACGGACCATTCCCGCGAGATGGTGCCGGCGCTCGTGTACGGGCCGCGCGTGCGCCCGGCGGACCTGGGCACGCGGCGGAGCTTCGCGGACCTGGGCCAGACGGTGGCGGACCACTTCGGCGTCCCGGCGCTCGGCGCGGGGACCTCGTTCCTGGGAGCGATCACGGCGTGAGCGATCGGCTGATCGACGCGGCCAAGGCGGTGCTGGCGCGGGCGTATGCCCCGTACTCGAAGTTCCGGGTGGGGGCGGCGCTGGAGACCACCGACGGCACCATCGTACCGGGGTGCAACGTGGAGAACGCGTCGTTCGGCGCGGTCATCTGCGCGGAGCGCGCGGCGGTCGCCGCGGCGGTCGCGCAGGGGCACCGCGCCTTCCGCCGGCTCGCGCTCACCAGTGACGCCCCCGATCCCGTCGCCCCCTGCGGGCTCTGCCGCCAGGTGCTGGCCGAGTTCGGGCTCGACCTCGAGATCATCTCCGTCGGCGCCACGGGCGGGCGGGTCATCTACCGGCTGCGCGACCTCCTGCCGCACGCCTTCACCCGCGACGACCTGCCGGAGGGCGCGTGAGGCCCGGTCGGCTCTCCATCGCCGCCGCGCTGGCGGCGCTCCTCGCGGGTCTGGGGTGCCGGGAGAACGTCACCTCCCCGGGGAGCTGCCCCGACCTCTGTCCGGCGGGGCGCGTGGTCCTGGTGGACACGGTGATCACGGGGATCGTGATCTCCGACTCGACCTTCCGCGGCTACTACGGTCCCGCCGAGGCGCAGGACCTGCCGCTGGCCGATCTCGATTCCCTCCGCTCCGTGGCGCTGGTGCGCTTCGGCGTGCGGGACAGCATTTGGTACCCGGCCACGAACGACACCGCCGTGGGGATCGGGCGCGTGGACAGCGTGCAGGTCCGGATCACGCTCGCCAATCGCGACACCACGGCGACGCACCTCCGGATCCTGGTGTACCACCTTCCGGCCCAGTTCGACACGGGCATGACCTGGGCGGCCGTGCAGCCCTACCTGACGGATTCGCAGCTCGTGGACACGATCAAGGTGGATTCGTCGTTCACGGGGGGCGACGTCCTGTGGACCTTCAAGCCCGGGGCGATGGACGTGATCCCGGACTCGGACGCGGGGGTGGTGGCGCTCGCCTTCGCCGTGACGGCAGACAGCAGGACGGGCCTCAGCATCACCTCCGTGGAGAATGCGCTGGGGGGACCTCGCCTCGGGTGGTTCGTGCACGCGAAGGCGCCCCGTGACACGCTTTCGCACGGCTTTTTCGTTGGCTCGTCGTTCGACACGTTCGTGTTCGACCCGCCGCCGCCGCCGGTCACCAATGCCCTGGCGGCGGGAGGCCTCCCCTCGGCGCGGAGCATCCTCCGGCTGCAGCTGCCGGCGGTGGCGATCGACTCGGTGCGCGTGATCCGGGCGACGCTCATCCTCACGCCCACGCGGCCCGCGCGCGGCCTGCCGAAGGAGAGCTTCCTCCTCTCGGCGCGCGGGATCGTGCGGGACCTGGGGCCCAAGTCGGTGATCTTCACCGACACGGCGGCGGGCGGGACGGCGGCGGTCGCGACCGGAGACTCCTCCGAGATCCACATCGAGATCGGACGGCTCCTCCGGGCCTGGGGGACGGTGGCCGGCGACTCCTTGCCGAGAGCGGTCATGCTCGTCGCCGAGCCGGAGGGGGCGGGCATGGTGGAAGCGGCGGTGGCACGCGGGGGCGCGGGCGCCGCGGCGCCGCGCCTGCGCCTGACGTTCGTCCGCCCCTATCCTTTCGGTGTGCCATGATGCCGCGCCGTGCGCTCCTCGGGGCCGCGCTCACCGCCGCGGCCGCACTGACGGCACCCGCGGTCGCGCGCGCCGATTCCGTCTTCGGCATCCGCGGCCTGGGGCTCATCGGCCGTCCCTTCTCGGCGCGGGTGTCCTCGTCGGCGGGCGCGTTCGCGCTGTTCGACGGGACCAGCCCCCTGAACCCGGCCTCGCTCACCCAGGTGACGACCACCACGGGGTGGGGCACATTCTCCGCGACGAGCCGGAACTTCGCGGACGGGCCCGTGAGCAGCGCGCTGGGCAGCACCCGCTTCCCCCTCTTCGGCTTCGCGACGCCGATCGGGCGGCGCGCCGTGTTCGGCGTGACGGTGAGCGAGTACCTCGACCGCACGTGGGCGGTCACCACGAGCCAGGACACGACGATCCGCGACTCGACGGTGACGGTCTCGGACGTGGCGAGCAGCACCGGCGGCGTGACCGACGTCCGGGTAGCCGGCGCCTACCGGCTCAGCGACGCCGTCTCCCTGGGCTTCGGGCTCCACGCGCTGGCGGGGTCCACGCGGCTCTCGATCGCGCGCGACTTCTCGGCGGTGGCGTACAGCAACTACAGCGAGGTGGCCACGACGTCGTACTCCGGCGTCGCCGTCTCGGCGGGCATCACGGCGCGGCTCGGGCCGCGCCTGGCGACGGCGGCGTCGTTCCGAGTGAACGGGCGGCTCAAGGCCACGGCGCTGAACGGACCCTCCGCGACCATCGGGCTCCCGCTGGAGGTCTCCGCCGCGGCGATCTTCGTGCCGGTGAGCGGCGTCGGTCTCGCGATCTCCGCGGGGTATCAGACCTGGTCGAGCGCGCAGGCCGGCCTGGCGGCGGCGGGACAGTCAGGCGCCCGGAACGTGTGGAACCTCGCCATCGGCGGCGAGGTCACGGCGCTCCGCTGGCGCGGCCAGGTGCTCCCCCTCCGCTTCGGCTACCGCTGGCGCCAGCTCCCCTTCGGCATCGGGACCCTCGCGGGCTCGGCGCCGCTGAGCGAGCACGCCCTCAGCGCGGGGCTCGGCCTGGCGATGGCGAGCGGACGTGCGACCTTCGACTTCGGCGTCGACACCGGCTCCCGCTCGGCGGGGTCGGCGTCGGAGCGCTTCACCACGGTCTTCGTGGGGCTCACCGTCCGGCCGTGAACGTCCTGCTCCATACCTTCGGCTGCAAAGCCAACCAATACGACACCGAGGTGGTCCGTCAGCGTCTCGAGGCCGCGGGGTGCCGCGTGGTCGCGACGGCGGCCGAGGCCGACGCCGCAGTCGTGAATTCCTGCACCGTGACACACGTGGGCGAGGCGAAGCTGCGCGGATTCGTGCGGCGGCTCGCGCGCGCCCGGCCGGGCATCCGTACGGTGGTGATGGGGTGCGCGGCGGCGGTGGACGACGGGCACCTGGCCGCGCTGCCGGGGGTCGCGGCGGTCGTGGGCGGCGCGGACGACGCGGCGGTGGCCGAAGCGCTCGGCGTCGCGGTGGGGCCCTCGCTCCCCCTGCGCGGGTTCGCGGAGCAGGGGCGGGCCTGGCTCAAGGTGCAGGACGGCTGTGACGAGCACTGCACCTTCTGTGCGACGGTGCTGGCCCGCGGCGCGAACCGGTCCACCGCCTCCGAGACCCTCGTCGCCCAGGCCGCGCTGCTCGCGGAGCGGCATCCCGAGATCGTCCTCACCGGGGTGCACATCGGTTCGTGGGGCCGGGACCTGGAGGGCGGCTGGACCCTCGGCCGCCTGGCGCGGCTCCTCGTGGAGCGGGTGGCGGACGTGCGCTTCCGCCTCTCGTCGGTCGAGGCCACCGAGGTGGACGAGGAGCTCCTGGAACTGATGGCGGGCGCCCCCGGGCGTCTCGCCCCGCACCTCCACGCCCCCCTGCAGTCGGGGAGCGACCGCGTCCTCCGGCGCATGGGGCGCCACTGGTACACCGCGGCGGCGTATGCCCGGCGGATCGAGGGGATCGCCGCCCGGGTCGCGCCCTTCGGTCTCGGCGCCGACGTCGTGGTCGGATTCCCCGGCGAGACGGACGCGGACCACGCCGCGACGGTGGCGCTCGTCCGCGACCTCCCGTTCACCTACCTGCACGTCTTCCCGTACTCGGCGCGCCAGGGTACCGCAGCGCCGCGTCTGGGTGCGCCGCCCGCGAGCGACGTCGTGAAGGCGCGCACGGCGGAGTTGCGCGCCCTCGCCGACGCGCGCGAGGCGGCGCACCGGAGCGCGCGTGAGGGTTCGCTGGCGGACCTGGTGATCGAGGGCCGCCGCGGCGGGTTCCACGAAGCGGTCAGCGAGGACTACCTCGGCGTGCGGATCCCCTCCGACGCGCCGTGGGCGGCGGGGCGCCGCCGCGTCCCGGGCCGCCTCGTGGGCCGTGACGGTGGGCTGCACGCGGAGGCGGCATGAGCGCCGCGCCGCGGTTCTTCATCGAGACCTACGGCTGCCAGATGAACGTGGCCGACGGCGAGCTGATGGCCGGTCTCCTCCGCCGCGAGGGGTACGAGCCCGCCGCCTCGCCCGACGAGGCCCAGGTCATCCTCGTCAACACCTGCGCGGTGCGGGACCACGCCGAGCAGCGGGTCATCGGCAGGGTCGGCGAGCTCAAGCGGCACAAGCGACCCGACGGCGTGCTGGGCGTGGTGGGGTGCATGGCGCAACGGCTGGGGGAGCGCCTCCTCGAACGCGCGCCGCACGTGGACTTCGTCGTGGGGCCCGACGGCTACCGCCAGCTGCCCTTCCTCATCGGCCGCGCCCACGAGGGCGAGCGCCGGGCCGAGACGGCGTTCGACCGGACGGAGCACTACGAGGACGTGCTCCCCGAGCGGCATACCGCCGCGTCGGCGTGGATCACCGTGCAGCGCGGCTGCGATTATCGGTGCACGTTCTGCATCGTTCCGATGACGCGGGGGCCGGAGCGGAGCCGCACCTTGGCCGACGTCGTGCGCGAGACGGAGCAGGTCGCGGCGCGCGGCGTGACGGAGGTGACGCTCCTTGGCCAGACGGTCAACTCGTACCACGACGGCGCCCACGACTTCGCCGACCTCCTGCGCGCCGTCGGCGCGGTCGCCGGCATCCGGCGCCTCCGGTTCACGAGTCCGCACCCCAACGACTTCTCCGACCGCGTCATCGCCGCGATGGCGGAGGTCGAGGCGGCGTGCGAGCACGTGCACCTGCCGGCGCAGAGCGGTTCCTCGCGCGTGCTCAAGCGGATGCTCCGGCGGTACTCGCGGAAGGGATACCTCGACGTGGTGGCGCGGCTCCGCGCGGCCATCCCCGATCTCGCCGTCACCACGGACCTCATCGTCGGGTTCCCCGGCGAGACGGACGAGGACTTCGCGGAGACGGAGTCTCTCGTGGAGGCGGTGGGGTTCGACGACGCCTTCACCTTCCGGTTCAGCCCGCGCGAGGGGACGGCCGCCACGCGGCTCCCCGACGCCGTCCCCGACACGCTGGCGGCCGAGCGGCTCGCCGTGCTTATTGAAGCCGTCCGGCGCGTCGCCCGCGCGCGCAACGCGGCGCTGGTGGGGACGGAGGCGGAGGTGCTCGTCGAGCAGGAGGCGAAGCGTGGCGGCCTCCTCCAGGCCCGCACCCGGCAGCACCGGACGGTGCTCCTCGAGGGGCCGGCGTCGTGGATCGGGACGTACCGGGACGTCCGGCTCGTCGGCACGACGGGCGCGACGTTCACCGGGGTGTCGGCGACGCCCACGCTGGAGGTGGTCGGGACATGAAGAACGTCACCGAACAGCTCGTGACCCAGGCCCACCGGGAGCTCCTGCCCATCGTGCCGGAGCTGTGCCAGTGCGACGTGTGCAGCGAGGACGTGCTGGTCTACGCCCTCAACCGGCTCCCGCCGCACTACACTTCGACGCTGAAGGGGGAAGTCGTCTCCAAGCTCGAGATGGAGGCGGGGCAAGGTTCCATCGACGTGACCGTGGTGCTGCTCGACGGGATGCGGCGCGTGGCCGATTCCCCCCGCTGCAAGAAGGCGCTGGCGCGCCCCTCGTAGGCCCTCCGGGCCGGCGCTGACGTGCCGGCCATCGTCCTCGCGGCAGCGGGATTCGTGGCCGGCGTCTTCGCCGGCCTTTCGTTTCCCCCCGGCCTGTGGCCGGCGTGGCCGGCCTGCGCGGCGGCGGCCGCCGCGGTGTGGACCCGCTCCCGCGCCGCCTCAATCGTGTGCCTGGCGCTCGCCGCCGGCGGGGCGTGGGGCGCCTCGGCAGCGTCCCGGTCGGCGGCGTCGTGCGCCGCCGTCTGGCGGGAGGGGGAGCGGGTCGCGCTCGTCGTCGAGCCGTGGGACCGGCAGGTCCCCGGCCGGCGCTCGCTGGTGCTGGTGCGCTGGCCCGTCGCCTGCCGCGCCGTCCTGGCGGCCCAGTGGCCGGGAGGGGTGCGCGCGCCGCGCGGCACGGCAATCGTGGCGGGATCGTGGTACCGCGGGCTCGCGCGGGGCGCGCCGTGGTGGCCGGCGCGGCCCGGGGCCGGCGGGTGGATCGTGGTCCGCCGCGTGCGGCCGATCGCCGCGGCGCCTTCGCTGCGCTCGCGCCTGCGGGTGGATGCGCAGGCGCGGCTCGCCGTCCTCTTCGGCGAGGCGCGGTTCCCTCTCGTCAGCGCGCTCACCCTGGGCTCCTCGGGTCAGCTCGAGCGGCCGATGCGGGCGACCTTCGCGCGCGCCGGCCTCGCGCACATCCTCGCCATCTCCGGCCTCCACGTCGCCATCCTGGCGTCCGCGCTCGTCGCGCTGCTGCGCCTCGCCGGGGTCGCGCCGGGGCGGGCGCGACTCCTGACCATCCCCGCCATCGCCGGCTACGTGTGGCTCCTCGGACTCCCCCCGCCGGCCCTCCGCTCGGCGTGGCTCCTCGTCGTCTGGGAGCTGGCCCGCCAGCGCCAGCGGCCTCCCCTCCGCGGCGGCGTGCTCGCGGTGACGGCGCTCGGCGTCGCCGCGGTGGACCCCTTCGCCGTCGCCGAGGTGGGACCGTGGCTCTCCTTCGCGGGCGCCTGGGGCGCGGCGGAGGGGGCCCGTTGGTGGGAGGCGCTGGGGTGGAGCGAGCGCCTCCGCGAAGGGCGCCTCTTCGGCGTCGGCCAGACGACCGCGGTCTCCCTCGGCGCCACCCTGACCACGGCGCCCATCAGCGCGCTCGCCTTCGGGACGGTCGCGACGGCCGCGGTGGTCACGAATCTGCTCGCGGTGCCGGCGGTCGCGGTGGCGGTGCCGGCGCTCGCGCTGGCTCTCGGTCTCTCGCTCGTGACGGATGTCCTCGCGCGCGTCGCCGCCGGGGCGGCGGGACTGGCGCTCGACCTCCTCGAGGTCGTGGCGGCGCGGGGGAGCGCGCTTCCTTTCGCCACCGTCACGGTCGCCGACCGCGCCGCGGCGGTGGCGTTCCTCGTCGGCGTCCTGTGGCTCTGGCGGCGCGTCGCGCTCCCCCGCCGGCGGGCCCCGTACCCGGGGATCCTCCGATGGCGCGCGGCCACCGCCGGAGCAGCGCTTTGCGCCGCGGCGATCTGGCGGCCGGTAATCCCGCGCCCCGGCTCGGGTTACAGCCCCGGCCGGCTGGAGATAGATTTTCTCCCGGTCGGGCAGGGGGACGCCGCCGTGATCCACACCCCCGCCGGCCGCTGGATCCTCGTGGACGGCGGGCCGAGAGTTGCCGGACACGACGCGGGCGCGAGCGTCGTCGTGCCGTACCTGCGGGCCGGCGGGGCGACGCGCCTCGCGGTCGTGGTTTCCTCGCACGGCGACGCCGATCACCTCGGCGGCCTTCCCGCGGTGCTCCGCGCCTTCCCGGCCGACCTCGTCCTGGAGCCGGGGGAGCCGCGGGCCACCGGTCTCTACCGGGAGTGGCTCGCCGCGGTCGAGCGCGCGGGGGCGCGCTGGCGGCCGGCGCGCGCCGGGGATTCGCTGGCGGTGGACGGCGTGGTGCTCCGGGTCCTGCATCCCGACAGCGCCTGGATGGCGGCGGGCCTGCCCGCGAACGAGAATGCGGTGGTGGTGCGGGTCGAGTTCGGCGCGTTCCGGGCGCTCTTCCCCGGGGACGCCGGCCCGGCGATGGAGGCGGCGCAGGGGGCCCGGATCGGCCCGGTCACGCTGCTCAAGGTCTCCCACCACGGCAGCCGCTCGGCGACCGGCGCCGCCTGGCTCGCCGCGCTCGCGCCGCGCGTCTGCGTGGTGTCGGTGGGAGTAAACAGCTTCGGTCAGCCGTCGGCCGAGGTGCTGGGCGCGCTCGACGCGGCGGGGTGCCGCACCTTCCGGACCGATGCGGACGGCAGGATCCGCGTCAGCACCGACGGGCGCGAGGCGTGGGTCGGAACGCGCGGCGGCACGTTCGCGGTGCCGCTGGACCACCAGCAGGGGGGGACGTGAGACCGTCGCGCTTCACCCGGATCGTCACGATCGAGCGGTTCATCATGGATCAGGAGCACCTCCATCCCGAGGCGACGGGGGAGCTCTCGAACCTGCTCTACGACATCGCCCTCGCGGCCAAGGTGATCAACAGCCACGTCCGGATGGCCGGACTGGCCGACATCCTCGGGGCGGCGGGTCCGGTGAACGTGCAGGGGGAGATCGTCCAGAAGCTCGACCAGTTCGCCAACGAGACGATCAAGGATTCGCTCCTGCACGCCGGCCGGGTGGCGGTGGTGGCATCGGAGGAGGACCCGGAGCCGATCGCTCCGCCGGCGGACTACCCGATCGGGAAGTACGTGGTCCTCTTCGACCCGCTCGACGGCTCGTCGAACATCGACGTCAACATGTCCATCGGCACCATCTTCGCGATCCACCGGCGCGTGACGGACGGGCGCGGGCCCGGCCTCCTGCGCGACTGTCTCCAGCCGGGGAGCGCCCAGGTGGCCGCCGGGTACGTCCTCTACGGATCCAGCACGATGCTGGTCTACACGACGGGCCACGGCGTGCACGGGTTCACCTACGACTCGACCATCGGCGAGTTCCTCCTCTCGCACCCCGACGTCCGCACGCCCGCCGTCGGCGCCTGCTACAGCGTGAACGAGGGCAACTTCCCCCACTGGAGCCCCGAGGTGCAGACGCTCGTCCGGCGCTTCAAGGGCCTCGATGAACGGTACCCGGCGAAGACCGCGCGCTACACCGGGTCGCTCGTCGCCGATTTCCACCGCAACCTCCTGGTCGGCGGGGTGTTCTGCTATCCCCCCGACGCGAAGAGTCCGCAGGGCAAGCTGCGGCTCCTCTACGAGTGCGCCCCTCTCGCCTTCATCTGCGAGCAGGCGGGAGGCCACGCGTCCGACGGCACGAGGCCGATCCTCGACATCGTACCGACCGCGCTGCACCAGCGCTGCCCCCTCTTCGTCGGGAGCGTGACGGACGTGAAGCTGGCGGAGGACACGATCGCGGGCCGGGCCCCGTGAGCGATCCCCGGACGAGCTCCGGCATCCCCGTCCGCCCCTGCCACACGGCGGCGGACGTGCCTCCCGACCTGGAGGCGCGCCTCGGCGCGCCGGGCGCGTTCCCGTACACGCGTGGCGTGCACGAGACGATGTACCGGGGCCGCCTCTGGACGATGCGCCAGTACGCGGGCTACGGGACGGCGGAGGAGACCAACGCCCGCTTCCGGCAGCTGCTCGCCGCGGGGCAGACGGGGCTCTCGACCGCCTTCGACCTGCCGACGCAGATGGGGTACGACGCCGACCACCCCCTCGCGGCGGGCGAGGTCGGGCGCGTCGGGGTCGCCGTCTCGAGCGTGGAGGACCTCGAGCGGGTCTTCGAGGGGATCCCCCTCGACCGCGTCTCGACGTCCATGACGATCAACGCCACGGCGGCGATCCTCCTCGCGATGTACCTGGTCGCCGGGGAGGAGCAGGGGGTCGCGTGGGCGCGGCTCTCCGGGACCATCCAGAACGACGTGCTCAAGGAGTACGTGGCGCGGGGGACCTACGTCTTCCCGCCGGACGCGAGCCTCCGACTCATCACCGACATCTTCCGCTTCGTCGTGGCGAACGACCTCGCCTTCAACCCGATCTCGGTCAGCGGCTACCACATGCGCGAGGCGGGGGCCACGGCGGCGCAGGAGCTGGCGTTCACCTTCGCCAACGCGCTCGAGTACCTCGGGGGCGCCGTGCGCGCCGGACTGGATGTGGACCGGCTCGCGCCACGGCTCTCCTTCTTCTTCGCCGCGCACAACGATCTCTTCGAGGAGGTGGCCAAGTTCCGCGCCGCCCGGCGCCTCTGGGCGCTCCTCCTCCAGGAGCGGTTCGGGGCCCGGCCGGAGTCGTGCGCGCTGCGCTTCCACACGCAGACCGCCGGCTCGACCCTCACGGCGCAGCAGCCGCTCGTGAACGTGGTGCGCGTGACGGTGCAGGCGCTCGCGGCGACGCTCGGGGGCACGCAGTCGCTCCACACCAACGCGTACGACGAAGCGCTCGCGCTCCCCACCGAGGCGTCGGCGACCCTCGCTCTGCGCACCCAGCAGGTCATCGCCCACGAGTCGGGCGCCGCCCGCACGGTGGACCCCCTCGCCGGCAGCTACTACGTCGAGCACCTCACCGCCGCCCTCGAGGAGAAGGCGCGCGCCCTCCTCGCCGAGGTGGACCGGCGCGGCGGGGCGGCGAAGGCCATCGCCGACGGCTTCTTCCAGGACGAGATCGCCGCGGCGGCGTACGCCGCACAGCGGGCGGTCGAGAGCGGCGAGGACGTGGTCGTGGGCGTGAACCGCTACGCGGGCGAGGAGCGCCCCGATGCGCCGCCGCTCCCCGACTTCTCCGCACTCGCCGCCAAGCAGATCGAGCGGCTGAACCGGCTGCGCGCGGGCCGGGACAGCACCCGGGTCGCCGCGACGCTGGCGGTGGTCACCGCCGCTGCCCGGGGGGCCGGCGCACCCCTGATGGAGCCGATCGTGGAGGCCGTCCGCGCGCGCGCCACCGTGGGGGAGATCACCGCCGCCCTCGAGGTCGCGTGGGGGCGTCACGGGCGCTCCTTGACTGGGTGAGACAACCACATCTAACTTTATGATTCTCTTGCAATTAGGTGATTGCTAGCGATGCCGACGTACGACTACAAGTGCCCGAAATGCGGTACGGTCTTCGAGGTGGTCCACAAGATGAGCGAGCGCCACGTCGCCAAGTGCCCGAAGTGCGGCACCAAGGCGGAGCGCCAGCTCTCGGGAGGCCACGGGATCGTCTTCAAGGGCACAGGCTTCTACGAGACGGACTACAAGCGCAAAGGGGAGAAGCGTCCGGAGCACGACGGGCCTCCCAAGGAGAGCCCGAAGGAGAGCCCGAAGAAGCCGTCCGAGTCTTCCGGCTCGGGCGGGACGCCCTCCTCCTCCGGCGGCAAGGACTAGCCGATGGCCCAGGAGCAGATCCGCGCCGCGCTCGAAGCGGTGGCTGTCCAGCTGGGGGCCATCGCACCGGTCGTCGTGGAGCTGGAGACGCCGCGCGACAAGGGGCACGGCGACCTCTCCACGAACCTCGCGATGCAGCTCGCCAAGCCCCTCCGCTCCGCGCCGCGGAAGATCGCCGAGCAGATCGTGGCGGCACTCCGGCTCGGGCCCGATCTCGTGGAAGCGGTGGAGATCGCCGGGCCGGGGTTCATCAACTTCCGGCTCGCGCCGGGGCAGCTGAACGAGACGGTCCGCACCATCCTCGCCGAAGGGGCGGAGTACGGCCGGCAGCGCGTGGCGCAGCCGCTGCGGGTGAACGTGGAATTCGTCTCCGCGAACCCGACGGGGCCGCTGCACGTGGCGCACGGGCGCGGCGCCGCGCTGGGGGACTGCGTGGCCTCGCTCCTCGCCTGGCTGGGGCACGAGGTGACGCGCGAGTTCTACGTCAACGACGCCGGCGTGCAGATCAACCGCCTGGGCGAGTCGCTCTGGGCGCGGGTGCAGGAGCGAGCCGGGCGGGAGGCCGCGATTCCCGAGCAGGGCTACCACGGGGCCTATCTCCTCGAGCTGGCGGAGCGCCTCGTCCTCGAGCGGGGCGCCGCCTTCGCCGATGAGCCCGCCGCGACGGGCGTCACGGCGTGCCGCGACTACGCGGTCGCGGCGCTGAAGGCGGAGCAGCGCGCCGACCTCGAGGCCTTCCGGGTCCGGTTCGACGTCTTCTTCGACGAGAGCCGCCTCTACCAGACCGCCCCCGCGGGGGGCGCCGCGGCGCAGAGCCCGATCGACCGCGCGCTCGCGGCGCTCGAGGGGCACGGAGCGCTCTTCGAGGAGGAGGGCGCGCTCTGGCTGCGCACGACGGCGCACGGCGACGACAAGGACCGCGTCCTGCGGAAATCCGACGGGACCTACACCTACTTCCTGCCCGACATCGCCTACCACCAGGACAAGGCGGCCCGCGGCTTCGACCGCTCCATCGACGTGTGGGGCGCGGACCACCACGGCTACGTTCCGCGGATGCGGGCGGCGATGCTCGCCCTCGGCCACGGCGACGTCTTCTTCGCCGCCATCATCGTCCAGCTCGTGACGGTGCTGCGGGGCGGGGAAGAGGTGAAGATGTCGAAGCGCGCGGGGGACTTCATCACCCTGCGCGAGCTGGTGGACGAGGTGGGGGTGGACGCCGCGCGGTACTTCTTCCTGATGCGGCGCAGCGAGAGCCCCTTCGCCTTCGACGTGGACCTCGCGACCCGCCAGACCGACGAGAACCCGGTCTTCTACGTCCAGATGGCCCACGCCCGGATGTCGGGGATCTTCCGCGTGGGGGGCGTGGACGCCGGGACGGTGCGCGCCGAGGGGGCGGACATCGCGGCGCTCCCCGAGGCGATGGAGGCGGACCTGGTCAAGACGCTGGGGCGCTTCCCGCTGGTGGTGCGCCGCGCCGCGGAGGCGCTGGAGCCGCACCGGGTCACGACGTACCTCGAGGAACTGGCGCGCGCCGCGCACCTCTGGTACCACCACTGTCACGTGCTGGGCGAGCCCGCCCCGGTGGAGCGGGCACGGCTGGCGCTGGCGCGGGCGACGCAGATCGTCCTCGCCAACGGACTCACCCTCCTCGGGCTGGGCGCGCCGGAGCGGATGTAGATGGAGACGCCGATGGGGCTGCTGGTCGTCGGGAGCATCGCCCTCGACTCGGTCGAGACGCCGTTCGGCCGCACCGAGGAGGCGCTCGGCGGGTCCGCCGTCTTCTTCGCGGTGGCGGGCTCGCTCCTGCATCCCGTGCAGGTCGTCGGGGTCGTCGGTCGCGACTATCCGATGGGAGAGCTGCAGCGGCTGGCGCAGCGCGGGATCGACCTGCGCGGCGTCACCGTCGCCGACGGGGAGAGCTTCCGCTGGTCGGGGAAGTACGGCTTCGACCTCTCCACGCGGGACACCCTGGAGACCCGGCTCGGCGTGTTCGCGAACTTCCGCCCCGTCATCCCCGAGGCGTTCCGCGACGCGGAGTTCGTCTTCCTCGGCAACATCGATCCCGAGCTGCAGCTCGACGTCCTCCGCCAGGTCCATCGTCCCAAGCTCGTGGCCTGCGACACGATGAACTACTGGATCCAGGGGAAGCGCACGGCGCTCCTCCGGCTCCTGCAGGAGGTGGACGTCCTGCTGGTGAACGACTCGGAGGTGCGGGAGCTCTCCGGCGACTGGCACATCCACCGGGCGGCGCGCTGGGTGCTGGAGCGCGGGCCCAAGTTCGTCGTGGTGAAGAAGGGGGAGCACGGCGCCGTGCTCGTGGAGCCGGGCCGGACCTTCTACGTGCCGGCGTACCCGCTCGACGACGTCTTCGACCCGACCGGCGCGGGGGACAGCTTCGCCGGTGGCTTCATGGCGTACCTCGCGCACACCGGGGATCTCTCCTCCGCCAACCTGCGCCGCGCGATGGTCTACGGCTCGGCGATGGGGAGCTTCGCCGTCGAGCGCTTCTCCGTGGCGCGCTTCGAGGAGATCACCGCCGCCGACGTCCGCGCGCGGGTCCGCGCCCACAAGGACCTCGTCCATTTCGATCTCGATGCCGACCTCTGATCCGCGGGCCGACCGCTACCGCGCCGCGGGCGTGGACCTCGGCGCCGCCGAGACCGCGAAGGCGCGGATCGCCGAGCTGGTGCAGGGGACCCGCACCGCCGCCTCGCGCGGGAAGGTGGGCGCCTTCGGCGGGCTGGTGCGTCTCCCCGCCGACGTCCGCGACCCGGTGCTCGTCGCCTCCACCGACGGCGTGGGCACCAAGGTCCTGGTGGCCATCCGCACGGGCCGCCACGACACCGTGGGCGAGGACCTCGTCAACCACTGCGTGAACGACATCCTCGTGCACGGCGCGCGCCCCATCGGCTTCCTCGACTACTACGCCACCGGCCGGCTCGACCCCGCGGTCGCGGCGGACGTGGTGGCCGGCGTGGCGCGCGGCTGCCGCGCGCACGGGATGCCGCTGGTGGGAGGCGAGACGGCGGAGATGCCCGACGTGTACCGCGAGGGGGAGTACGACCTCGCGGGGACGATCATCGGCGTGGTCGGCGAGGCGGACGCGATCCACGGCGAGCGCGTGGCGGAAGGGAACGTCCTCGTGGGGTACGCGGCGAGCGGCTTCCACACCAACGGCTACTCGCTGCTCCGGCGCGTGGTGTTCGCGGAGATGGGGCTCGGCCCCGACGACACCTTCCCCGAGACCGACCGCAGCGTCGCGGACGTCCTCCTCGCGGTGCACCGCAGCTACTTCGCGGCGGTGTGGCCCGTGCGCACGCAGGTGACGGGACTCGCGCACATCACCGGCGGCGGCATCGGGGGCAACCTCTCGCGGGTGCTGCCCACGGGGGTGGACGCTGTGGTCCACGAGAGCGCCTGGCCCCTCCCGACCGCGTGCCGGGTGGTGCAGCGCGCGGGCCGGATCGCGCAGCACGAGATGCGCGAGGTGTTCAATCTCGGCATCGGTCTCATCGCCGCGTGCGCGCCGGAGGACGCCGAGGAGGTGCGGTTCGCCGCATCCGACGCCGGGGTGCAGACGTGGCTCGTCGGGGAGGTGGTGCGGGGTGGCGGCGCCGTGCGTTGGGTGGACGCGGGACACTGACCGGTGGACGACCGCACGGCCATGGAGCGCGCGATCGCCCTCGCGTGGCGGGGGTGGGGCCGGACGGCGGCCAACCCGCTGGTGGGGGCCGTGGTCGTGAAGGAGGGCTTGGTCGTCGGCGAGGGATTCCACGCCGAGTACGGCGGCCCACACGGCGAAGTGGCGGCGCTGGCGGCCGCGGGGGCCGCGGCCCGGGGCGCGGACCTGATCGTCACGCTCGAGCCGTGCCGCCACCACGGGAAGACGCCGCCCTGCACCGCGGCGATCCTCCGCGCCGGCGTGCGGCGCGTGGTGTTCGCCGCCCCCGACGTGGACCCGCAGGCGCGAGGCGGGGCGGAGCAGCTGCGGCGGGACGGCGTGACGGTCGAGTCGGGGCTCCTCGCCGACGAGGTGCGCCGGCAGAACGCGCTCTTCTTCCACCGCCACGGCGACGCGCGCCGGCCGTTCGTCGCGCTCAAGCTGGCGATGTCGCTCGATGGGAGGATCGCCGACCGCTCCGGCTGCGCGCGCTGGGTCTCGGGCGCCGAGGCGCGGGAGTGGGTGCACTGGCTGCGTGCCGGGTACGACGCGCTCGCCGTGGCCGCGGGGACCGCCCGCGCCGACGATCCGGCGCTGACGGTGCGTGGCCCCGTCACGCCGCTCCGGGCTCCGCTGCGCGTGCTCTTCGACCGGCGCGCCGAGGTGCCTCTTGCGGCGCAGCTCGTCGCGACGGCGCGCGAGGTGCCGACGGTGGTGATCGTCGGCCCCGACGCGCCGGCGGATCGGCGCCGGGCGCTGGAGGCGGCGGGCGCCGAACTCCTCGCGGCCGGCAGCTACACCGAGGCCCTCGAGGCGCTGTGGGCGCGCGGCGTGGCGAGCGTGCTGGTCGAGGGGGGCGGCGTCCTCGCCGGCCGGCTCATCGAGGAGGACCTCGTGGACCGCCTCCACGCGGTGGTGGCGCCCCTCCTCCTCGGCGAGGGCGCCGTCGGCGCGTTCGGGGGCCTTCCCGGCGCGGCCCTCGCATACGTGCGCCGCTGGCGCGTGGCGGAGCGGCGGG
>Ga0207932_1000328_pt1 | contig 16097 bp, 13 predicted proteins | sample NGESurdeep092012_FD_184480 | JGI IMG/M metagenome (GOLD analysis project Ga0207932, IMG submission 184480) | Arctic peat soil microbial communities from Barrow, Alaska - NGEE Surface sample 415-2 deep-092012 (SPAdes) | ecosystem: Environmental > Terrestrial > Soil > Wetlands > Peat ...
TCGACGCCATCGAGGTCGAGGACGGCCGCGCCTCCGGTGTCCGGACCGGGGAGCGCGTCCTGCGGGCACCGGTCGTCGTCTCCAACGCCGGCATCCAGCCGACCGTGCTCAAGCTGGTGGGCGCCGGGCACTTCCCGGCGGAGTACGTGGCCATGGTGGAAGGGCTCGAACCGAGCTGGAGCATCGCCGGCATGCGCTACGTCCTCGACGACCGGGTGTTCGACGCCGCCCTCACCCCGGTGTTCAGCGACCAGAGCTGGCTCGACTCGGAGCGCTTCGCAGCCATGGAGGCGGGCGAATGGCCCGATGTCCCGCTCATCGCCATCGATGTGGCCAGCGAGTTCGACCCGACCCTGGTGGCCGAGCCCGGGCACCAGGTGGCCAACATCCAGGTGTTCGTGTCCGCCGACCCGGCCTCCCCCATGGCCGACGAGGCCGTCCGACGGGCCCGCGTCGTGGTGGCCGACCTGTGGCCCGAACTCGAGCGTCACACGCTGTGGTCCGAGCCGTATGGTCCGCGCCAGAACTCCAGGATGACCCGGGACCCCACGGTCCCGGGCAGCGGGGGCGAGGCGGTGGGGGTGGCCCAGGTGGTCGGCCAGGTGGGGCGGTCGAAGCCCGACCCGCGGACGCCGCTGCCGGGCCTGTTCCTGGTGGGGTGCGACGCCGGCGGCCGGGGGGCCGGGACCCATCAGGCGGTGGACTCGGCGTTCCGGGTGGCCGAGCTGGTCGGCGCCGAACTCGGCTGAGCGGCCGGACCGAGAGGGGAGGGAGCGGGCATGGAGCATGCGACAGGGGCGTTGAAGGGCGACCCGGCCTTCGCCGCGGTGATCGAGGCCCTCGGCGAACCGGGCTCGGTCGACCTGGTCCCGACGCCGGCCCTGCTCTGCGACCTCGACCTGCTGACGCAGAACATCGAATTGATGCAGCGGACCGCGGACGCAGCCCGAACGGGGCTCCGTCCCCACGCCAAGTCCCACAAGTCGGCCCGGATCGCCCGGATGCAGCTCGACGCCGGGGCGGCCGGCATCTGCGTGGCCAAGCTGTCCGAGGCCGAGGCGCTGGTCGCCGCCCTCGGGGCTGACGGCGGGCCACCGGTCTCCGTCCTCGTCACATCACCGCTGGGCAACGCCCGATCGGCCCGCCGGGCTGCGGCGCTGGCCGGCCGGTGCGACCTGTCGGTGGTCGTCGACCACGTCGACGGCGTCGCCGAGGTGGCCGCCGCGGCGTCGGGCGGCCCGGTGGTGACGGTGCTGTGCGACGTCGATGTCGGGCTCGGACGGACCGGGGTCACCGGGCCGGGGCCCGCCCTCGACATCGCCGCCCGGGTCGAGGCGGCCACGTCGCTGCGGTTCGGCGGGGTGCAGGGCTACGCCGGACACGCCCAACACGTGGCCGGACGCGAACTCCGGCGCCAGGCGATGGATTCGGCCGCCGACCGGCTGGCCGTCGTCATCGACGCCCTCGAGTCGGCCGGGCTCGCCGTGGACATCCGGTCCGGCGGCGGCACGGGCACGGCACTGCTCGACCTCGAACGTGGCGTGCTGAACGAGCTGCAGGTCGGCAGCTACGTGTTCATGGACCGCGAGTACCGCGACGCGCTCGACGGCGACACCGAATCGGCGTTCGCCCAGAGCCTCACCCTGGTCACCACCGTCATTTCGGCCAATCAGACCGGGTTCGTCACGGTGGACGCCGGCCTCAAGTCGATGGCCACCGACGCCGGAGTGCCGGCGGTCGTCGACCACCCGGGCAGCACCTTCGCGTTCTTCGGCGACGAGCAGGGTCTGGTCACCGCCACCGACGGATGGGCCCCGGCCCGCGGGGAGCGGCTGGCCCTGATGCCGCCCCACTGCGACCCGACCGTGGACCGTCACGACCGCATCTGGCTCACCCGGGGCGACGTCGTCATCGAGGCGATCCCGGTGACCGCCCGGGGCCACTCGTATTGAGTTGATCCCGTTGCACGGAGCAAGCCGGTTCATCTGCCTGGTCAAGGTGCAGGGCCGCCGGAACGGCTACTGGTCCTCGGACGCCTCCGCCTGAGCTGCGCGCCGCCTGTCCGGCGCGGTACCGCTGAGCCTGTGTCCGTCCACGGACAGCACGCCCGTGCATGCCCGCCCACGCGGCACCAGACTGTGGCGCCTGGGCTCCCGCCCCACCGACGACCGGCACTGCAAGGAGACCGACGATGGAGAAGCAGTACGAGCTCTACATCAAGACGACGCCCGACCTCCTGTGGCTGGCGATCGTGGACCCGGACATCCGGGCGAAGTACAACTTCGGCGCCCGGATGTCCTCGGACTGGACACCGGGGGCGTCGATCGAGGTGCGCTCGCCGGACGGTGCCGTGGTCCTCGGCACGGGCGAGGTCCTCGAGGCCGACCCTCCTACCCGGTTGGTCCACACCCTGGTGGCCCACTGGAGCGCCGAAGTCGAGGCCGAGGGCGCGTCGAGAGCGACGTGGGACGTCGAGCCGGTCGGTGACTCCTGCCGCCTGCTCCTCACCCACGACCAGCTGCGCGACGGGGCCAACGCCGAGCTCTACGGGGGGTGGCCGATGATCCTGTCGGGCCTCAAGACGTGGCTGGAGACCGGCGAGTTGCTGACCACGCCCGGCTCCATGATGTACACCTGACGCGGCGACGCCTCCGCAGCGGCGGCAGGCCGAGGATGAAGGGGAGCCGTACCGTCCCGGTGCGGCGGGACAGGCGAGTGGGAATGAGCGAGTGGGGATGAGCGATCGACACACGACGTTCCGCCGGCGGACGACGGGTGGGGCGTGCGTCCTGCTCCTGGTGGCGGCCCTGCTGACCGGCTGCTCCGGCGGCAGCTACGACAGCTCACGGGTGACAGTGGTCGGCGATTCGTTGACCTACCTCGACCAACCCGACCTGTCTCGGGCCCTCGAGCCCCGGTACACGATCGCGTACGTGTTCCGCTTCGGAATCTCGATCGCGGCGGCGGCGGACCTGCTGCGGGCCGAACTGGCGACCGACGGGCGGCCCGGAGTGTTGATCGAGAACCTCGGGACCAATGATGCACTGAGCGGTCGGACAGGGTCGGGACCGCAGTCGACGCTGGAGCCAGTGGTGTCGGCCGCGGCCGGCATCCCGTGCGTCGTCCTCACCACCGTCAACACCCATGCGGACGAGCGCGGAGGGAGCGACGTGGCGGCCAGGATCAACGGGGAGATCGCCCGGCTCCTCCTGTCGCATCCGAAGCGGTACCGGGTCGTCGACTGGAACCGGTTCGTGCAGTCGCTCAGCCCAGCCGATACCGCCCGGTACCTCGAGGTCGACCGCATCCACGAGACCCGGGCGGGGGCCCAGTGGCTGGCTGGGGCCTACGTGTCAGCCATCGACTCCTGCCACGTCCGGGCCGGAGGGTGATGGAGAGCCAGCCGACCACACCCCACCGGGCGGCCGATCCGCGTCAGGTGCTCCTCAATCCTCGATCAGGGAGTCGATGACACCAGCGGGCCGACGATGGCCGACTGGTAATTGGCGGTGTTGGGCGAGGAGCACACGGCGATACCACCGGACGCGGCGACCAGGGCGGCGTGGGTCTCCCCCGGCGGGTACACCCGCACCTGGGTGGCGGTGCCCTGCGACGAGCACGGGGGGATTCCGGGGTCGGTGACGGACACCGAGGAGTATCCGCTGGCCCCGGGGGCCAACGTGACCGCGGTGACCCCGATGCCGCTCGTGCGCTGGGCCGGCACGCCGATCTGGCTGCCGCCGGCTGTGAGGAATGACACCCCGGGGTAGCCGAAGAGCGTGCAGGTCGACGTTCCGGCGTTGCGGTAGGTGAGCACGTAGTGGATGGCGCCCGCCGTGCCGTTCGGGCTGCCGAGCGTGATGGTCAGGTCGGCCGTGGCGCAGCTCTTGGACTTCGGGCCCGAGGACGTCGTCGTGGAGGCCGTCGTGGTCGAGGTGGTGGTCGGGGACGTCGTCGTGGTGCTGGCCTTGGAGGTCGTGGTCGTCGACGGGGACGACGAGCTGCTGCAGGCGGTCAGGAGGAGGGCGGCACCCACGAGGGTGAGCACCGCCACCCGCGCCCTCCCGGGGACCGGGGTCGGTACTTCCATCGGGACACGTCGGTCGGTCGGACGGTGGCGTGGTCGCATCGCGGGCTCCCTGGTCGGTGCTGCGGGCGCATGGGCCCATCCCCAACCGTAGGCCCACCCTCGCACGGGCAGGTGGAACCCGGGTGGCCGCTCCGGGCGGAACTCCGGTCAGGGCGTGGGGACGGCGTGGGCCGGCGCCGGCGGCTCCTCGGACCGGAGCCGGAGCACCCTCGGGTAGTGGGCGGCGTCGAACTCGTCGACGAAACCCCGCACCGGCTTCGGGAGCTGGACGGTCAGCTTGCCGCCCGGTCGCCCGTCTTCCTTCAGGAGGGTGAGGATCAAGGTGCAGGGGCCGACGGCAACCGACCTGATTCGGGGGTCGGCCTTCATGACGGCCGAGGTGTAGAGGGCGATGGCACACGAGGTGTTGCTCCTCGGCACCCCCTGCACGCCGGCGGCCTCGAGCGAGGAGGCCACCTCGTCGGGGTCGTGGCCGAGGCCTTCCAGCAGGGCCCCCACCCGCCTCTTGATCTCGCGCAACTCACCCATCGGCACTCCTCACCTGGGATCTCGCCCCGGAACGGCAGTCAATTCACCGATGGGCAATCATACGTGGGCGCCGCCGGCGGCGGCGGCGGCGGCGGGACGGGGACGGTCGAGAGGAGTGGGAGTGGGCATGGGCGACGAGTTCAACGGATGGGGTCCGGCGCTCGAGGAGATCGCCCGCCGCAAGGCCGAAGCCCGGGTCATGGGCGGCGAGGCCCGTCGCACCCGCCAGCACGACAGGGGACGGCTAGACGCCCGCGAGCGCCTCGAGGCCCTGTTCGACCCGGGCACCTTCGTGGAGATCGGGCTGCTCGTCGGGGCGATCGACGACCCGCCGGTCCCGGGCGACGGGCTGGTGACCGGGTCGGGCCGGATCGACGGCCGCCCCGCCCTGGCCGGGGCCGAGGACGTCACCGTCCTCGGAGGGTCGATCGGGAGCGGGTCGGCCGACAAGCGCTACCGGCTGTGTCAGTTGGCCCGCCAGGAGCGGGTCCCCCTGGTCATGGTGCTCGAAGGGGCCGGCCACCGGGTGACCGAGGCCGCCGTCGGTCGGCGGCCGGGTGACCTCATGGGCCTGGCCGAGCTTTCCGGCCTGGTCCCCCTGGTCAGCCTGGTGTGCGGGGCGTCGGCCGGGCACGGCGCGCTGACCGCGCCGTTGTGCGACTTCGTAGCCATGACCGAGACGGCATCGATCTTCGCCGCGGGCCCGCCGCTGGTGCGATCGGCCACCGGGGAGGACGTCACCAAGGAGGCCCTGGGAGGGCCGGCCGTGGCGGTCGCATCGGGCGGCGTGGTCCACAACGTGGTGGCCGACGACCACGAGGCCATCGCCCTGGCCCGTCGGTACCTGTCCCACTTCCCGGGCAACGCCTGGGAGGCGCCGCCCCATCGGGACGGTCCGGACACCGGTAGGCGACGCGTCGACCTGCTCCCGCTCATCCCGCCCGACCCGCGGCGCCCCTACCCGGTCCGCCCCGTGCTGGAGGCCCTGGTCGACGGCGGCGAGCTGCTCGACGTCCAACCGGACTTCGGGTCATCCATCGTCACGGCGCTCGCCCACCTCGGCGGCCGCAGCGTGGCACTGGTGGCCAACGACCCGAGCGTGCTGGCCGGCACCATCGACGGCGACGCGGCGGACAAGGCGGCCCACTTCCTCGACGTGGCCGACGCCTTCGGCCTCCCGTGCGTCTTCCTCGCCGACAACCCCGGCGTGCTGGCCGGCACCGCCGCCGAAGGGGGCGGCATCCTCCGGCACGCGGCCCGGCTCTTCGCCGTGCAGCACCGGATGCGGGTGCCCAAGCTGCACGTCACCCTCCGCAAGGCCTTCGGGTTCGGCTCGTCGGTGATGGCCATGAACCCCTTCGACGGCCAGACCGTCACCCTGGCCCTGCCCTCCGTCACTCTCGGTGCGCTCCCGGCGGCGTCGGCGGCCAGCGCCATCGACGACCCCGAGGAGCGGGCCCGGGTGGCCGCCCAGCAGTCGGAGGCATCCGTCCGGGCCGCCGCCCGACTCTCCTACGACGACGTGGTGGACCCCCGGGACCTGCGCGATGCACTGCTCGCCGGGCTCGACCTGGCCGATGGCCGGAGGGCGGTCCCCCGTGAGCCACGGGCGCTCGGGATCCTGCCGTAGACCTCGACTGATCGAATGACCCGGTCGGACCGGCTCAGATCGGGCCGGCCTGCAGGCGGAGCATGTCGGCCGAGCCGGCCCCGTCGACGGCGATGACCTGGCCCGACACGAACCGGGCCATCGGGCTGGACAGGAAGAGGGCGAGGTAGGCGATGTCGGAGCCGTGCCCGTGGCGGCCGAGCGGGTTGGTCGGCTTCGCCGGGGCGCCGCCCGGGACCGCCTCGGCAAAGCGCTTGAGCCCTTCGGTGCCCAGCATCGAGCCGGGGGCGATGGCGTTGACCCGGATCCCGTAGGGGCCCCACTCGACTGCGCACGTGCGGGTGAGCGAGTCGACGCCGGACTTGGCCGCGGCCACATGGGCCTGGTACACCACGCCTCGCTGCTCGAAGGGCGCGCTGATGTTGACGATGGACCCGCCGTGGTCCCGGAGCCGGGCGTCGAAGGCGGCCCGGGTCACGTTGTAGGTGCCGAGCAGGTCGATGTCGACCACGGCCTTGAACCCGTTGGGCGAGATGGCCGACATCGGAGCCGGGAAGTTGCCGGCCGCATTGTTCACCACGATGTCGAGCGAGCCCCGGTCGGCCACCACGCCGTCGACCACGGCCCGCACGGCGTCGGCGTCGCGCACGTCGCAGACCCCGAACGAGACGTCGACGCCCTCGTCGGCCAGCTCGGCTACTGCGGCCTCGAGGATGTCCTGCTTGCGGCTCGCCATCACGACCGCGGCGCCGTGGGCCCCGAGGACCCGACAGATCTCCTTGCCGATCCCGGTCGCCCCACCCGTCACCAGGGCGACCCGGCCGGACAGTACGTCAGGGGCGAAACAACTCGGCTCCACCGACACGGTCGACTCGTCCATGGCTCCCCCTGGGTCGGCCGGGGCACGGGGTGCCCTCGGCTCCGCTCTTCGCTTCCGGATCACCGTAGGCCAGCCGGCAAGGTGAGCGTAGGGAGCACTCCTCGTCGGCCTCAGGCCACCCCGGTCGCCCGGTCGGCGGCCACTGCGTCATAGGCGTCGTAGTCCTGGCTGGTGTCCTCGGCGAACTCGAACTCGAGCAGGCCCGCTGCGCCCCACCGCTCGCGCAAGTAGCCGTCGTTGGCGTCGAGCAGGCCGAGACGCCGCACATTGGGCACCAACTTGGCGAAGAAGGCGTTCTGGAAGCCCTGGAACGGGGACGACTCCATGGACGCCGCCGCCTCGACGATGTACGGGACCACCGCTTCGACGGACACGCCCATCCGCTCCCACACCTCGGGCGTCGCCGACCGGGCCCGGGCGTGCACCGTGTGCTCGAGGAGGAAGTCCTGGCGGTCCTTCAGCTCGGCGGCCGACAGGTGCTCGTAGTACTCGGACAGGGACAGGATCCCGAAGGCCACATGGCGGGCCTCGTCGGCCATGACGTAGCGCAGCAACTTCTTCAGCAGGGGCTCCGTGGTCCGGCGGGCCATGTCGCCGAAGGCCGACAGGGCCAGCGATTCGATGACGATCTGCATCCCCAGGTAGGCGATGTCCCACCGGCTGTCCTCGAGCAGCCCGGTGATCTGGGCCTCGAGGTGCGGGTTCATCGGGTAGGCGTCGCCCACCTTCTCGTCGATGTACCGGGCGAACACCTCGGTGTGACGGGCCTCGTCCATCGTCTGGGTGGCGGCGTAGTACTTGGCATCGATCCACGGCACGGTGTCGACGATCTTGGCCGCCGTCATCATGGCGCCCTGTTCGCCGTGCATGAACTGGCTGAGCAGCGCGGTGAACATCTCGATCCCGAGTGCGAGGAGCTCGGCGTCGCCCCACGAGGCGATGGGCGACCCGGGCATCCCGGTGACCTGGCGCATGAGCCGCATGTTGGGGGCGTCGAGATCGACCAGCGACTCGGGGTCCACGTCGGTCGACCAGTCGAGGTCGGTGACGCTCGCCCACTGGGACTGGGCGGCCTTGTTGTAGAGGGTGACCAGCTGAGGCCGGGTCCGGTCGTACTGCCACGTGTAGATGCTCTGGCAGTGGTCGTCGATCACCTTGCAGGTGGCGTCGACTTCAGCCCGTTCAGGCAGGTGCGTGGTCATCGGACTCCCTCCCCCGTCGGATCAGGAGCCGGTCCCGCACCAACTGGGGAACCGGTGCCCGCCGACGCACTCGATCCTACGCCCCGGCGCGGGTCCGACCCAGGGGCGGTGCAGCAGCCCGGGCCTCCGGAGGCAGCCGACCGGTGACGGTGGCAGAGTGGTCCCTCAACCGACCGCACCGCTCGAATCGAAGGACGGCGCCCATGCACGACCGACAGGCCATCGGGGAGGCGCACCCCACCCGGACGTCCACCCCCACCCGGACGGCAGGGACGGAACGATGATCCTCGAACGGTTCGGCCTGGACGGCCGGGTGGCCGTGGTCACGGGGGCCGGGCTCGGCATCGGCCGGGGCATCGCCATCGGGCTGGCCGAGGCCGGGGCCGACGTGGTCCTGGCCGCCCGGACGGAGTCGGACCTCGACGAGGTGGCCGGCCGGATCCGGGCGCTCGGGCGCCAGGCGGTGGTCGTCCCGACCGACGTGGTCGTGGAGACCGAGTGCCGGCAGTTGATCGCCCGGGCCGTCGAGGAGTTCGGAAGACTCGACATCCTGGTCAACAACGCCGGCGGGGCCATGCCGAGGGCCGCCCTCGACACCAGCGAGGGCTTCATGGCCCGGACCTTCGCCTTCAACGTGACCGCTCCACTGACCCTGACCAAGCTGGCCGCCCGGCAGATGGTGGACACGGTGGGCCGGGGGTCGGTGGTCAACATCTCGTCGAGGTCGGCCTCCATGACCCAACCGATGTTCGTCGCCTACGGCGCGGCCAAGGCCGCCCTCGACCGGATGACCCGCAACCTGGCCCCCGAGCTCGCACCCAGGGTGCGGGTCAACGCGTTGGACGTGGGCGGCGTGGCCACCCGATCCCTCGAGATCGTGCTGACCGACGACTCGTTGCGGGAGCAGTTCCTGGCCGGCACCCCGATGGCCCGGCCCGGCGAGCCCGAGGACATCGCCTGTGCGGTGCTCTACCTGGCATCCGACGCCTCGTCGTGGGTGACCGGCAAGGTGTTCGAGATCGACGGAGGGACCGAGGCGCCGGCCATCGTCGTGCCGACAGACCCGCTCGAGCCGAGCCCCGGGTCGGCCCGGTGACCGACGGGGGCGGGGGGCGGCCCGACCCGACCACCGGCCCCATGACCGGGCTGTCGCACGTGCAGCTCCGGGTGACCGACGTGACGGCCAGCGCCGAGTGGTACACGGCGGCGCTCGGCCTCGAGCCCTTTCAGGCCGACCCGGCCATCGGCTACGTAGCCCTCCGCCACCCGACGTCCCGGGTGGTCATCGTGCTGACCACGGACACCTCGGGCACCTGGCTGTCGGACGGCGGCCCGCTCGACCACCTGGCCTTCGCGGTGCCCGACGGGGCCACCCTCGAGGCCTGGGCCGACCATCTCACGTCCGTGGGCATCGACCACCCCGGCGTGGTGCCCGAGAACGGCAACCCGTCGCTGCAGCTCCGGGACCCCGACGGCACGGCGGTCGAGCTGGTGGCGCCCCGGCCACGTGCCGACTGAGGAGCCGGGCCGGCGGACCGCTCAGGGGGCGGCGGCCAGGGCCTCGCGGTAGGTGGCGCCGACCAACTCGGCCACCACCGCCATCGAGTAGCGGGTCCGCCACAGGTCGACGGCGGCGGCCGACGCCTCGGCGTGGGTGTCCGGGTCGAAGAGGTCGATGAGGGCCTCGCTCACCTGCGATGGGTCGACCGGCACCCGGCGCACGCCGGGGCCGGTGAGGCCCTCGTCGATCCAGGGCAGGTCACTCGTCACCACGGGGATGCCCCGCTGCAGCGCCTCCAGGATCACGTACGGCGGGCCCGAGTCGCACCGGGTCGGGTGGACCAGGACGTCGACGGTCGGCAGCAGCTCGTCGAGCACCCGCTGCCGGCTGACCCTGCCCATCCAGGTGACCGACGCCTCGGGTAGTTCGACGCCGTGGGGCCGCCGACCGCTCCCGACCACGACGAGCCGCGCCTCGGGGTGCTCGGCCAGCAGCTTCTGGAAGGCGGCGAGCACCACCGTCCCGCCCTTCTCCTCGAACATGGTCGAGACGAAGCCGACCGTCGTCGGCCGGTCCGTGCGGGGAGCCGTGGCCTCGCCCTCGATGCCGAGTGTCCGGACCACCACCCTGTCCCGGTCGGCGCCGGCGGCGAGGAGCTCGTCGCGGTAGTGGGCGGACTGGACCATGGTGCGGCAGGCACGCCGTGGGGGGAACCAGGAGGGCTCGGCTCCCACGACCCTGGACAGGGCGCGCTCGGCGATGGTGGCCGCCACCACGTGGCCGCGTGACCAGCCGAACCGGTCCTCGTAGAGGACGGGCAGCGGGAAGCCGGAACTCGTCACGAGCGGCAGGTCCGTGTCGATCAGGCGCACCGGGAAGACATGGGCGTGCACGAGGTCGAACGCTCCGGGGTCCACGGTCAGGTAGCGGTAGGGCTCGCGGTACAGGAGACCGGTCTTCCGCATTCCGAGCTCGACGGCCCGGGCACCGAAGACCAGGGCATCGGTGCCCTCCATGGCGCCGTGCCGGGGCCGGCGGCCCCGCTCGACCAGCGTCCCGTCGGCGAGCGCGTCGACGTAGGTGGTGTAGGTCACACCCTCGGGAGGTCGGGCGACGAGCGCCTCGGTATAGGCGACGTCGCCCCCGGGAATGTCGTGACCGGAGACTGGACTCATCAGCAGCACCCGCACGATCGCGGAAGAGTACAAGGCCGGGGGCCCGAGCCACCAGCGCCACGGCCAGTGTTCACGAGCCCGAAACCGACGTCGCCCGGACACCGCGCCCCACCGGGGGGCACGGGAGGTGAACTCTGCTGGTCCGGTCGCCGGGGGCTCGGCGGTACCGCTCATGACCTCGGACGACTTGGTTGCCCGAGCAACTAGATTGTCCGGACCCGGGCCGCCCCGACCGGCCGCACGCAACCCAGTGGCGACATCGACGACAGGATCCCCATGGACCACCCTCTGGAACTCGGCATCGACACCTTCGGCGACGTGACCGTGGACGCGTCGGGGACCCCGTTGAGCGAAGCCGAGGTGATCCGCAACGTGGTCGACGAGGCGGTGCTGGCCGATCAGGTGGGCATCGACTTCATCGGTGTGGGCGAGCATCACCGGGCCGACTTCGCCGTCTCCTCGCCCGAGACCGTGCTGGCCGCCATCGCCGGGCGGACCGGACGGATCCGGCTCGGTTCGGCCGTGACCGTGCTCAGCTCCGACGACCCGGTGCGGGTGTTCCAGCGGTTCGCCACCCTCGACGCGGTGTCGGACGGACGGGCCGAGGTGATCCTGGGCCGGGGGTCCTTCACCGAGTCGTTCCCGCTGTTCGGCTACGACCTGGCCGACTACGAGGAGTTGTTCGAGGAGAAGGTCGATCTGTTCGTCCGCCTCCTGGCCGAGCGTCCGGTCACCTGGTCGGGCCGCACCCGGACCGCGCTGTCCGACCAGCCGGTCTACCCGCGAACCCAGTCGGGCCACCTGGCGACCTGGATCGGCGTCGGCGGGAGCCCCGAGTCGGTCATCCGGGCGGCCCGCTACGGCCTGCCGCTCATGATCGCCATCATCGGCGGGGAGAGCGCCCGGTTCGCTCCGCTCGTCGACCTGTACCACCGGGCCCTCGACAAGTTCGAGCTGCCGCGGCTGCCCATCGGCGTGCACTCGCCCGGGCACATCGCCGACACCGACGAGGAGGCCCGCGAGCAGCTGTGGCCCCACATGAAGCGCATGCGGGACAGGATCGGCGCCGAGCGCGGCTGGGGCCCGATGGGCCCGGACGAGTTCGAGCAGCTGGCGGGACCCCATGGCTCGCTCTACGTCGGGTCGCCCGAGACCGTGGCAGTCAAGATTGCCGCCACGGCCAAGACCCTGCAGCTGTCGAGGTTCGACATGAAGTACAGCGCCGGCCAGCTCCCCCACGACCTGCTGATGCGCTCGATCGAGCTCTACGGCACCGAGGTGGTGCCCCGGGTCCGCAGACTGCTGGCCGACGAGGCCTGAAGGGTCGGATCGGGTCAGCCGTTTCAGGCCAGTCCGGCGAGCGCCCCGGTAGCCCGCCGCTCGAGGAAGCCGTACCCCTGCTCCATCGACGTGTTCCGGCATCGGGTGAGGCGTGCACGGGCCCGGACCTCGTCACCTGGCCCGCCGCGCCGCACCAGCATCTGCCCCCACGTCATGTCGGTGTCGGCACCGAAGTACCGGGCCCCGGCCCGCTCGTTGTAGGCATCGGACATGGTCAGGTACGCCTCGGCCTCGTCCAAGCGTCCGAGCGCCGTAGCCAGGCCACCGAGGAACCTGCTGACCTGGCCCCGGGCGGTGGTACCACCGTTGGTGGCGACCAGGTCGGCGAACGGGGCGAGGAGGTCGAACAGGGCCACGGCAGCATCTCGATCATCGAGCAGCTCGGCCAACCAGGCGAAGTCCACTTGGCCCACCAGCCAGAGTGCATCGAGCGGGAGGTCGCACCCACCCTCCACGAACCCCCGCAGGATCGCTCGGGCGTCGTCGGGACGGCCGCCCATCGCATAGGCGTGGGCCAGTTCCACGCGATTGGTGTCGGTGGCCAGGTCGGGAGCGTCGACGAGCAGTTGCTCGATCACGGGGATCTGCGCGTCCAGCGTGCCCGCCTGGGCGGTGAAGGACAGCAGGTGTCCGCCGAAGAACACGACAGCGTCGGGCTCGCCCCCCTCGGTACCGACCTGCAAGCACGCCTCGGCCGTTGCCGCGGCCCGGGCGATATCGCCTTCGACCACCGCGGTGACCGACTCTCCCATCAGGCAGACCCAGTGCATGACGGCCAACCCGAGGCGGGTGGCGATGCCCTGCATCGTGGCGCTGGCACGTTCACCCTCGGCGATGTCCCCGGTCATCCGGCACACACAGGACCGCCACAGGGCGGCGAAGTACAGCTGGTAGGGATCGCCCACCCGGTGGGCCAGGTCCATGGCCAGTGCCGTCTGATCGAGGAGCCGGTCGGCGAGGTGGGGCACGTAGAGGGGGAAGGTCACCTGGTTGAGCACCCGGAGCAGCACCGCGTCGGACCCGGACGCCTCGGCGATGGCCACCGCCTCGTCGGCCAGGGCCAACCGGTGCTCGAGCGGTGCCCCGTAGGAGTACTCGGCGCAAAGGTTCGCCAGGACCAGGGCCCGGTCGGGGTGGCCGTCCGGGAGCCGGTCGAGGGCGGTCTCCAAGACCCCGATCTTGTCGAGGTCGTTGACACCCACCGCGCTGACCCAGCCCCGGTAGTTGGCGAGGGCGGCGGCGGCCAGGCGGTCGGTGTCGCCGAGTTCGGCCGCCCGCCGGGCGGCATCCAGCAGGGTGGCACGGAACACCGGTTCGCTCGACTGGCGTTGGGCCGTCCCCAGCCCGATGGCCAGGTCGAGGCCGAGGACCGGGTCGGGCGATCCGGCCTGGTCGAACAGGTCGAGAGCCTGGATGTAGTAGCGGAGCGCCTCGCCGGGGGCGAGTGCCGCCAGGGCGGCGTCGCCCGCCTGCCGCGAGTACCCGATGGCCTTGGCGAGATCGATCGGCTGGGAAGCGTTGACCCAGTGCCGGGCCAACTCACCCACCCGGTCCCCCGGCCGCCCGGCCACCAGCTCCTCGAGCGCCTCGGCCACCCGGCGGTGCACGCGGGCCCGACGGTTGGGGCCGAGGTCCTGGTAGAGGGTGTGCTGGATCAGGGCGTGGGCGAAGCTGTACCGCCCCGAAGCGTCGTTCGGCTCCCGCACCAACGATGCGGCAGCCGCCGCCTCGAGGATGTCGAGCAGGCCGTCCTCGTCGGTGCCGGTGGACCGGGCGAGGACGTCGAGGTCGAAGTCGCGCCCGATGACCGCGGCAGTCGCCAGCACCCGCTCGGCGCCGGGGCCGAGCCGACCGACCCGGGCACCGATCACCTCACGCACGCTGTCGGGCAGCGCCACCTGATCGAGCGACCCCTCGGCCACCCAGCGACCGCTGGCGTCCTGGAAGATGGCTCCCGTCTCGGCCAGGTTGCGCAGCACCTCACTCACGAAGAACGGGTTGCCGTCGGTCTCGCGGTAGACGGCGTGGGCCAGGCCGACGGCCGCCGGGTCCAACGTGTAGCCGGCCACCGCCTCCATCAGGGCGATCACGCCCGAGTCGTCGAGCCCGCCCAATTCGATCCGGGACACGCCGTCCATGCGCCGCAAGGCGGCCAGCGTGTCGAGGAAGGGGTGCACATGGGAGAGCACGTCGTCACGGTAGGTGCCGAGGACCAGCACCTGGCCGGCCCGGTCGGAGGCGGCCAGGTGCCGCAGGAGGAGGAGGCTCCCCTTGTCCGCCCACTGCAGATCGTCGAGGACCAGGACCACCGGTCGAGCCTCGGAGATCTGGGCGAGCAGGCCGACGGCGGCGGCGAACAACAGGAACCGCTCGGTGTCGGAGTCGGTGGCCCGCGAGGGGGGCAGGTCGGGGATGCGGTCGGCGAGCGCCGGGACGACTCGGACCAGCTCCGAGCCGTGCGCGGCCACGTGGGCCACGAGGTCGTCGTCGGCGGCGTGGGTGACGAAGTGGCCGAGCGCCTCGGCGAACAATTGGTAGGGGGTGGCCAAGTCCTCTTCGCAGTGACCGAACAGGACGAGGGCCCCGGACGCGAGCGCGGCGCGTGCCGCTTCGGCCACCAGAGTGGTCTTGCCGAGGCCGGCCTCACCGGACACCAGCACCACCTCGCCACCGCCTTCGGTCACCCGCTTGACCGACTCGGCGATCTGGGCGAGCTCGGGACCCCGGCCGACGACGCCGGGCTGCGGCCGGACCCCGAGTCGAGCGGGGAGCGGCACGGTGACCACTGGGTGGCTACCGCCGATCGGCTCCCACGCCACCTCGACGGCCTCGACCGGGTCGGGCAGGCCCTTGAGGTCCAACTCGCCCACGGGGCGGCAGTCATGGCGGTTGCGGCGGCCGGCCATCACCCGAACGGTGTCCGAGGCCAGGATCTGCCCCGACCCGGCCGCCCCACACAGCCGGGACGCCTCGACCACCGGATCGCCGAAGAAGTCGTCGGCTTCCCGGGTGGCCTCGCCGATGCTCAGACCGACCCGGATGCCGAGCGACCGGTCGAGCCCGCGGTTGTCGCGATGCACACCCTGCTGCATGGCGACCGCACAGGACAGCGCAGTCGACGCGGTGGGGAAGACGACCATGATCCCGTCGCCCAAGTTCTTGACCTCGGTGCCGCCGGCGTCGGTGACGGCCTGGCGGAGGGCGGCGAAGTGGGCTCGGCGGACATCGTCGGCCTGGTCCGGAGTGAGGGACGAGGCCAGCTCGGTGGAACCGACCAGGTCGGTGAAGAGCACCGTGATGTTCTCGCTCGAACTCATGCCGTTCGCCACCCACCTTTCCGGAACCATGGTAGGCCCGGGTCATAACTCCTGCACAGGCCTGCGATCAGTGATTGCGACCCCGGCAGGGAACCGTCGGGTCGGGTCGGTGGACGCGCCCCTCGAACTGGGCAAAGATCGCCCCGAGGGTCGCCGGTCCGTGCGGTCCGGGGGGACATCGACAGAAGGTGGGGGAACGATGGGACGCAGGATCGCGATTCTGACGTGTGCGGCCGCGGTCGCACTCGGGAGTGTGGGTGCGGCGGCCGCCGTTACCCCGGTCGGAGCTGGTGCCGCCGCACCGCCGAGCTGGACGGTGACCTCGGGCCCGGTCGTCGGTGTCACGCTGCAGTCGATCTCGTGTGCGACGTCCACGTCGTGTGTCGCCGTGGGTTGGGACGGCGCCAACGACACCCTGATCGAGTCGCTGAGTGGCGGGGTGTGGTCCGTCGCC
>Ga0207932_1000329_pt1 | contig 16054 bp, 13 predicted proteins | sample NGESurdeep092012_FD_184480 | JGI IMG/M metagenome (GOLD analysis project Ga0207932, IMG submission 184480) | Arctic peat soil microbial communities from Barrow, Alaska - NGEE Surface sample 415-2 deep-092012 (SPAdes) | ecosystem: Environmental > Terrestrial > Soil > Wetlands > Peat ...
GCCACCGCACCCCGCCACGGACCCGCTCGCGAACGGTGGGTCCACAGGTCGCTTGCTCAGAACGCCGCTTTGGCGGCCTCCGTGTAGACACCGAGCGCGTGATCGAGTTCCGCATCGCTGAGGTTGAGCGCCGGGAGGAAACGGACGACGTTGTCGTACATGCCACAGCCGAGGGTGAGCACCTTGCGCGCGATCGCCTCGGCGACGAACTTCTTCATCGCCGCCGGATTCGGCTTTCTGCTGCCCGGCTCGACGAGCTCGACGGCACTCATCAGGCCGAGGCCACGGACCTCACCGATGGCCGGATACTTCGCCTGAAGGTCGGAGAAGAACCCGCGCAACTTCTCGCCCTGACGGGCGGCGTTGGCGATCATGCCGTCTTCCTCGATCGCGGCGATTGTGGCGATGCCGGCGGCGCAGGCGACAGCATTGCCGCCGTAGGTGCCACCCAACGAGCCGGGGAGGCACTTGCCGAAGTACTCGGACCGCGTGACGACCGCCGAGAGGGGGAAGCCGGAGGCGATGCCTTTGGCGACGGTGACGATGTCGGCGGTGATGCCGTAGTGCTCGTGGCAGAACCACTTGCCGGTGCGGCCCATGCCGGCCTGGATCTCGTCGAGGATCAGCAGAGCGCCGATCTCGTCGGCCTTCTTGCGCAGGCCCTGCATGAACTCCTTCGGCGGCACGATGAAGCCACCCTCGCCCTGGATCGGCTCGACGAGGATGCAGGCGACGTCGTCGGGGAAGACCTCGGCGGCGAGCACCCTGTCGAGACCGCTGAGCGCGTAGTCGACCGGATCTTCGCTGGCCGGAGTGCGGTACGGATAGGCGTAGGGTGCGTGGTAGATGCCACCCTGCAGCGGCTCATAGTGACCGCGGTAGATCGTCTTCGAGCAGGTCAGCGCCATCGTCAGGTGGGTACGGCCGTGGAAGGCGCCCTGGAAGGCGATCACCGCGGGCCGCCGCGTCGACTGTTTGGCGAGCTTGACGGAGTTCTCGACGGCCTCGGCGCCCGAGTTGACGAAGAGCACGTTGTCGAAGCCTCCGGGGACGATCTCGACGAGCTTTGCGGCGAGGTCGAGCATCGGCTGGTGGTAGAACATGTTTGCCTGCGCGTGGATGATCTTGCCGATCTGCTCGCGGGCGGCGGCGACGACCTTCGGGTGGCAATGTCCGGTGTTGGCCACAGCGATGCCGCTGGCAAAGTCGAGCCACTTCTCGCCCTCGGTCGAGTACAGCCAGCTGCCATCGGCATGGTCCACGGTGAACGGCGCGCTGCGCCCGACGACCGTTGCGATCAGTTTCTTCTTGTCTTCGTTCGTCATCAAAGAACCTCCACGGAGTTCTGCTGTGTGCCGCGCCAACTGTAGCAGAGCAAAAAGTCACCCGTACAAGATTTCGGACAGCGGGAATGCGGGAGATGCTCTGCTTGTACACGATGTCCAGCGGCGACGCCTGATCGGAGGCGCGGCCGCACCGACGGTGGCAGGCCGAGAAGCCTTGTGAAACAATGAACAGTGGCATCGTTGGGGAATGTGGGATCGGCGCAGAGACGAGCCTGGTACGCATCAAGATCCCCCCGGCCAGCGCGCTTCCGCACCATGTCGCGCGCCAGAATCGTCAACCCAACACGTGTAATCGAGCAAGGGAGAGTCAGGTGGCCAAGATCCTCGTTGTGGATGACGACCCGGACATCCTCGAGGCCTGCAAACTGGTGCTCGAGAAGGAGGGCCACGCGGTCTGCACCGCAGCCAACCGGAACGACGGCATGAAGATGATCGCCGGCGACGCGCCCGACCTGATCATCCTCGACGTGATGATGGAGGAGCCGGACGACGGGCTCACCATGGCGCGCGAGCTGCGCAAGCAGGGCTTCGTCCAGCCAATCATCATGCTGACCAGCGTCAACGCTGCGACGGGCCTGCAGATCGACCGTGACGACGAGATGGTCCCGGTCGAGAAGTTCCAGCCCAAGCCGGTCGAGCCCAAGGTGCTGGTGGCTCAAGTCAACGAACTCCTCGGTCAGTAGGTGGTCGGCATGCAGACCATGGATCCCACCACACGCGACGAGATCGTCGCCATCGTCGACAGGCACGGACGCGAGCGTACCTCGCTCGTCCCGATCCTGGCCGACGTGAAGCGCTCCCTTCACCAGATCGACTCCGAGACCATGCAGATCGTGGCCGACCTGATCGACGTGCATCCGGTCGAGGTCTACAGCGTCGCCACGTTCTACGCGTTCCTGCACGGCGCCGCTGAGGGCACACACGTTGTGCGCCTGTGCGGCACGCTGTCATGCGACTTCGCCGGCAAACAGGCAGTAGCCGACGCGCTGCGCGCCGAGCTCGGCATCGACTTCGGCCAAACCACGTCCGACGGTATGTTCACGCTCGAATGGACGAGTTGTCTGGGCATGTGCGATCAAGGGCCGGCCTTGCTCGTCGACGACCGGATGTTCACGCAGGTGACCCCCGATCGGGTCGAGCAGGTCCTCGCCGACGTTCGCGCCGGCGGGGCTCAAGCAGCGCTCGAGACTCACGGCAACGCGTTGACCTATGCGTCGATCGACGCCGGCGCAGGCCTCAAGGCAGCCCTCACCATGTCGCGCGGCGACATCATCGACACCGTTTCCGCCTCGGGCCTGAAAGGCCGCGGCGGCGCCGGCTTTCCGACCGGCATGAAGTGGAACTTCTGCGCCGCCGAGAAGAGCGAGCTCAAGTACGTCATCTGCAACGCCGACGAAGGCGAGCCGGGGACCTTCAAGGACCGCGCGATCCTCAAGGATCACGCCGATCTTGTCTTCGAGGGAATGACCATCGGCGGCCGCGCCATCGGCGCCTCCATGGGCATCGTGTACCTGCGGGCCGAGTACAGCTACCTGCGCTCGCACCTGAACGACGTGATCCGCAGGCGACGTGAGACGGGCATGCTCGGCAAGAACGTCATGGGGATCGACGGTTTCGACTTCGACATCGTCGTCGCCAACGGCGCCGGAGCGTACGTCTGCGGCGAGGAGACGGCCTTGATCGAGTCGCTCGAGGGCTTCCGTGGCGAGCCGCGGAACCGCCCGCCGTTCCCGGCCGTCGCCGGCTTCCTCGACCACCCTACGGTCGTCAACAACGTCGAGACCTTGGCCTCGGTGGCTTGCATCTTCGCCAAGGGGGTCGACTGGTTCAAGGGCTTCGGCACGGACAAGTCGACCGGCTTCAAGCTTTTCAGCATCTCGGGTGACTGCGCCCGGCCGGGCGTGTACGAGTTCCCCTGGGGAATCGCCGTTGCCGATCTGCTCAAGGAGGTCGGCGGTGAAGACGCGAAGGCCGTGCAGATCGGCGGCGCTTCGGGCGTGTGCGTGCCGGCCGCCGACTTCAGCCGCCGCCTCGCCTTCGAGGACATCCCGACCGGCGGGTCGATCATCGTGATCGGACCACAGCGCGACATGCTCGACGTGGCCGAGAACTTCCTCGAGTTCTTCGTCGAGGAGTCGTGCGGCCAGTGCACGCCCTGCCGTCTCGGCAACTCCAAGCTCCTGGAGGGCGTCGAGCTGCTCAAGAAGGGCGCCTGCAGCCCGGAGTACCTGGCCGACCTGAAGGCGCTTGGCGCCACCATGTCCGTAGCCTCCAAGTGCGGCCTGGGACAGACCAGTTCGAGCGCCTTCCTGACCATCCTCGACGGCTTCGCCGGCGAGGTCACGAACCGCCAGAGCGCGTGAGCGAGGTAGTGAGATGACCGATACCATGGAACGCATGCACCGCGCCCCGCTCTCGCAGCAGGCCCGGCGCGTCGTGACGACCACCAGCCCGGAGGCGATCGGCGCCACTGTGACCGTCGTCATCGACGGCACCGAAGCGCAGGTCCCCTTCGGCATGACGATCCTGCAGGCCGCCGAGAGCGTCGGCGTCCACATTCCCACCTTGTGCAGCCACCCCGACCTCGACATGGCCGGCCTCTGCCGCATCTGCGTCGTCGAGGTGGAGGGCCAGCGACTGCTCCAGCCTGCGTGCGCCTATCCGGTGACCAACCAGATGAAGATCGACACGCACAGCCACCGCGTGCGCCTGGCGCGCCGTCACGTGCTCGACCTGCTGCTCAGCGAGCACTACGGCGAGTGCTACAGCTGCGTGCGCAATGGCAATTGCGAACTGCAGTCCCTGGCCGAGGAGCACGGCATCACCCACTTCCGCTTCGGCCACCCCGAATCGCCGGTGGCGACCGTCGATGACTCCAGTTACTCGGTCGTGCGCGACAACAACAAATGCATCAAGTGCCGTCGCTGCGTGCGGACCTGCATCGACCTGCAGGAGGTCGGCGTGCTCGAGGCCGTGAACCGGTCGAGCCAGACCGAGATCGCCACCTTCCTCGACAAGCCGCTCAACGACGTGGTCTGCATCAACTGCGGGCAGTGCATCAACCGCTGCCCCACCGGCGCGCTTCACGCCAAGGACGAGACCGACGCCGTCTGGGCGGCGATCGACGATCCCGACAGGCACGTCGTCATCCAGACGGCTCCGGCGCCGCGTTCGGCGATGGGAGAGTGTTTCGGCCTTGAACCGGGCACCGCCGTGACCTTCGAGATGAACACCGCCTTGCGGCGAACCGGCTTCGACCGGGTATTCGACACCAACTTCAGTGCCGACCTGACGATCATTGAAGAGGGGACCGAGCTGATCCTGCGACTCTACAAGGCGCTCGTCGAGAAGGACGCGTCGGTCGCGCTGCCCCAGTTCACGAGCTGCTCGCCGGGCTGGGTCAAGTTCCTCGAGCATTTCTATCCCGAGTACATCCCCAACGCCTCGTCGGCCAAGAGTCCGCAGCAGATGTTCGGCGCGCTCATCAAGACCTACTACGCCGACAAGCTCGGGCTCGATCCGGCGAAGATCGTCAGCGTGGCGCTGATGCCCTGCTCGGCGAAGAAGTTCGAGTGCAACCGGCCGGAGATGCACGACTCCGGCTACAAGGACGTCGACTTCGGCCTCACCACGCGTGAGCTGGCGAAGATGTTCAAGGAGGCGGGTCTCGACTTGCCGAGCCTTCCCAAGAGCGATTTCGACGATCCGTTCGGCACCGCCACGGGCTCGGGTGTCATTTTCGGCGCCACCGGCGGCGTGATGGAAGCGGCGTTGCGCACCGTGATCGAGATGGTGACCGGCGAGAAGGTCGAGAGCATCTACGACCACGGCGACATCATCCCGGTGCGCGGCTTCGAGGGCGTCAAGTACGCAGAGATCACGGTGCCCAAGATCGGGCCGGTGCCCGAGATCGTGGCGCACCTCGTGCCCAACTGGGACTGGCTCAACGGCGCCACGCTCAAGGTCGCCGTGGCTCACGGCACCGCCAACGCCCGCAAGGTCATGGAGGACATCAAGGCCGGCGGCAAGTTCAGTCAGTGCCACTTCATCGAGTTCATGGCCTGCCCCGGAGGCTGCCTGGGCGGCGGTGGACAGCCCATTCCGACGACGCCCGAGATACGCGCGGCACGCGCACGGGCGATCTACTCGGAGGACGCCGCCTACGCGGTGCGCAAGTCGCACGAGAACCCGGCCGTGTTGACGACCTACGCCGAGTTCCTCACCGACGGGCCCTGTGGCCACAAGAGCCACGAGCTGCTGCACACGACTTACACGGCGCGCGGCAAGTACATCGAGTAGACTTCGGTAGATACACACGACGCGCCGCAGTCTTGCGGCGCGTCGTACGAGAGAGGCTATGGTCAACCGAAAGCCAGTTCCGGCCCTCCGTTACTTCGACCCGTTCCGGGAGAGTCAGGCGTTCGCGCCGCTCGCCGAAGACGAACGCCACATCCTGTCGACGGTCAACCAGCAGATCGCGGCCAAGCGCTCGCTGACGGACGTCATCGACTTCCTCTTCGAGCGCACCGGCACGATCTTCCCGTTCGACCGCATAGGGTTGTCGTTCGTCGAGGAGAACGGTCGCCGCATCGTCTCGCAATATGCGCGCGCCAGCTACGAGCCGATCCTCCTCGGCAAGGGTTACGCCGAGGACCTGCGTGACAGCTCTCTGGAGCGCGTGCTCAAGGCCGGCACGCCGCGCATCATCGACGACCTCGAGCGCTATCTCGAGGAGCATCCCGGTAGCCGATCCACCAAGCTCCTCGTGCGCGAAGGCGTGCGCTCGAGCCTCACGTGCCCGTTGATCGTCGAGGGCCGGGTCGTCGGCTTCCTCTTCCGCAGCTCGCGCCAGCGCAACGTCTACACGGCGCGCCATGTCGAGCTCGAGATGTCGATCTCGGAGCGTCTCAGTCAGGCCGTCGAGAAGGCGTGGCGCATCGAGCAGCTCGAGGCTGCCAACTTTGCCTACATGGAGATGCTCGGCTTCGTCAGCCACGAGCTCAAGAACCCCGTCGCCTCCATGGTCACCGACGCCAAGCTCCTGGTCGAGGGCTATCTCGGGTCGCTCGAGCAGCAGCAGAGCGACAAACTGGTCCGCCTGATCGAGAAGGGTGAGTACCTCCTCGATCTCGTCGCCGAGTATCTCGATCTCGCCCGGGTCGAGGGCGGCGAGCTCCATCTCACGGCGGTTCCTAACGTGCTCTTCGTCGATGAGGTCGTCGAGCCGGCCCTCGACGTCGTGCGCGACCGCATCGACGAACGCAGGATGCAGCTGGCGGTCGACATTCCCGACCCGCTGCGGCTGGTGGCGGACTGCGACCCGGCTCTCCTGAAGATCGTCCTCGTCAACCTGCTCGGCAACGCCATCAAATACGGCCGCGAGGACGGCACCGTTCGGCTCACGGTGGCGATGGTCGGCAACAAGCTGAGGGTCGCGATCTGGAACGAGGGGCAAGGGTTCAGGCCCACCGACCGCTCGCAGCTCTTCCGCAAGTTCTCGCGCCTGACGACCCCGGCCCATGCGGGACGTGGAGGAACCGGTCTGGGCCTCTACAACGCGTGGCGCATCATCCAGCTCCACGGGGGCCGCATCAAGGCCGACTCCAGGTACGGCGAGTGGGCCGAGTTCACGTTCGAGATCCCGCAGCCGTTGCCGAACACGGCGGCGGCCGGCGCGACGGTGGGAGGCAGTGCATGACCAGCCCGGCAGGAGCGGCGATCCGCGACGAGCCGATCGTCGAGGCGCTCGCCGAGGCGACCACCAGGGACGCCGGCCGCGTGCGTGAGGTGCTCGCCAAAGCGCAGGCGGCGAAAGGCCTCGAGATGGCCGATGTCGCCGTGCTCGCGGCGATCAGCGACCCCGAGCTGCTCGGTGAGCTGTTCGCGACGGCGCGAGCCGTCAAGGAGACCATCTACGGCTCGCGCCTCGTCCTCTTCGCACCGCTCTACATCTCCAACCTCTGCGACAACGACTGCCTGTACTGCGCCTTTCGGGCGCGCAACCGCGAGCTCAAGCGGCGCGCCCTCACCCAGGAGGAGGTCGCCCGCGAGGTCGAGATCCTCGTCGACCAGGGTCACAAACGCATCCTGCTCGTCGCCGGCGAGGCCTACCCCAACGAGGGCTTCTCCTACGTCCTCGAGTCGGTCAAGACGATCTACAGCGTCAAGAAGAACAACGGCGAGATCCGTCGCGTCAACGTGAACGTCGCGCCGCTCGAAGTGGACGAGTTCAAGGAGCTCAAGGCGACCGGCATCGGCACCTACCAGCTCTTCCAGGAGACCTACCACCGGGGTACCTACAAGATGATGCACCTCGGCGGCAAGAAGCGTGATTACGACTGGCGCGTCTCGGCGATGGATCGCGCCATGCAGGCCGGCATCGACGATGTCGGCATCGGCGTGCTCTTCGGACTCTTCGATTGGCGCTTCGAGATCCTCGCCCTGCTGCAGCACATCCGCTATCTCGAAGGCGCCTTCGGCGTGGGACCGCACACGATCAGCGTGCCGCGTCTCGAGCCGGCAGTGGGTTCCGATGTCGCCGCGCATCCGCCGTTCGCGGTCGCGGATGTCGACTTCCGCAAGATCGTCGCCATCCTGCGGCTGGCAGTGCCCTACACGGGCATCATCATGTCGACGCGCGAGACGCCGAACATCCGTCGCGAGACTTTCGCGCTCGGCGTCTCGCAGATCTCCGCCGGCAGCCGCACCAACCCCGGTGGCTACGCGTCGGCAGAGGAATTCGAGATGGCCCAGTTCCAGCTGGGCGACCACCGTGGGCTCGACGAGGTCATCCGCGACGTCGCCGAGATGGGCTACATCCCGTCATTTTGCACAGCATGTTACCGGCTGGGCCGCACCGGCATGGATTTCATGGACCTCGCCAAGCCCGGCGAGATCAAACATCATTGCGATCCCAACGCGCTCTCGACCTTCCTCGAGTACCTGCTCGACTACGGCTCCGGCAAGACCCGCAAGGCCGGCGAACGCCTGATCGCCGACAAGATCGGCGGAATGGGCGAGAGCGAACGCCGGGCGACGGAGGACATGCTTGCCAAAGTGCGCGGCGGCGAACGCGACGTCCTCGTGTAACGTTCGCGTCGGCCGGCGACGATTGAGACGAAACGACGTACGATGCAGAGCAAGCACATGATCATCGGCGTGCACGTGACCGAGCGGCTGAAGAACGCCGTCGCCGTGCAGACGATGGTGTTCGACCACTAGGAGACCGACCCGCGATGACGCAACAGTACCGCATCGAGCACGACCTGATCGGCGAGGTCGCCGTGCCCGTCGAGGCGCTGCACGGTGTGCACACGCAGCAAGCGCTGGAGAACTTCCAGCTGAGCGGGCACCCGATCCACGAGGAGCTGATCCGCGCCTTCGGCACCGTCAAGCTCGCCTGCGCGCGCACGAACCGCGGCCTCGGCGCCTGGCAGGGCGACGACGCCAAGGCTGAAGCGATCGAGCGCGCCTGCGGCGAGCTCGCCGAGGGCCGGCTCAGCGAGCACATCGTCGTCGACCGCCTGCAGGGCGGCGCCGGCACAAGCGCCAACATGAACGTCAACGAGGTGCTCGCCAATCGCGCCCTGGAGATCCTCGGCGAGCCGCACGGCGCCTACGCGCGCGTCTCGCCCCTCGACGACATCAACCTGCACCAGTCCACCAACGACACCTTCCCCACGGCCCTGCGGCTCGCCGCGATCGGCCTGCTGCACGACCTCGAGGCTCAGGTGCTCGCGCTTCAGGAGGCCTTCCAGGCCAAGGAGAAGGAGTTCGCCCACGTCGTCAAGGTCGGTCGCACGCAGTATCAGGACGCGGTGTTGACGACGCTCGGACGCGAGATGGGAGCCTACGCCGAGGCGCTCAGCCGCGACCGTTGGCGCATCTACAAATGCGAGGAACGGCTGCGCGTCGTCAACCTCGGCGGCACGGCGATCGGCACCGGTTTCGCCGCGCCGCGCCAGTACATCTTCCGCGTCGTCGACGAGCTGCGCGAGCTCACGGGCATCGGCTTCGCGCGCGCCGAGAACCTCACCGAGGCGACGCAGAACGCCGACGTGTTCGTCGAGGTCTCCGGCATCCTCAAGGCCTGCGCCGTCTCGCTGCTCAAGATCTGCTCCGACCTTCGCCTGCTCTCGTCGGGTCCCGAGGCAGGGCTCGGCGAGATCCGGCTGCCGAAACGGCAGGCCGGATCGTCGATCATGCCCGGCAAAGTCAACCCGGTCATCCCCGAGGCCGTGAGCCAGGTGGCGATGCTCGTGATGGGTCACGACTCGACGATCGCCGTCGCCGCCGCGGCCGGCAGTCTCGAGCTCAACTCCTTCCTACCGCTGATCGCCGCCTGCCTGCTGGACAGCCTGGCGTTCCTCGCACGCGGCAGCGAGACTCTGCGCCGCCACTGCGTCGAGGGCATCGAGGCCGACGAGGAGCGCTGCCGCGCCCACGTCGAGGCCTCGAGCGCCGTCGCCACGGCACTCGTGCCGGAGATCGGCTACGACGCCGCCTGCGAGGTCGTCCGCAGGGCGCGCGACAGCGGGCGCTCCGTGCGCGACACGGCCGTCGCCGAAGGCGTCTTGAGCGCTGAGCAGTTCGACGAACTGCTCAGCGCCGAAGCCGTCTGTCGCCTCGGATCGCCGCAACTACCCGGCCGCGGCACGGAGGAGTAGCGTGAGCGAGAGCAGGCCATGGGCCTGACCGACACGCCGCGCGGCTTGCGCCTGCACATCGGCCTCTTCGGCCGCCGCAACGTCGGCAAGTCGAGCCTGCTCAATGCGATCACGCGCCAGGACGTGTCGATCGTCTCCGACCACGCCGGCACCACCACCGACCCGGTCGAGAAGCCGATGGAGCTGCTGCCGCTCGGCCCTGTGCTCTTCATCGACACCGCCGGCATCGACGACGTCGGCGCCCTCGGCGAGCTGCGCGCCAAGCGTACGATGCAGGTCTTCGAACGCACCGACCTCGGCGTCATCGTCACCGAGGCCGGCGTGTGGGGAGAGTTCGAGGACCAGATCATCGACGAGCTCACGTCACGTCACGTGCCGGTCGTCGTCGTCTTCAACAAGATCGACCTCGCCGGCGCGCTCACGCCTGTGCCGCGGCTCATCGACTTCAAGATCGCGCCGGTGCTCACAGCGGCGAGCGAGGGACGCGGCATCCTCGACTTCCGCGAGGCGTTGCTCGAGGCGGCTCCGCCGGATTTCGTCGACAACCCGACCATCCTCGGCGATCTCGTCGGCCCCGGCGAGCTCGCCGTGCTCGTCGTGCCGATCGACAAGGAGGCGCCGCGCGGCCGGCTGATCCTGCCGCAGGTCCAGGCCATCCGCGACCTCATGGACTCGGACGCGATGGCGCTCGTGGTCAAGGAACGCGAGCTCAAGACGGCGCTGGCGCGCCTCGACCGGCCGCCGCGGCTCGTGGTCACCGACTCACAAGCCTTTCTCAAAGTCGCCGCCGACACGCCGCCGGCGGTGCCGATGACCTCGTTCTCGATCCTCTTCGCGCGCTTCAAGGGCGACCTCGTCGCGCAGGTCGAGGGCACGCTCGCGGTCGACCGACTCAAGTCGGGCGACCGCATCCTCATCGCCGAGCACTGCAGCCACCACCCCATCGGCGAGGACATCGGCCGCGTCAAGATCCCGCGTTGGCTCACGCAGTACGTCGGCGGCAAGCTCGAGTTCGAGCACGTGCAAGGGCACGACTTCCCTGATGACCCAAGCGGCTACGCCCTGGTCATCCACTGCGGCGCGTGCACCGCCAACCGGCGGGCGATGCTCTCGCGCATCTTGCGCTGCAAGCGGGCCGGCGTGCCGATCAGCAACTACGGCCTGATCATCGCCTATAGTCTCGGCATCTTCGAGCGCGCCTTACAGCCGTTCCCGGCGGCGCTCGAGGCGGTGTGCGAGGCGCGCGCCGCGGCGCCCATCAGGGCGGCCGCGCCGCCGGCGCCGGCGGCCGCCCTCGCGGAGCTCGTCGGCGACGGCCCGGTCGACGACCTGTGAGCCGGGGCGACCATAACAGGAGTGACACTTCGCCGACGGTGCACGGTCGAATCCGCGGCGCCGACGCGGACGGCGAGCCCACCACAGCGCACAGCCCCAAGCTCGGCCTGAGCCGCGCCGAGGTCCTCGCGTGGCTGCGCGAGGACGACCCGGCGCGGCTCGAAGATCTGTGGCGGGCCGCGGACGACACGCGTCGCCGCTTCGTCGGCGACGGCGTGCACCTCCGTGGCCTGATCGAAATCTCCAACTACTGCGTGCGCGAATGCACCTACTGCGGCATCCGCGCACCAAACCGCGGCGTCGAGCGCTACCGCATGGGTGAGGATGAGATCCTCGCCTGCGCGCGCAAAGCGCACGACTTCGGCTACGGCACCGTCGTGATCCAGTCCGGCGAGGACTACGGCATCGAGACCGACTGGCTCGCGCGCGTCATCCACAGCATCAAGCACGACACGGCGCTCGTCGTCACCCTCAGCCTCGGTGAGCGCCCCGACGCGGACCTGGCAGCTTGGCGCGCGGCCGGCGCCGACCGCTACCTGCTCCGCTTCGAGACCTCCGATGCCGATCTCTATCGCCGCATCCACCCCGACCTGCCCGGGCGCGTCTCCGACCGCGTGGCGATCATCAAGCGGCTGCAGGAGCTTGGCTACGAGGCCGGTACGGGAGTCATGGTGGGCATCCCCGGCCAGAGTCACGAGACGCTCGCCGACGACATCGAGCTCTTCCGCGGCATGGACATGGACATGATCGGCATCGGACCCTACCTGCCGCACCCGGCAACGCCGCTCGGGCAGCTCGCGGCCGGCGCGGCGTCCGAGTCGGGCGCGACGGCAACTGACCAGGTACCCAACACCGAGACGATGACCTGTAAGGTGCTGGCGCTCACGCGCCTCGTCCGTCCCGACGCCAATCTCCCGGCGACGACCGCCCTGGCGACCGTCAACAAGTCGGACGGCCGCGTGCACGGGCTGCAACGCGGCGCCAACGTCGTGATGCCGAACCTCACGCCACCCGAGTACCGCGAAAAGTACGAGATCTACCCGGACAAGGCGGCGATCCATGAGACGGTGGAGGCGACACAGCAGAGCATCTCCGGACTGCTCGCCGCGCTCGGCCGCTCAGTCGCGACGGGACCCGGCGGCCGCCGGCACTCCGGGCACTGAGCGCGGCGCGACGGCGGCGGGCGCCGCGCTCGACGCTCCGCCGCGCAATCGTGTAGAATCGCACCTCCGTCGGGGTGTGGCTCAGCTTGGTAGAGCGCTCGGTTCGGGACCGAGAGGTCGGCGGTTCAAATCCGCCCACCCCGACCACCTTCTCTAGGCCAGCGGCACGATCCGCGCGGCGAGCTTGCCAGCGGCCACGGTCACCAGCGCCACCGAGCGCGGCAAGCCGAAGCGTGGCGCCCCCGCCGAACCCGGGTTGAGATAGAGCACGCCGGCGACGACCTCCGATTTGGCGCGGTGCGTGTGCCCGGTGACGACGAGCTGGATGCCGTCTTCCGCGGGGTCGTAGAGACCCTTCAGCTCGTGCGCCTGGTGGCCGATGAGCACCCAGATGCCGGCGACCTTCGTGAAGACCTCTTTGGGAAGGTAGTGCGCCGGCCCGTCGACATCGACGTTGCCGGCGACCGCGGTGACCGGCGCGATCTGCGTGAGACGTTCGAGCACGCTGATCGCGCCGACGTCGCCGGCGTGGATGATCGCATCGACACCGGCGAAGAGCTCCACGGCGTCGTCGCCGAGATACCCGTGCGTGTCGGAGATCACGCCGATCGTCGTCGTGTGCTCGTCCACAGCCTCGTCTGCCATCTCCGTCCGCCTCCCGTCGCCCCCGGTCCGCCGCCATGCTACCAGCGCCCCACATCACCTGCTAGAATCGCCGCCATGAAGCGTCTCCAAAACAGACGGGCGATCGTCACCGGCGGCGCCAGCGGCATCGGTGCGGCGACGGTCGAGCGCTTCCGCGCCGAGGGCGCCGAGGTGTTCATCTTCGACATCGTCCCCGGCGACGGCGTGCGCGTCGTCGACGTCAGCGACGGCGATCAGGTCGACCGCGCCTTCAAGGACATCGGCGCGGTCGACATCGTCGTCAACAACGCCGGCATCAGCTTCCGCAACGCCGCCATCGACATCGCCCCCGGCCAGTGGCAGCGAGTGCTGGCGACCAACCTGACCGGCGTCTTCAACGTCGCCCAGGCCGCCGCCCGCGGCATGCTGCTCGCCGACAAGGGCGGCGTCATCCTCAATGTGGCGTCGACCAACGGCCTCGTCGGCCATCCCTACTACGCCGACTACAACGCCACCAAGGCCGGCGTGATCGAGCTCACGCGCACCTTCGCCCTCGAATGGGCGCCCAAGGTGCGCGTCAACGCCATCTGCCCGGGCTACGTGCTCACCCCGATGCAGGAGGCCGAGTACACGCCCGAGATGATGGCTGAGGTCAACGCGCGCATCCCGCTGCAGCGCCACGCCACCACCGCTGAGTTCGCCGCGCTCTTCGCCTTCCTCGCCTCCGACGAAGCCGCCTACTTCACCGGCTCGATCATCGTCATGGACGGCGGCGAGACCGCTGGCGGCACGGCGAGCTGGCACGGCCCGCAAGTCTGAGAAGCGAACGACGAAGGGGCGGGGCGACCGCTGGTCGCCCCGCCCCCTCGTTTTGTCTCGACGCGCCGGGCCGCACCCACGGCCCGGCGCGTCGACGCCTAGTGCGTCAGACTGATCGTGAAGTCATCCGACCAGGTCGTCTGCGCGGCGATCGGCCGGAACCGCGTCGATCCGCCGTCGTTGCTGTACCACGAACCCCAGCGGAGCTCGTGAGCGTAGGCCGCGGTCTTGTAGTTGGAGAACTCGCCGGTGATCTCCTGGACGGCCTTCGTGCCGTCCACGGGGACCCATTCGTTGTAGCCGAAGTTGAACAGACCCGAGCTCTCGTATCCGCCGCCTCCGGGGTTGATCGCGATCGTCAGCACCGTCCCAGTCGGGGCGCCGTCGAGACGATACTGCTGCACGTGCTTGGTGCCGTAGTCCTTGTCGGCCTCGGTGGCGATCGCCGTGTCGTAGACCCACTTGTTGTCGGTGTCGATCAAGCCGTTCGAGAGCGGACCGTTGCACAGCGTCGTCGTCCAGTCATGACCGAACCAGCCGGCGCGCTGCCAGCCGTAGTCGCGGCTCACGGCGAAGTTGTAGTTGGGGTCGTTGACCTGGGTGGAGACGAGCCAGAGCCAGCTGACGTGCAGCAGGATCGTGCCGTCGGGCTGCACCGTCCACGACTTCGTCACGTCGTACTGCGGCACGCCGGTCGGGTCGCTGACCTGGAAGGTGAAATCGACCAGCAGTGACCCATCGGAGAGTGTCTGCACCGACTTCGAGAGCAGCTTGCCCTTGCTGTTGACCTCGGTGATCGCCCCAGACACGAAGTTGACAGAAGCCTTCGTCGCCCCGAGCCCACCGATTCCGGCATGTGACGGTGACGACCCGCCCGAACCGTACGCGATGAGTTGCACGAGGTTGTGCTCGCAGCCCGGGTCGGTGACCTTGTCGAAGAGTCCGTAGATGCTGCCGCCGCCGCGGTTGTTGTACTCGCTCGCCAGCAGCTTGTAGCCCCAGACCACCCTGATGACCGCATTCTCCGCGGTGATCTTGCCATACACCGTATCGTCAGTGACCGTGAACGCGCCGGTCGTCGCGGTCGGCGTCGGCGTCGGCGTGCTCGTCGGCGTGGGCGTGACGGTCGGCGTCGGCGTTGGTGTGTCGGTCGGCGTCGGCGTGGGGGTCGGGGTGCTCGTCGGAGTCGGCGTTGGCGTGCTCGTCGGCATGGGGGTCGGCGTCGGTGCCGCGTCGGTGCCGAACACGGAGACCTCGTAGATCGACGGCCACAGGCCCGCCCGCGTCACGCCGGTGAGCGTCACGCGCACGAAGCGAGCACTGGTGACCATCGCGTCGCTCGTCGTGCCCGAGACCGTGTTGCTGCTCTTGTCGACGACCGTCGTGAACGACACGTTGTCGTTGCTCACGGCGATCTGGTAGCCGTACTTGCGACTGTCGGCCGCGTACCAGGCGATCTTCACGGAGCTGAGGCTCTTCACCGCGCCGAGATCGACCGTCCACCACTGCGGGTAGGTGACCGACCCTGCCGCCCATCTGGTCGTCTTCGAGCCGTCGTCGGCGCGGCTTGCGGGGTAAGAACTGGCCGACGAGCTCGCCGTCGCCGGCTTGCCCAGGGAGAGCAGCGCCGACGTGGTCGTTGCGTTCATCGGCGCCCGCTTCGGTGTAGAGTTCGCCGCCGCAGCCAGCAGTGTCGCGCCAAAGCTGGCGCTGACGACGATCGTCAGCAGAAGTCCGATCCGGCGATTGATGCTCGAGTGCTGGGTGCGTGACCTCATAATCTCTGCACCGTTCCTTTCTGACCGCGAGGCATGCCAAGGCACGGCGCACCATACGGTGTTTCGGGATGTTCTTTGAATCGACCGTGCGGCGGTCTGCCGCAGTGCCTACTTGCGCGAGATGGACTCCACGGGCGCCTCCCCATGCTCCGCGACTCGGGCCCGTCCGCCACGCCACCGCACACACTGCTCGCGGTACGGCGGAGTGTGCTGAAAGACTCGCCAGCTCTCAGGGACCTACCGTCTTACGGCATCGACCGATGTGCGGGAAATATGAGGCCCTCGGCGCAGAACCTGTACCCCCACGGGACAACACGAAAGGG
>Ga0207932_1000330_pt1 | contig 16040 bp, 11 predicted proteins | sample NGESurdeep092012_FD_184480 | JGI IMG/M metagenome (GOLD analysis project Ga0207932, IMG submission 184480) | Arctic peat soil microbial communities from Barrow, Alaska - NGEE Surface sample 415-2 deep-092012 (SPAdes) | ecosystem: Environmental > Terrestrial > Soil > Wetlands > Peat ...
CCACCAGCTCGAAGGTGCTGCCGAAGCCGGCGTCGTTCCCCTCGAACCCGAGGGCGAGGCCGGCCCCGGCCGCCGCGGGTTCCCCCGGCGTGACGACGACCATCGGCTTGCCGGCCTGCTCCGCCTCGACGATGCCGCCCGGCGCGTCGCGCTCGAAGGCGAAACCCTCGGGCGCCAGCACGATGACGCCGTCGGTCCAGTTCGCGATGCTGGGGAGTGCCGCGGAAGGGACGTACACGACGAGGAGCGCGCCCTCGTGGCGGAAGCCCGCCGCGAGGCGCGCCCAGCGGGGGCTCGAGAGGAGCGTGGTAGGGTCGGTCGCGAACGTCCCCGTGGGCACGAAGAAGAGGCCCGCCTGCGCTTGCGGCTGCGCGATGCGGCTGAGGGACGCGCCGTACTCGAAGGCGTCCACGATCCCGTCGGCGTCGGCGGGGCCGGAGCCGGCGTGGAGCCGCGGCGCGTCCACGAAGCAGTCCACCAGGAGCGTGCGCCGGCCGAGCACCGCGGCCTCACGGGCCACGGACCACGCGGCGTCGGCGGCCCAGGACGCGTCCGGGTCCGTGGGGACGACGGCGATCATCGCCGCCCGGGCGACCAGGTCAGGGAGGTAGCCGGAGAGGTGCGCGAGGGGGATCGGGGCGCCGGTCACGGACGGGGCGCCACGGGCACGGTGCGCTCGACGATGAAGAAGGGGCGGCCGAGGACGCGGCCGGCGGCCTCCGCCTCGTCGCGGGTCGCGAAGGGGCCGAGCACGACGCGCCAGCCGTCGCCCACGGAGCGCGGCGGCACCAGCTGGGCGGGGTGGTGCGCCGCCACCAGCTCCGCGACGAGGGCGCGGGACGCCGCTTCGCTCTGCGAGGCCGAGACCTGGACCCAGAGGCGGGTGATCGTGGTCGCGGTGTCCGGGGAGGGAGGCAGCCCCTTCGGCTCGTACGCCGGGGCCGGCGCGCGCGGCGCGGCGGGGGCGCTCGGGCGCGGGGCGGGCGCGGGCGCGGGCTCCGCGGCGTGCGCCGCCTGCTGCCGCAGCGCCGCCGCGGCGCTGGACGGCGCCCACGCGCCCACGAACCAGTAGTCACGCGCGCCGCCGGACACGGCCCCGAGGGAGTCGAGAGAGCGAACGTCCCGCGCGACGACGGCGTCCCCCTCGCGATCCACGATGACCCCGGTCTGGGAGACGGTCGGGAGGTCGGTGTCCCACGAGCCGCTGAGATGGCCGATCACGTCCTGCGACGCCAGGCTCACGACCCACGTCACGTTCGCGGAACCCTCCGCTCCGGCGGGCCGCACGAACAGCGCCCGGCCCCACGGGTCCATCCGGATCGCCCCAGCGGCTCCGGGGAGCGAGATCGTCCCGCGCTTCGCCCGCTGGAAGCGGTCCACCACCACGAGCTCGTTCCGGTCCCGCGGGCCCACGTAGATGCGGTGGCCGGAGGGGGAGAAGGCGAGGACGCGGGGGGAGCCGGCGAGCTTGACGGCCCAGGGATTCCGCGGATCGCGGTCCTCCACGACGACGAGCCCTTCCTCCGTGGCGAACGCGACCGCGTCGCCGTCCCGGCTCGCGACGGCCGGCGCGCCCTGCGGAACGGCGGCGGCGAAGTACGCGCCGCCGTCGCGCGCGATCCCCTTGAGGCTGTCGCCGCCGTGGGTGCGGACGATGAGAAGGCGGGCGTTGGGCGCCGCGAAGATGGCGCGTGTGCCCGGTCCGAGGGTGTCGGGCCAGGGGCGGGAGCCCCAGGGCTGGGACTCCGCGATCGCACCCCGGCGGTCCACGGTGAGGAGCGCCCCGTCGGCGCCGAGGGAGGCGAGCGCGTTCTGGGGCGCGATCGGGCGCTCCCGGAACGCCACCAGGTCGAACGCCACGACGGCGCCGCTCGTGTCCCGGAAGAGGAGCCGGCGGCCGGGCACGTCCATCCCGACGGTGCCGTGCGCGGCGGAGGCGGGGCCCGGTAGCGTCCACGGCAGCGCCGTGAGCCCCGGCAGCGCGTACGCGCGCAGCGCGCCGCCGCCGCCGGGAAGCCGGAGCGCGACGACGGGGACGGCACGAGCGCCGTCGGCGGTTACGGTCTGGGTCGAACTGCTTGCGGGAGTGTCGCGGTCGCGAGGCCGCGCGCACGCCGCGAGCAGCAGCAGGAGGAGCGGCCAGCGTCGTGTCACGAGAAGGACAAAGCTAGTGGGCGGGGGGGGAGAGGCCAAGGGACGGTCGCCAGTGTCCAGACGCCAAGCCAGTTGCCAGATGCCAGACGCCAAGATACCAGGAGGGCGGACCGTTCCCGGCCCGCCCTTCGTCATCCGATCGCCGTCTCGCCCTTGCCGTCCCTTGGCGTCTGGCTCCTGGCTTCTGTCCCTCCTGGCCTCGGTCCCTAGAACGGCGGCCCGAGGCTCACGATCCAGTAGCCAGCGTGCGATACCTGGGCCGGGTTGCTGTAGCGCCGCTGCAGCGGCACCGCGTAGTCCACGCGCAGCACCGTGAAGCCGAAGAGGTTCACGCGCATCCCGATGCCGTACGACGTCATCGGCCAGCGGTCCACGGCCAGGTCGGGGTTCGCGGGGCGCGTGAGGTGGACGGCGGAGCCCTGGTTCCACGCGAGGCCCGCGTCGTAGAAGATGGCGGCCTCGAGGGGCGGGAAGCCCACCGGGAGGAAGCCGAGGACGAGGCTGCGCGTCAGCGGGAAGCGGAACTCCGCGTTGAACACCGCCACCCGCGTGCCGATGAGCTGGTCGAGCTCGGGGCAGCCCGTGTAGCTCGACGCGGTCGGGGTGGAGCACTCCTGCGCCGCGTACGACGCGTAGGTGTAGCCGCGGACGAGGTCCGGCGAGCCGAGATAGACCGGGAAGTTCGCGCCATCCCGCCCGATCCGCCCCAACGCCATGCCGCGGAAGGAGAAGGAGAAGGGGAAGGCGATCATCTGGTAGTGCCGGTAGTCGGCCAGCAGCTGCGTGAACTGCCAGCCGCCGAACGCCGGGGACACCTCGAGCCGGTACCGCGTGCCGTAGAAATAGCTCGTGAACCCGAACAGGGCGTTGTCCTTCACGTACGCGAACGTCGGCTGGAAATACGTCACGTTCGCGCCACTCACCGTCTGCTCGTTGTAGCTGAACGGGTACCCGCCGACCATCTCGGTCTGCATCAGGAGGACGGACTGGCTGATGTTGCTCAGCTTGAGCCCGATCTCGAACCGCTTGAACTGGTTGATCGGGTAGATCCCCTGGGCGAAGACGTCGCGGAACACCAGGCGGACGAGCTGCTCGCTCAGCACGTCGCCGCCGTTGGGCCCGGTGCCGAGGGTGTAGCTGGAGTTGCCGTAGTAGAAGTAGGGCTGCTGCTCGGCCCCGAGGGCCCAGTTCAGCCGGTGCGTCTGGTCGAGGTAGACGAAGGTCGCCTGCGCCTCCGACAGCCGGCCGTTCACCATCCCCGAGAAGATGAGGGTGTGGTTGCCGAGCATGTCCGACATCTGGATGGCGGTGCCGCCGAAGATCCCTCGCCCGAAGTTGTCGCGCGTGTAGCCGATGGTGGGCCGGCTCACGTAGTCGGGGGTGTAGCGCACCCGATAGTGCCGGAACAGGAAGTCGTTGGTGTCGGGCAGCGCGAGGGAGGCGCTGTCGAGCAGCGTCTGGATCGAGAGGGGCGGCGCGCTCCCCGAGTCGGGCGTCGCGGGGCGCGTGTCCGAGTTGCGCATCGCGCCGGTGCCGGTGCGGTAGATGGACGTGGCCGCGGGCACGCCCGGCGTCTGCGCGGCCGAGGCCGCGTTCACCGCCGCCGCGGCGCTGGCGAGCGCGAGGCGCCGCCCGACGCTGTCGCCCGGCGCGGTGCCCAGGGCGAAGCGGCCCGAGAGTGGGAGGCCGCTCGCGTTGGCGAGGATCGGGTACGTGGTGGACGGCCCGTGCCACGGCTCCCGCTTCAGCGACCGCGGGTTGTCGATGGCGTAGACGTTGTACTGGCCGTCCTCGTAGTAGTTGAACACCAGGCGGTCGGCCTGGCGGGCCCAGGAAAGCGCCGGCGAGAGGTCGGTGATGCCGGTGATGCCGGTGAAGGCGTGGGTGAGCTGGTAGACCTCGCGCGTGCCGAGGTCGTACAGGAACAGGTCGTCGATCCCGGACCGGTCGGAGACGAAGATCAGCGACCGGCCGTCGGGCGCCCAGACCGGGTTGACGTTCTTCCCCGCGTCCATCTCCGGCAGGACCTCGATCGAGTCGGTGTCGAGATGGTACAGCGCGATGCGCATGTTCCCGAAGCGCATCGTGGTGAAGTCGGTCGCGGGACCGCGGTCGGTGGTGAATGCGATGGTGCGGCCATCGGGGGACCACGAGGGCATCAGGTCGGCGTACTTGTCGTCCGTGAGGCGCCGCAGGTTCTGCCCGTCGCTGTCCACCTCGTAGAGGTCCGAGATGCCGCCGTCGGAGCCCGTGAAGACGATCTTCGAGCCGTCGGGGGACCAGGTCGGGTTCAGGATGGCGTTGAGGCCGAGGCGGAAGCGCCCCACCTCCCGGTCGTGCGTCACGTCGAGGATGACGAGGTTGTCCTGGTCGCCGCTCTTCACCGCGATCGCGAAGCGCTGCCCGTCCGCCGACCAGGAGCCGGTGGAGTTCACGAACCGCAGGCTCTCGAAGTTCGGGTCGAGGGAGGAGCGCACCAGCCGGCGCTGGACGTGGCCCGTCTCGGCGTCGGCGAGGTAGAGGTCGATGAAGAAGAAGTTCCGCTCCGACAGGTAGGCGATGCGCCGCCCGTCGGGGGAGATCTGCGGCGACACGTGGTAGGTGCCGCCCGAGTTCTTGTGGTTCAGGACGGCGCGCGCGAACCGCCGCGCCTTCTGGTTGTCCGCGATCTGCGGCAGGTACCACGTCTGCACCGCGTCCCGCCACTCGTCGGAGAGCTGCTCCATCGAGATCCCCAGCACCCGCCGGAACGCCTGCTCGATGCCGCCGGTCATCGAGGCCTGGAGGATGGCGCCGATGACCTCGTCCCCCCACTTCTGGCCGATGTACGCCCAGATGGCGTGCCCGTAGCGGTAGGGGAAGATCCGCTCGTCGAGCGTCAGCTGCTCGATCGTCGGCAGGTTGCCCTCGACCGCGGCGTCACGCAGCCACATCGCGGTGTGCGGGTCCACCGGGCCGAGGGAGAGGTACTCGGCCATCCCCTCCATGAACCAGAGGGGCGGGTTGATCTGCATCATCGCCTGGATGCCGGCGCCGGCGCGGCCGCGGCTGAACACGTCGTACTGGAAGGCGTGCACCATCTCGTGCTGCAGGACGTGCTCGAAGTCGGCGTACGAGCCCGTGAAGGGCAGGATCATCCGGTGCTTGAAGGCCTCGGTGACGCCGCCCGTCCCCTCGCCCAGGTCCTCCTGCACGGCGTTGGTCTGCTGGAAGTCGGACTGGGAGGCGTAGAGGATCAGCGGGATCCGCTCGCGCCATTCGTGGTTCAGGATGCGGGAGAGCCGCGCATAGCCGCGCTCGGCCATCCGCGCCCCGTCGAGCGCCGCCCGGCGCTCCTGGCCGTAGTAGTAGACGTCGAAGTGGTCGGTCTGGATGATCTCGAAATTGAAGCTCCGGTACTGGACCTTGTTCTGGCCGAAGTACTGGGCACGGGCCGTCGCGGGGACGAGCAGGGCGGCCAGGGCCGCCACGTACCACCACCGGCGCATCAGGCCTCCTCCAACGGGCGTCGCGGCGCATCGCCCCAGAGCCGTTCCAACTGGTAGAAGTCCCGCAGCGCGGGCTGGAAGACGTGGACCACGAAGTCCACGAAGTCCAGCAGCACCCAGCGACCGGCCGACAGCCCTTCGACGTGGTGCGCCCGGACCCCCTCCAGACGGAGAGTCTCGAGCACGTGTTCGGCGATGGCGCGGACGTGCGTGTCGGACGTCCCCGAGACGATCACGAACTCGTCCGTCGCGTCGGTCAGCCCACGCAGATCGAGGACCACCCCGTCCACGGCCTTGCGGTCGCTGCACGCGCGCAACGCGGCCCGGAGCTCGGCGCCGCCGCCCGGGGGCGCCGCCGGCCTCCGGCCCCTCGGTCCCCTCGCACCTTTCATAGCGCCGGAGCGGCCCGTTTGTTCCCCGCCGGGCCGGGGCCCCCGTCCTCGACGGTCCAGAAGACCGCCCAGGCGCCGAGGCCGGCGTGGGTCGCGAGGACGGCCGTGGCGGGCCAGACGAAGAGGTCGATGGGGTGGAAGCGCGCCTGGATCGCCGCGCGCACGGCCTCCGCCACCTTCTCGCAGTCCACGTGCGCCACCCCGACCCGGAGCCGCTTCACGCCACGCGGGATCCGCCGCTCCATGATCCGCAGGACCCGCGGCAGCAGCGCCTCGCGGCCGCGCACCTTGTCGGCGATCGCGATCTTGCCCTCCGGGTCGAAGGTCAGGATCGGCTTGAGGTCCAGCCACCCCGCGAGCCGCGCCTTGAACCGGGAGACGCGCCCCGACCGGAGCACGTTCTCCAGCGTATCCACGGTGAGCACCATCCCCGACTGGTCGCGGATCCGCGCCAGTTCCGCGGCGATGGCCGCCCCGGCCCAGCCGTCCTCGGCCAGCTCCGCGCCGCGGAGCGCGAGCAGCCCCTCGCCGAACGACGCGCTGCGGCTGTCCACCACGTGCACGCCCCCCTTGGCGAACGCGGTGCGCGCCGTGAGGGAGTTCGCGTAGGTGCCCGAGAGCCCGGAGGAGAGCACCACCGCGACCACCTCGTCGGCGGTGGCGCGGGCGTGCTCGAACGCCGAGGCGAAGGCGGCCGGCGTGGGCTGGCTGGTGGTGGGCGGCACCCCGCCCTCGCGGAGCCGCGCGTAGAACTCCATCGGCGTGATGGCGATGCGGTCCTCGAGGACGGCGCCGTCGATCACGAGCTGGAGGGGCACGAGGCCGATGCCGAACCGGTCGAGCATCTCGTCGGGGAGGTCGCACGCGGAGTCGGCGATCACCACCGTGCCCTGCGCGGCCCCGACCGTGAGGAGCCGGTGCTGCTCGCGCATGTCGTCGGCCTTGGTGTTCAGCACCTCGCCCCACGGCGCGGCCAGGTCGAAGAGCTGCTGCGGCTCGTTGGTGTGGATGTGCACACGGAGCAGGTCCTCGGTGCGCACCACCTGCACCGACCCGCCGAGCCCCACGAGCGCCGCCCGCACCGCGGCGGAGCTGGGCAGGGCCGCGCCCCGCACCAGCACCTCGGTGCAGAACTGGAAGTCCTCGGTCTCCTCGACCACGATGCGGGCGGCCGGCGCCCCGCCCACGAGGCGCGGCATCTCGACCTCCGCCAGGGGGTGCCCGTGGATCAGGCGCATCACCCCTTCGAGGACCCGGACGAACCCCTTTCCCCCCGCGTCCACGACGCCCGCGTGCTTCAGGACCGCGAGCAGCTCGGGGGTGCGCTGGAGCGCCTCCTCGGAGCTCCGCAGGGTCCGCTGGACGACGTGGTAGAGGTCCTTCTCCTCCTCCGCCGCGAGCTCCGCGCCCTCCGCCGCGGCGCGGCAGACGGTGAGGATCGTGCCCTCGCGGGGATTGGTGAGCGCCTCCTCGAGCCGCTGGAAGCCGCGCCGCAGCCCGGCGGCGACCTCCCGCGCGCTCATCGTGGCGCGGTCGCCCACCGCCTCGCGGAAGCCGACGACGAAGTGCGAGAGGAGGATGCCGGAGTTGCCGCGCGCGCCCATCACCGACGCCTCGGCGGCCGCGTGGGCCACCTCCGGCAACGGCGCGTCGGGGCGCAGCCGGTGCAGCGCCTCGGCGATGGACTTCATCGTCAGCGTGAAGTTGGTGCCGGTGTCCCCATCCGGTACCGGGAACACGTTGATGCGGTTGAGCTCGTCGCGTCCCGCGCCGACCCACTCCGCGGCCGCGAGCAACGACCGGCGGAGGCGCGGGCCGTCAACGTACCCGATCGAGATGCCCAAGGATCACTCCTTGACGACCCAGACCCGCACTTCCGGCTTCACTTCGTGATGGAGACGGACCGGCACCTTGTAGACCCCGAGCGCCTTGATGGGCTCGTCCAGCTCCACGGCCTTCTTGTCCACGGTGAAGCCCTCGGCGAGGAGCCGGTCGGCCACGTCGCCGGCGGTCACCGAGCCGAAGAGCTTGTCCCCCTCGCCCGCCTTCATCGTGAAGGTGAGCGACACCGCCTCGAGCCGCTCCGCCAGCTCGCGCGCCGACTCGAGTTGTGCCCCCGCCTTCTTCACCCGGTGCTTCGCCTCCGCCTCGATGCGCTTGCGGTTCGCCTCGGAGGCGAGGTACGCCAGCCCGCGCGGCAGGAGGAAGTTGCGCCCGAAGCCGTCCTTGACGGTCACCAACTCGCCGGCGCGGCCGACGTTCTCCACGTCCTGCCGGAGGATCACGTCCATCTGCCCTCTCCTCTCAACGGGGACCCGCGGCCCGCTCGAGGCGCCGCCGCCAGTCCACCCAGGTGTCGGTCAAGCCCAAGGCCAGCGCGGCGATCGCCGCCACCGGCGCGAGGAACAGCAGCAGCAGCGCGGCCCCCGCCGCGGCGAGCAGGCCGTCGATCCCGGCCGTGGCGGCCATCGCCGCCGCGACCGCGCAGCCGCGGAGCGCGTACAGCCCGCCGAAGAACACCGCGAGGTTGCCGCCGAGCATGCCCACGCCGGCGAGGCGCGGGACGAGGAGCGCGACCAGCGCCAGCACCACGCCCCAGATGAGGTTGTCGTCGAAACGGAACGTCCGCAATCGCCCGAGGGGCGCGCCCACGGGGGCCAGCGCGAGGCGCTGGTAGAGCGCCCAGCCGAGGGCCAGCGCCGCGAACGACTGCAGGAGCAACAGGGCGGGGAAGACGGCGCTCGCGAGACGGATCCCCGCCTCGACCGACCGTTCCAGCGTCATGACGAAGGGGGAAGCGCCGCCCCCCGCCGCGTCGGCCGCCGCCGCCATCTGGCCCACGATGAGCCGCGCCTGATAGCCGAAATGCCGGCTCACGCGCCACGCCACCTCGCCCCACGAGAGGGGCGTGAGCCAGACGAGGAGCGACGCCGCTCCCGCCGCCAGACCGAGCGCGAGCAGCGCGGAGGGCACGAAGGAGCGGCCCGGGCGCTGCACCACCACCACCGTCAGCGCGCCCGCCAGCAGCGCCGCCCACGCGCGCTCCAAGGCCCCGAAGGGATCCACCGGGCCCACGAGCAGGGTGCACGCCACGGTCCCGAGCACCGCGCCCACCACCAGATCCCGCCGCGTCGGCCGCTGCGCGAGGAGGTACACCGCGAGCGGCACGGCGACCAGCACCACGGGGCTGGCGAACGCGATGCCGAGATAGCCGAGCGCCCCGAGGACGACCGGCCGCCACCTCAGCTTACTGTCCGTACCCCTTGATGTAGGGCAGCAGCGCCAGCTGCCGCGCCCGCTTGATGCAGGTGGAAAGCTGACGCTGGTGCCGTGCACACATCCCCGACAGTCGGCTGGGGAGGATCTTCCCACGGTCCGTCAGGAAGCGGCTCAGCGTGCGCTCGTCCTTATAGTCGAGCACCCGCACCCCGGTCTCGCACACGGGGCACGTCTTGCTCCGGCTCTTCATCATCATGCTCACTCGTCGTCCTCCTCTGCGGGGGCCACGGCCCCCTCCAACGGCACGCGCGCCGTGACCGTGTATTCCTCCGCCAGCACGACGAGGAACCGCAGGACGGACCCGTCCAGCTTGATGGCCCGCTCGAACTCCGGGAGCAGCTCGGTCGCCGCCTCGAACTTCGCGACGACGTAGTAGCCGACGTCCCGGCGCTTGATCGGGTACGCCAGGGTGCGCTTGCCCCAGTGGTTCGTCGCGATCTCGATGCCTTCACCGAGGAGCGCGTTGAACCGGGCCAGCCGCTCGTTCACGGCGGGCTCTTCCAAGGCACTGTCGAAGATGTAGACCACTTCGTACCGACGGGTCACGGACACCTCCCTTTGGTCGTGACGGCCCCCGTCCGGTGCCGGCGGGAGCAGGTGGTATGGCCTGCGCGGGAAAGCTAGTCGGTAGGGCCGGTTACGGGAAGCGCGGGGCCGCCTCCGACCGTCCCCATCCGCCGCAGCTTCCCCCACCCGGTGCGGCGGCCCTTGAGGGCGCTCACCATCGACTTCCACAGCACGTAGTAGAGCGTCTGCCGGTAGACGAACCGCTGCCAGAAGAGCCACCAGAGGTACCGGAGCCGCTCGCCGTCGAGGCGGAAGGCCACGATGGAGGCGCAGAGGTCCACGACGAAGAAGAGCCCATAGAAGAACAGGGTCGTCAGCAGGGCGTGCGTCACCTGCGGGATCGGCTGCCAGTCCTGGTGCAGCGCCGCGCGCACCACCACCGAGTAGACGTAGTTGACCACCGAGTAGAGCACCTGCAGGTCCACCAGCGGTCCGAGGGTCTGGAAGAGGATCTGGAAGAGCCACACGCTCGGCACCGCCACCCAGCCGAACCAGCCGTAGTGGCCCAGCACCCCGCGGTGCTTCCACAACACCTGCAGGGAGCCGAAGGCCCAGCGGTGCCGCTGGCGCAGGAACTGGCCGAGGGTCGCCGGCGCCTCCGTGAGCCCGACCGGCGCCATGTCGGCGGTGATGCGCCACCCCGCGCGCCGGAGCCGCCAGGTGAGCTCCATGTCCTCGGCGAGGGTGTCGGTGAGGTAGCCGCCCGCCGCTTCCACCGTGCTCTTCCGCCAGGCGCCGATCGCCCCCGGCACGACCGTCACCCCGTTCAGCATCGCGTTGGCGCGGCGGTCGAGGTTCTGGCTCGAGATGTACTCGATGGACTGCCAGATCGTGAAGGCGTTGATGCGGTTGCCGACCTTCACGTTCCCTGCCACGGCCGCCACCCGCGGGTCCTGGAAGTGCCGCACGAGGAGGCGCACGGCGTCGGGCGCCACCATCGTGTCGGCGTCGAACGCCACCAGCACCTCGCCCCGCGCCGCCGCTAGCGCGCGGTTCAGCGCCGCGGCCTTCCCGGCGTTGGCCTGGCGGAGGAGCCGGACCCGCGGGTCGTGCCCGAACGCCGCCTCGACCGCGGCGGCGGTGCCGTCGGTCGAGCCGTCGTCCACCACGACCACCTCGAGGTCGGGGTAGTCGCTGGCGAGCGTGCTCGCGACCGTCCGCGCGATCACCGTCTCCTCGTTGAAGGCGGCGATCAGCACCGACACCGTCGGCCGGTACGCCGGATCGAAGGTGGCGCGCCGCGCCCGCCGGTCGGAGACGATGGCCAGGGGGATGATGACGGCCACGCGCGCGAAGGCGAGCCCGATCGCCACCGCGAAGCCCAGCGCCAGGAGCGACTCGAACACGTAGATCACGTCGAAGCTCACGCGGTCGAGGCCCACCACCAGCAGGTCCCGCCGCGCCACCGGCGGCATCACCGCGTCGCGCGTCGTCCCCAGCAGCTCCGAGACGGTGACGAACCGGTACCCCTCGCGCTGCAGCAGCGGGATCACCTGCGCCAGCGCCGTGACCGTGTGCGAGCGGTCGCCGCCGGCGCTGTGCAGGAGGATGACGTTCCCGTGCACCGTGCGGGCCTGGTAGATCATCGTCGTCACCAGGTCCACCGTGCTGCGCTCCATCCGCTGCCCGGCGCCGCCCGTCTTCCAGAGGTTCCAGTCCTGCGGGTCGATCTGCTCCCCCACCGTCACGTACCCGAGCGAGGAGGCCAGCACCAGCGCCCGCGCCTCGTCCACGTTCCCCGGCTCCGCGTCGAAGTTGAATGGGACGCGGAACAGCGTCGTCGAGTGCCCGATCGTCGCCTGGATCGCGCGGAGCGTGGCGTTCAGCTCCAGCGTGCCGCGGCGATTGCTCACCGCCCCCATGTTGGGGTGGCTGAAGGTGTGGTTCCCGACCTCGTGTCCTTCCTCGTACATCCGCCGCACCACGTCGGGGAACCGCTCGACGTTCTGGCCTACGACGAAGAAGGTCGCCTTCACGTCGAGGCGCTCCAGCTCGTCGAGGATCTCGGGCGTGTACTCGTCGTCGGGGCCGTCGTCGAAGGTCAGCGCGAGGAGCCCGGGGTGGTACCCGGCGCGGCGGATCACGAACGGGGAGGGGAACTCCCGGTAGGTCTCGTCGGTGAGGAGGCCGAGGGTGGAATCGAGCTCCACCGCGCGCGCGCCGCGCCGCGGCAGGCCCCCCACCGAGAGGATCTCCCCCTCGCCGGAGTAGGCGGGGATGTAGGACGTCGGGATGCTGTCGAGCACCGTGGGCGGCGGGAGCCGGCGGAACGCGTCCTTCCCGTACGCCGGCCAGAGCGACGGGTCCTCCGAGCCGAGCACCCAGAGCGCGGCGCCGCGCGCCCGGGCCCGCTGTGCCAGCACGAGGTCGTTGTACGCCGTCACCCCGTCCAGCATCCACACCTCGTGCGGCACCCCCGCGCCGTCGGTGTAGTCGAAGGTGGGGTTGAGCTCCGTCGGGTCGAAGTCCACGAGGCTCGCCGGCGGGTCGTCGGGGCGCGCGTCGCGCGCCGCCACGAGCGCCCCCTGGACCGTGAGCGCCCTGCCCCCGGCCGTCCCCCGCAGCGGCCAGTCCACGGCGTAGTTCCCGACGCCCACCACGAGCTTCTCCGCGGGGACGACCGCGGCCGCCTTCGTCAGGAGGGTGTCGAACCAGCCGATCCCTGCCAGCGGTCCCCGTCCCGCGGCCGGGGCGTGCTGCGCGTAGCTCATCAGCACCACGAAGTCGGACGCGGCCGACAGGGCGGGGCCGAGCTGCGTGACGTGCAAGGCCTCGAGGTCCACGCTCACCGCGAGGCTGTCCTGCCGCAGGGTGTCCCGCAGCTCCCCGACGAACAGGGGCAGCTTGGCGTAGTCCTCGGGCCGCAGGTTCTCCAGGTCGACGTTGATCCCCTGGAAATCGTGGTCCACGAGGAAGTCGCGGATCGCGCCGATGATGGACCCGCGCATCCCCGGCGTGGTCAGCGCCACGTGCGCACGCTCCGGGTCGAAGACGCCCCCCTCCGCGTTGTTCAGGACCGGCATGATGGCGAGGTGGTGGTCCTTCGCCACCGTCACCACGTCGCGGTTCGACACCGTGACCTCGGGGTCCCAGTCGCGGAAGTCGAGGCCCGTCCCGTTGCGGTTCAGGTGGAGCCATTCGGGCATCACGTGCGTGAGGCGGTCGGCGTTGTCGTGCAGCGCCTGCACGCCCCCCGGCTGCCAGATCACGTAGAACGCGGCGACGATGGGATCGCTCGGCGCGGGGACCGCCTTGGGCGGCGGTCCGGCGGGGTGGTGTGCCGCCGCCATCTCGCGGAACAACGCGAACTTGCTGCGGCGGGCGAGGTGCCGCGTCAGGCGGGCGTCGCGCCGCGAGACCCCGGGCGCGGCACGACCCGGACCCGGCCGCGCCGTCGTCTCGGGCGTCTTCGGGAGGAGGGGCACCGCGAGGAGGCTGATCACGAAGATGGTCGAGGTGACGCCCAGCGCGAGGCCCACCGCCGTGCCGAGACGGTTCACCGTCTTGCGGCGGCGTCCCGTCGGGTCGAAGAAGACGTGGTCGGGCTTGCGGCGGTCCACGCCGAATTCTCGCGGCAAGAGGGTGCGGAGGGAAGCCGCCACGTCCGCGTGACCCCGCTAGACGCGGCGCCGGGCCACCTTCGGACCTCGATGGTGGCCCGCCAGCCGGCGGTTGGGTAATTCTGACATGTTTTGTCGTCGTTCCAGCCCTGCCGAGGGCTCCGCCGCGGCATGGGGAGTGCGGAGGATGAAAACCGGTCTCAGCTATGCGCCTCCGCCGATGAGCCACACGGCCGGGCTCCTGCCCGACGAAACCGCCCCGATCCCGCCCGACGCGGTGGCGGCCCGCTGGCTGCTCGTCGGGGCGCCGAACGTGGGGAAGAGCGCCCTCTTCGGGCGGCTCACCGGGGCCTACACCACCGTGTCCAACTATCCGGGCACGTCGGTGGAGGTCACGGTCGGGGTGCACGACCTCGGTGACGAGACAATGGACGTGGTGGACACGCCGGGGATGTACGGTTTCCTCGCGGTCAGCGAAGAGGAGCGGGTGGCGCGCCGCGCCATCCTGGAGGGGTCGGGCCAGACGCTGATCCAGGTGGCGGACGCGTCGCACCTCGACCGCGCGCTCCCCCTCACCCTGCAGCTCCTCGCCCTCGGCCGGCCCCTGGTGCTCGCCTGCAACCTGATGGACGAGGCGCGGCGGCGGGGGGTCGCCCCGGATCTCGCCCTCCTCTCGGAGCGCCTCGGCGTGCCGGTGGTGGGCACCGTGGCGACGACCGGGGAAGGGGTGGCGGCGCTCGCCGAGGCGGCGCACGGCGCGCCGGTCCCGGTGGACGGCTGGGCGCTGCCGCAGCCCTTCGCCGACGTGGTGGCGCTGCTGTCGGAGCGGCAGGAAGGCGTGCGGCTCCTGGACGCGGAGCTGGCGCTGTGCGGCGACCCGGAGATGGCGCCCGCGCGCTCCGCCGCGGCACCCCGGCTCTGGCTGGCGGCGACGTCCATGCGGGACGCGCGGTGGGGCGCGGCCGACGGGTTCGCTGTCGCGCTGGCGACGGCGCGGCGGCGGATGGCCCTGGCGCTGCTCGACGGCGTCGTCCCCGACGCCCCGCCGGAGCGGCGCGCGCGCCGGGCGGCCCTGGATCGCGTGCTCCTCTCGCCGTGGACGGGGATCCCGCTCGTGCTGGCGGTCCTCTACCTCGGGTTCTACCGCTTCGTCGGGCACTTCGGCGCCGGGACGCTGGTGGACCTCATCGAACGCGTGGCCTTCGACCGGTGGCTCACGCCCCCGGTGACGGCGGGCGTGAACGCCCTCGTGCCGTGGGCGGCGCTCCGCGATCTGCTCGTCGGGCCGTACGGGCTCTTCACCCTCGGCGTGCGGTACGCGGTCGCGATCGTCCTGCCGATCGTGGGGACCTTCTTCCTCGTCTTCGCGCTGCTGGAGGATTGCGGCTACCTGCCGCGGCTCGCCCTCCTCCTCGACCGGGGGCTCAAGCGGCTCGGGCTCTCGGGGCGCGCCGTCATCCCCCTCGTCCTCGGCTTCGGCTGCAACACGATGGCGACGCTGGTGACGCGCACCCTCGAGACGCGGCGCGAACGCATCATCGTGACGCTCCTCCTCGCGCTCGCGATCCCCTGCTCGGCGCAGCTCGGCGTGGTCCTCGGGATCCTCAGCGTGTATCCCGCCGCGGTGGCGGTCTGGGCCGGGGTGCTGCTCGTGGTGTTCGTCGTGGTGGGCGCGCTCGCGGCGCGGCTCCTCCCCGGCGACCCGCCGAGCTTCTACCTGGAGCTGCCGCCGCTGCGCATGCCGCTGGTGCGCAACGTCCTCCTCAAGACGCTCACGCGGGTGCGGTGGTACTTCGCCGAGATCCTCCCCCTCTTCCTCCTGGCGAGCGTGATCCTCTGGGCGGGCGAGCTGACGGGCGCCCTGCGCGCCGCGACCCACGCCATCGAGCCGGCCGTGCGCCTCATCGGCCTCCCCGACGCGGCGGCGCCAGCGTTCCTGTACGGCTTCTTCCGGCGGGACTTCGGGGCGGCGGGGCTGTACGAGATGGCGCGGAGCGGGGTGCTGGGACCCGCGGCGCTCACCACCGCGGCGGTGACGATCACCCTCTTCGTGCCGTGTGTGGCGCAGTTCCTGGTGATGCGGCGGGAGCGGGGGACGGCGCTGGCGGTGACGGTGCTGGTGGTCGCGACGGGGGTGGCGTTCGCGACGGGAGGCCTGGTGGGCTGGCTGCTGCGGTCGGTGGGAGGCTGGGCATGAAGTGCACGATGTGCGGGACGGCCTCGGGCTGCGACGGCTGCCCGATCGCGGGGGACTTCTATCTCCCCGCGACGCTGGCGTCGCTCGCGGCGGGGGAGAAGGCGACGGTGCGGCGCCTCGCCGCGGCGAAGGGGGGCGATCTCCGGAAGCTCCTCGCGCTGGGGCTCCTGCCGGGGGTCGAGCTGGAAGTGGAGCGCCGCTGGCCCGCGATGGTCGTGCGGATGGGGTTCGCGACGGTGGCGCTGGATGCTCAACTCGCAGAAGGGGTCATTGTCAGCAGGGCGGCGTAGGGCAGCCGTCAGCCGTCAGCCGTCAGCCGTCAGCCGTCAGCCGTCAGCCGTCAGCCGTCAGCCGTCAGCCGTCAGCCGTCAGCCGTCAGCGGTCAGCCGTCAGCCGTCAGCCG
>Ga0207932_1000331_pt1 | contig 16036 bp, 12 predicted proteins | sample NGESurdeep092012_FD_184480 | JGI IMG/M metagenome (GOLD analysis project Ga0207932, IMG submission 184480) | Arctic peat soil microbial communities from Barrow, Alaska - NGEE Surface sample 415-2 deep-092012 (SPAdes) | ecosystem: Environmental > Terrestrial > Soil > Wetlands > Peat ...
CGAGAACGACGGGCGCTGCGAGGTGGGGGTCGCCGGGGAGGGCGCCGAGGCGCTGGCGGCCGCGCTCGCCGCGCTCCCCGAGGTCGAGGAAGTGCGCCCCGCGGGCGCGCCCTATCGCCTCGTCTCCCGCGAGCACCGCGACGAGCCGACGCGGGTGAAGGTGGACGGGGTCGTGGTCGGGGGGCGCTCGCTCGCGATCGTCGCGGGGCCATGCGCCGTCGAATCGCGCGAGCAACTCGCCGCGCTCGTGCCCTCCCTCGTCGCGTCGGGCGCGCGGATGCTGCGGGGCGGCGCGTTCAAGCCGCGCTCCTCCCCGTACAGCTTCCAGGGCCTCGGCCGGGCCGGCCTCGAGCTCCTCGCCGAGGCGCGGGCCGCCTACGGCGTGAGCGTGGTGACGGAGGTCCTCGGGCCCGAGGACGTCGCGCTCGTGGCCGAGTTCGCGGACGTGCTCCAGGTCGGCGCGCGCAACATGCAGAACTTCCGGCTCCTGGCGGCGGTGGGGGAGCAGCCGCGCCCCGTCCTCCTGAAGCGGGGGATGATGGCGACCATCGAGGAGCTCCTCCTCGCCGCCGAGTACATCGCCGCCGCGGGGAACCCGCGCATCATCCTCTGCGAGCGGGGCATCCGGACGTTCGAGCCGACGACGCGGAACACCCTCGACGTCGCGGCGGTGCCGGCGCTCAAGGAGCGGACGCACCTGCCCGTCCTCGTGGATCCGAGCCACGCCGCGGGGCGGCGCGAGCTGGTGCCGGCGCTGGCGTACGCGGCGGTGGCGGCGGGCGCCGACGGACTGATCGTGGAGGTGCACCCCGACCCCGACCGGGCGATGAGCGACGGCCGGCAGAGCCTCACCCCCGAGGGGTTCCGGGCGATGATGGACGTCGTGCGGCAGGTCGCGACGGCGGTGGGGCGCACGGTGGAGGAGGCGCCGCCGACCACGCGCTAGGGCGCCAGCAGCCCCTTCAGGACCACGAGCACCGCGGCGAAGGCGGAGGTCCCGAGGACGAGGGCGCGGGTGTGGCCGCGGTCGAGCCAGCGCGCGCTCCAGCGGGAGAGGACGAAGCCCATCACCACGCCGGGCAGGAGCCACGCCGCGAGACGGACCTCCGTCCACCCGAACCGCCCCGCCACGCGCAGCCCGCCCATCGAGAAGATCACGCCGATCGTGAAGAACGCCGCGAGGGTGCCCCGCACCCGCGGCCCCTCCTCGCGCTGGTAGATCAGCGCCATCGGCGGCCCGCCGATGGACGTGAAGGTGCTCATGATCCCCGCGGCGATCCCCGCGACGGTGAGGGTGCCGCGGTTGAGGGGGAGGGGCGGCCCCCACGTCGAGAGGGCCACCGCGGCGAGGATCATCAGCCCGAGCGCCACCTGGAAGCGGTCGGCGGGGACGGCCTTCATCAGCAGGACGGCGATGACGGTGCCGACGAGGCGCCCCGGCAGCGCCCAGCCGAGGTCGGCGAAGCGCACCCACTTCCACTCGCGCACCGTGACGAGGATCGTGAGGAGGAGGGCGTCGAGGAGGATGGGGCCGGGCACCAGCCGCGGATCGATGAGCGCGAGGAGCGGCGCGCCGAAGACGCCCAGCCCGAAGCCCACCGAGCCCTGGATCGCCGACCCCGTCGCGAGGATCGCCACCGCCGCCAGCCAGCCCCACACGCTCATGAGCAGAAGTCACCGCAGGCCGCGTGCCGCGGGGAGGCGCGCCCTCCCGTCGCGCAGCGTGTTCGCCCGGTTGCCACCGCGCGTCGCCGGTGTAGGTTCGGGGCCATGCAGAAAGTCAAAGGCGCAGTCCTCAGGAGCCGTCTCGCCTTCGTCACCGAGCACGCCGGGATGGACGGCCTTCAGCAGGTCCTGGCCCTCCTCCCCGTGGACGACCGCAAGGCACTCGACGGGCTCCTGACGATGTCGTGGTATCCCTTCGACCTCGGGAAGAAGCTCGACGACGCGATCGTGAAGGTGGTCGGGAAGGGCGACCCGCAGTTCTTCCGCCGGCTGGGGCGGGCCTCGGCCGACCGCAACCTCACCACCGTGCACAAAACCTTCATGAGCCCCGGCGATCCGCACGGCTTCCTCGGGAAGTCGTCGCAGATCTACACCCTCTACTACGACACCGGACGCCGCGAATACGAGCGGACCGGCGAGCGCAGCGGCGTCGTGACCACGCGGGACGCCGAGACGTTCAGCGCCCCCGACTGCCTCACGGTGGCAGGCTGGTACGAGCGCGCGCTGGAGCTCTGCGGCGTGAAGAAGGCGGTGGTGACGGAGGTCGAGTGCCGCGCCAAGGGCGGCGCCGTCTGCCGCTACGAGGTGAACTGGGAGTAGGCCCCGCACCGCCCTAGCGGCCCGCCGGCACCCCCCACGGCAGCCGCTCGGGCATGTCGGCCACCACGTACGCCATCACCGCCATCGCCGCGACGCATTGCGCCATCTCCCGCGGGTCGAGCTTGTCGGGGGTGTCGGCATTGGTGTGGTGGTACCAGAAGTAGCGGGTCCCGTCGTCGTTGAGCCCCATCGAGGGCACGCCCAGCTGCGTCATCGGGTTGATGTCGGTGCCGCCCCCGCCGCGCGAGACGGTATCGGCGCCGAGGGGGCGCAGCAGCGCGCCGATCTGCCGGACCAGCGCCAGCGCCGAGTCGGTGCCGGTGAAGCCGAAGCCGGAGGGGCGGAAGACGCCGCCGTCGCTCTCGATCGCGAGGACGTGGTTCGCCAGCTGGTCCCGGTGCGCGTCGCGGTACCCCTCGCCGCCGCGGTCCCCGTTCTCCTCGTTCACCCACCCCACGACGCGGATGGTGCGCCGGGGCCGGAGCCCGAGCCGCTGCAGGAGCCGGACGGCCTCCCACGAGACGACGACGCCCCCCATGTCGTCCATCGCGCCCTGCCCCACGTCCCACGAGTCGGTGTGCCCGCCGATGACGACCACTTCCTCCGGGTGCTCCGACCCGCGGATCTCGCCCATCACGTTCCTCGAGGGGGAGTCGGGGAGGGTGCTCGCCGCCATCGTGAGGTGCACCACCACGCGCTGGCCGCGGTCCTGCATCCGGTGCAGCAGCATCGCGTCCTCCACCGTGAGCGCCGCCGCCGGGACGCGGGTCACCGCGGAGTCGTAGTACATCGCGCCGGTGTGCGGCGTGCGGAGGGGGAAGGGCGTGACCGAGCGGATGAGCGCCGCCACCGCCCCCACGCGCGCCGCCGCCACCGCGGCGCGGCCGCGGTACTGCACCGTCGGCCCGTAGCCCTGCCACACCTCGTCGAAGAGCACGATCTTCCCCCGCGCCTCCCCCGCGCGGCGCGTCAGCTCGTCGAAGGTGGAGACCACCAGCACCGGCGCGGTGATGCCGCCCCGCGGCGTCCCCACGCTCCCACCGAGGCCGAGCATCGGCAGCGGCTGCCGCCGCGGCTCGACCAGCTCCGCCGACTCCTCGCCGCGGACCCAGCGGGGCACCATCACCGGTTCGGCGTGCGCGTTCTCGAGCCCCTCCTGCTGCATCGTGCGGAGGATGTCGTCGAGCGCGCGCTCCAGCGCGTCGGACCCGGCGAGGCGGTTGCCGTAGGTGTCGGTGATCCGCGCCATCTTCGCCCACGCGCCGCTGTCGGCGAGCGCGGCGGCGATGATCCGGCCGGCCGTCGCCCGGTACTGCGCCTGCAGCGGCGTGTCCGCAGGGCCCGCGACCTGCTGGGCGCGCACGGGGGAGGCCGCCAGGGCGAGCGCGGCGAGGAGAAGGGGCGCGGCGGCGGTGGCACGGAGGGCTGGCGCGGAGCGACGCATCGGCGGCCTCGGGTGACGGGCGATCGGCTCAGGGGTGGCGGAATGCGGAAGATAGCGGCTCGGGGCCCGCGCTTGCAGACGGCCCGCGCCGCCCCACCGCAGCGCCGAGGCTTGCGGCGGGCCGCACGCCATGCGTATTAGGAGAGCGATGCACCACGAACACCATCTCACCGTCGAGCGCACCGCGCGCTACTTCACCATCGAGCCGGCCGAGGAGGGCGCCGCGCGCGAGGTGTGGTTCGGCCTGCACGGGTACGCGCAGCTCGCGGAGAAGTTCCTCCGCGTCTTCGAGGGCCTCGACGACGGGACCCGGCTCATCGTGGCGCCGGAGGCGCTCGCCCGGTTCTACCTGCACCCCGACCCGCCCCCGACGGGCGTGGGGCACATCGGCGCCAGCTGGATGACCCGCGAGGACCGGCTCAGCGAGATCGCCGACAACGTCGCCTACCTCGACGCCCTCGCGCGCCACGTCTTCCGGCGCGTCCCGCGGGATTCGGTGGCGCTGCGGGTCCTGGGCTTCTCGCAGGGAGCGCTGGCGGCGGCGCGCTGGGCCGCGCAGGGCACGACGCGCGTGGACCAGCTCATCCTCTGGGGGGGCGGCCTCCCGCCGGAGCTCGACGTCGCGGCCGCGCCCGCGCTCGGCCGGCTCCCCGTCCTGCTGGTGTGGGGGGAGGACGACGACTACTACGACCCCGCCAAGGTGGCGCACGACGCGCAGCGCCTCGCCGACGCCGGCGTGGCATGCCGCGTCGTCACCTTCGCGGGCGGCCACCAGGTGAAGCGGGAACTGCTGCTGCGGCTCGCGTCGGAAGAACTCCGCGCACCGTAGACCGCACACCGCGCACCGCACACCGCGCACCGCCGGCGGAGCTCGCCAGCGGTGCGCGTTCTACGGTTAACGGTGAGCGGTGAGCGGTGAGCGGTACCCGCTCCCTACCGAGCCGGCCTTCTCCCCGCCGTGCCCGTGCGCAGCTTCTGCGCCAGCCATGTGGCCAGCGTGTCGAGCACGTCCCGGTTCACCGAGACGTCGGTGAGCGACGCATACTCACTGGGTGAGCCGTCGGTCGGCGACGGGACGAAGAGGTGGCTCAGCCCCGGGAAGACCCGCACCGTCACGTCGCGGTTCCCTCCGGCGCGCATCGCGGCGCCGAGGGTGTCGGCCTGCCCCACCGTGACCTGACGGTCGAGCGCCCCCTGCAGGATGAGCGCCGGCTGGCGCACCCGGCGCGCCGTCGGCAGCGGTTCGTACTGCCGGAAGAACCGCAGCCACGCCGAGGGGGTGGTGTCGGCCTCCACGGCGGCGACCGCCTCGGCGCTGAGCCGCGCCTTCCGCTCCGCGCTGAGGCCGCTCGCGCTCTGGATGGGCCAGACCGCCTGGTCCTTGAGCACGGCGACGCCGTTCTTGGACGTCCCCGCCATCAGCACCACCGCCGCGACGCTGGGGTGCATCACCGCGACCATCGGCGCGATCACGCCCCCTTCGCTGTGACCGACGAGGGCGATGCGGGTGCGGTCGATCTCCGGCCGCGCCTGGAGCCACGCGACCTCCGCGCAGGCGTCCTCGGCGAAGTCGGAGGTCGTCGCGTGGCTCGCATCGCCCGTGGAGGCGCCGAAGGATCGGTCGTCGCAGCGCAGGGTGGCGATCCCCGCGGCGGCGACGCGCTCGGCCACCTGCCGGAAGGGCCGGTAGCCCGGCACGAGCGGCCAGAGGCTCTCATCGCGGTCCTCCAGGCCGGAGCCGGTGATCGTCAGCACCACCGGATAGGGCGCGCGGCCGGCGCGCGGCAGCGACAGGGTGCAGCCGAGGGAGAAGGTGTCGCCGGCGGCGGGGCGCACCGGCACCCGCACCTCCTGCGCCGTGTAGGCGGCGCCCTCATGCGCCGTGTAGTCGGCCGGCGGGCGCGTCGAGCCCTCGAGCGGCGGCAGGGTGTCGCCGGCACCCATCCAGCGCTCGGCGCGAAGCCGCTGCATCGGGATGTCGAGGCGGTCCACCCGCCCGCTCGGGCCGAGGTGCGCCGTCATCGCGAAGGGGCCGAGGCGCAGCTCCAGCGAGTCGCCGTGGGGCGTCACCGCGAAGGAGAGGGTGTCGTTCCCCTCGGGCGTCCAGACGACGTAGCTCCGCGCCGCGCCTCCCGCGCGCTCCGCCAGCTCGAGCATCGCCGCGAGCGACTGCGCCGGCGTCGCGGCCTCGGCGTGCGCCGCCTTCACCCAGCTGGTGTCCGCCGGATGGCCGCCGACCTGGCGAATGCGCAGCGTGTCCCCCTGCACCTCCGCGGTGTAGTGCCGGATCAGCGAGTCGCGGCGCAGCGAGTAGGCCAGCCCCTCGAAGCGCACCAGCCGCCCCTGGGCGTCGTACTCCGAGCGGTAGCGGAGCTTGACGTTCAGCATCGGGACCTGGGTCTCGGTCTCGAAGAGCTGCGCCGAGCGGCGGAACGTCTCGCGGCCGATCTCGCGGGTGCCCTGGTACCAGCGGAGCAGGCCCGCGTCGGCGACCGGCTGCTGGCCGGGCATCGCCACGGCGCAGGTGAGGGACAGGGCGGCGAGCACCGCCAGCACGCGGCCGGCGACACGCAGGTCCTTCTCGTTCACGGCGTGCGACACCATCTCACCCTCCTTCGCCTTCCCCGGGGCCCGGCGCCGGCGGGGTCGCCGGCGGGCCCGGGAACTGCTGCGGCGCCTCCTGGCGGAGACGCCCCTCCTGCTGCAGCGCCCGCCGCAGCACGAATTCGATCTGCGCGTTCAGGCTGCGCAGGTCATCCGCGGCCCAACGCTGCAGCGCCGCGTACACCTCCGGGTCCATCCGGAGCAGGAACGGCCTGCGCTCGGCCACGACGCCCTACTGGTACAGCGTCCCGGTGTTCAGCACCGGCTGCGTCGGCTGCTCGGCGCAGAGGACCACGAGGAGGTTCGAGACCATCGCGGCCTTCCGCTCCTCGTCGAGCTTCACGATGTTCTTCTTGCTCAGCATGTCGAGCGCCATGTCCACCATCCCCACGGCGCCCTCCACGATCCGCTGCCGCGCGGCGATGATGGCGTTCGCCTGCTGCCGCCGCAACATCACCTGCGCGATCTCCGGCGAGTACGCCAGATGGCTGATCCGCGCCTCCAGGACCTTCACCCCCGCCTTCTCCAGCCGGCCCTGGATCTCCGCCTTGATCTGCTCCACGATCTCGTCGGTGTGCACGGAAAGCGCCTTCTCCCCCTCGGCGTGCGCGTCGTACGGATAGTGCGTCGCCAGGCTCCGGAGCGCCGACTCGCTCTGGACATGCACGTAGTTGTCGTAATTGTCCACCTCGAACATCGCTTCCGCCGTCTCCACCACCTGCCAGACGACGATCGCCGCGATCTCGATGGGGTTCGAGCGCAGGTCGTTCACCTTCATCTTCGGCGTCTCGAAATTGCGGATCCGGAGCGAGATCTTCCGCTTCGAGTAGAAGGGGTTCGCCCACCAGAGCCCCTGCGCCTTCACCGTCCCGGCGTACTTTCCGAAGAGTTGGAGCACCTTCGCCTCGTTCGGATTGACGACCACCAGCCCCGCCCACCCCACCATCACCACCATGAAGAGCACGATCCACCCGATCAGGGCCGGGACGCTCGCCGGACGCTGCCCTTCCGGAGGCAGGGCGTTGACGAATCCGTAGATCGAGCCGGCCGTCAGCAGGAAGAGCACCAGGACCATGAGCAACCCGCTGGTGAGCTTCCGTTCCACTTCGCGAATCACGATTACCTCCTGTGTGATACTGAACTGATATCATTATGATTTCATGTTGTCAATACTCTCCAAGTCTCGCGAACTCAATGACAAACACGACATGATGTTAGCACCAAAAGGCGATGTGATGTAGCGAGTTGATGTCTTTATTGTTGTGTTATGGTGTCGCTACTACAGACACTTATTCGGCATGCGCCGCAGTTCCTTTGGAAGGCACTGCGCTGTATGCTGTTAGGTGCTGCGCTCCTGTCATCATGTCCCCAACGGGAAGGCACTCCCATGCGACCGCGAGCGATCGTCCTCTCCGCCGCCAGCTGTCTCGCCGCCGTCGCCGCGGGGGCGCTCCTGGCGGCCTCGCCGGCCGCCGCGCAGGCGCCCTCCCGCGCAGCCGAGACCCCTCACGTGGCGGGCGCCGGCCCGGAACGCGCGGCGGTCTGGCACCAGGCCGCCCTCCTCCTCGAGCACGGCGCCCGGGCGTGGAACGGCGGGGACCTGGACGGCTTCGTGTCCGACTACACGATCGACGCGACCTTCGTGACGGGCCGGGGATTGGTGCGGGGAACGGCGGAGATCAAGGGGCGGTACGCGGCGCGCTTCGCCCCGGGGGCGACGCGGGACTCGCTCAGCTTCCGGCTGCTGGACGTGGAGCGGCTCGGGCCCTCGTCGGCGGCCCTGGTGGCCACCTACGTGCTGACGCGGGGAGACTCCGTGACGTCGTCGGGACCGACGTCGCTCGTCCTCAAGAAGGTGGCCGGGCGGTGGAAGATCGCCCACGACCACTCGAGCTGAGGGGGCTCAGCCGCCGACGATGAGGAGGCCGACCCGGCCGCCGAAGTCGTCGCTCATCGAGGGGACGCCCTCGGGCACCGTCCAGCGCTCCCCGTCCACCACGAGGGAGAAGCGATAGGCGCCTGGCACGAGGCGCACGACGGTCTCCCACCAGCCGTCGGGGCGCGCGGTGAGGGGGGCGTTGTCCCACCCGTTCCACTCCCCGGCGATGGCCACCGCCCGCGCCCCCGGGACGCGGAAGACGAGCCGGACGCGGCCCCGCCCCGCCCGCTCGACACGCACGTCGTCGGAGGCCGAGCGGCGCCTCGCGTGGGTGTCGAGCGCCCCGCGGGTGCGGCCCAGCCGGATCCCCGCCGTGATGAAGAGGCCGTGCGTGAAGCCCGCCACGTCCTCGGGATACCTGCCCCCCTCGACCTCGATCGCCCACAGCGGCCAGGGTAACGTGGATGGCATCCAGGCAGTACTCCGCCCGGAGGCGGCCCGTTCCGCCGCCCCGCGTAGAGGCGGCCATCCCTGCCGGACGGGGACGCTATCTGCCCCGTCCGCCGTGGTATAGCTTGTGCGGTGGGACCCGGTCCCCCCCGGGATGCGTCCGGGAACCGCGCGGCCGCTCCGGCCGCCCCCCCTCGAGGCCCAGACGATGATCTTCCGCTCCTTCGACGACGCCGCCGCTTTCATCCGCGATCACGGGATCGCGATGGTGGATCTCAAGTTCTGCGACCTGTGGGGTCGCTGGCACCACGTGACGCTCCCCTCCCACCGCTTCACCCCCTCGCAGATCGAGCGGGGCGTCGGCTTCGACGGCTCGAGCGTCGGCTTCAAGACGGTGAGCGCCGGGGACATGGTACTCCAGCCGGACCTGGAAGCGGGCTTCGTGGACCCGTTCTACGAGGTGCCGACCCTCTCGTTCATCGCGCAGACCTTCGAGGCCGACACCCGCCTCCCCTTCCCCTACGACCCGCGGAACATCGCGCGCCGCGCGGAGGCGTTCCTCCAGAGCACCGGCGTGGCCGATCGCAGCGCCTGGGGCCCGGAGTTCGAGTTCTACCTCTTCGACGGCGTGGCCTTCGAGAACGCGCAGAACACCGCGAGCTACCGGGTCGAGTCGGCGGAAGGGGCGTGGCACAGCCGCGAGCTGGGGAGCGGCTACACGATCCCCGCGCACGGCGGCTACCACGCGATCCCGCCGCACGACCACCTGCACAACGCGCGCACCCGCATCGCCATGCTCCTCGACGACATGGGCGTCGAGGTCAAGTACCACCACCACGAGGTGGGCGGCCCCGGCCAGTGCGAGATCGAGATCCCGCTCCTCCCCCTCGCGCAGGCCACCGACGCCATCATGCTGGTGAAGTACGTGGTGCGGATGACCGCGATCCAGCTGGGGATGACGGCGACCTTCCTCCCCAAGCCGCTGCATGGCGAGGCGGGCTCGGGGATGCACTTCCACCAGTGTCTCTGGCAGGGGGCGACGAACGTCTTCCACGACCCCAAGGGCTACGGGTGCCTGAGCGAGACGGGGCGGCAGGCCATCGCGGGGATGCTCGCGCACGGCGGCGCCGTGATGGCGTGGACCAACGCCTCCACGAACTCGTACCGCCGCCTCGTGCCGGGGTTCGAGGCGCCGGTCAGCGCCATCTACTCCATCGGCAACCGGAGTGCCGCGATCCGCATCCCCAAGTACGCGAACCGGCCGGAGAGCACCCGCTTCGAGTTCCGGCCCCCCGACGCGACGGGGAATCCCTACCTCGCCGTGGCGGCGCAGCTCCTCGCGGCCCTCGACGGCATCCGGAAGAAGATGGACCCGACGGCGCTGGGCTTCGGGCCGGTGGACGAGGACATCTTCGCGTGGGGGCCGGAGAAGCGCGCCACGATCCGTGCGCTGCCGACCTCCCTCGGCCAGGCGGTGGACGCGCTCGAGGCGGACCACGCCTTCCTGCTGGAGGGCGGGGTGTTCAGCGCCGACCTCATCGAGCGGTGGATCGCGCGGAAGCGGCGGGAGGAGCGGGACGTCCTCAACCGGCCGCACCCGTACGAAGTGGAGTTGTACTACGACCTCTAGCGGGGAGGCGCCGCGCGAGGTCCGCATCGCCCTGCCCGACTGGGTGGGGGACGCCGTGGACTGGGAGCGGCCCTACGCCACCGACGAGGAGAAGATGCGCCTCACGGTGCGGCTCTCGCGGGAGAACGTGGAGCGGGGGACCGGCGGCCCCTTCGGCGCCGCGATCCTCGAGGCGGCGACGGGCCGTCTCGTCGCGGTGGGGATGAACAGCGTGGTGCGGCTCTCCAACGCGGTGCTACACGGGGAGATCGTCGCGGTGATGCTGGCCCAGCAGCGGCTGGGCACTTTCTCTCTCGCCGCGCCCGGGCTCCCCGCGCACGAGCTGGTCACCTCGTGCGATCCGTGCGCGATGTGCCTCGGCGCCATCCTCTGGAGCGGCGTGAAGCGGGTGGTGTGCGGCGCGTCGCGCGAGGACGCCACCGCGCTGCGGTTCGACGAAGGGCCGGTCTTCCCGGCGTCGTACGCGTACCTGCGCGAGCGCGGCATCGCATTCGTGCAGGGGGTGTGCCGCGACGAGGCGCGCGCGGTGATGGAGCTGTACCGCCGGCGCTCCGGCGTCATCTACAACCCGTAGGCGGCGTCCGCCGCGCGCCGCCGCCGCGGCGTGCCCTGTTCCCCGTTCGCCCAAGGACCTTGATGCCCCCGAAGCACCCGAAGGCCGCCACCCCCGCGACTGCGCGCGCGGACCTCCCCGACCTCGGGGCGGTCCTCGACGCGGCGGCCGACGCCGTGGTGGTCTTCGAGCCGGGGGGGCGCATCCGGTTCGCCAACGCGGCGGCCTGCCGGGCGCACGGCTATGCGCGGGAGGAGATCCTCGCGCTCCGCATCGACGACCTCGGCGCTCCCGCCGTCGGGCCCGCGCTGCGCGAGCGGCTGGCGAGACTGGAACCCGGGAGCGCCGTGCGCCTCGACCTGGTCAACCGGCGCAAGGACGGCACGACCTTCCCCGCCGAGGTGCAGGTCAGCGCGATCGAGTTGGGCGGCGAGCGTCTCATCGTCGGCTCGGCCCGGGACGTCAGCGACCGGACGCGCCTCGAGGACCAGCTGCGTTCATCCGAGGCCCGCCTCCGCGGCGTGCTCGACAACGTCCCGGACCTGATCCTCGAGCTCGACCACGCCGGGTCGGTCCGGTACGTGAACCGGCTGCGCCGGGGCTACGAGTCCGAAGACATCACCGGGATGGCGGTCCAGGACCTGGTGGTGCCGGAGGAGCGCGAGGCCGTCACGGCCGCCTTGGCCAAGGCGTGGGAGACGGGCCGCCCCGTGGACCTCGAGACCCGCGCACCCGCGCCAGACGGCAGCGTCACGTGGTGGTGGGCGCGCATCGCCCCGGTGGTCCACGAGGGGCGCACCGAGCGGCTGCTGATCGCCACGCGCGAGGTCACCAAGCGGAAGCTCGCCGAGCAGACGGTGCAGACGGCGGAGACGCGCCTGCGGGACCTCCTCGATCATCTCGACCTGCTCGCCGTGATCGTGCGGGCCGACGGCCGGGTCGCGTACTGCAACGACTACTTCCTCGCGCGCACCGGCTGGCGCCGCGAGGAGGTCGTCGAGGCCCCCTGGCTCGAGCGCTGCGTCCCCGCCGATTCGCGCCCCATCGTCGCGCCGGTCCTGGCGCGCGCGGTCCGGACGGGCTCGGTCCCCGCGCACTTCGAGCACGCGCTGGTGACCCGCGACGGCGCGCGGCGGCTGGTGGCGTGGAGCCACACGGTCCTGCGCACCGCACAGGGGGAGTTCGCGGCGCTCGCCTGCCTCGGCGAGGACGTCACCGACCGCCGCGCGGCGGAGGACGCCCTGCGCGCCAGCGAAGCGAAGTTCCGCGCGCTGTTCGCGGCGAGCCTCGACGGCATCGCGCTCTACGACGCGGAGACGGCCCGCGTCCTCGACGCGAACCGCGCGTTCGAGCGCCTCTACGGCTACGACGCCGGCGAGCTCGCGGCGCTGACGGCGATGGACCTGAGCGACGAGCCCGAGGCGACGCGCGCCGTCTTCACGGGCCTCGTCGCGCCGGGCCAGCAGGCGACGGTCCGCCGACGCAGCCGCCGCAAGGACGGCTCGGTCTTCCTCGCCGACATCTCGGACGGCGTCTTCCTCCTCGGGGGCCGCCGCGTCGTGTGGGCGATCATCCGCGACGTGACCGAGCGGGCGCGGGCGGAGGAGGAGCTGCGCGCGGCCCGCGACGGGCTGGAGGGCACGCTCCGGGCGCTCCCCGACCTGCTGCTGGTGATGGACCGCGACCGGCGGATCACCGACTTCCACGCGCCGCACCAGGAGCTCCTCTACGCGCGGCCCGAGCGGTTCACGGGGCGGCACGTCACGGAGGTCCTGCCGGCCGACGCCACCGGGGTCATCACCCGCGCCATCGATGACGCGGAGCGCCGCGGGACACACTACGGCAGCGTGTACGCCCTCGACCTCCCGGGGGGCCGCCGGTGGTTCGAGCTGTCGGTGTCGCGGCGCGGCGAGGCGGGGGCCGAGGACCGGAGCTTCGTGGCGCTGGCCCGCGACGTCACCCTGCAGCACGTGGCCGAGGACGCCCTGCGGGCCAGCGAGGCGATGAACCGCCTGCTCGTGGAGGGCGCGGGCGCCGGCATCGGGTTCTTCGACCCCTCCGGCACCATCCTGCACGTGAATGCCATCGGCGCGGCGCTGGCCGGCGGCGCGCCGGCCGAGTTCATCGGGCGGTCGGTGTACGGGATGCAGGCCGCGTTCGACGCCGCCGTCTTCGCCCGCCGCCTCGAGGAAGTGGTGCAGAGCGGCGCGCCCCGGGAGTTCGAGGACCAGGTGCGGCTCTCCGGCTCGCGACGCTGGTTCCTCTCCAAGTGGCAGCCGCTCCGGGACCGGGACGACCGCCTCACGGGCGTGCAGGTGATCGCCCTCGATATCACGGCCCGCCGGCAGGCCGAACAGCAGGAGCGGGGGCTGGCCGAGAAGCTCCAGCAGACGCAGAAGCTCGAGAGCCTCGGCGTGCTCGCGGGCGGCATCGCGCACGACTTCAACAATCTCCTCAGCGGGATCCTCGGCAACGCCGACCTCGCGCTCCTCGAGCTCGCCCCCGGCGCGGCCGCCCGGCACCCGCTGGAGCAGGTCCTCGCGGGGGCGCGGCGCGCCGCCGACCTCACCAGGCAGATGCTCGCCTACTCGGGGCGTGGGCGCTTCGTCGTCGAGACCGTCGAGCTCCCGCTGCTGGTCCGGGAGATGGGCTCGCTCCTCGAGGTCTCGATCTCGAAGAAGAACGTGCTGCGCTACGAGTTCGCGCCGGACGTGCCCGCGGTGGACGCCGACGTCTCGCAGGTCCGCCAGGTGGTGATGAACCTGATCCTCAACGCGGCCGAGGCGATCGGGGACATGAGCGGCGTCATCGCGGTGCGCATCGGCGCGGCGGACTGCGACGCGAAGGAGCTGGGGGCGTACGTGCTCGGCGAGACCCTCCCGGCGGGCGCGTACGTCTACGTGGAGGTGGCGGACACCGGGGCGGGGATGACGGCGGAAGTGCGGAGCCGGATCTTCGAGCCGTTCTTCTCCACCAAGTTCGCCGGACGGGGCCTCGGCCTCGCCGCGGTGCTGGGGATCGTGCGCGGGCACCGGGGCGCGCTGCGCATCGAGTCGCAGCCGGGGCGCGGGACGACGTTCCGCGTCCTCCTTCCCGCGTCCCCCCACAGCGCGCGGGCGGACGCGCGCCGCATCTCGGACCCGCACGTATGGCGGGGGACGGGCGCGCTGCTGGTGGTGGACGACGAGGAGACCGTGCTCGCCACGAGCCGGCGGATGCTGCAGCGGATGGGGTTCGAGGTCCTGGCCGCGGGGGGCGGGCGGCGCGCCCTCCAGCTCCTCGAGGAGCACGGGGGCCAGGTCCGCGCGGTGCTGCTCGACCTCACGATGCCCGACATGGACGGGGAGCAGACCTGCACCGAGCTCCGGCGCCACTGGCCCGACGTGCCGGTGATCGTCTCCAGCGGCTACACCGAGCACGAGGTCCTGCCCCGCTTCGCCGCCCACACGCGCATCACGTTCGTGCAGAAGCCCTACGGGTACGACACCCTCGCGGAGGCCGTGCGGGCCGTGCTGGAGGAGCCGGCCGGCCCCGCCTGATCCCGCGCGGCGTCACGTCCGCCGTGCGTCGAGGACCTCCCGCACCTTCCGCAGCAGATCCGCGACCGTCCAGGGCTTCGCGAGGAACGGCAGGCCGCCCTCCCGCAAGCGCTGCTCGTCCGCCGTCCGGGCCGCGTAGCCACTCGTGAAGAGGACCGGCGCCGTCTGCCCCCGCTCCCGCATGGCCCGCTCGAGCTGGGGCCCACCCATCCGCGGCATCACCATGTCCGTCAGCACGAGCGCAATCCCCGCCCCCTCGGCCTTGAGCAGGTCGAGTGCCTCGAGCCCGTCGGCGGCGGTGAGCACCCGGTAGCCGTGCTTCTCGAGCGCCCGGCGGGCGAACGCCCGGAGCGCCTCTTCGTCCTCGACGATCAGCAGCGTCTCCGTGCCGCGGGGCAGGGCCCCCGGCGCCGCCGTCGCCTCGTCTGGGGAGGCGGTGGCCCGCGGCGCCGGGAAGTGCACGCGGACGGTGGTCCCCGCGCCGTCCACGCTGTCCACGGTGACGAAGCCGCCGTGGTCCTGCACCAACCCGAAGACCACCGACATCCCGAGCCCCGTCCCCGCGCCTGCCTCCTTCGTCGTGAAGAAGGGCTCGAAGAGGCGCTGCCGCACGTCCTCCGTCATCCCCGAGCCGGAGTCGCCGACCGACAGCACCACCCACGCCCCCGGCGTGCCGGCGCCGAGGAGCTCGCAGTCGTCGGCGTCGAGCGTCACGGCGTCCACGCCGATGACGATCGAGCCGCTCCCGCTGATGGCGTCGCGCGCGTTGGTGACGAGGTTCATCAGGATCTGGTCGATCGCGCCCGGATCGCCGCGGATGGACGGCCCGGGCGACGCGGCGCGCACCCCGAGCTCGATGTCCTCGCGGACCAGCCGGCGCACCAGCCGGGCGAACTCCGCCGCCGCGTCGCCGAGCGCCAGGGTGCGCGTGGCGAGGCGCTGGCGCCGGCTCACCGCGAGCAGCTTCTGCGTCAGGTCCGCCCCGCGGCGCGCCGCCTTCTGGATGTTCTCCACGTCCTGCAGCACCAGCGCCTCGGGCGCGAGCTCCGCCAGCACCAGCTCCGCGCTCCCGATGATGGCGGTGAGCAGATTGTTGAAGTCGTGGGCCACGCCCCCCGCGAGCCGCCCCAGCTCCTCCATCTTCTGCACCTGCCGGAGCTGCCCCTCGAGCGCCGTCTCCCGGGTCACGTCGCGCGCCACGGCCACGAGGCTCACCACCGCCCCGTCCGGGTCGCGGACCGGCGAGATGGTGGTCTGCTGCTCGTAGAGCGTCCCGTCCTTGCGGCGGTTCGTCATCCGGCCCTGCCACACGCCGCCCGCGAGGACCGTCGCCCACAGCCCCTGGTAGAAGTCCTCGTCCTGGCGCCCGCTCTTGAGGACCCGCGGCGTGCGGCCGGCCACGTCCGCGCGCACGTACCCCGTGATCCGCTCGAACGCCGGGTTGACGTACTGGATCGCGCCCCGCACGTCGGTGATGACGACGATCTCCGTCGCCTGCTCGATCGCCGCGACGAGCAGCGAGCGCTCCGCCTCGCTGCGGACCCGCTCCTCCTCCCGCTCGAGCCCCTCCAGCGCGTAGGAGAGGTCGGCCGCCACCTCGTCGAGGAGCTTG
>Ga0207932_1000333_pt1 | contig 15956 bp, 15 predicted proteins | sample NGESurdeep092012_FD_184480 | JGI IMG/M metagenome (GOLD analysis project Ga0207932, IMG submission 184480) | Arctic peat soil microbial communities from Barrow, Alaska - NGEE Surface sample 415-2 deep-092012 (SPAdes) | ecosystem: Environmental > Terrestrial > Soil > Wetlands > Peat ...
CATCATGATAACCATGTACATTTTATCTGCGATGAATGCAGTAAAACGATTTGTCTTGATGATGTAACCGTTCCGCAGGTTAAGCTGCCAAAGGGCTTTACGCCACAGCATGCAGAAATGGTGGTGAATGGTATTTGCGGGGAGTGTAGGTAAGTTATTAAATCTTCTCCATTTCTTCAATTACAAAATCCATCAGGGTTTTAATATTTTCAGGAGAGAAATCAAATTTTAAACCCGCTGCTTCATACAGTTGCGGTAAGGTTTTAGTGCCACCATAAAGCTTACCATTCATTTATTTTTTCCAATGGATTATTTGCTTTAGTGCTTCTTCTTTAAACTTTAGAGAAACGTTGGCAAAATTAACAACGTCTACCTTAAAAGGGATTACAGATTGATTTAATTTTTCAGAAAGAAGAAATATTATTTTTTCATTAAAAAATTTTTCGGGAATAATACCGATATCCATATCTGAGAAACGGTGATTTTCTTTTGATGCCCTGCTGCCAAATAAAAAAATTTTACAATCAGAATCATTTAATTCTTCTAATACAATTTTTTTTGCCAATGATTCAAAATCAGTTTTAAAGGGTGTACGGTTCAATGGCAGTACAAGCATGTCTGATGGCTTTTGCATAATTTTTTAATTGCGGATAAATTAAATCAAACATTTCTATTTTATAAATATGGCTTAATAAATTTCGGCTATCAATTGCATTTATGAGACCGAGATATGCTTCTTCATCAATGGCATCCTCTGCAAAAAATGCTTTAATAGCATCTTTAGGATACAGAATTATATTTTCTCTTTTTACCTCAAAATATTTTTTAAGGGTTTTCCATAATAATTCAATCGCGTATTCAAATTTTTGAATCTGTCCGTTTTTAATAACGTCAATTTCAAACTCACTATATTTTGAGAGATCAATTTCTAAAGATTTTTCAAAAGAATTTACAGCAGCAGAAAGATCAGTATATAAGAATAATAATCGCTTACCATTTTTCATAATTGCAAATTACTCATACTTTTTAAATAAGATAATTATTGGTCAATCTTCCCTATCTCTACACTCACAAAATCCATCGCATACAGATGTCTTGCCACTGTATTGGCATGACACCTAAGCCATCTTCTCCATCTCTTCAGCAACAAAATCCATCAGTGTTTTTATATTTTCAGGAGAAAAATCAAATTTTAAACCGGCTGCTTCATACAACTGCGGCAAGGTTTTAGTGCCGCCGAGAGAAAGAGCATTCATATAATTGTCTATTGCCTGTTGCTTATTCTTTTTAAACTGCATCCAAATGCCAATGGCACCAAGTTGTGCAATGCCATATTCAATATAATAGAATGGAACTTCAAATAAATGCAGTTGCTGCTGCCACGCATTTTCCCTGTATTTCTCAAGCCCGCTATAATCAATTACATTATCAGAAAATTTTTTTAAAATTTCCATCCATTTATTATTTCTTACGTCTACACTGTGATTTGGATTTTCATATACCCAATGCTGAAACTTATCTATTATGGCTATCCATGGAAAAATAGTAATTGTTCGTTCAAGCTGATGCTCTTTTGCTCTTTGCAGATCTTCTTTGTTATCAAAGAAAACTTCCCAATGCTCCATACTAAAAAGCTCCATTGCCATGCTGGCAACTTCTGCAATTTCCATTGGGTATTCTTTAAAAGCATTTAGCTCTAAACTATGCGTAAGGAAAGATTGCACAGCATGTCCGCCTTCATGTACCATTGTTGTTACATCATGCATTTGACCTGCTGCATTCATAAAAATAAATGGAGCGCCGCTCTCTGCCAACGGACAGTTATATCCTCCGGGAGCCTTACCCTTCCTACTTTCCAGGTCGAGATGTTTCATTGCATTCATCTGCTGCAGGCATTCTCCAAAAAATGGGCGAAGCTGTTTAAAACATTCGATTGATTTATTAATCAGTTCTTCAGAAGTTGTAAATGGTGTAAGCGGCTTTGTGCCTTCAGGCTCTGCTTCCACATCCCACGGACGAAGATCATCAAGCTTTAATTTCTTTTTTTTCTTTTGATAAATTTTATTTACCAGGGGAAGTACATGTTGCCGAACTGCTTCATGAAATTTGTAACAATCTTCTTTTGTATAATCAAATCTTCCTAATTCTTTAAACCTGTAATCTCTATAGTTTTCAAAGCCTGCATTTATCGCTACCTGGTGACGCTTTTGGATTAATTGTGTATACAGATCATTCAAGGCATCTTTATCCTGTAATCTTCTTTCATTTATTTTTCTGTAAACTTCTTCCCGCAAATTTCTGTCGTGGCTTTCCAAAAATTTTGCTGCCTGCTGCAAAGTATATTCTTCACCATTCACTTCTATCATCATCTTACCACAAATAACTCCATATTGTTGCTGCATCACTGCTAACTCTGATTGCGGTTGAATATTTTCTTCTCTGAATAATTCAATATTTTTTTTGACTGAACGCAGGTAGGTGAAATATTTTCCCAGCTCCAGCTCTTTGGTAAAAGGAGAGTTAATTAATTTTTTATTCAAAGCATCTGCATAGGACTGAATCTTTGGCTGTATTTCCATACAGAAAAAATTAAATGCTTCTTCCAGGTTTTTATCTGTTGTATCACAAGTCATCTTTATTTGCCGCCAGCAGGCATCTTCGTTGATGACAGCCTCCAGCTCACTGATATCTTTGAGCCATTTTTCCAAACTTTCTTTGGAACTGATCTCCCTCTCCAACAATTCTTTAAAATAAGGCTCAATGGTTTCCCATTTATCTACTACCAAATCTTTTGGTAAAAAGTGCCGTTCTATTTTTTTTATATCTGCTGATGCAATCATGGTTTTCAATAAATTAACTGTTATCGTGAAACGACAAACGTGAAACGTGAGAGAATAAAATTTCACGTCTCACCTTTCACGTCTCACGAATTGATACTACTTACTATTCTTATTCGATTCTTCCTGTGGGACAGGAGTTTCGTTTTTTATTTCATTAATCACACTATCTGAGGCATTGTTTTCTTCTTCTCCCGTCTTTTGTTTTATGTCGATATTATTTTCCGTTAATATGCCATACCATTTTATTATTTTCTTCATATCACTTGCATACACTCTTTCAAAATCAAGGTCGGGATAAACTTTTTCGAAATAACTTTTTAATGCTTTACCATCAGCTTTTGCATCGGGTAGTGGTTCCTTACTATTTTTTATCTCTTTAAAAACCTCAGCTAAAACTGTATTGTCCTTTACAGTATAAACTTCAATGCTTTCCAGGTGTGAGAAATTATGTACACGGCTGCTAACAAATTTTGTGCTTTTATCTTCCAGCGACCTTACAACAGCGCCGTCAGCTTTTGAAGCTACTAATTCATACAGCCCGATTAACCCTGTTACAGAAATAATCTTATTATAATCCATATTTATCTTTTTAAAGGCTGCAATTTAAATCACAATGGCGTAAACTAATTACAAATATTTATTGAGGCAGAGTTTTTGCAATGCTATTTTCGCAGGTTTTGTTTAAGGACGACGTCCAATGCATAACTATTTTAAAAATTTTTTTATGAAGAATTTGACACTGCTGATAATCTTTTTTTTATTGTTCTGTTTAATCAATACACTTAAAGCACAAACAGTTAAAGGCATTTTAACCGATGAAAATGAAAAAACACCATTAATTGGCGCAACAGTAAAGCTTATCAACAGACCTGATTCTTTACACCCGGACTCTTCAACTGCCTATAGTACCGTTAGTAATAAAGATGGCGCTTTTATTTTTGAGAAAGTTACACCCAAATTATATCGTTTAGCTGTAGAGTCCGTTGGTCTGGGAACATTTCAAATGACTGTTTCAGTAAGAGACAGCAGTGTTACAGATATTGGTACAATCCCAATATCTAAAACCGCAAAGATTTTAAACGAGATTACTATTACCGCAGAGGCACCACCGGTAAAGCAAAAAATAGATACAATAGAATATTCTGCAAGCCAATTTAAAGTTAATCCTGATGCGAATGTAGAAGATCTGATAAAAAAGATGCCCGGTGTTACTGTTGATAAGGCTGGTACCGTTACTGCGCAGGGAGAAACTGTAAAAAAAGTTACAGTAGACGGCAAAGATTTTTTTGGCGATGATGCCACAGCTGCCTTACGCAATTTACCTGCTGAAATAATTGATAAAATACAGGTATTTGATAAGCTAAGCGACCAGGCTCAGTTTACAGGCTTTGATGATGGCAATTCTCAAAAAGCAATTAATGTGGTAACCAAAGCTAATATGCGTAATGGACAGTTTGGCAGAATGTACGCAGGCTATGGAACTGATAATCATTATTCGCTTGGTGGCAATGTTAGTTTCTTTAAAGGTAATCGTCGTCTTTCACTTGTTGGGTTGGCAAATAATATTAACATTCAAAATTTTTCTTCACAGGATCTTTTGGGAGTAACAAGTTCCGGTGGAAATCGTGGAGGTGGCGGCGGCGGACAAGGCGGAAACCGTGGCGGACAGGGAGGTAGCCGTGGAGGCGGAGGCGGAAACTTTGGCAACTTTGGAGGGCAAGGTAATTTTTTAGTTGGGCAGCAAAATGGAATTAGTAAAACAAATGCCTTTGGTATAAATTATTCTGATCAATGGGGTAAAAAGCTAACAGTATCCGGCAGTTATTTTTTTAATAATAGTAACAATAGCAATAATCAACTAACTAACCGTCAAACATTTTTAAGTAAGGATACTACACTGTTTTATAAAGAAAATAGTGTGTCATCCAGCAATAATTATAATAATAGAATTAACCTGCGGTTAGAATATAAACTTGATTCATTCAATTCTCTTATAATTACTCCGAGTTTAAGTTTTCAAAAAAATAACAGTAACAGTAATTATTCAGCTATTAATTCATACAACAATATTAACCCTGTAAGCAGTTCAGATAACCGCACTAACACGTTAACTACTGGCTATAACATAAATAATAATATTTTGTTTCGCCACTCGTTTGCAAAAAAAGGCAGAACAATTTCTCTTGGCTTTAATACCAGCGCAAACAGGAGAGATGGAAATACTTACATGGAAGCAGTTAACAAGTCTTATAACAACCTGGGGACATTAGCAAAAATTGATTCTGTATTGCAATTCACAGATAATCTCTCCAATGGCTATACACTTTCCCCTAACCTGGCATATACAGAGCCGGTTGGTAAAAAAGGACAGTTACAATTAAACTATAATCTGTCTTTTACTAAAAACAAAGCTGACCAGGAAACATTTCAGTTTGATGAGATTGGGAAAAAATATTCGCTGTTTGATACCACACTTTCCAATAAGTTCGATAATACTTATAACACTCAGAATGCAGGCGTTTCCTACCGTGTAGGCGACAGGGATCAACAGTTCTCTGTTGGTGTTAATTATCAACATTCAAAATTATCCAGTGATCAAAGTTTTCCGCTACTAACCTCTGTAAACAAAACATTCAGCAACATCTTACCAAATTTACAATTGCGCAAAAAGCTTTCTGCAAAAAGCAGCATCAATGTATTTTTAAGAACATCAGTTAATGCTCCATCTGTAACTCAATTGCAAAATGTTATCAATAAAAATAACCCGCTTTTGCAAAGCACGGGTAATCCTGACCTTAAGCAAGAATATACCAGCAGATTTGTTTCCCGCTATACATTCACCAATACTTTAAAAGGACAAAGTTTCTTTGCCAATATCTTTCTGCAGCAAACCAATAATTACATAACTAATGCAGTATTTATTGCTTCAAAAGATTCTGTGTTAGCTAAGTCCGATACTTTGTACAGGGGCTCGCAACTTAGCAAACCAATAAATCTTGATGGCTATTGGAGCCTTCGTTCTTTTTTAACTTATGGTATGCCACTTAAATTTATTAAATCAACCTTTAATATCAATGGTGGTTTTACATACAATAAATTGCCGGGTCAGGTTAATAAAACAAAAACCATAACCACAACATATACCTATAGCGCAGGAGCTGTTGTTGCAAGTAACATAAGTGAATATGTTGATTTTAATCTATCGTACAATGGTAATTTTAACCAGGTAGCTGAGCAACCTAACAATAATTATTACACCTCTACAGCAGGCGCACAGGTTAATATATTAGGGAAAAATGGATGGTTCTTACAAAATGATCTAAATAATCAAACATATAAATATAAAAACAACACAGCTACAAACCAAAACTTTTGGTTATGGAATGTAAGTGCCGGTAAAAAGTTTTTGAAAGATCAGAAAGGAGAATTAAAGTTTTCAGTATTTGACGTGCTGAAACAAAATAAAAGCATCAGCAGAACGGTTACTGAAACTTATATAGAGGATGTGCAAAGCCAGGTATTACAAAGATATTTTATGTTAACTTTCACTTATAAATTAAAGAATTTTGGAACAGCCGCCGCCAGAAATCTTAATAACAGACAACGGGATGAAATGCGTGGTTTTTAAATAATTGCACTTGACTGAATGGGAATTAATTGAGCAGCTAAAGTTAAAAAATAACGAAGCTTTTAAAATTGTTGTTGATACCTGGCAGGATATGGTGTACAACACGGTTTTAAGCATTGTTCAAAATGCAGAAGATGCAGAAGATGTATCTCAGGAAGTGTTTATACAAGTTTACGAATCAATTAAAAATTTTAAAGGCGATTCAAAATTTTTCACATGGATTTACCGCATTGTTGTTTCTAAATCCCTGGATCATTTAAGAAAAAGAAAAAGAAAAAAACGTTTTGCATTTATTCAAAGCCTCTTTGGTGAGGTTGAAGGACTAATACATGATCCGCCGGATTTTTTTCATCCCGGGATTGCTTTGGAAAATAAAGAAAATGCTGCTGAGTTATTTAAAGCAATAACTGCTTTACCACAAAATCAAAACATTGCATTTCTATTAAACAAGGTGGAAGGATTAACATATCAGCAAATAAGTGAGGTAATGAAAATAAGTGAAGCGGCTGTTGATTCATTGTTACACAGGGCTAAAAAAAATCTTAGAAAAAATTTAGAAAGTTATTATCGCTATAATAAATAATATAACAAAGGTTTTTATTTAATTTCTCGTCTAATAAACATATTAAAATGCGAAAAAACTCATCTATGCAAAATAAAATAGAAAAAACTTTAATCAGCCTGGATAAAATACAACGGGCTACCCCACAGCCATTTTTTTATACAAGACTTATTGCAAGGTTAAATAACTCATATCAAAATAACTGGGAAAGATTTAGTGCATTTATTACACGGCCTTCTATAGCTTTTTCCGGTATTTTTCTTATTGTTTTAATGAATTTACTTGCTGCATATTTAAATTTAAAAACACCGGTTATTTTTGAGCAATCAGAAGCTGCAGTGGCTGATGAATATACGCAGCTGGCTACAAATTTTTATAATTTTGAAAATATAAAACCATAATGGACGCAGTTACAAAAAACAGGTCGCTGGTTTCAATAATTATTTTTTTATTGATATCGAATATTACAATACTTATATTCTTTTTATGCCTTAGCGATGGCAGAAAAGGCTTTCATGGAAAGGAAGACAGAAATACAGTTTCAGTTTTCTTACAAAAAGAAATAGGATTTAATAAACAACAAATGGATGAATATCAAAAATTAAGAGCAACTCACATGCAAAGCGTAAAGCCGTTATTTGATGATATCCGATCTGCAAAAGAAAGTTTTTATAATTTATTATATATAAATAACGTTGCAGACTCAACAGTAAATAAAGCAGCTGCTGTAATTGGTGAAAAGCAAATGGTATTGGATATGCAAATGTTTAGCCTTTTTAAAAACGTAAGAAATTTATGTACCCCGCAGGAATTACCAAAATTTGATTCATTATTTAAAAAGGTGGTAGAAAAAATGACCGGCGGCAGATTTATAAAGGCTGGCAATAATAAACGGAATTAAATAATTGTTATACGCAGATTTTATAAATGGCCTGCCTGACCTTCACTTACAAGTTAAAGAATTTTGGAACCGCCGCTGTCAGGAGCTTCAATAACAGGCAACGGGATGAACGCGGCTTTTAATTAATCATACTGCATCTGCTGATTTAGTATCTTTATTTTTTTCAACCGCACATGAATATTGCAGAAGTAACTGATAAAAAGAGCGCTAAAGAATTTCTTGAGCTTCAGCGAAAGCTATATAAAAATGATCCCAATTTTATTTCACCGCTTGATAAGGATATAGAAGCTGTATTTGATCCAAAGCTTAATAATTTTCATTCGCATGGTATCATCAAGCGATGGATAGCGAAGAATGATATGGGGAAAACCGTTGGCCGCATTGCAGCATTTATTAATCATCAAAAAAATAAAAATCCTGATTTTATAATTGGCGGTATTGGTTTTTTCGAAAGCATTAATGATGAGAAAATTACATTTCTTTTATTTAATACTGCCAGGCAATGGCTTCGGCAAAATAATGCAAAGGCAATGGACGGACCGATAAACTTTGGCGAGAATGATAAATACTGGGGCTTGCTGGTAGAAGGTTTTGTTCCGCCAAGTATGGGAATGAATTATAATCCTCCGTATTATCAAACTTTATTTGAGAAATATGGTTTTGTAAAGCAATACGACCAATATACCAATGTCATTCATGTTTCAAAGCCTTTCCCTGAGCGGTTTTCAAAGATCGCAGATTGGATAGCCAATAAACCTGAATACAAGTTTGTTCATTTTGAAAATAAACATTTTAAAAAATTTGCAAAAGATTTTCAGGAAATATATAATGATGCATGGAGTGAGTTTGAAGACTTTACTCCCATACAGCTTGATACTTTAAAAGAGTCCTTCCGGGAAATGAAACCAATTGTAGATGAAAAAATAATCTGGTTTGCATATTGTAATGATGAGCCAATAGGATTCGTACTGGCGCTGCCTGACATAAATGTTCTATTAAAATCATTTAACGGCAAATTGAATTTGTGGAATAAGCTAAGGTTTTTTTGGAAGCTGAAAACCACCACTATTGACCGTATACGATTTATTGTTATGGGGTGTAAAAGAAAATTTCAAAACAAAGGAATTGAAAGCGGCATGATACGGCAATTGCAATTAGAAACGTTGCCTAGAAATACTATCAAACAAGCTGAGCTTGCATGGGTAGGAGATTGGAATACTAAAATGATCGCCATTCATGAAGCAACAGGTGCAACAAGAGAAAAAGTTCATCGTACTTATCGTTATACATTTGTCTGAACAATGACCTGCCGGCCGGCCGGCAGGTTTATAGGATTAATGAGATGATCAGGAAAAAATATTTTTGAAATTTTCAAAAAACGCATTCTTCTTCTTTTAAATATTTATTTTGCGATCAGTTAAAATTCCATTCAATGAAATTAGTTTCATATTATAAAGACGGACAGGATCAATTGGCAATTTTAGTGGATGGATTATTATATGACACTGACCTGATGTATCCTGATCTTCCGGTTAGTATGTCAATGTTCCTGAATTATTGGGAGGATGTTTATCCGCTGGCATTGGGAGTTGACCGCTCAATAAAAAACGGAAGCGCTTCCCGCCAACAGGGAATTCCCTACGAATCAGTTCAGGTTTTAGCGCCTGTTCCACATCCTACCAGTTGCAGAGATGGTTATGCATTCCGTCAGCATGTTGCTTTGGCAAGACGTAACCGGAGAGTTGATATGATAAAAGAATTTGACCAGTATCCCATTTTTTATTTTACCAATCATAATAGTATACAAGGAACGGGAGATGTTGTTTGCATGCCTGATCATTTTGAAAAACTTGATTTTGAATTAGAGGCTGCCATTGTTATTTGTAAGCCGGGTAAAAATATAAAAGCTGATGAAGCTGATGAATACATCGGCGGCTATATGGTGATGAATGATCTTAGTGCAAGAAGATTACAAATGGAGGAAATGTTATTAAATCTTGGACCGGCAAAAGGAAAAGATTTTGCCACCACCATTGGACCCATGCTTGTTACACCAGATGAGTTAGAAGAATTTAAGATTGATTGCAAGCCGGGCCACACCGGTAATGCATATAACTTAGCAATGAAATGTTGGGTAAATGATGTGCAGGTTAGCGAAGGAAATTTAGCTGATATGGATTGGACGTTTGCAGAAATTATTGAACGGGCATCTTATGGAGTACAATTATTCCCCGGAGATATTATTGGTAGCGGAACGGTTGGTACAGGTTGCTTTTTAGAACTGAATGGCACAGGAAAATTAAATGATCCTGAATACAAAGAACAATGGTTGAAAGAAGGAGATGTGGTTGAAATGGAAATTGATAATTTAGGAAAGCTCAGCAATACAATTGTAAAAGATGAAAATGATTTTTCCATTTTAGCGCTGAAGAAATAGTTACGAGTGACGAATTACGGGTTATGGATTAAAAAAATTCAGACGCAATCTGTAAATCCACTAATCCTGCAGTTGTGGTCTTTTCACCATCATGCAAAGCAAGGGATAATACAACAAAACATACATGATGTTATTTTAAATAACATCTAGGAATAGAATCTAATTGCTTCTTTAACATGCTTCTTTTTCTGCATAATTTTACCAAATGAAAATCCTGCTCCTTTTAATATGCCTGCCTTTTTTTTCTTTCTCACAACAAAATTATTCTTATAAAAATTTAGCACTGGAAGGTGGCGGAATAAGAGGACTTGCATATGCCGGAGCATTGAAAATTTTACAAGAAAAAGGTGTTTTAAAAAATATAGAAAATGTTGCCGGCACTTCTTCCGGAGCCATTACAGCATTAATGATCAGCCTTGGTTATAACAGCTACGAAATTGATTCTTTTTTTCAATCATTAAAAATTCAGCAGTTCAATGATGGCAAAGATATTTTGGGTAAAATTTACCGGATGAAAAATGAATATGGCATTTTTAAAGGAGAAAAATTTGAAAGATGGCTAAGTGTTCTTATAAAAAATAAAACAGGAAGCGCAAATACCACTTTCAATGAGTTGCACCAATTACATTTAGCTGGCAATAATTTTAAAGACCTGTATTGTACCGGCACTAATATAACCCAACAACAACTGCAAATTTTTTCATGGCAGCACACGCCGCTAATGCAATTAAAAACTGCTGTACATATCAGCGGGTGCATACCGGTTTATTTTAAACCTGTTGCCATTAATACTCTTGGGCAGGAAGTTTCTATAAAGAAAAATAAAAATGCTTATGACCTGTATGTTGATGGAGGCATGCTTTGCAACTATCCAATAAATATGTTTGATACATGTCTGCATGGAAGTAATCCTTTATTATGTGAAGAAGTAAAATTTAATTCGCAAACCCTGGGGTTAAAATTGGAAAGAGATGAACAGGTAGAGCAATTCAACAAGGGAAAAACAGATGTAGCACCCTATAAAATTTCTTCGGTACATATTTACATGGCAGCGCTTATGAACCTGATGATGGAAACGCTTAACAGAAAAACACCTGCGCTGGAAAACGAAATAGGTAGAACAATTTTTATCAGCTATGAAAATCTTTCCGGAAGACCAAGAAAAATAAGCGCTGGTACAAAAAAATTATTGTTTAATAATGGAGTTATAGCCGCGGAAAAGTTTTTTAATGATCAAAAAAACAACTCTGCCAAATAATCTCACTCTTTGCTCATCTCCATCTCAAAAGTTACCTTTGCGAAAATTACAGTGAATTATAATGAGCACACAGCATCTTTCAGAGCAGGAAATAATTAGAAGAGAAAAATTGGAGGAATTAAAAAAGTTAGGAATTAACGCCTACCCTGCAGCGCTATTCCCTGTAAATACAACTTCAATTTTTATAAAAGAGAATTTTAAAGGCGAAGAAAATAAAAATGATTTTGCAGATGTATGTGTTGCCGGAAGGCTAATGGGCATTCGTGATATGGGTAAGGCAAGTTTTGCTGTGCTGCAGGACGGTGTTGGGAAAATCCAGATTTATATAAGAAAAGATGATGTAGCCACAGGAGACGATAAATCGCTCTATGATATTGTATGGAAAAAACTGGTTGATATAGGAGATATAATAGGTGTAAAAGGTTATGTATTCATCACAAAGACAGGCGAAACTTCCATACATGTAAAAGAATTTTCTATTCTTACCAAAGCATTACATCCTTTGCCGGTGGTAAAAGAAAAAGGCGGCGAAACTTTTGATGAAGTAACCGATCCTGAATTTCGGTATCGCCAGCGCTATGCAGACCTGATAGTGAATCCGCATGTAAAAGAAACTTTTATCAAGCGAACAAAAATGATCAATTCCATGCGTGAATTTTTAAATGGTTATGGCGCTTTGGAAGTTGATACTCCGGTGCTTCAAAGTATTCCCGGCGGGGCTGTAGCACGACCATTTGTTACGCATCACAATGCATTGGATATCCCTTTTTATTTACGAATTGCCAATGAGCTTTATTTAAAAAGATTGATAGTTGGTGGGTTTGACTGGGTGTATGAATTCAGCCGCAACTTTAGAAATGAAGGAATGGACCGCACACATAATCCTGAATTTACTGTGCTTGAATTTTATGTTGCTTACAAAGATTATTTGTGGATGATGGAAACCACAGAGCAATTATTAGAGAAAGCAGCCATTGATACAAACGGTACAACAAAAGTTATTTCAGGTGATGTTGAAATTGATTTTAAAGCGCCATACAAACGCATAACAATGTATGATGCAATTAAAGACAATACAGGGTTTGATATATCAGAAATGAATGAAGAACAGCTTAGAGATGTTTGCAAACAACTGCATATTCAAGTTGACAATACTATGGGCAAAGGAAAATTAGTTGATGAAATATTCAGCGAGAAATGTGAAGACAATTATATTCAGCCAACTTTTATAATTGATTATCCTGTTGAGATGAGCCCGCTTACAAAAAAGCATCGCAGCAAACCCGGCCTGGTAGAGCGTTTTGAGCTAATTGTAAATGGAAAAGAAATTGCCAATGCATATTCTGAATTGAATGATCCCATCGAACAAAGAGAGCGCTTTGAAGAACAAATAAAATTAATGGAACGTGGTGATGATGAAGCCATGCTTATTGATTATGATTTTTTACGGGCACTGGAATATGGTATGCCTCCAACCAGTGGTATTGGTTTTGGCATTGACAGGCTTTGCATGCTGCTTACCAATTCTCCTTCTATACAGGATGTATTATTATTTCCGCAGATGAGACCAGAGAAATTGCAGGATGATACTCCTGCTATTGAAGTATAAAATTTATAAAAACAAATCAGTGTATAAATTTCCTCCGGGAACAACAGCATATTCACTAAGGTCATTTATTCCGGCGAGCGCCAGCACTTCTTCATCAATAAAAGTATTACCTGTACATTCTGTGGAAGGTTTGCTCAAAATGTAATAAGCAGCTTCAGCAATAATTTCAGGATGACGGCTCATCTTAATTAATGCATCACCACCCAAAAGATTTTTTACAGCGGCAGTTGCAATGGTCGTTTTTGGCCACAACGTATTTGATGCGATCTTATATTTTTTTAATTCTTCTGCAAGTCCCAAAGCGATCATAGTCATATTGTATTTAGCCATTGTATACGCAACATGATTACCAAACCATTTTGTTGCTAAACTAATTGGTGGAGAAAGCGTCAAGATGTGTGCATTCGCAGATCTTTTTAAATGCGGAATACAAGCCTGACTTACAAAAAAAGTTCCTCTTACATTAATGTCATGCATCAGGTCGAACTGTTTTGGAGTTGTTTGCTCAGCCGGGGTTAATGCAATTGCGGATGCATTATTTATGAGGATGTCAATTCCACCAAATGTTTCTATAGTTTTATCAACTGCATTTTTAATCTGATCCTCAAAACGAATATCACATTGCACTGCCAATGCTTTTCCGCCTGCCTGTTCTATTTCCTGCGCAGCAGAAAAAACAGTACCGCCAAGCTTTGGATTTTCTTCAATAGATTTTGCAGCAACTACAATGTTAGCGCCTTCCTTTGCAAGCCGTAAGCCTATTGCTTTTCCAATACCTCTTGAAGCGCCTGTGATAAAAACAGTTTTGTTGTGAAACATGAAATTTTTTTTCAAATCTAAAACAATTTTTTTCCCATAAGATCAAAATGAGAAGATCAGCAATTAATGCATTGCTTCGGCGAGATCAACCTTTTGTTTTTTGTTTCCTTTAACCAATAACATAAATGGCACACAAACCAGAAACATAATGCCAAGATATAAGAATACATCCATGTAAGATAAAACGGCTGCTTGTTTAGTAACCGAAAAATCCAATGCTTTATAACTGTCTTTTAAAGCCACATCGGGCAATAGACCTTTTGCCATAAAACCATGCTGCAATGCAGCTACTCTTTGCTGAACATTAAAACTGTTTGCATCTAACTTACTCACCAGGTTGTTGCGATACACCATGTTTTGTCTTGATAAAAAAGTTGTAATTGTAGCCACACCAAATGAGCCGCCTAACTGCCGCATCATGCCTGTAAACGAAACTCCCTGGCCTATTTGCTGACCCTTAAGTGTAGAAAGAGAAAGCGTAGTGATTGGGATAAATAACATGCTCATGGCAAGTCCACGCAATATCAGCATCCAAAAAAAATTATCTGCTCCTGTATCCGGCGTTAATATTTTATATCCCCAAAAACTATATCCAAAAAATAACAGCATTCCTAATGCAACAAGATACTGCTGCGGAACTCCTTTTTGTACAATCTGCCCAATGATAGGTATCATAAAAGCAGTAGTTAATGCTGCCGGGATCATTAATGCGCCTGATTGTTGTGCTGTCCATCCTAATGTGGATTGCGTATATAACGGAATTATAAATGTTGATCCATATAAGCCAAAGCCAAGAATAAAAGATAAGATTGTGCCAATGCGGAGATTTCCGTTTTTTAAAACCCGCAATTCAACAATCGGATTTTTTGCAACCAATTCTCTCCAAATAAAACAATATAAACCAAGTACCGCTGTAATGGATAATACTATAATTCTATTGCTGTTAAACCAATCATCTTCATGCCCTCTTTCTAATACATATTGCAATGATCCGACAGCAATAGCAAGAAATGCAATGCCGGGCCAGTCAATCTCGTTCAGTGATTTTTTTTCTGCAAACCTGGGGCTGCGTACAAACTGCAGCGTTAATAAAGTTGCAATAACACCAATGGGAATATTGATGTAAAAAATGTATGGCCACGAAAAATGATCAACAATATAACCTCCGAGCGGAGGTCCTAATGTTGGTCCAATGATAACGCCTAATCCATAAATTGCCTGTGCCATTCCACGCTTTTCAGATGGATAACTTTCGGTTATAATTGTTTGAGAAGTTACCAGCAATGCTCCTCCTCCTAATCCCTGTATGAATCTAAAAAAAACAAGTTCCCACAAACCAGTTGCATTGCCGCATAAAAAAGAGCAAACAGTAAAAAGAATTATAGAAGCGGCAAAATAATTTCGTCTTCCAAATTGCTGCGATAGCCAGCTCGTCATTGGCACGATGATAACATTACCAATTGCATAAGCCGTAATTACCCAGCCCACTTCAGTTAAAGTTGCGCCGAGGTTACCACGCATGTCATTTAATGCAACATTCACAATTGTGGTATCAACAATTTCCAGCAAAGCGCAAAAGATTGCTGTTATTGTGATAATAACTCTTCGTGCACCATATTCTACCAATAAATTTTGTTGCTGCATCAATGTATGTAAAAAAAAATTTAAGAGAATTTAATCCAGGTGAACATCTACGCTCACATTCATTCCGGGTCTTATTTGTTTTATTAAAGAATCTGCTTTGTTAGTAAATTCAATTTTTACCGAAAGTCTTTGTACAACTTTTACAAAATTTCCGCTGGAATTATCAGGAGGCAATAAAGCAAATCTGGCGCCTGTTGCCGGAGCAAAAGAAGTAAGCTGAGCTTCAAAACTATGATCGGGGAATGCATCAGCATATAC
>Ga0207932_1000334_pt1 | contig 15941 bp, 17 predicted proteins | sample NGESurdeep092012_FD_184480 | JGI IMG/M metagenome (GOLD analysis project Ga0207932, IMG submission 184480) | Arctic peat soil microbial communities from Barrow, Alaska - NGEE Surface sample 415-2 deep-092012 (SPAdes) | ecosystem: Environmental > Terrestrial > Soil > Wetlands > Peat ...
CGTTGGGCTATCCTTGAGCCATGCTCGAGTCTCCGGTGCTGGTTCTGAACCGCGGCTTTGCGGCCCTGACGCTGACGGACGTCAAGCGGACGTTCACGCTTTTCTACAAGGGGCACGTGCGCGCGGTCCTGCCCGACTACACGACGTATGCCTGGGACGAGTGGCAGGATATTCCGGTCCAGGCCGACGACGACGTCGTGACGACTCCGAATCTTGTGATCAGGGTGCCGCGTGTCATCCAGCTTCTCTCCTGCGAGCGCTCGCCCCGCAACGAGGTCAAGTTCTCGCGCCACAACATCTACATGCGGGACGGGAACCGCTGTCAGTATTGCGGCAGGCGTTTCTCCACTTCGGACCTCTCGCTCGATCACGTGACCCCGCTGTCTCGCGGGGGGCCGTCGAACTGGGAGAACATCGTCTGCGCCTGCCTGCCGTGCAACGTGAAAAAGGGGAACCGCCTCCCGGACGAGGCGGGCATGAAGCTGCGGCGCGTCCCGGCGAAGCCGAGGGGGACTCCGCTCGGCCTGATGTCGCCGCACCGGATCCACCCGACGTGGAAGAACTTCCTCGACATGGCGTATTGGAACGTCGAACTGAAGTAGCGCCGAAGAGGGATTGGCGCGCCCAATCTCACGGTTCCCGTATCAGGAATGCACGGAAAGGTGCATCGCCGCCTCGCCGCACCTCGACGCCACGCGGCGCTCAGAGCCCCTAAACCATTCTAAGAAATACCCTTTATCGTTCTGGCACGGCATCTGTCGCGCGCGTGGCAGCGGGGTTGCGCTAAGTGTTTCGTCGGTAAACCCCGAGCCGGCCACAGAAACAGGGGACTGGAGAACAAAATGAAGAAGACCCTTTCCGCTCTCGTTGCTGTCGCCGTCCTGTCGCTCGGGGTTGCTTTCGCCGACGAGGCGAAGACCACGACGAAGGCCGAGGCCAAGACCACGACCAACCCGATCACGGGCAACACGACCGAGAAGACCGCGACGACGACCGAGACCAAGGCTCCGACCAGCAAGAAGAAGGTGAAGAAGACGACCAAGAAGGTCACGAAGAAGGACGGCTCCACGAAGAGCACCACGACGAAGACCGAGGCGTCCACCGCCGCCCCCGCCACCGCCACCCCCGCCATGGCGCCCGTGAAGTAAGCGTTCCACACAGCTTCGAGCTTCGAAAAGCCCCGGCTTGACGTCGGGGTTTTTCTTTTGGGGCTCGGAAGGGCAGCCGCTCGGTCCGGAGGCTCGTCGAACTAGTCGAGCCGCCACCGGTTGTGAAGCCACAGCCATTGCTCAGGATGACGGCGAATCATCGACTCCAGGATTCCATTGAGGCGGGCGGTGAGCCTTTCGACGCCACGCTCCTCCCGGGAGAGCGTGCGGACGTCCAACGGAGGCTCGTAGGTCAGGCGCCAGCGGGCGGGCGCGACGCGGATCGTGTAAGCGGGGACGATGAGCGCCTCAGTGCGGTCCGCGAGCTTCGCGAGGGCCGAGGACGTGGCGGCCGGGCGCCCGAAGAACGGTGCCGTGACGGCGTCCGGAGGGCGGGCATGCTGGTCGTTGAGGATCCCGATCGCGCCGCCGCTTCGGAGGGCGCGCAACATGCCCCGGGCCGCATCGCGCTTCTCGATCACGGTGTTTCCCGTGGATGCGCGCAGGCGCTTGAGCGTCGCGTCGAGGAGCGGATTGTCGAGCGGGCGCGCGACGACGCCGATCGAAATGCCGAGCGCGCCGGTGCCGAGCGCCGCCCACTCCCAGTTCCCGAGATGCGCGGTCAGGAAGCAGACGCCGCGCCCGGTCGCGAAGGCATCCTTCGCGATCACGGCGCCTTCCGTGTCGACGCGCGTGAGCGCATTCGCGGGGTCGTGGGAGAGGGCGTAAAGCAACTCGGCCGCCACCCCGCCGAAGTGCTCGAAGACGCGCACCGAGAGCGCGTCGACTTCCTCCGGGGACATTTCGGGGAAGGCGCGCGCGAGATTCGTCCGCGCGAGGTTCCGTCGGCGCGCATCGAGGTGGCGGTAGAGGCGCCCGAGCGCGCGCCCCGTCGACTCGGCGGCCTCGGGCGTCTTCCGCGCGAGAGCGGCGCCGAGAGCGCCGGCGAGGAAGGCCTCGAGACGATTGCGAAGCGCGGTGCGATGTTTCGGCACGAGGTTCTCAGGAGGGCGGAAGAGCAAGGCGCCGGAGCGCGTCCTCGACGAAGCCATTTTCCGTCACGGCCATCTCCACGGCGACGCGAAAGAGAGGGAGGCGGAGGCGTCCCTCCAGTTTGACGGCGTCCTTCTCGGTCGTGACGACCGCGGTCGCCCCCGACTCCTCGGCCGCCCGCTCGATCCGGCCCATCGCGAACTGCCCGTAAGGGTCGTGGTCGCGAAACGTCACCGCGCCGGCCGGCGCGATCCCGAGACCTCTGAGCGTCGCGAAGAAGGCGTCCGGGCGGGCGAGGGCGGCGACGGCGACGAGCGTTGCCCCCGGCAGGTCTTCGGCCCGGACCTCCTCCCCCGAGTCGTCCCGGATGCCGAGGACTCGCGTGAGGGCGTGGTAGACGGGCGTCCCGGGGGCCCAACGGTTCGCGAGGGCGCGCGCGGCGGCGGGGTCGGCCTGTTCGCACTTCGTCACGACGACGAGGTCCGCCCGTGCGAGCGAGGAGAGGGGCTCGCGCAGGCGCCCCTCGGGCAGCAGCGCGCCGCCCGCGTCGGGAGCCGTCGCGTCGAGGAGCACGACGTCGAGGTCGCGTGCGAGGGCGACGTGCGAGAACCCGTCGTCGAGGAGGTGAACACCCACGTCGGGGACGAGGTCCTCGACGCGGCGGGCGGCGGCGAGGCGGTCGCGATCGGCCACGATCGGGACGCGGGGAAGCGCGCGAGCGAGTGCGGCGGCTTCGTCTCCGGAAGCGCGGACGGAGGCGACGGCGCCCGCGCCGTCCGAGACGACCACCGACCCACGGCTCGCGCGGCCGTAACCGCGCGTGAGAATGGACGGACGGGTTCCGCGCGCGAGGAGCTCGCGGGCGAGCCAGCGCACGAAAGGGGTCTTGCCCGTCCCGCCCACGGCGAGGTTCCCGACGGAGAGGACGGGTCGCGCCGCCCGGTGGACCCTCAGGAAACCGCAGCGATACGCGCCGAGCCGGGCCGAGACGGCGCCCCCGTAGAGGGCCGCGAGCGGCGCGAGGAGCCTCACGCGTGCGCCGCTCCTTCGGGGGCGAGCGCGAGGATGGCGTCGGCGGCGAGGCGCGCGGCCCCGGCGTGCCTGACGAAGAGGTCGCGGGCCGCCCTCGCGGCACGAGCGCGCGCGGCGGGATCCGTGAGGAGCGGCCGCAGCGCGTCCGCGGCGGCGGGCGCGTCGGCCGCCGCGAAGACGGCGCCTGCCGCGGCGGCGAGCGCCGAGCGGATGTTGGAGGTCGACGGCCCATGGACGACCGGCGCGCCGGCACGAAGCGGCTCGAGGACGTTGTGCCCCCCCTTCGGGGCGAACGTGCCGCCGAGGAGGGCGGCGCCGCCGAGCGCGTACGTGCCCGCGAGCTCGCCGACGGAGTCGAGGAGCAGAACGTCGACGCGCGCGGGCGCCGGATTCTCCCTCTCGAGCCGCGAGCGCCGCGCGACGACGAGACCATCGGCTTCGGCGGCGCGCGCCGCAACGTCAAACGACTCGGGCTGCCGCGGCGCGAGCACGAGGAAGACGCCCGGAGCCGCGGCCGCGAGCCGGCGCCGGACGTCGAGGACGAGAGGGATCTCGGCTGCGGCGATCGAACCGGCCACGAGGACGGGCCGCCCGTCCGCGAGGCGCCGCAGGGCCTCCGCGAACGGCGGCTCATCGGCGGGAGCGCGGTCGAACTTGAGGTCGCCGCCGACCGCGATGCGCGACGGCGGGATGCCGATCTCCGCGAACCGGGCAGCGTCTTCGGGCGTGCGCGCCAGAACGCGCGTGAGCGCGTCCCAGGAACCCGCGAGGAGGCGCGCCGCCCGCCGATAGCGCCGCGCGGACCCCTCCGAAAGGCGCGCGTTCACGATGAGCACGGGAACGGCGCGCCGGTGCGCCTCGCGAAGCACCGAGGGCCAGAGCTCGGTCTCGACGAGGACGAGGAGGCGCGGGGCGGTCGCGTCGAAGAATCGCCGAACCGAGAAGGGGACGTCGAGCGGAAACGTCCGCCACGCGCCGGGACGCCTGCGCGAGAGGAGGCCCACGCCGGCGGGCGTCGTGGAGGTGAGGAGGAGCGGTAGGTCCGGACGCCGGACGGCGAGCTCTTCGGCAAGCGTGAGGGCGACCTCGACTTCACCGAGCGACACGCCCTGGATCCAGACCCCACCCGAGGCCCGAGGTCCCTCTGCCGCCGGGAAGAGACGCGAAACGACGAGCGGAAAGAGGGGCGCCTCGGAGGGCAGAGGCGCCATCAAATCGAGTCCTGACAAGAATTTATCGCCCCATTCCACTCGCACCGGAGATTATACTTCGGCGGGCTGCGGGGGTGCCTTTCCTGATAGACGAAAACGACTTCGGAAACGTAAAAGATGCCGAAGCGATGCGTCTTGTCTCGTCTGCCGCCCGTCCCATGTCCCAGAAGCCGCCCGCCGCGGCGGTCGGGTCACGGCTCCGCTCGACCGAATCCCCCGGCGCTCCGGCGGAAGAACGCGCGCTCGCGCGCCGCGCCGCGGGGGGCGATCCCGACGCCTTCGCCGAGCTGGTCGCGCGCCGGACGCCGGGCGTTCTCGCGTTTCTGAGGCGGCTCCTCGGGGACGCCGAGGATGCGCGCGATGTCGCCCAGCTCACGTTCGTGAGGGTCTGGGAAAATCTCGACCGGTACGATCCGGCCTGGGCATTCTCCACGTGGCTCTTTCGCATCGCGGGCAACCTCGCGATCGACGCCCTGCGCGCGCGCGGCACGCGGCAGCGCACCGAGGCCGAGAGTTTTCGCCTCGTGAAGGGGGCCCGGACGAGCGCGGAGCCCGACGGGCCGGCGCTTCTCGCTGAGGTCGAGGTGCGGCGCGTCTTCGAGAGCTGCGCGGGCGTGCTCTCGGAAAAACAGCGGCTCGTCTTCGTCCTCCGGGAATTCGAGGACAAGGAAAGCCGCGAGATCGCGCAGATCCTTGGCTGCCGGGAATCCACGGTGCGCAACCACCTCTTCCAGGCGCGGCGCCTGCTGCGTGACGAGATCCGGAAGCGATTCCCGGAGTTCGTGGCGGGTCGATGAGAACGAACGCGCTCTGCCCGGAGCTCACCAGCATCCGCGAGGCCGTGCGGCAGCGCCTTTCAGAAGAAGTATCTTCTTCTTCCGAGCGCGCGCTCAAGGCCCACGTCGCCTCCTGTGGGGTCTGCGCGGCCGAAGCGCGCGCCCTCGACCCGACGCTTCTCTTCGTGCCGCTCGGAACTTTTGGCACTTCCGCCGCGGCCGATCCATCGGCGGAGGACGTGCGCCGGGTCGCGGACGACGTCCTCGCCGAGGTGCGGCGGCGGATGCGCGTTTCGACTCCCGCTCCGGCCCGCCCCTTCGTCTCGCGCCGCTTCCTGCAGGTGGCGGCTGCGCTCGTGGCTCTCGCCGCTGGACTCTTCGGCGTCCAGGGAATCCGCCTCGCGAGGGAGCGGGCGACCCATTCGGCGGGGATGGCGCCGACGGCCGCGCCCGGGTTCGTGCCCGACGCCGAAATCGCGGCCATGAGCGAGGCCGCGCGCCCCTCGGCCCGCCCTCTGATTCAGGACCTGAAGAACCCTGCCGCGCGGGTCTACGAGTTCGCCGCCATTTCCGCGAAGGAGCCGAGCGTCGTCTTCATCGCGGACCCGCACGCGGATCTCTAGAGGATTTCAAAAGTCATGCGTCTCGGCTCCCACCGGCCGCGGGCCGCCTTCCGGGCCTCCGTTCTCGCGTTCTGCGTCGGCCTCGCGGGCCCCGCCATCCTTTCGGCCGCCGGCCCGCCGCCGCAGACGGTCGTCAAGGTCTTCACGCTGAAGTACCGCAAGGTCGAGGACGCACTGGCGCGCCTGCGCCCCCTTCTCTCGGACTCGGGAGCCGTCTCCGCAGTCCTCGAGACGAACCTCAACTCCCTCACCGTTCGCGGCACGCCGGCGCGCGTCGAGCAAATCGCCCGGGAGGTCGCGGCCTTCGACGTGCCGCTGCGCGCGATCGACATCGTCGTGACGCTCCTGAAGTCCTCAGGGGAGAAGGCGCGCGGCGGCGAGAAGGCCGACGTCTCGGAAGAGATCCGCGGGATCGGCGAGAAGCTCAAGAAGCTTTTCAACGTGACCGACTTCATCCGCCTCGACTCGGTGGTCGTCCAGGGGATCGAAGGCCAGCGCGTCGCATACGTCATGGGGGGCGGCTATCGGCTCGAGTTCCTCCTGGATCCGGCGCGTGACGGCACCCAGGTCCAGCTCCGCGACCTCTCCCTCGAGCGCATGCGCCACGAGGCGGGCAGGGAGGTCCGCGGCGAGATCGTGCGCACGTCGATCAACGTGAACCTCGGCCAGCCCTACATCCTCGGTGTCGGCCGCGACGAGTCCGCCGGCGACAAGCTCTTCATCGTCTTCTTCGCGAACTGGCGCCGGCCCGGGCCGGGAGTCTTCCGAAACTGATGCCGACGTACGTCTGCAGGCTGGGCATGGGCGACGGTGCGGTCACGACGCGCGCGATCGAGGCGGCCGACGAGGGCGCCCTGAAGGCCGAGCTCGCGCGTCTCGGGGCCCGGCTCTTTTCCGTGAGGCTCGAGTCCGGCGCGACGCCGGATGCGGCCGGGCGCGCGCGCTTCTCCCTGAATGACTCCCTCGCGGCGCTCCTCCCCCGCCGTCGCCATCCGGTGAAAGTCGGGGAGTTTCTCGTGTTCAACCAGGAGCTCGTCGCGCTCCTGAAGGCCGGCCTCCCCATCGTGAACGGACTCGACATTCTCCTCGAGCGCCAGGAGAACGCGCGCTTCAAGGCGATTCTCAAGGACGTCCGCAATCAGCTCGTTTCGGGCATCGCCCTCTCAGACGCCTTCCTCGCGCACGGAGACGTCTTCCCCCGGCTTTACTCGACGTCCCTGAAGGCCGGCGAGCGCTCGGGCGAGATCGAAAAAGTTCTCCGCCGGTACCTCGCCTACCAGAAGATCCTCGGCGCGATCCGGCGCAAGGTGACGGGGGCCCTCGTCTATCCGGCGGTTCTCATCGGCCTGTCGATCGGGCTCGTCGCGATCCTCATGACGTACGTCATCCCGAAGTTCCGGGAGTTCTTCGCAGGGTTCGAAGCGGGCCAGCTGCCGTTCATCACGCGGATGGTCATCGGGACGGCCGACTTCCTGCGCGCGCACATCCTCATCGTGCTCGCGGTGATCGCCGCGAGCAGCGTTCTCTTTTCCCGTTGGAAGGCGAGCGACGCCGGGAGACTCTCGTTCGACGGCCTCCTGTTGCGCCTTCCGCTCATCGGGCCGATCCTCAGGCAGTTCGCGCTCTCGCAGTTCTCCCGTTCGCTCGCGACGCTCGTCGGGGCCGGCACGCCGCTCGTGCCGGCGCTCGACATCGCGGCGGGCGCCGTCGCGAACCGCCGCGTCTCCGAGGCCGTTGCCGCCGTCGTGCCCCGTGTCCGCGAGGGCGCCGAGCTGTGGCGCAGCCTGGAGTCCACCGGGGTGTTCACGTCTCTCGCGGTCGAGATGATCAAGGTCGGGGAGGCGACGGGAGCCCTCGAGGAGATGCTCACGAACACATCCGATTTCTACGACGAGGCGATCGAAGCCCAGCTCCAGCGCATCGTGAGCCTCATCGAGCCGATCATCCTCGTCGTCATGGGCGGCGTCGTCGCGACGCTTCTCCTGTCGATCTATCTGCCCATGTTCACGATCCTGTCCAACATCCGGGCCTGACGGGCCGTAAAAGCGGAAGACGAGATGAGTACGGTGATTCCACGGTTTCTCGACGCCGCCTCCGAGGAGACGCGTGCCCGGCAGCTCGCCGAGCGCCTCGGTCTGCCGTACGTGGACCTCTGGACGTTCCGGATCGACGCCGAGGTCTTCCGCTCGATCCCTCTCGAGTGGATGCTCCGGTTCGAGTTCGTGCCCGAAAAGGCCGAGAACGGCTCTCTCGCCGTGATCATGGCCGATCCGGCCGACGTCGTGAAGCGCGACGAGCTCGAGGGCCTGCTCAAGAAGCGCCTGCTGGTCCGGGTCGGCTCGCGCGCCGCGATGCAGGACATCCTCCAGAAATCCGAGTCCACGCAGCGCGTCCTCGAGGAAGCCACCGAGGAATTCCGGATGCAGGTCGTGCGGGAGGACGATGAGGGGCAGGAGGTCCTCTCGATCGACCGCATCACGGCTGATGCGAGCCCCATCATCAAGCTCGTCGACTCCGTGCTCTTCAACGCGATCCAGCGCCGGGCCTCGGACATCCACATCGAGACGCAGGAACACGTCGTCGTCATCAAGTACCGCATCGACGGCGTGCTGTACCCCGCGATGGAGCCGATCGACAAGAAGCACCATCAGACGATCATCAGCCGCATCAAGGTCATGTCGGAGCTCGACATCGCCGAGAAGCGCGTCCCGCAGGACGGCCGCTTCAAGGTGCGCGTAAAGGGCCGCACGATCGACTTCCGCGTGTCGATCATGCCGACCGTTCACGGCGAGGACGCCGTCATCCGCATCCTCGACAAGGAGTCCGCGAACGCCGAATTCAAGAACCTGCGCCTCGATGTCCTCGGCATGGACCAAGAGACGATGCGGCGCCTCCGGAAGTTCATCCGCGAGCCTTACGGGATGGTCCTCGTGACGGGACCGACGGGTTCGGGCAAGACGACGACGCTCTACGCGTGCCTGTCGGAGATCCAGTCGGTCGAGGACAAGATCATCACGATCGAGGACCCGGTCGAGTACCAGCTCCGGGGCATCACGCAGATCCCCGTCAACGAGAAGAAGGGCCTGACGTTCGCGCGCGGGCTGCGATCGATCCTGCGTCACGACCCCGACAAGGTCATGGTCGGCGAGATCCGCGATGAGGAGACGGCGCAGATCGCCGTCCAGGCCGCGCTCACGGGACACCTCGTCTTCACGACGGTGCACGCGAACAACGTCGTGGACGTCCTCGGCCGCTTCCTCAACATGAAGGTCGAGCTCTACAACTTCGTCTCGGCCCTCAACTGCATTCTCGCGCAGCGCCTCGTGCGCAAGATCTGTCCGCACTGCAGGATTCCCTTCGTACCCACGCCCCAGCTCCTCGAGGAGTCGGCGCTCACGCCCGAGCAGATGAAGGGCGCGACGTTATGGGAGGGGAGGGGCTGCATCGAGTGCAACGGAACGGGTTTCTACGGCCGCATGGCGATCACCGAGCTCCTCGACCTGTCCGACCGCATCCGCGGCCTCATCCTCGACAAGCGCCCCGCCGCCGAGATCAAGAAGGCCGCGCAGGCCGAGGGCATGAGCTTCCTTCGCGAGTCGGCCATCAAGAAAGTCTTCACCGGCCAGACGACGCTCCGCGAGATCAACAAGGTGACCTTTGTCGACTAGCGGCGCCTCGAACCCGTTCTCGGCCACGTTCTGGCGCTCCCCGCGTCCGCCACACGCGTTCGTCCTGACGTCCGACAGGCTCGTGTACGTCGGCCCTTCCGATCCGACCCGGCGCGCGGCGCTTTCGGCGGCGCCGGCGTTTCGGGTGCTGACCCGCTCGCTCCCCGCGGAAACGTTCACGCCGGGACCTGACGGGTCGCCGCACGCGGGCCCCGCCCTCGCGGGCGCGCTCCAGCGGCTGCTCGCCGAGGCGGGCGCGAAGATTCACGCCGCGTCGCTCGTCGTGCCCGACGGATGGGTCAAGCTTCTCGTCATCGACGCCGACGAGCCGGAGCGCCACGCGCGCGAGGTCGAGGAGGTCCTGCGCTGGAAATTCGGCCGCGCATTCGGCGAGCCTGTTCCGGCGCTGCGCCTCTCGTGGCAGCCCGCGGGGCCGGGAGCCGAGGGAACGCGCGTCCTCGCGCTCGCGGCCTCCGAACAGGCCGCGTCCTCGTGGGAAACCCCGTTCGAAAGGGCGGGGATTCGCGTCGGCTCGCTCGAGACGGCCGCGTTCGCGGTCTCCGTGCTGGGCGCGCGCGCGGTGGGGGAGGGATTCCTCGTCTGGGTGGACGATGAGGCGGCCACGACGCTCGTCTTCGCGGGCGGGCAGCTCCGTTTCGCGCGCACGCGGAGCTTCACGGATCCCCTCGAGGCGGTGCAGGATATCCGCCTCGCCGTCACCTTCGGATTGCCCGTTCGGTCGCCCGAGGCGCCTCCCGTGGACGTCACGGCGGCCTGCGCGGCGGGGCCCGTGGACTCTCCGGTCGTCGGGGCCTTGCGCGCGTTTCGAGCCGGGGCCGGGGCCGCGGAGCCGGACCTTCTCACGCAGGTCCGGCTCGTGCCGGGCGCGACGGTGACGCCGGCTGCGGCGGCCGAGGAGGCTTCAACTCTCGCCGCCCTCGGTACGCTCGCGGGGGGGGATTGATGCCGGGCCGCTTCAACCTCGCGCGCCGGCCTTTCGTCGACACGCGTCCGGCAAACCTCACGGCGACGTTTCTCGCGATGCTCGTGGCCGTGCTCTCGTTCGTCGCGGCCCGGACGGTGATCCGGTATTTCGCCGACTCGAGCCGGGCGCGCGCGTCGATCGCGAACCTCAGGGCCGAGATCTCGAGCCTCGAGGAGGCGCGGCGGAAAGCAGAAGCGTCGCTCGCGCGGATCGACGTCGGCGCCCTGGCCTTCGACGTGGAGGACGCGAATGAGATCGCCCTCCGGCGCGCCTTTTCGTGGACCCGCTTTCTTTCCCGTCTCGAGAAGACCCTGCCGCCCGACATCCGCATCGCGTCGATCGGGCTCCAGAAGATGACCGCGACCTCGGGAACGCCCGCCATTGCCATCGCGCGGCGCGGTTCGGGAGAGACGGTGCTCGTGAGCCTGGTCCTCGTCTCGCGCGACCCGAACGGCCTGCCGAAGACGATTCGCGCGTTCGACGCCTCACCCTGGTTCGAAGCGCCTACGCCGGCGAGTGAAGACCGCGGGGAGAAGGGTCTGCCCGAAGGGCGCCGGCTCACCCTCTCGGTCGCGTATCACGACGTCGAAGGCCGCAAGGAAGGGCGCCCGTGAGCGCGCCTTCGGCTGCCGTCCTTCAGGGTGCGGGCGATCGCATTCGCGGATTGCTCCCGCTCGTGCGCCGTGGAGGCGTCCGGCCGTCGCCCTGGCGGGCCCGCCTGCCCCTGTTCGCTTTCCTCTCCGTCCTCCTCGTTCTGGCGACGGCCGTGCTCATCGGCTACCACGCCTTCTACGACGAAAGGTTCAAGGCGCTCGAAAAGACCCGGGCCGAGCTCGAGGCGAAGCGCGACGAGGCCGCGGAGGCCACGCGGCGGGTCGTGAACACCGAGCAGCGCCTCCGCGCTCTCGAGCGGGACCTCGAGGCATTCAATCGGGACGTCCTCGGCGGCCGCAAGGAACGGCTCGCCGCCGTGATCGAGGACGTCTACCTGCTCACGCAGAAGGCCGGGACGGTGCCGAGCCAGATCGCATACGCGTTCACGGACGCCGACAGCGCCACGCGCCTCGGCCTCACGTTCGCCGTTCAGGGGCGCTACGCCGACGTCAAGAAGCTTCTCTTTTCGTTCGAGAGCAATCCCCGCTTTCTTCTCCCCGAGAACGTCGCGCTCGTGACCGACGAGACGCAGCCGGACGTGCTGCGCCTGAACCTCACGGTGGCGCACTATTTCCGCCCCGACGGCTCGCCCGCGCCCCGCCGCGCAGGGCGGGCAGCGGTGCCGCCCTCCGCGGCGCAGGCGGCCCCTTCCGCGCCGAAGCCCACGCCGGCTCTTGGAGGGCTTCCGGAATGAGCGCGTTGAAGGCAACTCGGAAGTCGGGTCTCAGGCCGCTCCTGTTCGTTCTTCTCGTCGTCCTGGGCCTCGCGGGGCTGTCTTACCTTTCCCGGGGGAGCGGAGCGCCCGAAGCTCCCGAGGCTCCCGCGGGCGCGCCTATCTCCGGCCGTCCGCGGGCCGTCCGGATCGGCGCCGATCCCGAGTCCGTGCCCGACCTCACGCGCGTGGCCGTGCGGGGCAGCGCGGACGAGCGCGTAGGGCGGAACGTGTTCCGTTTCTACGATTCGCCCACGCCGACGGCCCGCCCGACACCGATCCCGACGCCCACGCCGGTCCTGCCCGGGAGCCCGCGGTTCGTCGGGCCGATGCCGATTCAGCCGACGCCGACGCCGACGCCCATCATTCCGCCGAGCATCCCGTACAAGGTCCTCGGCGTCTTCGGCTCCCGCGACGCGCTCATCGTGTCGCTCGAAGAGGGCGGCCGGATCATCAACGCCCGAGAGGGGGACGTCGTCGACGTCCGCTTCAAGGTCCACAGGATCAACCGCGAGTCGGTCGACTTCAGCTTCCCCGGTCTTCCACCCGAGATAACAAGGCGCATTCCCATCCCGCTCCCGTGATGCGGGAGATTGAAGGACTTCGCATGACGACGACACGAAACGGCCGAGCCTCCCGCCGATTCCCGCGCCTTCCGGGCGTGGCGGTCGCTCTCGTTCTCGCGCTCCTCGCGTCCGGCTGCGTCTCGTCGCGGGCTTATCGCGACGGCGAGCGCGAGGAGGCACGCAAGCACTGGGACCTGGCGGTGCTCTACTACGAGAGGGCCCTCGCCCTCGATCCGAAGGATTCGTCCGCGCGCATTTCCCTGCAGCGAGCGCGCTTTCAGGCGGCCCAGGCCCACTACGAGCGCGGGCGCCTTCACCGGTCCGCGGGCCAGCTCGACCTCGCCGTCGCCGAGCTCGAGGTGTCCATCGCCCTCGACTCCACGAACGACTCGGCGCTTCAGGAATTGAGGAGAGCCAAGGCCGACATCGAGAGCCGCAACCGCGAGAACGCCGGCGGGACCTCCGTCGAGAGGGCGAAGGCGCGGACGCGGGGCATGCGCGGCGCTCCGCCGATGCTGAATCCGTCGTCGACGAAGCCGATCGACGTGGCGTTCGCGCCCGACACGAACATCAAGAAGATCTACGCGGCGCTGGGCGCGGCGGCGGGCATCAACATCATCTACGACCCCCAGCTCAAGGACGACAAATTCACGCTCGACCTCCGGGGCATGACGTTCCAGAAGGCCCTCGAGACCGCCATGCGCCAAGCGGGCCACTTCTACAAAGTCATCGACGAGAAGACGATCCTCATCGCGCAGGACACCCAGCAGAACCGCAAGGAGTACGAGGACCAGGTCATCCGCACGTTCTTCCTCTCGAACGGCGACGTGAAAGACGTCTCGGCGATGGTGCGGTCGATCCTGGACCTGCGCCGGCTCGGCACGATCCCGGCGCTGAACGCGATCATCATCCGAGACACTGCCGACAAGGTGGCCGTGGCCGAACGCCTCATCGAGGTGAACGACAAGGCGAAGGCCGAGGTCGTCGTGGACGTCGAGCTCCTCCAGGTGAACACGGACAAAGCCATGAACCTGGGATTATCCTTCTCCACCCCTGGGTCGGTGTCGGTCACGCCGGGGGGCGGGGCCGCCGTAACGTCGCTGCCCTGGAGTGCGATCAAGGGCCTCGGGATCAACGACCTCTCGTTCTCGATTCCGACGATCGCGTACAACTTTCTCAAGCAGAACACGGACGCCGAGCTCCTCGCCAAGCCGCAGCTCCGCATCGCCGAGGGCGAAAAGGCGCAGCTCGTCATAGGCGATCGCGTGCCGATCCCCGTCACGACGATCAGCACGCAGCAAGCCATCGGTCAGACAGGCATCATCCCGATCACGTCGTACCAGTATCAGGACGTCGGGATCAAGATCGACATGGAGCCGCGCGTCCACCACAACAAGGAGGTGTCGCTCAAGCTCACGATCGAGGTGTCGCAGCTCGGGGCGTTCAACAAGGACGGGCAGCCGACCATCGGCACGCGGACGATCACGTCGTCGATCCGCTTGAAGGACGGCGAGACGAACTTCCTCGCGGGCCTCATCCGCAAGGACACCTCCAGGACCAAGAGTACGATCCCATTCCTGGGCGACCTTCCGCTCATCGGTGCCCTCTTCACGCAAAACATCACGGACGACAAGCGGACGGACCTCTACCTCACGCTCACGCCGCACATCATCCGGTCCCCCCAGATCACGGACGAGGATCTGATTCCGATCTGGGTCGGCACCGAGAACAACGTCTCGTTCTCGGGCCTCAACACCCGCCTCGAGTCGCCGAACGCGATGGGTTCGCCGTTCGACGCGCCGCCCGCCGGGGGTGCCCGCCCGCCCGTGCGCCCGGTGCCGGCGACCCCCGCAGGGCCCAATTCCAACCTGCCCATCATCATCCAGGGGGGCTCGGGGCCGAACGATCCCTTCAGGCCCACGCCGGCCCCGGCGCCGACGCCCGCTACGCCGAGGTCGCCGAATGCGACGGCCACGGTCGAAACACAGGCTCTCCTCCAGAGCGCGGCCGGCCCCGTGCTCCGGCTCGAGGCGACGCCTTCCCAAGTCGCGCCCGGCGGCGTTTCCATCGTGAATCTCACGGGCGATTCCGGTCTCGACGCGCTCTCAGCGCTCGAGCTCACGATCGAATGGGATCCCTTCGTGGCCGAGGTCACGGGCATCGCGCCGGGACCCTGGCGGAGCGGCTTTGGCGGCGACACGGTCCGGTTCGACGCGGACCGCGTCGCGGGCCGCGCCCACCTCCACTTCAAGCGCACCGGCGGAGCCGGGCTGCCCGACGGCGTGCTCGCGACGCTGGCGGTGCGCGGTCTCACTCCGGGGACCACGCTCGTGCGCGTCACCGCGGGCACGGCGTCGACGACCGGCGGAGCCACGCCGGCGCCGCGCGTCGAGGCGGCTTCTCTCACGGTGAAGCAGGTGCCATGACCCCGTTCCTGGGGATCCGTTGCCGCTCCCGCACGCGCGGCTTCTCGCTCGTCGAGCTCGTCATCGTCTGCGCCTGCATCCTCATTCTCACGGCGATGATCGTGCCGGTGACGCGCTTCGGCATGGTGCGGCAGAAGGAAATGGAGATGCGCGAGGCGCTGCGCTCGATGCGCAGCGCGATCGACGACTTCAAGCGCCTCTCGGACCAGGGACTCATCCCCGTGGACCTCGATACCGAGGGGTACCCGAAGACCCTCGACAAGCTCGTCGAGGGCGTCGACCTCGTGGGCCAGATCAAGAAGAAGAAGAGGTTCATCCGGAAGATCCCGTTCGATCCGATGACCGGCAAGGCGGAATGGGGTCTTCGGAGCTATCAGGACGATCCGGACGCGCGCTCGTGGGGCCGCCAGAACGTGTACGACGTGTACTCGCTCTCGCCGCTGACGGGCCTCGACAAGACGAAGTACAAGGACTGGTGATGCGAAGAGGAAAAGGCTTCACTCTCGTCGAGCTTCTCGTGGTCATGGCGATTATGGGCATTCTCGTCGCCATCGCGGTTCCGCAGCTCCAGAAGGCCCCGATCCGCGCGAAGGAGGTCACCCTGCGCGAGGATCTCTTCACCTTTCGCTCGTGTCTCGACCAGTACTACGCGGACAAGGGCCACTATCCCGACACGCTCCAGACGCTCGTGACGGACAAGTACATCCGCAAGATTCCGATCGACCCGTTCACGAAGTCGGCCGACACGTGGCAGGTCATCATGGAGGAGCCCGACTCCTCGGAGACGGCATCGCAGGAGCCCCCGGGGATCATCGACGTGAAGAGCGGCGCGAAACAGGCGTCGCTCGACGGGTCTCCGTACAACACGTGGTGAAGGTGAAGAGCCCGAGCCGCGGCTATACGCTCGTCGCGCTCATCATCGGAATGACGGTGATGTCGATTCTCATCGCGGCGGTGCTTCCGATGGCGTCGGCCGAGGCGCAGCGCGACAAGGAGGCCGAGCTCATCTTCCGCGGCCTCCAGTATGCCGAGGGAATCCGCACGTTCCGGAAGCACTACGGACGGTACCCGAACACGCTGAAGGAGATGTACGAAGTCCGCCCGCGGACGCTCCGCAAGCTGTGGAAGGACCCGATGACGAACTCGC
>Ga0207932_1000338_pt1 | contig 15871 bp, 16 predicted proteins | sample NGESurdeep092012_FD_184480 | JGI IMG/M metagenome (GOLD analysis project Ga0207932, IMG submission 184480) | Arctic peat soil microbial communities from Barrow, Alaska - NGEE Surface sample 415-2 deep-092012 (SPAdes) | ecosystem: Environmental > Terrestrial > Soil > Wetlands > Peat ...
CGTACCGGAACGTCAGCGCCGGCAGGCCGAGGGCCCGGAGCCGGTAGTCGACGCCGAAGGCGTAGGTGGCGAGGGCGATGCCCGACGCCGCACTCGTGCGGTCCGGCGCCAGGCCGAGGGCCGCCGTGACATCGTCGGCGTGCACGCAGACGTCGGTCACCAGCACGGCGTCGAACGCCAGGGGGAGCGGGTCGACACCCGGCACGCCGCCCCGCATCCTGTCGAGCAGCGTCGGCTCGGCGGCCTCCCACTCGGCGACGATGTCGGCAGGCGACTGCTCCCGGCGCCGTTCGACCTGGCCGTCGGCGAACGCGTCGCGGGCCGCCACCACGTCGTCATCGCGGAACTGCTCGAGGAGGTTGAGGTCGGCCGGGATGGTGCCGTCGGCCCCGGTCGCAGCCAGACCGGTCACGTGGGCGACGACGTCACGCACGCTCCAGTGCGGCGTGGCCGGAACGAGGACGTCCCAGCTGGTCGGCCCCGCGCTACGGATTGTATCGATGAGCTGGGCTTTGGTCGCCGCATAGGCAACGTCGAGTTGAGCCATGGGGCCGAGCGTACCGTCGGGACGCAGTCGTCGGCGGGCGACGTCGACGGCCGTGACCCGGGTTCCCGCTCCGGACCCGTCCTCGTCTAGGTTGAGCGGATCAGTACCTGAAGTAGGGGGGAAGTATGCACGCCGGCGATACTGCCTGGGTCCTGATCAGCGCGGCACTCGTGCTGTTCATGACCCCTGGATTGGCTCTGTTCTACGGGGGCATGGTGCGGTCCAAGAACGTGCTGTCGGTCATGATGCACGCCTTCGTCTGCATGGGGCTGGTCACCGTCATCTGGGCCATCGGAGGGTTCAGCCTGGCTTTCGGCAAGGACCTCGGGGGCGGGTGGCTCGGTGATCTCAACCTCGCCGGCCTCGAGCACATGGACCGGGCGCTGCCCGGCTTCCATGGACTGACCGTGTCGCCCCTGGCCGTCATGGTCTTCCAGATGATGTTCGCCATCATCACGGCCGCCCTCATCTCGGGCGGGGCGGTGGACCGGATCCGGTTCAACGCCTTCGTGGTGTTCATCGTCGTCTGGCTGCTCCTCGTCTACGTGCCCCTGGCCCACTGGGTGTTCAGCCCGAACGGCTGGCTGGCCCACCGGGGCGTCCTCGACTTCGCCGGGGGCACCGTCGTCGAGATCAACTCGGGCTTCTCGACCTTGGCGCTCGTCATCGTGCTGGGCCGGCGTCGGGGCTGGCCCCGGGAGTCGATGACGCCCCACTCGGTGCCGCTCACCCTGCTCGGTGCCGGGATCCTGTGGTTCGGGTGGTTCGGCTTCAACGCCGGATCGGCGCTGGGGGCGAACCAGGTCGCCGTACACGCCTTCGTGAACACGCAGTTGGCCGCGGCGGCCGGGCTGCTCGGTTGGCTCGTCTTCGAGAAGGTGACCGAGCACTACCCGACGTCGCTCGGGGCGGCCTCGGGTGCAGTGGCCGGCATGGTGGCCATCACCCCTTGCGCCGGGTATGTGTCGGCGATGCCTGCACTGCTGATCGGCCTGGTGGCGGGCCTCCTCTGTGCGGCCGCGGTGCGGCTGAAGTTCCGGATGAAGTACGACGACTCGCTCGACGTCCTGGGCGTCCACGGCGTGGGCGGGGTGGTCGGTATGGTCCTGCTCGGACTGTTCGCCACCAAGTCGGTCAACCCCACCGGAGCCGACGGCCTGCTGTACGGCGGCGGGTTCCGCTTGGTCGGCCTCGAACTGCTGGCCACGCTCGTGTCCGTAGGGTTCGCCTTCGGGATGACCTGGGTCATCGCCACGGTCATCGACCGCACGATGGGTCTGCGGGTGACGCCCGAGGAGGAGGACCGCGGCCTCGACCTCGTACACCACGCCGAGACGGCGTACTCGATGGGCGGGATGGGCCGGATCTCCAGCTGAGCTCCGGCGTCGCCCCGCGGGGGTCAGTCGGAGGAGAAGACGAGTCGTTTCATCCGGTCGACCAGGGAGCGCTTCGGCTGCAGAGGCACCCCGTCGACGACCTCGGTCGCCGCCCGCTCGGCGGCGGCCTGCTCGGCCAGTCCCTCGGTTGTGGCATCGGCCGGGACCTCGCCCGGCACCGGCTGCGGGGGCCGCTCGAACCAGAGCCCGCCGTCCACCGGTCGCAGGGTGTGACCCCGGGCCCGGCTGTCGGTCTCGGACCAGAAGTGGGTCACCAGGCTGTTGCGGGTGAGCGACGGGTCCTCGATGGCACTGCCACCGTGCAGGACCCAGGCGTGCCAGACGAACAGGTCGCCCCGTTTGGCCAGGAAGCGCTCCTCGGACAGGCCCCGACGGTCGACTTCGTCGGCCATGTACTCCGACCAGGCATCCATCTCCTCGGGGTCGACGTGGAGCGACCCGTCGCGGAACCGGTAGGTCGGGATGCGCGCGCTCCCCGGGAAGTAGCGGAGAGGCCCGGCATCGGGGTGCACGTCCTCCAGCGCCATCCAGGTGGCCACCAGCTTGTCCGGGGTGGCGGGGGTCATGTAGAGGGTGTCGAGGTGGTCGGCCTGCTGGGAGCCCTTGGGGAGGTTGAGCGTGTTGCACAGCACGGGCACGTCATCGAGCAGCTCGCCGAGCAGGTCACCCACGCGGGCGGACAACGCCACGTCGCGGACCCGCTGGTCCTCCAGGTAGATGTCGTTGACCTTCATGGCGTGCGAGAAGTCGGCGTCCGAGGCGTGCGTGCGGTCTCCGGTGACGAGGTCGTCGACGGTCACCGAGCGGGGTCGCTCGGTGCGCACCCGGTCGAGGGCGTCGGTGACGGCCGTCACCTCCTCTTCCGAAAAGAAGCCCGGGATGATCAGCACCCCGTCGTCCCGCCAAGCCCGCTGTTGGACCGCGCTCATCGCCATCGGGTCAGCGTATCCGCCCCTTCCGGCGACAGCTGCCAGCGGGGCACCCGGCGCCCGGCACCACCACGATCGCCGGTGCACTCGGTAGCGTGCGGCCATGGAGACCACCCGGACCCTGCCCGTGCCCGACGGAACGGGGCGGGTGGTCGGCGTCCGGTCGGTGGGGGAGGGCCCGCCGGTGCTGCTGGTCAACGGCTACTCCGGCACCGCCGCCGACTGGGATCCGACGTTCCTCGCCGCCCTCGGAGCCTCCCGAACAGTGATCGCTCCGGACCACCAGGGCATGGGTGTGTCCACGGCCGGCGACCTATCGGCTGTGACCATCGCCTCCATGGCCGACGACCTGGCGGTGGTGCTCGACGGCTTGGGGATCGACCGGGCGCCTGTGGTGGGCTGGTCGATGGGCGGAATGGTCGCCCAGGCCCTGGCCGTCCGTCACCCCGACCGGGTGTCGGCCCTGGCGCTGCTGGGCACCGACGGCGGCGGCCCGGACGCGGTGACCGCCGACCCCGGGGTCTGGGCCCGCCTGGTCGACCACACGGGCACGCCGCGCCAACAGGCCACCCGGGTACTCGCGATCCTCTTCCCACCCGAGGTGGCGGCCGCGGTCGACCAGCAGTTCGGCGACCTGGTGGCCGGGGCACGGGCCGCGCTGTCGACGGATGCGCTGTCGGCCCAGGAGCGGGCCATCGACGCCTGGCACGCCGCGGCGTCCGATCCACTGCCCGCACCGGGCCCGCCGGTCCTGGTCGCCACGGGTGCGGACGATGTCGTCATCCCGCCGGCCAACGCCGACCTGCTGGCCGGACGGTGGGGCGCCAGGATCGTCGAGCGGTTCGACGGGTGCGGCCACGCCTTCATGGCCCAGGAACCGGAGCGCCTGGGTGCGTTGATCACCCGGTTCCTCGACTCGCCCGTCTGACCCGGTGGCGCGCGCCGGCCCGGGCCGAGGGCCCGGGCCGGCTGGCGAGTGGTCGCCGGGCGGATGTGCGTCGGTCGGCTCAGATGCGCTCGATGATCACAGCCGGGGCCATGCCACCCGCCGCGCACATGGTGACCAGGCCGAACTGCTTGTCCTGGCGCTCGAGCTCGTCGAGGACGGTGCCGATCAGCATGGAGCCGGTGGCGCCGATCGGGTGGCCGAGGGCCATGGCCCCGCCGTTCACGTTGACCTTGGCGCGGTCGAGGTCGAGATCGCGGATGAACTTCTCCGGCACCACGGCGAACGCCTCGTTGACCTCGAAGAGGTCGATCTGGTCGATCGTCATGCCCGCCTTGGCCAGCACCTTCCTGGCGGCCGGCACCGGTGCATTGAGCATCAGGGTCGGGTCGTCGCCCATGTTGGCGGCGGCCACGATCCGGGCCCGTGGGGTGAGCCCGTGCGCCCTGGCGTACTCGGGGCTGGTGATCAGCAGTGCGGCGGCGCCGTCGACCACGCCCGACGAGTTGCCGGCGTGGTGCACGTGCTCGATCGTCAGGTCCGGGTACTTCTGGGCGATCATCTTGCGGAAGGTGAGGCCGTCGCCGTTGAGGGCGATGTCGGCGATCCCCTCGAACGACGGGGCCAACTGGCCCAGCTTGTCGGCGGTGGTGCCGGGACGGGGGTACTCCTCCTTGTCGAGCAGCAGGTTGCCGTCGGGGTCGTAGACGGGGACGAGGCTCTTGGCGAAGCGCCCCTCGGCGATGGCCGTGGCCGCCCGGGCCTGCGAGGACTCGGCCAGCTCGTCGAGGGCCCGGCGGGGGATCCCCTCGATGGTGGCGATGGCGTCGGCGGCCACGCCCTGATTGGGCTGGGGCCAGAGGGCGCGCAGGTGCTCATTGCCCGAGTCGATGAAGAAGCCGCCGCCCTCCACCTTGTTGGTGCCGTAGGAGGACATGAGCTCGGTGCCACCGGCGATCATGCAGTCCTCGAAGCCGGCCATGACCGACGCGGCGGCCAGGTTCACGGCGGTGATGCCCGATCCGCAGTAGCGGTCGAGGGTCACTCCGCTGGAGTGCATGTCGTAGCCGGCATCGAGGGCGGCCATGCGGCCCAGGTCGCCGCCCTGGGTGCCGACCTGGCGACTGGTGCCCCAGATGATGTCGTCGACGTCGGACGTGGCGAGGTTGTTGCGTTCGGCCAGCGCCTTGAGCACGGCGGCCCCGATGATCTGGGGGTGCTGGTCGGCCAGGGCCCCCTTGCCGACCTTACCGATGCCTCGCGGCGTGCGGACGGCGTCGATGATCCAGGCTTCAGCCATTGCGGTGCTCCTTGATTGGTCGGGTGCGGCGCGGACGGGTCCCGGCCCGTCAGACGCCCTTGTCTAGTCCACCGGCAACGCGCAGGGGCAACCCGGGGCTGTCCGGAGGAGCGCCCGCCGGCGCCGGCCGACGCCATCCGGCGGCCAGCCAGTCGTGGACCAGCGGGCCGGCAACGGCCACGGTGAGCAGGAGGAGCACGGCCACCACGGCGGCGGACGTCGACCGGGACACCCACCTCCCGAGGAGCACCTCGATGGCCAGGGCCATCGACACCAGAGCCACTTTGGCCACCACCCACCCCCGCACGTGGGCCGATGCCTGCATCGGGTCGGCCTGGCCCGAGCGGGTGGCCCGGCGCCTCCGGAACCAGGTGGCCAGGGGGGCGAGCACCAGGATCAGGACCACGAGGCGCAGGGCGTGGAGCCACGGGGCGACCCCGGTGTTCCACAACCAGGCGATCCCGAAGACCGCGCCGATGACCGAGTACCGGAGCCAGATGTCGAGGTCGACCCCGGCGACGACCGTGGCCCGGCGGGCGGCCGGTTGGCGCCGACGGGCCGGCCGGCGGACGACCAGCAGGGTGATTCCGGCCAGGGCGAGGAGGAGGAGAGCCAGGCGGAGCCCGTGGTCGCCCAGCGAGCGCGTCGTCGACGCCCACCACCCGGTGGCCAGGAGGAGCCGCATCGGGCCGGCAACCGACGTCGTTCCCCTCACCCCGTCACTTCCGTTCGACCCGGTCGTGCCACGGCGCTCAGAGTCGGGCGGCCAGCGTGTCGAGGCCCTCACCTGACAGCTGTTCCAGGAGGGCCCGCCGGCCGCACAGGACGGCGCAGATGGCCAGCGCCGGACCACGGACGACGGCGGTTCCCGGGCCGCCGCGGAAGTCGAGGTCGCTCGCCTCGAACACCAGCCCGTCGACCCGTCCCCTGGGCACGAAGCCCTTCGCCTTCCCTCGGGTGAGGAACTCGAGCGAAATGGCCAGCGCCACCGGGTCGACGTCGACCGACCGGCCGGACGGACGGCTGGAGCATGTCGGCGCCGTGCACGATCACGTCGGTCAAGGGCGCCTCGGGGCCGGAGCCCGGCGGAGTGAACCGTGAGTCGGCGTGGTCGCGCAGGCCGGCCACACAGGCGGCCGGGGGGAGGGAGCGGGCGATCTTGCGGGCCAGGCGGTCGAAGCCTCCCCCCAGGCTGCGGGCCTTGACCACCTCGATCAGGACGGTCGGGATCGACGCCTCCCACGGCGCGTTCAGATGGGCGGCCACCGTGTGGACCGTCCAGCCGTCGCACAACGAGGGTGCCTCCCACGCGTCGGGCGGGAGCGACGCCAGGCCCTCTGCCAGGCGCCGGCGCTCGGCGGCGATGAGGGGGAAGACGTCCACGGCCACGTTCTAGCCTCTCAGGTGCGGTCGCGCCCGGGTACGTCCGGGAGCCGGTCGGTCACCGCCCGGCCCCCGAGCAGCACGGCAAGCAGGGCGTCGGGCTCACGCAGCACGTTGATGTCGGCCACCGGGTCGCCGTCCACCACCAGCAGGTCGGCGAGCTTGCCGGCCTCGACCGTGCCGAGGTCGTCGCCCCGGCCGAGGACCTCGGCACCGTTGCGGGTGGCCCACGTCAGGACGTCGAGGGCCGGTATCCCCACTTCCTCGACGTAGTAGGCCAGTTCGTCTGCGTAGGGACCGTGGGGGAAGTTGATGGCGCCGAAGTCGTCGCCCAGCACCAGGCGCACGCCGGCCGCATTGGCCTCGGGCAGCACGGCGGCCATGGCGTCGATGTCGTGCCGCATCTCGTCGGTGAACCCGAGCGACACCTCTCCCATCGAGGCCAGGAAGCGGGCCGGGAAGAGCATCGAGGGCACCACCGGTGTGTCCGTCTCGAGGAGGCGCCCGATGCACTCGGCGTCCATGCCGTCGCCGTGGTCGACGATATCGATGCCGAGGTCGAGGGCCATGAGCATGGCCTCTTTGTTGGCGATGTGACCGCGCAACCTTGCGCCCCGCTGATGGGCCGCCTCGATGGCCGCCGCCAGTTCGTCGCGGCTCACCTCGGTCCGTTCGCGGGGGCCGACCGTCCCGTGGCCGCCGGTGACGAAGACCTTGATCATCTCGGCGCCCTCCTTGATCTCGAGCCGCACCGACCGACGGAACTCGTCGGGCCCGTCGCTGCGGCGGATGGCTCCGAGGGCGCCGACCTCCCAATGGCTGGGGAAGCTGCGGTCGCCGGCATGGCCAGTGGTCGAGATGTCCCGGCTGCACGGCACGAGACGGGGGCCGAGGATGAGGTGCCGGTCGATGGCCGACTTCATGGAGGCGTCGATGGCGAACGGGGCGCCGGCGCTGACCGCCCCGGTGAAGCCGGCCCGGACCAGCTTCTCCAGGCTCCGGACGGCCCGGACCGCCTGCATGGCCATGGGCTCCTCGAGGCCGAACGGGGCGGTCACGGATCCGAGGTTGTGGTACGTGGCGTGGAAGTGGCAGTTGACCATGCCGGGCATCACCGTGCGGCCGGCCAGGTCCACCGTGCGGTCGCCGGTCCGGGGCCCGCCGGGCAGGCCGCCCTCCACCGAGGCGATCCGGTCGCCCTCGACCACCACGGTGGCCCGTTGGCGCACGGTGCCGTCGCCCACCACGACCCGGGCGTCCTCGAGGACCAGTCGCGGTGCCGCCTCCGCCATCCGATCAGCCCCCGAGGACGGAGCGGCGCTCGGCGATGTCCAACACGTGGGCGTCGAACCCGGTGATGCGGGAGACGTGGTCGCTCATGAACGCCACCTCGTAGGGCTGGGCCTGGTGGGTCTCGAACGCCTCGAGGGTCTCCCAGCACTCGAAGAAGCGGAACCGGTTGGGCTGCTCCACGTCCTCCGCCCACCAGTAGTCGACGCACCCCGGGTCCAGCCGGCTGAGGGTGCAGACCTCCTGAAGGGCGGCGAGCGTGGCCTCACGTTGGTCCTCGGCGAACTCGAGGTAGCCGCTCAGTGCGTGCATCGGTGTGGACTCCTGGCGGTCATCGGGACGGCGGTCCCGCGGGATGGTCGGGTCGGTTCACGTCGTGAGTGCGTCGGTCAGGTGCCCTCGTGGGACCCGGTCACCACGACGGTGCACGGGGCGGAGCGCACCACGTAGTCGGACACCGAGCCCATCAGGGCCCGGGCGATGCCGCCCCGGCCCCGGGTCCCGAGCACGATGGCCCGGGCCTCCAACTCGGCGGCCAGCCCGCAGATGGCGGCGGCCGGCTCTCCCCCCAGGACCCGGACTTCGACGTCGTCGATACCGAGCCGGGCCTCGGCCTCGCCCAGGACCTGGCGGGCCGACTCGTGGGCCGAGCCGACGGCCAGGTCGAACTCCTCGGCGGACATCTCGGCCCCGGCGTGGCCGGTGCCGGAGAGCACATCGGGGTCGGGGGCGTCGGCCACCGTCACCAGCACGTAGTGGTGGTCCCGGCCGAGCAGGTCGAGACCGGCGGCGAGTGCGTCCAGCGACTCCTCGGAGCCGTCGGTGCAGAGCAGGATCGGCGTGGTCACGGGGCCACCGTAGCAACGTGACACGTCTGCCCGACGAGTGGCCCGGCCCGTGGTAGGGCCTCAGTCGGGCCGGGCCTCCAGCGACCCCGAGGCGATGGCGTCGACCAGCTGGGCGTGGTCGTCGGCGTTCTGGTCGGCGTACCGGCCGGCGAAGGCCACCATGCCGTCGGTGAACCCCGCGCCCTTGCCGAGGTAGGCATCGATGGCCACCGGGTCGCCGGTCCGGGCGTGGGCACGGGCCAGGCACTCACCGCAGGCGGTGGCGAACTCGGCCAGCCGGGGGGCGATGAGCTCGATGGTGGGGATGATCTTCATGTCCCGGAACTGACGCACGTAGTAGTCGTGCCCCCGGAATGAGGACCAGCCGACGAAGATGTCGGTGGCGCTCTGGACCAGGCGCTTGCCGGCCACCACCCGGGCGCCGTGGTTGTCGTGGGCGCTCGGTCGGGTGTGGGCCTCGTAGACCGAGGGGCCGGCTTGCTTGCACTGCAGGAACAGGGGGTCGCTGCCGCTCCGACCCTCGAGGAGCACCAGGTAGACCCGCATGCCCACGCTGCCTACGCCGACCACCTGGCGGACCACGTCGGCCTCGGTGAACCGGTCGAACAGGTGGCGCAGGTCTCCCTGCAGCGTGCGGCGGTACCCGGCCAGGAGCTCGTCGACCAGGTCGAGCTGCTCGTCGTCGTCGACGGTCGTCCGGATCGGCGGGTCCTGCGTGATGCGGGGTCGGCCGTGGGCCTCCTCGGTCAGGCGGACATAGGCGCCCTCGTGGGTGCGGTGACGCTTCTTCTTCTCGATGTGCACCGATACCCGTCCCCGGTCGGCCGGTTCGAAGTACCCGAGCAGGCCGTCGACGTGCATGCCGTCGTACCAGATGCCCAGTTCCGGCATCCGGGCGTAGTTGCGCATCCGGTCCCGATAGGCCTCGACGGCCGCCTCCACGGCGGAGCGGACCCGACCGGGACGGATCCCGCTCTCCCGGCCCGCCACCACCAGGCTTGCGGCCAGGCGTTGCACGTCCCACTCGAACGGGCCGGGCAGCGACTCGTCGAAGTCGCGGAGGTCGAAGGCGAGGTTCCGTTCCGGGGTGGCCCACAGGCCGAAGTTGAGGACGTGGGCGTCCCCACACAGTTGGACCTCGATTCCGCTGTGGGCCCGTGACCCGAGGTCGGCGGCCATGACGGCAGCCGCCCCGCGGTAGTAGTTCCACGCGGACACGGCCATCCGCTCGTGGCGGAGGGGGACGAGTGCCGGATCGCGTCGGGCGTTCTGGGCCAGGATCGTGGCCAGGGCGTCGTGGCCCCGGTCGGCTCGCGACCAGGTGCCGAGTCCTTTCCGTGGCGCCCGGCTGCGGGCCACCCGGCCGGCGGCGCGCCGCTCGGCGGCGGTGGCGGTCAGGTCGTGGCGCGGCAGCGGGGACGTGGGAGCGATGGGGCGATCCTAGAGGTGGGGGGCCGGGGTCCTCGCCGGTCCGAGCCGCCCGCGAGACCGGACGGACCGCTACCGAAGCTGGTTGTGGGACCCCACCAGGTGGAGCTTGTCGGGATTGCACATGATGCGGACGGCCGTGACCCGGCCGTCGGCCACCGAGCACGACAGGACCTGGTCGATGGCGCCGTCGACCTCGATGACGTAGCCGGAGTCGCCGTTGACGCTGACCGAGGTGACGTCCATCCGCCCGGCGAAGCGCCGGCCGAGGTTGATCAGGAGGCGGGCCACCCGCGGCGCGGTCACCACGGGCCGGCGGGCCGCCCGACGGTGGGGTCCGCCGTCCGACGTGCAGACGACATCGGGGGCCAGCCGGCCGATGACGCCCGGGACGTCGCCGGCCGCCACCGCCCCGAGCAGCTCGTCGACCAGCTGCCGGTCCGGGCCGGACGCCCGGGGCAGTTCGGCCGCCTGCACCCGACGGCGGGCCCGGCTGGCGATCTGTCGACATGCGGCCGGTGACTTGCCCACCATCTCGGCGATGTCGTCGTAGGGCACGGCGAACACCTCGGCCAGGACGAAGACGGCCCGCTCCACCGGTCCGAGCTCGTCGAGCAGGATCAGGAATCCGAGAGTGAGGGAGTCGGCCAGCTCGGCCACTTCCTCGGGGCCCGGCGCCATGACGATCGGCTCAGGCAGCCACGGCCCCGGGTAGTCGGCCGTCCGCCGCTTCCGCGTCCGCAAGTGGTCGAGTGCCACCCTGGTGGTGACGGTGGTGAGCCATGCCTGGGGCCGTTCGAGTGCGCCCTGATCGGCCCGGGCCCAACGGAACCAGACCTCGGACACCACGTCCTCGGCGTCGGCCAGACTCCCGAGGATTCGGTAGGCCAGCCCGACCAGCCGGGGACGGGCCTCGGTGCAGGCGTCGGGAGCGCCGGGCCCGGTGGCGCTCACGCCGACCGTCCCGCCAGGTCCAGGGCGACGAGGGCGCGCCGTCCGGCCGCATGGCCACTGGCCAGGGCGGCGTCGGCGAGCAGGCCCTCCGGGCCGACCCAGTCACCGGCCAGGTGGATGCCGGGCGTGCCGGTGTCGCCGACGGTGGGACGACCCCGCATCCCCCCGGACTCAGCCCGAGGCAGTGTCCCCGCAACGGTCATCGAAGCCAGGAACCGTTCGACCACCACGTCCTCGTCGGCCACTCCGCACAGACGACGGTGGGCCTCCAGTTCGGGCCGGTCCAGCTCGGCCGACCGGACGCCGTAGCGGACCACGGCCACGACGGCCTGCCCGTCCGGTGCCTGACGGGCCGGCGGTCCCTGGGTGGTGGCGTAGAGGGGGGCGTCGATGCCGAGGACGTAGCCCGGCTGCGGGACCCGCCGCACCCCGAGGTCGAGACAGGCGGCCGTGACCGGCCCCCCGAGATCACCCCAGTCGGGCGGCTCGGGCAGCAGGGCCTGGGCGGCAGCTGGCGGGCCGACGGCCACCACCACCTGGCGGGCCACTACCGGTCCCTCGTCGGTGCCGACCTCGATCCGCGCCGCGGCCGGCTCGAGCGACCGGACGGCCGCCGCCGAACGGACCTCGACGTCCCGGCCCAACAGTGCGGTCAACTGGGACCAGCCTCCGTCGAGGTACAGGACGCCGCCCGACGCGGCGATCTGCATCTGGGCGAGGGCTGCATCGGCTCCGAAGTGGTCGACGTCGGGGCAGTACGTCCCGAGACGGATGAGGGCGCGTGTCACCGCCTCGGCGTCGGTGCGCAGTCCGAGGCCGTCGAGCCAGGACCGGGTCGAGGTGCCGGACAGCGCGACGGGGTCCATGCGGGGCAGGCGGGCGAGGAAGCCGCCCAGCTGCGCTTTGCTGCGGGAGCCGAGCAGCGACGTCCGGAGGAGCGATGACGGCCCGGTGGGCAGCCGGTGGAGCGCTCCGTCGAGCGAACCCTGGTAGCGGCCGAGCGGGGGAGCGGCGCCGATCGGCGCCACGCCGAGGTCGGCCAGCACCCTGCCCCCCGCCCCGTTGCGGTAGAGGGCGTGGGCGCCGAAGTTGAGGGTGAAGGCCTCCCGCTCGATGGTGCGCGCCCTTCCGCCCGGGTGGTGTGCCTCGAGTACCAGGGTGCGGGCGCCGCCTGCGGCCGCAGCGGAGGCGGCGGTCAGTCCGGCGATCCCGGCCCCGACCACCACGATGTCGAATTCGTTGTCCATACCAAGTTGACGTCGCCGGCGCCCGGGTTGTGACACGCGGGTTCGCAGGCGGCCGGGGTCAGTTCCCCCGGCGCTCCTGGCGACGCTCCCGGCGCCGGTCGCGGATCATCCGGGTGCCGATCATGTCGGCCAGTGCGGTGGTCACCCAGATGATCAGAGTGGCGAACAGGTAGGTCGACGCCCCGTGGATGTGCAGTCCCGGGACGATGAGCACGACGATGATCAGCGAGACGATGGTCGAGGTGATGGCGAGCAGGCCGGCCAGGGCCACCGACGGCTGGCGGACCAGGATCCGCAGGGCCAGAAACTGCACGCCGATGTGGATCAGCCAGAAGATGACCGTCGTCTCGACCAGCGCCGTGGTCGAGATCGACATGTCGACGAGGATGCCGGAGGCCAGCAGGATGCCCGCGGCCACGCCGACCAGCCCCATGCCGATGCGGATTCCCCAGCGAGCGAGCACGTCGCGACGCTACCCCGTAGCGGTCGATGCGGGTCGACGCCGTGGCCTGCAGCCCGCCGGACCCGTCCGGTGGAACGGAAGGTCGAGGTGGGCTGGCCGTCCCTACACGTCGAGGTCCGGGTGGGCCTCCCACCAGGCGCACAGGTGGGCGGCGGCCGCCAGGTACAGCGCCCGGCCCCCGGGGTCGGCGGCGGCCGCGTCGAGGCAGGCCAGCGTGTACTTGACCCGGTGGGCGTCGTGTCCTCGTGAGGCCATGGTGGCCAGTCGGGTGCCCACCGCCACCGGGTCCGGATGGTGCCAGGCCGCTGCGGCGGCGGCTTCGGGTGTGTCGTGCAGGGCGGTCTCGAGGTCGTCTCCCGCCATCAGGGGATCGGGCACCCGATCGAGGTCGACGGGCCCGTCGCCGTCGGTGGCCCAGTGGGCGGCGATCTGGGCGGCGGCGACATAGACGCAGGCGGCGGGGTCGCCCGCCACCTCGGCCAGCTGCAGCGGGGCCTGGCTGAGGGTGAGGCAGTGTGACCATCCGTAGGGAGCGACGTCGTGTCTCCCCTGGAGCATCGTGGCCGCGGCCACCCGGAGGAGCCGGCAGGGGGGCGTCGCCGGCGCCCGGAAGACCCCGTCGTTGAGCAGCGCGTCATAGGTGCCCGACCGTTCGGCGTGCAGCAGCGTGGGGGCGATGAAGGGGCTGGGTGCCGGACCGCAGGAGGCCACCGTCGCCAGGGCGGTCGACAGCGTGTCGGCCGCCGTCCCGTCGGTGTCGTCGACGATCGTACGGTCCGGGAGCGCCAGGTGGAGGTCGTGTTCGGCGGCCAGGGCCCGGGCCACCGGTCGCAGCAGCATCCCCTCGAAGCCCCGGGGCCGGGTCCGACCGAGGAGCGACAAGTAGACGGTGGCGTGCCCGGCCGCTCCCAGCCGGGCCACTACGGCGTCGGCCAGCTCCGCCCGGAGCCGCCAGGGCCCGAGGGTCGCCCCGAGGGTGACGGCGGCGCGGTCGACCCGGTCGAGGTCGCCCGAGCTGATGGCCGCGGCCAGGTCGTGCGCGGTGGCGTCCGAACCGGCCGGCTCGGGCACCGGCGTCCCGATCGCCCGGTAGGTCCGTGCCACCTCAGCGATGCGGCGACGGGCGGCGTCCCGACCGGTCGGCTCGACGAGGCTGAGCAGTTCGGCACGGGCCATCAGCTCGAGCGGGGCGTGGAGCACGAAGGAGCTCCGCTCCCCGGGCACGTCATCGAGCGGTTGGCCGACGACGCGGGCCACGGCCGCCACCAGCGCCTCGTCGGAGACGTCGTCCGACGCGTCGTCCGACCGTGGGGGATCGCCAGTGGCGTCGGGCACGCCCCGATCCTCACCCGGTGCCGAGACGATGTCACGCGGCCCGATGCCCGGAGAACGCGGGTCCACCGTCCGGATGCCGGGGCGGGGTCGATCGTGGGGTGGTACGTTGCCCGTGCAACACATGCAACACATGGCAGTTCTTCGGGGAAGCCGGTCAAATTCCGGCGCTGGTCCGCAACCGTGGGTGATGGGCACGTCCGCTCATCACAAGTCGGGTTACCGGGAACTGACAGGGAGTCCATATCCGTCGAGACACGCGGTGGGGACTCGGATGGTCAGGGTCCCACGTGGTCACTGGTCCTCCGGGTGTTCACCCGAGAGGAAATCCACATGACCGTCCAACCGTCCATCCTGCGGCGCACCGCCGCTTCCGGGGCCCTCGCCCTCCTGCTCGGCACCGCCGTAGCGGTCGCACCCACCCCGGCCTCGGCCGCCGGCCCGCAGCCGAACCTGCCGCAGACGGCCGCCGCCCAGGCCGCCGCCAACTGGCTGGCCGGCCTGGTCACCCCCGGGGGCTACATCGCCTCCACCACCGTCCCGGGTGCCGCAAACCTCGATGCCACGGCCAACGCCGTGCTCGCCCTGGCCAGCTCCGGCGTCGACCAGGCCCAGGCCGTTTCGGCGCTGACGTACCTCGAGGCCCACGTGAACGACTACGTGACCGTCTCCTCCGCCGACGGGCCGGGCCAGCTCGCCCTGCTGATCCTCGACGCCCACGCCATGGGCGTCTCGCCGATCTCGTTCGGCGGGACGAACCTGGTGACCCGCCTGCTCGCCACCCAGCGGCCCGCCGGGACCGACGCCGGGCTGTTCGGCGCCCAGGACCCGACGTTCGACGGCACCTACCGCCAGGGCCTCTCGTTGGCCGCTCTGGCCGTCGCCGGGGTGTCCAGCGGCTCCGCCGTGACTTCAGGTACCACCTGGCTGACCGGCCAGCAGTGCCCGGACGGGGGCTGGACGAGCTACATCACGTCCTCCAACCCGTGCAACGGCAAGCCGGCCAACTACGCCGGCCCCGACACCAACTCGACCGCCCTGGCCGTCCAGGGACTCGAGGCCCAGCACGCCATCACCCCGTCGGCGGCCGCCTCGACGCTGCACTTCCTGGGCCACGCCCAGGACGCCGACGGCGGATGGGGCTACGGGCCCAACTCGTCCCGTACGCCCGGGTCGACCGATCCCGACTCCACCGCGCTGGTCCTCCAGGCGCTGCTGTCGTTGGGCGCTTCGCCCTCGTCGGCCAAGTTCACCAAGGGCTCGACCGACCCGGTGGCCTCGCTCCTGTCCTTCCAGGTCAGCTCGGGCCCGGGGGCCGGCGGCATCGGTTTCCCCGGCATCGCCGGGGCCAATCTGCTCGCCACCTACCAGTCGGTCCCGGCCCTGGCCGGCGTCACCGTGGCCTACAACCTGGGCAGCCCGGCGATCACCAAGGTGGCCCCGTACCACGGGGCCGTGGCCGGCGGCACCTCGGTCCACATCACCGGCTCCGGGCTCGTGGAGGTCGGCTCGGTCCGCTTCGGCACCACGCCGGCAACCAGCTTCACCGTCAACTCGGCCACCTCGATCACCGCGGTGGCCCCGGCCGGCACGGCCGGCGCGGTGGACGTGACGGTGACGTCGCCGGCCGGCACCAGCCCGGTGTCGTCGGCCGACCACTTCACCTACAAGGGCTGACCCCGGCCCGGCCCCGTCGGTGACGGGGCCGGGCGCCGCGGCTCGCGGAGTACGGCTCGCGGTGCACCGGTCCCCACAGTCGGCGCCGTGGCCTGGGCATACTGGGTTCGTGCACCAGGAGCGGAGGCTG
>Ga0207932_1000341_pt1 | contig 15795 bp, 7 predicted proteins | sample NGESurdeep092012_FD_184480 | JGI IMG/M metagenome (GOLD analysis project Ga0207932, IMG submission 184480) | Arctic peat soil microbial communities from Barrow, Alaska - NGEE Surface sample 415-2 deep-092012 (SPAdes) | ecosystem: Environmental > Terrestrial > Soil > Wetlands > Peat ...
AGTCGGTGGTCGTGTTCCCGCTGCAATTCGACGATAAGGTGTTGGGCGTCCTCTTGTTCTACGCATCGGAGAAGGATTTCTTCGACACGGAGGAGATGAGGCTGCTCACCGAGCTCGCCGGTGACGTCTCGTTTGCGCTCGAACACATCGAGGCGGACGAATCCCGGCACGTACAAAGCGCCGCCCTGAATGCCGCTGCCAATGCCATCGTCATCACCGACCCGTCTGGCACGATCGAGTGGGTGAATCACGCCTTCACGGTGCTTACCGGCTACCCCGCGGATGATGTCCTTGGCAAGACCTCCCGGCTCTTCAAGTCCGGCAAGCACGATCCGGCATTCTATCAGTCGCTGTGGGAGACGGTCCTGTCCGGACGTACGTGGCGCGCCGACACCACCAACCGCCGCAAGGATGGCAGCCTGTATACGGAGTACCTGACCATCACGCCGGTCCTCGGTGAGTCCGGCGCCATCGCGCACTTCGTCGCGATCAAAGAAGACATCACTGAGCGCCTGCAACTGCAAAAACAGTTGCTTCAGGCGCAGAAGATGGAGAGCGTAGGCCGGCTCGCGGGTGGCGTGGCGCATGATTTCAACAACCTGCTTTCCGTGATCCTCGGCTGGACGGCAATGGCGTTGGAGGAGTTGCCCGCCGATCATGCGATCCGGCCGTCGTTGGAAGAGGTGCTCAAGGCCGGGGAGGGAGCCGCCGGGCTCACGCGGCAACTGCTGGCGTTTTCCAGGCAGCAAGTGGTGGAGCCCAAACTCTTCTGCCCCACGGACCTGGTCGTCGAGATGGACAAGCTGTTCCGCCGGCTGATCGGCGAGGACATCCAGTTCACGACCCGCTCCGAGCCGGACCTCGGTACGGTCAAAATGGATCGGGGACAACTCGAGCAAGTGCTTATGAACCTCGTGGTCAATGCGCGCGACGCAATGCCCGAGGGTGGAAAGATCACGATCGAGACCGCGAACGTGACGCTGGATGCCGAGTATCCACGGCATCACGCCGGCGTGACGCCCGGTGAGTACGTGATGCTCGCCGTGAGCGATTCGGGCGTCGGCATGAGCGAGGAGGTCAAGACCCGACTCTTCGAGCCCTTCTTCACGACGAAGGAGAGTGGGAAAGGAACGGGGCTGGGGCTCGCCACGTGCTTTGGGATCGTCCAGCAGGCCGGGGGCCACATCGGGGTGTACAGCGAGGAAGGCGTCGGCACCACGATGAAGGTGTACCTGCCGCGGCGCCGTGAAGTCGCAGCGGCAGCCTCACGCCATCTCGAGCGCGCATCGGTACGCGGCGTGGAAACGATTCTTCTGGTGGAGGATGAGCCGGCCGTGCGCCGCGTGAGCGCGCGCATGCTCGAAGGGCAGGGATACCGCGTGCTCCTCGCGAGCAGCGGCGAGGAGGCACTGCGGGTAGTCGAGGATGGTCGCGAACCCATACACCTCCTCCTGACGGACGTCATCCTCGCGGGCGGCATGAGCGGGCGCGTGCTCGCGGAGCGGGTCCGCGCCCTGAGGCCGGAGCTCAAGGTGCTGTTTGTGTCGGGCTACACGAGTGACGTGACCATCCTGCACGGCTTGCTGGAACAGGGCGTCACGCTGGTGCAGAAACCGTTCACGGCGGAATCGCTGGGCCGCACGGTGCGGGAGGTCCTGGATGCCAAGTGAAGGTCTCTCTCCACATGTGTACAGACAGTGCATGCTGAAGTAGAGCGCCGGTCGACGACGCTCCTGCGGCACCGCGTGCGGGCTGCCGCGCATCGCATCGTGACCGACTGCGAGATGCTGTTCTCCGATACGGCCCAGCCCGAATGGCGGCTCTGGCGGGAAGCCGTCGGTGAAGCGCTGCTCGCCGGACATCAGTTGCGCGCGGTCGTCGAACGCCGCTTCCACGCGTCGAATGTGGTCCTGTCGCGCGATGAGATCGTGGCGCTGAACGCTCAGCTGCGGGAGCCGCAGCATCGCATTGTACAGGCCATGACCCGCATGCTGGGCCTGGTACCGACCGACCTCGACGACGAGCTGCTGCTCGGCGACGCCCGCGCCATCCGCGACGTCGCACTCCGTCTCGGCAGCGACGACACTGCTGAGATGCTGACGGTGCGCGAGGTGACCCCGCGCGATCCGGCGCGAGGACGGTTGTCGCGCGAAGGCAACGGGGCGACGGCCGAGCGTGCAGCCCCGCGTCTGCTCGTGGTCGACGATACGGAAGCGCCGCGCAAGATGCTGGCCCGGCTCCTCGAACGGCTGGGCTATGACGTCATTGCGGCGGCGGGCGGCCTCGAGGCGATGGCCATCGCCGAGCGGGGGCGGGTCGACGTGATCGTCAGCGACATCGAGATGCCGGAGTGCGACGGCTTCGAGTTGCTCGTGAGACTCAAGGCAAACGATGCGACGCGGGACATCCCGGTAATCGTGGTATCGGGGCTCGGCGACGCCGCGAGCGTTGTTCGCTGCATCGAACTGGGCGCGGAGGATCATCTGGCGAAACCGTTCGACAGCCTCTTGCTGCAGGCGCGCGTGCGCGCCTCGCTCGAACGGAAGCGGCTGCGCGACCAGGAGCTGGGGTACCTGCGTCGCGTGGCGCAACTGACGGTGGCGGCGGAAGAAGTGGAAAACGCCACGTACCGGCCGGGCTCGCTCGGGAACCTCGCCGGCCAGGACGACGAGCTGGGCCGGCTGGCGCGCGTGTTCGATCGCGTCGTGTCGGGCTGGCAATCGAGGGAGGCGCGCCTGCAGCGGCGAGTCAGGCAGTTCAAGGAGGAGATCCAGCGATCGAAACAGCGGCCGTCCATGGAGCTGCAGTTGCTTTCGGGTTTCGGGGCGCTCGAGACGGGCCATCTGCTTGCGGATCGGTACGAGATCATCGACGAGCTCGGCAGAGGTGGCATGGGCGTGGTGTACCGCGCGCGCGATCGCGAACTGGGAGAGGAGGTCGCGGTCAAGGTGCTGCGCGCGGAATTGCTGAAGACAGACCCGGGACTCATCGAGCGCCTGAAGATGGAGATCCGCCTCGCGCGCCGGATCACACACCCGAACGTCGTGCGCTCGCACGACTTCGGCGAGTGGCAGGGGATGCACTTCCTGACGATGGAATACGTCAAGGGGATCACGGTCGAGAACCTGCTCGAGACACAAGGACGCCTCTCGGTCGCGTCCACGCTGGCGATCGGCACGCAACTCGCGGAGGCGCTCGCCGTCGCCCACGAGCAGCAGATCATTCACCGGGACATCAAGCCTGCCAACTTGCTCGTAAACGACGAGGGCGTCCTGAAGGTGACGGACTTCGGGCTCGCGCGCCCCGTGGAGAAGAGCACGGGGTTCACGGAGCACGGCTCGGTGGTGGGAACGCCCCGGTACATGGCGCCGGAGCAGCTGTTCGGCAACGTGGTCGATGAAAGGAGCGACCTGTTTGCGGTGGGAGTCGTCCTCTATGAATGCCTGACCGGCCTGGCTCCGTTCGACGGGAATTCGCCGACCGAAATCGTCGCCAAACTGGTAGGCGGGCCGCCAACCCCGATTGACAGCCTGGTTCCTGACGTGACGCCTGCGTTCGCGGCGCTCGTCGACAATCTCCTGAGGTACGAGCCGCGTGACCGTCTGCAGTCGGCGCGCGAACTGGTGGAGCGGCTGCGCGAGCTCGGGTGAGCCTGGTTGGTCGCGGCTGGAACGAGAAAAGGGCCAGCCGCGAGGCTGGCCCTTTCTCACATCACGCGATGTCGCCGTCCTGCACCAGCTCCCGAGGAGGGACTCGAACCCCCGACCCGGCGATTAACAGTCGCCTGCTCTACCAACTGAGCTACTCGGGAAGAGCATGGAAACCTAGACGGCGCGCAGGGTTGGGTCAACGCACGACCGTCCGCCGCACAAGACTCATCCTCCGCGCTCTGCCGTCCGCCGTCCGCCGTCCACCGTCTTCAACAGCCATTGGCCCGTGAACGACCCTTTCACTTTCATGATCTCCTCCGGCGTGCCCATCGCCACGACCTTGCCGCCTCCATCGCCGCCATCCGGCCCCATGTCGATCACCCAATCGGCCAGCTTGATCACGTCGAGGTTGTGTTCGATCAGCACCACCGTGTGCCCCGCATCAACGAGACGATCGAGCACCGCCGCCAGCTTGCGAATGTCCTCGAGATGCAGGCCGGTCGTCGGCTCGTCCATCACGTACAGCTTCTTGCCGGCCGTCTTCGCGGAGGACGTGAGCTCGCGCGCGATCTTCATCCGCTGCGCCTCTCCACCGGAAAGCGTCGTTGCCGGCTGGCCAAGCCGCAGATATCCGAGCCCCACCTGCTGCACCTGCCAGAGCGCCTGCCCGAGCTTCTCCTCCTTCGGGAAAAACCGGATCGCCTGGTCCACCGTGAGATCGAGCACCTCGACGACGCTCTTTCCCTGATACTTCACGTCGAGCACCTCGGGCTTGTACCTCGTGCCGTCGCATTCTTCACAGGGGACGTACACGTCCGCCAGGAAGACCATCTCGACCGCGATGTAGCCCGCACCCTCGCACTTCTCGCAGCGTCCGCCCTTCACGTTGAAGCTGAACGTGCTCGCGGTGTACTTGCGCTGCTTCGCGAGCGGCACGTCCGCAAAAATTCGCCGGATCTCGTCGAACGCCTTGATGTATGTAACGGGGTTCGAGCGCGGCGTGCGGCCGATCGGCTCCTGGTCCACGAGCACCACGTCATCGAGCGACTCGTAGCCGCTGAGCTCGTCGAACGCGCCCACACGTTCGCCGAGGTGCTGCTTGGCAGAGTGCTCGCCGGTGATGCGCTGCTCGAGCGCCCGGAAGAGAATGTCGTGGACGAGCGTGCTCTTCCCGCTCCCCGAGACGCCGGTGACCGCCGTGAGCGCGCCGATCGGAACCTTGATGTCCACACCGCGGAGGTTGTGCTCGCGCGCGCCGGTGAGGCGGATCCAGCGCGGACCCGTCTTGCGGCGTTTTTCCGGCAGCGGAATGGTGCGCGCTCCGGTGAGATACTGTCCCGTGAGCGGACTGTTCGCCGCATCCGAAATCGGGCCGGAGAACACCACACGCCCGCCCCGCTCGCCGCTCTCCGGTCCGAGCTCGATCATCCAGTCGGCCATGCGGATCGCCTCGAGGTCGTGCTCCACGACGATCACGGTGTTCCCGCCGTCGCGCAGCCGCACGAGCAGCGCGAGCAGGCGGTCCATGTCGCGCGGATGCAGACCGATGCTCGGCTCGTCGAGCACGTACGTCGTGTCGACGAGACGCGCGCCGAGCGAGTTCGCCAGGCCGATGCGCTGCGCCTCGCCGCCCGAGAGCGTGCGCGTCGTGCGGTCGAGCGTGAGATAGGTGAGTCCCACGTCCGTGAGAAAGCGCACACGATCGCGCGCCTCGCGCATGATGTGCGACGCGATCGCGAGCTCGTGAGGCGTCAGGACGACGCCGTCGAGCCACGCGCGGAGCAGCTCCACCGGCATCGCCGAAACTTCCGCGATGCTGCGCCCGGCGACCCTCACGTTGAGCGCGTCCGGCTGGAGTTTCGTGCCGCCGCAGGCCGCGCACGTCTGCGCCGTCTGGTACTGCCGGAGGAAGACGCGGATGTACTGCTTGTATTTCTTGGGCTCGAGCGATTCCAGATGCTTCACGATTCCGAGGAAGCCCTTGGCCTTGCCGCGCAGCAGCTTCTCGTGCTGCACCGGCGAGAGTTCGAACCACGACTGGTCCATCGGGATCCCCTCGCGCTTGGCGAACTCGGCGAGGGCGCGGCGCTTGTTGTCGTAGCGCGGCATCGTCCACGGATGGATGGCGCCCTCGCCGAGCGTGCGCTCCGGATACGGAACGATCAGCGCGAGATCGTACTCGAGCGTGGCGCCGAATCCGTTGCAGGTGGGGCAGGCGCCTCTCGGGTTGTTGAACGAGAACAGCTGGGGCGACGGCACGGGGGCGATGTGGCCGTCGTTGGGGCACTGGAAGCGGGTGGTGAACTTGAGAGGCGCCGGAAGCCGGATGCCGGAAGCCGGAGCCTGCGACTGAACGACGGCGACGGCATCGCCGTCGCCCTCCATGAACGCGGTCTCGAATGCATCGGTGAATCTCGTGCGCTCCGCGGGCGAAACTGCCAGACGATCGGCGACCACGAGCAGTTCTTTCGCCTTCGTGAGATTCGTTTTCGGCGGAAGCTCGTCCAGATGCAGTGCTTCGCCGTCGGCGACGACGCGGACGAAGCCTTTCGCCTTGAGGTTCTCGACGATCTGCGCGTGCGTCACCTTTGCCGAACGCTTCAGCGGGAACGCGATCAGCACGCGCGTTCCCTCGGGCAGCGCGAGCGTCGCATCCGCGGCGGTCTCGGCGGTGTCCGGCTTCAGGTCGCGGCCGCAAACGGGGCAGAGCGTCCGGCCGATGCGCGCCCAGAGGAGCCGCAGATAGTCGTAGATCTCCGTCGCGGTGCCGACGGTGGATCGTGACGTTCGTGTCGGGTTCTTCTGCTCGATCGCGACCGCTGGAGACAGCCCGTCGATGAAGTCGACGTCGGGCTTCTTCATCCGCTCCAGGAATTGGCGCGCATAGGCCGACAACGACTCCACGTACCGGCGCTGTCCTTCCGCGTAAATCGTGTCGAAGGCGAGCGAGGACTTGCCCGAACCCGACGGGCCGGTGATGACCGTGACCGCCCGGCGAGGAATGTCGAGATCGATGCCCTTGAGGTTGTGCTGGCGGGCACCGCGGATCTGGATTTTGTCCTTCACGAATCAAACTTACTCGCGAGAGGCAGGGGCGAGTGGCGAGACCAGATCAGAGGGGCGAGGGTGAGTGGGGAGTGGGGAGAACCGAGTGGCGAGGGGCGAGTTTGAGCGGGGAGAACGGCGACCGAATGACTGAGATCTGAGAAGTGGTGAGGGCGAGATCTCGCCACTCCCGAGTAGGTCTCTTCCCTCGCCACTTGTCTCGCGACTCAAACTCCCCGCTCGCCTCTCGGTTCTCCCCACTCCCCACTCACCCTCGCCACTCCCATCTGGTCTCGCCACTCCCATCTATCCCCAGCTGACACGCGGATTTGCACCGTTACAAGACCTCGAACGGAAGCTTGCCCCCCCCCTCCACCGGCCATAGTTTCCGATCCCAGATGCCCTACATCCAGTTCAATGACCAGCGGTTCCCGCTAAGCGCCGCGGAGCTCACTGTCGGCGCCTACGAGGGTGCCGCCGTGCGCCTCCCGGGAGACGACGCGACCCTCCGCGCAGTCCTCCATGTCGGTGCCGACGGCACCGGCCTCGTGAAGCGCGGCAGCGCCGAGGCGGTGGTGTTCGTGAACGGCGTCCAGCTGGGCGCCGAGCCGAGCCCGCTCCTTCACGGCGACAAACTGTCGCTCGGGGCTCACGAGCTCCGCTACGGCGACGACGTCAAGGGCGGCAGCACGCAGTTCCTCTCCAGCATGAACATCCCCGGTCCTCTCAAGGCCAGGGGGAGTGCCCCCAAGAAGCCCACGACCGCCACGGGCGGCCGACTCGTCTCGTTGGTCGATGGTCGTGAGTACGCCGTCCCGGACAGCGGCGTGACCTTCGGGCGTGAGATCGGCAACGACATCGTCATCGCGTCCACCGAGGTCTCCCGCAAGCATGCGGCGATCGCGCCCGGCGAGGGCGGCTACGTCGTCACCGACCTCAGCACCAACGGCATGACGGTCAACGGCGTGCGGGTCGACAAGACGCAGCTGCTCGGACGCGCCGACGTGCTGAAGATCGGCCCGGAGGAATACCGCTTTTACGCGGACGTCGCGAAGACGCCCGTGGCACCTCCGGTGGCTGACGCACCCCCTGAGGCGCCACCTGAGGCGCCAGCGCTCGTCGCGGATACTCCCTTCGGCCTCGGCACGCTCGATGGCATGCCTCAGATCGACATGACGGTCATCGATCTCGAGGATGCGATCGTCGCGGCCTCCAACGCACCACCGCCGGCACCGCCGGCCGCGGCGCCAGCAACACCGCCCGCGGCGCCTGCTCGCCCGGCAGCGCAGCCATCGGCGGCATCCGAGACGCCCAAGATGCCCAAGATGCCCAGTGCGTCGCGCAATCCGCTGGCCACGCTCGAGGTCATCAACGAAGGACCGATGAAGGGGACGAAGTTCGAGATCCACACGCCCCTCACGAACGTCGGTCGTGGGCCGCACAACGATGTATCGCTTCAGGACGAGAGCGTCTCCGATTCGCACGCGAAGATTCTCAAGCGCGAGGGATCGTGGTGGCTCGTCGACCAGGGATCGACCAACGGCAGCTATATCGGCGGCCGCCGGGTGCAGGGCGAGCAGCAGCTCGTCGGCGCACCGGACGTGCGTTTCGGCAGCATCAAGATGATGTTCAAGTCGACACCGGTCCCCGCCGAAGACGACGGGAAGGGCACTCGCGCGATTGCCGCGTTCAGCGTCGATGCGGCAAGGAAGACCGTCGAGAAGAAGCGCGCGACGCAGGTCGCTCCGCAGCAGCCGGAGGCCGCGCAACTCCCCGCCGAAAAGAAGAAAGGGTGCATGGCCATGATCGCGTTCCTGCTCGCTGTCGGCGTCGCGGGAGCCTCCATGATGGCAATCCTGCTCACCATCCGGGGCTGATTCGTGGAGCTAAAGGTTGGCGCGCGTTCCGACGTCGGCATGATCCGCTCGGGCAACGAGGACAACTTCTTCGCTGAGGCGGATGATCGCCGCGGCGTGTTCGTCGTGGCCGACGGCATGGGCGGGCACGCGGCCGGCGAGGTCGCGAGCGAAATGGCGGTGCAGATTGTCGCCCGCCACCTGCTGTCGCTCACGAGCGTGCTCGACCGGGCCTCCGCCGAGAAGCTCGCGCAGGCGATGCGCGACGCGAACCGCGCGATCTACGATCGCATGCTCGCGGAAGTGGACAAGCAGGGAATGGGGACGACGGCGAGCGTGCTCGTGCTGTCGGACAACCAGTTCCTCATCGGCCAGATCGGCGACTCACGCATCTACCTCCTGCGCGACGGCGCGCTGACGCAGCTCACGAAAGACCACTCGTACGTGCAGGAGCAGGTCGACGCGGGCCTGCTGACGCCGGAGCAGGCGCGCTACCATCCCTACAGCAACGTGATCACGCGTTGCGTCGGGGCGAACGAGTCGGTGGACGCCGACATCTACGAAGGTGAGATGAAGCCGGGCGACGTATTCCTCCTCGCCAGCGACGGGCTCACCGGCATGGTGGACGACCGCCGGCTTCAGGCGATGCTGCTCGCGCGGTCGGGACCGGGCCGGATCGTCGACGCGCTCATCGCCGAGGCGAACGGCCGCGGCGGGCTCGACAACATCACGGCGATCGTGATCCAGGTGGTTGGCGTCGATACGCCAGCCGTCCAAGCGCATGGCTGAACCGCAGGAAACCGAGACGGTTGCTTCGGTCGCGGCGCTGTACCTCGGCAACATCCTGTTCGCGCTCGAGCGATGTGCTCTGGCCCTCGAGTCAGAGGGGAAGCCCGTCGATGCAGGGTTCTATCGGGGGATAGCGAGGAAGCTTGCTGAGGCACGGGGGCGGGAGAAAATCTGAAAGCGAGTAATCGGTCGTTGGTCATTGGTCGTTAGTGATTAGCCCTGACCACGAGCGGCCAATGACCAAGTACCAATGACCAAGTACCGATTACTCGCAGTTCATCTATCCCGCGAGCGCGACCTCGAGTTCCCGCCACTCAATTTTCGTTCTCGACCGCGTGAACACCCGCAGGTACCGCGCCGACCGGTACAGCTGCTCCGCCAGCACCGGCAGATCGATGGCGCCCGGAATCCCCTCCTGCGTCAACCGGCGTACCGACCCGTCACGCGAGAGCACCGGCAGGTCGAGGCCCAGCATCTGCGTCTTCGCCGGAAAATCGAGAAGGACGTCACCCGCCGCCAATCCAAGCTTCTTCGCGATCGCGAGTTCCGCCCGCCGCGTGCGCTCGCGATCGTCCGCGATCCACTCGAGCGATTCCATCGGCAGCGCCGCGGCGGCCGTTTCGAAGGCGCGCTTGAACAGCCGTCGCGCGAGCAGATCGTGCAGTAGCGCGCGCACCCCGCCCGTCGCGCGGGCCTCCAGAGCCGAGAGCAATCCCTCATCGGTGAATCGCCCGAGTCCCGTCGTCTCGAGCGCCCCGTCGGCGAGCGCGCCCTCCACCATCCGCTTGTACATCGCCGTCGCGCTGCGCACCGCGTGATGCCAGTACACGTTGCGGTACATCTGGTACTTCGCGAACAGCAGCGATTCGAGCGCCGAGAGCCCCTTCGTGAGCACCCCGACGCCGCGACGGCCGGTGGTCGGATCGTCGAGCACCACCAGCGCGTGCATCAACCGGTCCTCGTCGATCTCGCCGTACGGCACGCCGCACATGAGCGCGTCGCGCTTGAGATAATCCATCTTGTCGAGGTCGAGCGACCCGGAGATGAGCCCCTGCAGCGGGCTCATGCTCGTGCCGCAAATGAGCGCGTAAATCCGCTCCGGCGCATCGGGGGCGATCTCGGCGCGCAGCACGCCGGCGACCTCACCCTCCGTCACCAGCGGGCGCGAGACTTCCTCGTGATGCGGCACGCCGATCTCTTCGAGCGCGTGCGAGAACGGGTAGTGTCCGACGTCGTGCAGCAGCGCCGCCGCCGCGACGACCGCGCCCTCGTCGGCCGCGACACCCTCGAGGGCGCCCGCTTCCTGCAGGCGCGCGAGCGTGCGGCACGCGAGATGGTACGCGCCGAGCGCGTGCTCGAACCTCGAGTGCGTCGCGCCCGGATACACCAGGTGGGCGAGCCCCAGCTGCCTCACGTAACGCAGGCGCTGAACGACGCCCGTGTCGAGCAGCCGTTCGGCGGTGGGATCAACCCGGATGTTGTTCCAGAGCGGATCCCGTATGAATGTCACCCCTGTGTTCCGGTGGGGCCCGCCGCGAGGATCTTGTCGGAAACCGCGGCGCCGAACTTCTTGATGTTCTCGCGGAACATTCCCGCGAGCTTCGCGGCCTGCGCATCGTACGCCGCCGCGTCCTTCCACGTCGACCGCGCATCCAGCACGGTAGCCGGGACGCCATCAATTGCGGTGGGCACGGCGAGACCGAACACCGGATCGGTCTTCACCGGCACGCCGTCGAGCTTGCCCGCGAGGGCCGCGCGCACCATCGAACGGGTGTGCGAGAGCTTCATGCGCGCGCCCACGCCGTACGCACCGCCGCTCCAGCCCGTGTTCACGAGCCACACCTTCGTGTCCTTGTGCTGCGCGAGCAGCTCGCCGAGCATCTCGGCGTACTTCGTGGGATGCCACACGAGGAACACCGCGCCGAAGCACGCACTGAACGTCGCCTGCGGCTCCGTGACGCCGCGCTCGGTGCCCGCGACCTTTGCCGTGTACCCCGACAGGAAGTAGTACATCGCCTGCTCGCGCGAGAGACGCGCGATCGGCGGCAGCACGCCGAACGCGTCGGCGGTGAGGAACACCACGTTCTTCGGGTGTCCGCCGCGGCCGCTCGGCACATGGTTCCGGATGTACGGCAGCGGATAGCACGCGCGCGTGTTCTCCGTGATCGCCTGGCTGTCGAACCGCACCCGCTTGGTGACGGGATCGAGCTCCACGTTCTCGAGCACCGTGCCGAACATCTGCGTGGTCGCGAAGATGTCGGGTTCCTGCTCCGGCGAGAGGTTGATCACTTTCGCGTAGCAGCCGCCCTCGAAGTTGAACACACCGGTCGGACTCCAGCCGTGCTCGTCGTCGCCGATGAGCCCGCGCTCCGGATCGGCGGAGAGCGTCGTCTTGCCTGTGCCGGAGAGTCCGAAGAAGAGCGCCGTGTCGCCCTGCGGTCCGATGTTCGCCGAACAGTGCATCGAGAGCACGCCTTGCTTGGGGAGCAGGTAGTTCATCACGGTGAACATCGACTTCTTGAGTTCGCCGGCGTAGCGCGTGCCGCCGATGAGGATGATGCGCTTCGCGAGATGCAGCACGATGAACGTGGTCGAACGGACGCCGTGCTTCGCCGGGTCGCCCTCGTATTCGGGTGCGTGCAGGATCGTGAAATTCGGCGCGAACGACGCGAGCTCCGCCAGCTCGGGGCGGATGAACATGTTGCGCACGAAATTCGCGTGCCACGCGTTGGGCGTCACGTAGCGGCACGAGAGACGGTACGCCGGATCGGCGCCGCAGAAGAGGTCCTGCACGAACAGCTCGTCGCGCGCGTCCAGGTATCCGCGAACGTCGGCGAGCAGGATCTCGAACTGCGCCTCGCTCATCGGCTGGTTCACGGCGCCCCAATCGACGTCCTTTTCGGACGAAGACTCGCGAATCAGGAACTTGTCCTTCGGCGAGCGGCCCGTGTGCGGCGTGGTGACCGCGACGAACGGGCCCATGTCGGCGAGTTCGCCCTCGCCGCGGCGGATGGCGGCGGCGACGAGCTCGGGAGGATTGAGGTTCCAGCGGACGGCACCCTTGGGCACGAGTCCCTGGGTGCTGAGGCCGTGCGAGCTCTCGCGCGACGGCGATGCTGTGGATGGCATGATGGACTCTGTTTTCGGAAAGGTGATAGCCGGTTGTGCTTGTGGATTCAGCGCGCGGCGGCGGTCTCGTATTCGCCGGTGGTCACGCGCGCGGCCTCGATGTCCGCACGCACGCGCCATTGCGCGTCGATGACGGCGACTGCCGCCATGTTCACGATCTCCTGCACGTCGGCGCCCTGCTCGAGCACATGAACGGGATGTGCCATGCCGACCAGGATCGGGCCGATCGCGGTGGCCCCGCCCAATTTCGTCAGCAACTTGTACGCGATGTTGCCGGCGCTCAGGTTCGGAAAGATCAACACGTTGGCCGCTTCCTTCAGCCGGCTGAACGGATACCGCGACGCGAGAATCTCCGGGCTGAACGCGGTGTCGGCCTGCATCTCGCCGTCGGCGATCAGCTGCGGCCTGCGCTCGCGCACGATCTTCACCGCATCCGCCATCTTCTGCGCCTGCGGATGTTTCACCGAGCCGAAGTTCGAGAACGAGAGCATCGCCACCTTCGGCACCTGCCCGAAGTTGGCCACGAGGCCGCTCGCGGAGATCGCGATCTCCGCGAGCTGCTCGGCGGTCGGATCGATGTTGACCGTCGTGTCGCCGCAGAAAATCACGTGCTTCTCGAACACGAGCATATACAGTCCGCTCGCCAGTCCGATCTCCGGATGCGGGCCGATCACTTCGAGCGCGGGACGGATCGTCTCGGGATAGTGCTTGTTGAGTCCGCCGATGATGCCGTCGGCATCACCAACCGCGACCATCACCGATCCGAAATAGATGCCCTTGAGGAGGAGCTGGTGCGCCTCGGCGAGCGACAGTCCCTTGCGCTGGCGGAGCTGGAAGAGGAATTGCGCGTACCGCTCGCGATGCTTCGACGTGCCGGGATCCTCGATGCGGATGCCGGTGAGCGAGATGCCGTTTTCTTCGGCGGTCTCGCGGACGCGCTTCGCGCGGCCAAGGAGGATCGGATGCGCGATCCCCTCGTCGACCATGATCTGCGCCGCGCGGATGATCTTGAGTTCCTCGCCCTCGGCGAACACGATGCGCTTGGGATCGTGGTGCGCGCGATTGATGATCCCCCGCATGATGCCGCGCGCACGGCCGAGCCGCGCTTCGAGCGCGTCGCGATACGTCTCGAGGTCGACGAACTCCTTGGCCACGCCGCTCGCCACGGCGGCCCACGCGACCGCCGGCGCAACCCAGAGCAGCACGCGCGGATCGAACGGGAAGGGAATCAGGTATTCGGCGCCGAACTTCACCGACTTGAGCCCGTAGAGCTGCGAGACGCTGTCGGGCACGTCTTCCTTGGCCAGCGCGGCGAGGGCGCGCGTGGCCGCCATCTTCATTTCCTCGTTGATCTGCGTGGCGCGCACGTCGAGTGCGCCGCGGAAGATGAACGGAAAACAGAGGACGTTGTTGATCTGGTTCGGATAGTCGCTGCGCCCCGTCGCGATGATCGCGTCGGGGCGCACACTGCGCACTTCGTCCGGCGTGATCTCGGGATCGGGGTTGGCGAGCGCGAAAATCACGGGATTCGGCGCCATCCTCTTGATCATGTCTGCGGTCACGGCGCCCGCCGCGGACAGGCCGACGAAGACGTCGGCGCCGTCGAGCGCGTCCTTCAGCGTACGCGCCGTGGTCTTGCGCTTGAAACGGTCCTTGTACGGATCGGTGTGGCCCACGCGGTCCGCGTGGATCACGCCTTGCCTGTCGCACATCGTGATGTGCTCGCGCGTCACACCGAGCCGCACGTAGTGCTCGGCGGTGGAGATCGCGGCCGCACCCGCGCCCGAGAACACCACCTTCACGTCCTCGATCTTCTTCTCGACGACCTCCAGCGCGTTGAGCAGCGCCGCGCCGGAGATGATCGCCGTTCCGTGCTGGTCGTCGTGGAAGACGGGAATCTTCATCGTCTTCCGCAGCGTTGCCTCGATCAGGAAACAGTCGGGCGAGCGGATGTCCTCGAGGTTGATGCCGCCGACGGTCGGCTCGAGGAGCTGGCAGAAGCGGATCACGTCCTCCGGGTTCTCGGAGCCTACCTCGAGATCGAACACGTCGAGATCGGCGAACTGCTTGAAGAAGTTGCCCTTGCCCTCCATCACCGGCTTCCCGGCGAGCGCACCGATGTTGCCGAGCCCGAGGACGGCCGTGCCATTGGTGACGACGGCCACAAGGTTCCCCTTGGCCGTGTACAGGTACGCGTCGTCCGGGTTCTTCTGGATCTCGAGGCACGGCTCGGCCACGCCGGGGGTGTAGGCGAGTCCGAGGTCCCGCTGGTTGGTCAACGGCTTGGTGGGGACGACGGCGATCTTGCCGGGGCGGCCGAGACGGTGGTAATCGAGGGCGTCTTCGCGCTTTTTCATTAGGGCCGAAAGTTAACCGATTCACACACTTTCGGACACCTTCTCATGCTAACTGCAGGGGCGAGTGGCAAGACCAGTGGGAAGTGGCGAGACCAGTGGGGAGTGGCCAGGGTGAGTGGGAAGTGGGGAGAACCGAGTGGCGAGGGGGAAGTGGCGAGAGAAGTGGCGAGAGAAGTGGCGAGAGATGAGACCTCCTGAGAAGCGGGGAGATCTTGCCTCTTCTCTTTTTCTCGCTCACTCGCCGCTCTCTCCGCTCCCCGCTCGCCACTCGGTTCTCCCCACTTCCCACTCACCCTGGCCACTCCCCACTGGTCTCGCCACTCGCCCCTGCGGTTAGACCTCGAGGTGATCCCCCGGCCTCGCCGCCACTTCGTACAGCACGGGCATCAGGAACACACTGATCAGCAGCCGCGAGAACAACCCGCCCACGATCACGAGCGCGAACGGCCGCTGGGAATCCGTGCCTACTCCGGAAGCGAGCGCCGCCGGCAGCAGTCCGAATGCGGCGACGAGCGCAGTCATCATGATCGGCCGCAGTCGCAGGAGCGCCGCCTCCCGCGTGGCCTCGGCGATTCCCTTGCCTCCGAGGCGCAATTCGTTCGCATACGAGATGTACACGACCGCCGTCTGCACCGACACGCCGAACAGCGCGAGGAATCCGATGCCCGACGATACGGAGAAATGCGTTCCGGTCACGATCAGCGCCAGCATGCCCCCGATCGGGCCGGAAAGAATGACGCCGACGACCGTGATCACGGGAAACTTCACGTTGTGGTAGAGCCCGAACAGCAGGAGGAATATCAGCCCGAACGTGATCGGGAGGACGAACTGCAGCTGCGCGCGGCTCTGGTTGTACTCCTCGAACTCGCCGCCCCACGCCGCGCGATACCCCGTCGGCAGCTTGAACGACTTCGCGACCTGCGCCTGCGCATCTTCGACCGCACTCGCGAGATCGCGCCCCTCCACCGA
>Ga0207932_1000345_pt1 | contig 15761 bp, 11 predicted proteins | sample NGESurdeep092012_FD_184480 | JGI IMG/M metagenome (GOLD analysis project Ga0207932, IMG submission 184480) | Arctic peat soil microbial communities from Barrow, Alaska - NGEE Surface sample 415-2 deep-092012 (SPAdes) | ecosystem: Environmental > Terrestrial > Soil > Wetlands > Peat ...
GTGCTGGTCTCCCATGCGCTGCCGCTGCAGGAGGCTGCCGCAGCGCATCGCCTGATCGAGAAGGGCGGCATGCTGGGCAAGATCGTCCTGACGATGGGCTAACCCCCCTCAGTCCCCATTATCAGGGGGAAGCCATGCCCCTCCCCTGACAATGGGAGGCTGGGAGGGGTTTATCCCTCACGGTTGCGCATGTGATCCGCCACCTTGGCGAATGCGGCAGACAACTCCTGACGCAACGCCGCATCTTCCACCACTTCATCCAGCGCCTGATTCATGCACAGCAGCCACTGGTCGCGCTCTGCTGCACCGATGCTGAACGGCAGATGGCGGCCGCGCAGCATCGGGTGGCCGTATTGCTCGACATACAACTGCGGCCCGCCCATCCAGCCGGTCAGGAACTTGAACAGTTTGTCCGTCGCGCCCTGCAGGTCTTCCGCGTGCAGCTTCCTGATGCCATAGGTCTCCGGCAACTCGTCCATCAACTGATAGAAGCGCCGCACCAGCGCGCGAACCTTTTCTTCGCCGCCGATGCGCTGGTAGTGGGTGAGTGATGATGGACTGATTTGCATATTTTATATGTGCCTCTATAAGTTTGAATTTGATTGAGGGAGCCTCTACCATTCACGGAACGATATCCCCAAACCTATCGTATTCTGGCGATGGTTATAGTCGATCAGGCTCTCGCCATACCCGGAAGACATCTGTATGTGCATGCGCGCCGCACTGCCGACCTTTACCGGGGTTGCCCAATCGACCTGCATATAACCGCGATTACTCGTCCTGTGCAGATTGTTGCGCAGCAGCATCGCGATGGATTGCTTTTTATCCCTGGGCTCCCAGCGGATGACCAGATCACCGCGCCCGAGATAATTGCCGATGTCGGGGTTGTCGTCTTTCAAGGGATTTTCCGGGACACGCCACCAGCCACGCAGCATGATGGAGGTCATGTCGTTCCATTCCCAACCGCCGAGCAGATAGAACCGGTACCAGCCGCGTGACTCCGGCATGGGACGGCCGTTCGATTGGTGCACCCAGCCGAAATTGATGAGTTTCAATCCGGACACATGGCTTGTTCCCAGCGTGGCAATCAATTCCGGCTCATATATGGTTTCGCGGAACGGGGATGAGTTCCGGAAATTGAACGCCTGCCAATAGGATTGTTGCGTGTAGGCCCCCCACAAACGGAAGGTTTTTATACCCAGAAAATCGATATTGCGCTGATCGCCTATATCAGCCTTGAAGCTCAACTGGAACTTGACCTCCGCGGCATCCATGTCTCTGGGTGCAGACGCATTATGATCGATCAGCGGCGAGCTGGGCTGGCGGTTGGGATTGCTGCCCCAATTCACCAGCAGGTAATTTTGCCGGTATGGCTGGAGCCGGTCCAATTCGCTTGAGTCCAGATTGGACAGGTTATCCAGGTTCCACGCCTTGGTCAGGTATGAACGCTCGGGGCCGTGCGATACAGCGGCAGCGGAGGCCGCGGGAGTAGGACTTACTTGCGAATTTTCGTCGGGGACGGTGCTTTCCCGCACCCCCGGTGTAAGCGCGGACGCGGGAGCAGCCAACCGGTCGTAGCATTTCAGGCGCGCGGCATCATCGTCTGGATACTGCTGCGCGCACGGCAAGAAAATATCGCTGCCGGCATAGGCCGATTGGAATAGCGCTGTGCAGAACACAAAAGACAGTAAAGTACCGCGCTTCATCATCATGGAAATTTTCAAGAACACCTCTGACACCCCTGATACTCGCGCGCATCCTTTGCGCGGCAATCATATTTCTACCAACTCAAGCGATGGTACATCCTGAACGGCGATGCGACTACAGGCAGGATTATCCGCTATACGGCAGCAAAGGGAAGCGAGCCAATACCCGATAACTCGCCAGCCCGTCCTTCTGCTCTGATTGCACCAGCGCGAAATCCTTTATCTGCCAGCGCACCGGTTGCATTGCCGGCAGCGGCGGTGTCAATTCCGCCCGGCCAGAGGCCGGTTGCGGATTGCCTGCCTTTGGTGCATCAGTCCATCGGGCATTGCGCAACAGCGTGACGTGCGGTTTGTATTCGCGCCGGTCGAATTTGAAACGATGTGTCATCAGGCGTTGTTCCAGCGCGCTGACCAGTTGCGCCAACTGTTGCGGCATTTCGCCGGGCGCGGCATACACGATGTGGTTATGCCCCCAGTAGCGGGCCATATCAAAACATAGTTCAAAGTCTTTCCCGCTCACTTCCTGCGCCGCCAATTGCAACGCCTCAAGCCTGGACTGCTCGACATCGCCGATGAACACCAGCGTGTTGTGCAGTGTCTCGCCGTGCATGTCCCGCCCCCCGCACAGCTGCTGCAGCGGCTTCTGCCAAGCGGCCAGCCGGCCGCGCTCGGCGGCAGTCGGCCACAGCGCGAAAAACACCTTTGCTTTCGGGTTGCCTGATGGATGGGTCATGGCCTGCATTTTATCCGCATCTCCAACAAGGTCGAGTACTGCGCTGCATTCAGGTAAAATGCGCATCTTGCCGAGCCCGAGATGACCCAAACAGAACAATGACCGCACGTTTGCGCGAAATCCCCTATAACTACACTTCGTTTTCCGACCGCGAGATCGTGTTGCGCATCCTCGGCAACGAGGCATGGGACATCATCAACACGCTGCGCGAAGAACGCCGCACCGGGCGTTCCGCCCAGATGCTCTACGAAGTATTGGGCGACATCTGGGTGGTATCGCGCAATCCGTATCTGCAGGATGACCTGCTGGGCAATCGCAAACGGCGCGACGCCCTGATCGGCGCATTGCATCACCGCCTGAATGCAATCGATGAGCGCCGCAAAGACAATGAAATCGTCAAACGCCTGCTGGAGCTGGCCAGATCGGCGGTCGACAGTTTTGCGGGCGAGTTCGAGCAAACCCTGCAACTGCGCAAACGCGTGTTGCGCGAATTGGGCCGCATCACACGCCGCGACAATATCCAGTTCGACGGTCTGGCGCGCGTCTCCCACGTCACGGACGCGACCGACTGGCGCGTCGAATATCCGTTCGTTGTGCTGCATCCCGACACCGAGGAAGAAATCGCCGCGCTGGTGCGCGCCTGCATAGCACTCAAGCTCACCATCATCCCGCGCGGCGGTGGCACCGGTTACACCGGCGGCGCAGTGCCGCTGGACAAATTCTCGGCGGTGATCAACACCGAAAAGCTGGAGGCGCTCTCAACCATTGAACATCTGGTCCTGCCGGGCCTGAGCGAACCGTATGCCACCATCCATTGCGGTGCCGGTGTAGTCACGCGGCGCGTGATGGAAGCCGCCGAGGACAGCGGACTGGTGTTCGCAGTGGATCCGACCTCGGCGGACGCCTCATGCATAGGCGGCAACGTGGCGATGAACGCCGGCGGCAAGAAGGCCGTGCTGTGGGGAACCGCGCTGGACAACCTGGCGTCGTGGCGCATGGTCACGCCGGACGGCCTGTGGATGAACGTCGAGCGGCTGCATCACAACCTCGGCAAGATCCACGATGTGGCGAACGCGACTTTTCGCATCAGCCGTTATGAAACAGACGGCAAAACACCGCACGGCGCGCCGGAAATCCTGACCATCCCGGGCAGCGCATTCCGCAAGGCCGGACTGGGCAAGGATGTCACCGACAAGTTCCTGTCCGGCCTGCCCGGCATCCAGAAGGAAGGCTGCGACGGCATCATCACCTCGGCGCGCTTCATCCTGCACCGCGCGCACAAACACACACGCACCGTGTGTCTGGAATTCTTCGGCCAGGTGCGTGAAGCGGTGCCCGCGATAGTGGAAATAAAGTCCTATATGGATGCGCATCCCGACGCGCTGCTGGCGGGGCTGGAACATCTGGACGAGCGCTATCTGAAGGCGGTGGGCTATGCCACCAAATCGAAGCGCGGCACGCGCCCGAAGATGGTGCTGGTCGCCGATGTGGTCAGCGATGACGCGAACGCGGCGGCCAAGGCCGCTTCGGAGATCGTGCGTTTGGCCAACCTGCGCAGCGGCGAAGGCTTTATCGCCGTGTCCGCCGAGGCGCGCAAAGTTTTCTGGCTGGACCGCGCGCGCACTGCAGCGATCGCCAAGCACACCAACGCGTTCAAGATCAACGAGGACGTGGTGATCCCGCTGCCGCGCATGGGCGATTATTGCGACGGCATCGAGCGCATCAACATCGAGCTGTCGCTGCACAACAAGCTCAAGCTGCTGGATGCGCTGGATGAATTTTTCGCCGGCGAACTGCCGCTGTATTACCAGGACGACAGGCAGCTCGGCGATGCAGAGCTGCTCGGAAACCGCGCACACGAAGCCAGGCAAATACTGGCTGATGTGCGCGCGCGCTGGCAGTGGCTGCGGGATAATCTCGATGCACCAACCCCTCCCAACCTCCCCTTGTCAGGGGAGGAGCCTGGCTTCCCCCCTGGTGAAACTACTAGCCATTCGACTAGGCTATCAAAAGACGATAGCCAAGTCGCTGGTTATGACAAGGGGGGATCGAGGGGGGTTACGGTATTCGACGCGGTGCAGCGCCATCAATTGCGCGCCTCATGGAAACAGGAGATACGCGAGCCGTTGCGCCAGATATTTTCCGGCAGCACCTATCAGCCGGTCCTCGATCAGTGCAACACCATCCACCGGAGCGTGCTGAAAAGCCGCGTGTTCATCGCGCTGCACATGCACGCGGGGGACGGCAACGTGCACACCAACATTCCTGTGAACTCGGACAACTACGAAATGCTGCAGCAGGCCAATGCCGCAGTGGCGCGCATCATGCGGCTGGCGAAAGACCTGGGCGGCGTGATCTCCGGCGAACACGGCATCGGCATCACCAAGTTCGATTTTCTCGAGGCGGATGAAATCGCCTCGTTCACCGCATACAAGAATCTGGTCGACCCGGAAGGGCGCTTCAACAAGGGCAAGCTGCTGACCGGCGGCAATCTGGAGCGCGCCTATACCCCGAGCTTCAACTTGATGGAACTGGAAAGCCTGATCCTGGAGAAAAGCGAGCTGGGCGAGATTTCCGATTCGATCAAGGACTGTTTGCGCTGCGGCAAATGCAAACCGGTGTGCAGCACCCATGTGCCGCGCGCCAATCTGCTCTATTCGCCGCGCAACAAGATCCTCGCCACTTCGCTGCTGATCGAGGCGTTCCTGTATGAGGAGCAGACACGGCGCGGTGTTTCCATCGCGCATTTCGATGAGTTCGGCGATGTGTCCGACCACTGCACGATATGCCACAAATGCCTGAATCCCTGTCCGGTGGACATCGACTTCGGCGATGTGTCGATCGCGATGCGCAATTTCCTGCGCAAGCAGGGCAAGAAAAAATTCAACCCGGTCACCGCGACCTCGATGCTGTTCCTCAACGCCACCGACCCGACCACCATCAAGCTGGTGCGCAAGGTGATGATAGAGTGGGGATACAAGGCACAGCGCATCGGCTACCAATTTGCCAAGCGTTTCGGCCTGCTGAAAGGCCAGATCAAAAGGCCTCCGGCAACGGTAGGCGGCGCACCGCTGAAATCGCAGGTGATCCACTTCATCAACAAACCGATGCCGGGCAACCTGCCGAAGAAGACTTCGCGTGCGCTGCTCGACATCGAAGACAACAGCGTCGTGCCGATTATTCGCGATCCGCATAAGGCCGGCGAGGACAGCGAAGCGGTGTTCTACTTCCCGGGTTGCGGTTCGGAACGCTTGTTCGGCCAGGTCGGGCTGGCGACACAGGCGATGCTGTATGAGACCGGCGCGATCACCGTGCTGCCGCCGGGCTATCTGTGCTGCGGTTATCCGCAGAACGCCTCCGGACAAAGCGACAAGGCAAACCAGATCACCACCGACAACCGCGTGCTGTTCCATCGCGTCGCGAACACGCTGAACTATCTCGACATCAAGACCGTGATCGTGTCGTGCGGAACCTGCATGGACCAGCTGCTGAAATACCAGTTTGACAAAATCTTTCCCGGCTGCCGGCTGCTCGACATCCACGAATACCTGTTAGAGAAAGGTATCAAGGTGCAAGGTGCAAGTGGGGTGCGGTACATGTACCACGAGCCATGCCATACGCCGATGAAGACCTACAAATCGCAACAGGTAGTGGACACCCTGATGGGCACGCATGTGCCGCTGAACGAACGCTGCTGCGGCGAATCCGGCACGTTCGGCGTGACCCTGCCGCACATCGCGACGCAGGTGCGCTTCCGCAAGGAAGAAGAAATGCGCAAGGGTGCAAACGCATTGCGTGAGGACGGCTTCCAGGGCGAAGTAAAGATCCTGACGTCCTGTCCGTCCTGCCAGCAGGGCCTGTCGCGCTACAACGACGACAGCGGCACAACGGTTGATTACATCGTGGTGGAAATGGCCAAACACCTGCTTGGCGCGAACTGGTTGCAGGATTATGTTGCCAAGGCAAATAACGGCGGCATCGAGCGGGTGCTGCTGTGATTCGAAGTTAATTCAGCAGAAAAATATCGCTGGAGCGTAATTTATCGCGCCCCTACTTGACTGCAAGGCGGGTCTGATAGAAAGTGCATGCTCAAAACCGGGCCTCCTAATATGCTGACCTTGCCACTCGAACCGACCCACGACCGCGCCGATCCACTTTTCAGGGATGCCGAAAGTTGCGCGCAATGGCTGTCGCAGCTCCAACTGACCAACCTGCAACAGGCGCACAGCCTGTTGCTTACCCAGATAAACGAACTCACCCGCTTCCCGATGAGTGGCATGGAACGGTTGAAAACGCTGGAGTTGCTGCGCGATACGGTTCACTACGTGCAAAACGATTACGCCAAAAAACTCATCTCCCAGCCGCTGCCGCTGAATGAAAACGAGCTGATTATTTTCTTTTCCATCGTGCAGCTTTGGCAGGCGATGACGCTCGGTTATCAACGTTGTCTGCAAGCCTACATTGCCGGCGACAAGCAACTCGGCAAGCGTGGCGCCCTCCTGTGCCAACGCTGCCTGCTGTATAGCGGACTGGCAATTTCAGAGCACTTGCGCACACGTTATGAATTCGATGCCAGGCAATGGCAGCAGCTGCACGGGTTGTATGCTTTTGCCGAAGAACATGGACTGCAACTCAAAGAAATACCCGACCCGTTGAAAGTGGGCGTGCCGCCCAGCAGTTGTCATAACATCTATGTAAAAACCCTGCTTACCTGCTATGCGCGTACGGCAGAACTCACCCGTTCACAACTGTTGCTGCTGGATTCCTGGCTGACGGAATGGAGCAATGCAGTTCCCATAGCGCGCAGCTATACAACCAGCAAGGGCGATGCCCGGCCCCTTGCGCTGGATCTTGCCAGCACGAAAGGGCTGCAACCGGTCAAACTTGTAACGCATAACGGCAACACGCGCTATCTGGCAATGGTGCCGCTAAGCAAATTGCTGCGCGTAAAGACCATCCTGTTACAGCAGGGCCAAACCCCCCAGCAGCTAAAACTAGGCAGCCATAACAGCGGACAAGAGTGTATTGAGTTGCTCACCTTTTTGCATCAGTGCTGGTGCGAAGACCACAACACGCGTTTTGGTGAGCGGAATCCCGGCTCGCAACACGCGCAACTTTGCTACCAGCGCGAAAATATTTACGCTGTGCTGTCCGGCAAAGCCTTCAAACAAACTGCTGTGACCAACAGCATGGTACAACAGCAAATCGAAGCCTTTGGCCGGGTGCTGCAGGACTCCGCCGCCCCGACACAGCCTGGATCCAGTATCCCGCTGGAAGACTGGCATCTCGAAAATCAAAGCATACTTGGCGCAAAGCTTATGCGCGTTGACACCCTCGGAGGAAGGCTAAACCACAATCAGTTGGTTGCCTTGCGCATCGGCGATGCGGAAACTTTCATGCTGGGGGCTACGACATGGCTGAGCGTGACACGCACCGGACAGTTATGCATCGGGGTACGTTATCTGCCTGGAACCATCCAGACTATCGTCCTTCACAGTGCCGGTGCAAGCATGTCCGCATCCGATATGGCCGCCCCCGGATTTTTACTGCAAGCTGTCCCGGCATTGAAGACTCCCCCCAGTCTGATCATCCCGAACAACTGGTTCAAACCCGGGCGTGTACTGGATATCCAGCATCAGAACGGCGAAAAACAGAAGGCAAAAATGGACTTTAGCGTGGAGCGCGGGATCGATTACGAGCGTGTCAGTTTTACGCTGGTGTAAGCGCCAGAAATCATGATTCTCCTGCAACTCACGCCGCAAGGGCGTGGTTCACCCGGTTTCTTCCCTCGCGTTTGGATTGATAGAGGCAGTCATCTGCAGCGGATATGAGCGCTTCCATGGACATGCATTGCGCCGTCCTTTGGGCTACACCAAAACTTGCAGTGAAGGAAATATTTTCCCCGTGATACTGCAGCCGCATCTCGGATATGACAACGCGCAGTCTTTCTGCCAAGGCAATTGCCGCATCAAGATTCGTTTCCGGCAGAAGCAGGATGAACTCCTCGCCACCCCACCTGGCCAGCACATCACCATCCCTGGCCGATCTCGCGAGGATGGCTGCCACCGCGATCAGTACTTCATCGCCGCAAGCGTGACCATGGGTATCGTTGATCTGTTTGAACCTGTCGATATCAAGTTCAATTATGGAAATATCCCGCAAATTGCGCAGCGCGGTACTCCAGACAGGCTTCGCAATCTGGTAAAAAGCCCGGCGATTGTTCATCCCTGTCAACGGGTCGACCCTTGCCATGAGTTCCGCCTGGAACTTCTCCTGTTGGCCGACGCGGAACTGATACGCCAGAGCCAGCGCAAGGACCGATGCATCGATGAGCATCCCGATCTCGACAGCCCGGTAGGTAAACGCGTTATACGGAATGTACCCGGCCACTGACAGATCGGTCAGCAGCGCGCCCGCCATCGCGGCGATCGCGCCGAACAGAAAATAACGTGCAGGTTTATGCCCGGAGCGGACGGCAAGCACGCCCAGCAGGATCATCAGGCAGGAAAATACGAAGACAAAAACAAAGGCAACAGCCAGGCCCGATGCATTGTAGTCGAATAGAAAGGCGGCAAGCAGAAGCAAAGCGAACAGCGCGCATATCTGGATGACTATCCGGTGCATACGGGGAAAATTGCTGCGCGTATCCAGGAAACTGGCGGCAAACAGCAGGCCGGTCATCCCGTATAACTCCATCAGGAACGGAATGATCCAGAGTTGCAGACCCACACGCTCCGGCCATAGCCATGCAAACCCGTGTCCGGTATAGGCAATGTTCAGCAATGCAAACGAGACCAGATAAACGGCATATAAAATATAGCGGCGGCTGCGCAGGCCGATATAAAGTATCGCGTTGTATCCCAGCAGCGCAAAAAGGAATCCATACACAAAGCCGTAGCTGTAACTTTGCCACCTGTCGAAGGAAGCTGCAGCATCGGGCGTCCGCAGATAGACAGGGACGACCATAGGATCGCTCGTCTCCACACGGATGAAGACCTCGCTGATCCCGGTATCGAATGCATGGTCGACGGCGAAGAAACGACTGTCAATCGGACGCCGTGCGAATTCCAGCCCGTCACCCAGATGGTAAGTGGCAATGACATCGCGGCCAGCCCGAAAGTAGATGTCGACCTTGTCCAGCCATGATGTCTCTATCGATAACCTCCGGGGCAGGCTTTTGCCGGTCCGGTTCTCCACGTCGAAGTGTATCCAGACAGGTTGCGAGCCGATGCCGAAATCTAGAACGGGTGTATCGCCGGAAAGAAAATTCCCGTTGCCATAGGCCGCGATGGCCTCGTTTATCGCCAGCCTGGTGCCCGTTTCCTTGAGGTAACTCGAATGGAGGCCAATCGCATTTTCGGGCGGACTTTCCGCCGACACAGTATCCGCCAGGGCAGCGGAGCCCCAGCATAGCGAAAGAAGCACGAGAAGCACGGCGAGAATGCGATCGCAGGCCAGCATCATTTGGCGACAATTGTCATGAAGAAAGCAGGAAAGTGAATCTGAAAAACAGCCGGCAGTTATTGTAATGCGCGCTTGGCCGGAAACACCAGCGAAAAGGTGCTGCCCTTGCCTTCCTCACTAAGCACTTCCAGCTTGGCCTGATGGCGTATCGCAATGTGCTTGACGATCGCGAGCCCCAACCCTGTTCCCCCCGTTTCACGGGAGCGGCTGCGATCGACCCGGTAGAAACGTTCAGTGAGTCGCGGTATATGCTGTGCGGCAATGCCGATACCGCTGTCCTGTACCGAGAACACCGGCTGACCGCCGCGTTCGAACCAGCGCAACAGGATCGCGCTGCCTTCCGGCGTATAGCGGATGGCATTACTGACCAGATTGCCGAACGCACTGTGCAGTTCATCGCGGTTGCCGAGCAGGTTGGCAGCACTTGCGATCTCGAGTTGCATCGGGTGAAGCCCCCCGCTCAGCAACTTGCCATCCTGATAAACCTCGTTGAGCAACCCTTTTATATCCACAGTTTCTTCGCGCAACGGACTCTGCTCGCTTTCCAGCCGCGACAGGGTCAACAAATCCGCCACCAGACTGTCCATCCGTCTGGTTTGTTCGGCCATCAGATGCAAAGCGCGCCGGGCACTGCCCTGATTGAGGTCGGGCATATCCTCCAGGTTTTCGACGAATCCGCTCACCACAGTCAACGGGGTACGCAGCTCGTGCGACACATTGGCGACGAAATCGCGACGCATGGCCTCGATGCGCTCGAACTGGGTGATGTCGCGGCTGATCAATAATCGCTTGTTGCCTCCGTAAGGAATCAGCTTGATGGATAACACCATATCGTCATGGCGCGCCGGAACCATGATCAGCGGTTCATTAAAATTCGACTCGTGAAGGTATTCGATGAATTCCGGCTGGCGCACCAGATAAGTGATGTCCTGCATGATGTCGTGTTCGGCATCAAGGTGGAAATGCTGCTGGGCAAGCGGGTTGAACCACTCGATGCGATTCATCTCATTCAGGATCGCCACACCTTCCGGCAACGCGGAAGTGGCTTGTTCGATGTGATGCAATTCGGCAGCCAGCTCCTGTTTGGTCTGGTTATGCTGCTTGACCATTTTGTATAGCCGCGTAAAGACCTCATCCCATATTCCGCCCGCTTCGGGAATGGTTTCCAGGCGCGCATCGCCCAACCATTGCCCGAGCTTGAACAATTGACGCGCGCGGTATGCCATCACAATCAGCAACACGATCAGCATGAACAGCAGCGCGATGGTGCTCGAGAACAGGCTCCATATCAACAGCGCTGCCAGCGCGCTGAACACCACGGGCAGACTTACTCGGAACCAGAAATCTTGCAAAATTATTTCCTAGTTAATCGAAAAACGATAACCGCTGCCGCGCACGGTTTGAACCACACGATCCATTTCGACCGGCTCCAACGCGGCGCGCAGCCGGCGTATATGCACATCCACCGTGCGCTCCTCCACGAAAACCTGCGTACCCCATACCTGGTCGAGCAATTGCGTACGGCTATACACGCGTTCGGGGTGGGTCATAAAGAAGTGCAACAGGCGAAACTCTGTCGGCCCCAATTCGATCGCCTTGCCATTCGCCGTCACGCGATGGGACGATGGCGACAACTCCAACCCCTCTGCAGCCACCGTTTCGTCGGGCATTGCCGGGATATGGCGGCGCAATACGGCACGGATCCGCGCCATCAACTCGCGCGGTGAGAACGGTTTGGTGATGTAATCATCCGCACCGGACTCCAGGCCCAATATCTTGTCGCGCTCGTCGCCGCGTGCAGTCAGCATGATAATCGGGATATCTTTGGTTCGCGCATCCGCACGAAACTGTTTCGCCAGGATCACGCCGCTGGTATTCGGCAGCATCCAGTCCAGCAAAATCAGATCCGGCGCCGCGCCGCGTATCTGCTGCCAAGCGCTATCCGCGTCTTCGGCGCGCAATGCCTGAAAACCGGCCTGCATCACATTGAACGCCAGCAACTCCTGGATCGCCGGCTCATCTTCAACAATCAAAATCTTCGCATTCATGATTTATACCTCATCTTCACATCCCACAATTGATCCGGGATTGCGAGAATATGAAGAAATTATGACAGGAAGATGACACACGCCAGGTTTTGGAATATGAAGTGTGGCGGATTCTAGCAGTCTTGCATGAAATCGTGACAAACAAAAAGCCACCATAAAGGTGGCTCTTTGAAAGCAATGCCTGGTTGGATTAGAGTTCTTTGGCGTGAGTAGCCAGATATTTCGCCACACCCTCAGTCGAAGCATTCATGCCAGCCTTGCCTTTGCTCCAGCCTGCCGGACAGACTTCGCCGTGCTCTTCGGTGAATTGCAGCGCGTCCACCATGCGCAGCATTTCGTCGATGTTGCGGCCCAGCGGCAGATCGTTCACCACCTGATGACGCACCACGCCGGCACGGTCGATCAGGAATGAGCCACGGTAAGCCACGCCGCCTTCGGCTTCCACATCGTAAGCCTTGCAGATTTCGTGCTTGATGTCGGCCACCAGCGGATAGCGTACTTGGCCGATACCGCCGTTGTTGACCGGGGTGTTCTTCCAGGCGAAATGGGAGAATTGCGAATCGATGGACACGCCGATGATCTCCACATTGCGCTTCTTGAATTCATCCAGCCTGTGATCAAAAGCGATCAGTTCGGACGGACAGACAAAAGTAAAATCCAGCGGATAGAAAAATATAACGGCATATTTTCCGGCAATATGTTTTTTCAGATTGAACGTTTCGTTGAATTCGTTGTTGCCCATCACGGCAACAGCGTTGAAATCGGGGGCGGCTTTGCCGACGAGTACAGCCATGACTTTCTCCTTGAGAGTGAATTTTTTTGAGGCGCGCAATCTAGTCTTTTGCCATCGCCGCGTCAACCTTGTGTCGCTTGTGGGCTTTTAATTGGTCCGGAATACGGCACTGCCGCCTGTCGAATTGCCCGCCATCGGCCTGTTCCGGTTCAGGCCCGCGCCCGCCAACTCAAAATGGCTCGGTCAGGTCGCGCCACATCGTCATCACCAGAGCCATGAGTGCCGGGCCCACAAACAGACCGATCAGGCCGAAAACCTCGACGCCGCCGAGTATGCCGAACAGCACCCACAGGAAGGGCAACTTGACAGCGTCGCCGATGATTTTCGGGCGCACAAAATGGTCGCCGATGAACAGCACCAGCATGCCGAATGTGAAAACCGCGACTGCTGCAAGCGTGCTCCCCTTGGCCAGCAGAACAATGGCCACGCCGCCAAAAATAATGGGGGCTGCAAAGGGGATCATCGCAAGCACGCCGGTCAGCAGAGCCAATATGGCAGGATGGGGGGCGCCTGCCAGCAAGTAGGAGATGCCGATCAGCAGACCTTCCGCAAATCCGACCAGTACCAGCCCGCTTACCGTAGCCCGGATTGCAACGGCGGCCTGCAAGCCATAACGGTCACCGCTCTCGCCAGTCAGCTTATTCAGCAAACCGAGAGTTTTGCGCGACAGATCCTTGCCGCCCCGATAAAGAAAGAAGATCACAACGATGGTAAACAACAGGGTGATCAGGCGGTGGGCGACCTGGATACCGAACCTTCGCGCATACTCCGCCAGCGATGCGTTATCGCTTTGACCGATCAGACTGGACAGCGCGGCGGGATCGGACAGATTCTCGCGCCACCAGGCGGTGGCCGATTCGCCTATCACGGGAATACCGGGCACCCACTCCGGAACGGCGATACCGGTCTTCTGCGCAACCAGCATCCAGTGGGTCGCGGTGCCGGCCTCTGCTGCGGCATGAAATAACACATAGCCGATCGGAAAGAAAAACAATGAGGCAACGAGAGACGTCATCACGACCGCGACACCGGTATCGCCCAGCTTTGTCTTGGCCTCCACCACAAGGCGCAACGGCCAGGTGGCGATGACGATCACGGCCGCCCATAACATTGCCGGAATAAAACCATGCAACAGCCATCCGGCTGATGCGAGCAGTATGATGGAAAGGTAGACCCTAAGTTTGTCCTGCGCCAGCATGATTTAACTGGAATGCGGGTCGCAAGCCGGTTCAGGCTGCCGGACCCTTACCGGGAAAATCATGCTTGCGCAGCGCGGCGCGAGACTTGCACCGCGGCAATATGCAGCACCGCGGCAGCGGTCAGATACAGGAACGCGCTTTGCAGATAGGGGAGGAAATATTGGGCAACCTGGTTGCCGTATTGCGCCGCGGTCATTTTGTCGAAATAGTCGGCAAGCAGATAAAAGCTGGCGTTCGAAATCAGAAAGGCCGCACCGGTAGCCGCGAAGGAGATTGCCGCAAATTCAGCCAGGCTGCGCAATGAGAAGCGGTAGCGTGTTGCATAGAATCGCCCGGCGAACCACAGCACTGCATAAGTCGGGATCAGGAACCAGTAAGCCGGCGAGAAACACCAGCCATCCACCCCGCCGTAATTGAGCGCCAGGTAATCCACCAGCCCCGCCTCGATCAACAGCACCGGAAAAACCCGGCGCGGAAGGTAAAAGCCCGCCAGCAGAAACACCGCCAGCGAAGCATCCGGCAGGTGCAATGCCGTACCGAAGTGATATTCCCGCGTCGCTGCCATCAGCGCGGCCAGTGTTACAAAAATTGCGATCGTTTTGGTTTGGGTGTTATTCATATCATTCCCGAATTTAATTTGTTTCAATGGCGGCAACAGTACACCAAGCCGGGGAAAAAGCAAAGGCGGCCATGCCGCCCTTGCCTGTTGATACTGGCCTGTTACAAAACGGCCTCTAAAATTTATAAGTTGCATTCAGCGAAAAGTTGCGCTCCTGCATCGGGTAAGCATTATAAACACCCGACATAGGCGCTCCTGCAACAGCGTAGGTAAAATATTTTTCGTTGAACAGGTTGTTCACCGCTGCGGCCAGCAACCACGAACCCTCCCGGTGAGTCAGCTTCATATCCACCGTGGTGTAGGCAGGCATCTTCTGGCCAAAGGTGTTGGCCGGATCATTGTCAAAATATTGCTTCCCCACATAGTTCGCATTTCCGCTCAGCGTGGTTTTTTCGGAAACCTTCCAGGAAGGAGAAAGCGAGAGCCGCTGCCGTGGCACCAGCGGAATGTTATCCCCAGCCACGTTTATACCCCCATAGGTACCCTCGCGGAATTTCGCCACGGTATAGCTATACGATGCAGTGACTTCAATCGCATCGCTGTAGTTATGCGTAATTTCCAATTCCAGCCCAGAGCGGCGCGTCGGTGAAAGATTGACGTTAGCCCCGTAACCAACCAAATGATTAAAATAAATCTCGTTGTTCAGGTTCATCTGGAAAACTGCCGCTCGCACTTTATTGTTTCCGTTCTGGTAATCGATGCCAGCCTCGCTGTCCTGGGAAGTCTGTGGTTCAAGGATGGAAATTTTGGAGTTACAAACAAAGGTAACTGGATCACAAACGCCATTTTGATCAAAGATTTCATCCACCGTCGCTATCCTGAAACTGCGGCCGATGCGGCCAAACAAGTAAAATTCCTGGTTCAACTTCTGGCGCAGCCCGATTTCATAGGCATTCACGGTACGGCTCTGATCGCCTGAAGCGTAGGCTGCGGGATTGACAGTATCACGGGCCTGGTAAACGACCTGCTGTGAGCGAGCCCCCAACGTCAGTTGGGTATCCTCGCCCAGTTGCGAGGTGTTCTGCACATACAGAGCTCGATTGGACTGCGTCGCCAGGATATGCGCAGTCGGCGTGCCCTGGGTAGCCGGACTGGATGAACGAATGGAATCGTAATTCCAGTCGGCGAGATCCACGCCGACGATCATTTCATTGCCGGAACCGCCAAGCTGGTAGGGGATTTTTACGCGCGGCGTAACA
>Ga0207932_1000348_pt1 | contig 15662 bp, 17 predicted proteins | sample NGESurdeep092012_FD_184480 | JGI IMG/M metagenome (GOLD analysis project Ga0207932, IMG submission 184480) | Arctic peat soil microbial communities from Barrow, Alaska - NGEE Surface sample 415-2 deep-092012 (SPAdes) | ecosystem: Environmental > Terrestrial > Soil > Wetlands > Peat ...
CGCCCTCGCCTGTTCGCGGTCGCCAACGACGAGGAGTATGCGCGGGCCACCGGCATGCGGGTCACCGCCCTCAACATCACCTTGGCCGTGCTGACCGCAGTGACGGTCGTGGTCGCGATGCGCGTGGTCGGCCTGCTGCTGATCAGTGCGCTGATGATCGTGCCGAACGCCACGGCTCAGCTGCTCGCCGGGAGCTTCCGGTCGGCCATGCGCATTGCTGTGGTCATCGGAGTCGTCTGCAGCGTGGGAGGGGTCGCGACATCGTTCTATGCCGACACCGCTCCTGGCGGGACCATCGTCCTGCTGGCGATTGGGCTCTTCGTGGTCGCCGCGTCATACAACGCCTTGCGAGGTCGGATCAAGGGCAGGCGGCACAACGAGGCCGAGCAGCACGAACACGAGCACGGCCCAGGCTGCGGCCACCCCGCGATCGAGCACGAGCACCACGTCGACTATCTTCACGACGGCCACAGACATGCCCCGCATGAGGGCCACTACGACGAGCACGACCCGCTCAAGACCGATGACGAATCCGTGAGGCACTGATGTCCGTAACATTCCGGCGACCCACCAGACAACGCGCTGCCGTCGAAGCCCTTCTGGTGAACATCGGCGACTTCATGTCGGCCCAGGACCTGCACGCGCGCCTTCGAGCCCAGGGTCAGGGCGTAGGTCTGGCGACGGTTTATCGCACGCTGCAGGCCATGGCGGCCGACGGCGGCGTGGACATGATGCGGACCAGCGACGGCGAGGCTGTCTACCGACGGTGCAGCAACGGCCATCACCATCACCTGGTCTGCCGCAGCTGCGGCAGGACGGTCGAGGTCGAAGGACCTGCTGTCGAGAGCTGGACGGACAAGATCAGCGCCGAGAACGGATTCAGCGACGTGCACCACACCCTGGAGATCTTCGGCCTCTGCTCCGACTGCACCGCCTGACGAACGCCTGGCGGGCCTCAGCCAGGACCCAGCGCGCGGTCCACGGCGCCGCCGTAACGCCGGTCGCGAGAGGCGTAGATCTCGATGGCACGCCACAGGTCGCGCCGGTCGAAATCGGGCCACAGCGTGTCCAGAAACACCATCTCGGCGTAGGCCGACTGCCACAGGAGAAAGTTGCTGGTCCGCTGTTCGCCGGAGGACCGCACGAACAGGTCGACGTCGGGCATCGCCGGCTCGTCGAGGTACCTGGCGACGGTGTGTTCGTCGATGTGGTCGGGTTTGAGCCGCCCGTCCAGGACCAGCTGGGCGATCCGGCGGGTGGCATCGGCGATCTCGGCCCGGCCGCCGTAGTTGACGCACATCGTCAACGTCATGACCGTGTTGTTACGGGTCATCTCCTGCGCGACCTCGAGCTCCTTGATCACCGACAGCCACAGGCGTGGGCGCCGACCCATCCACCGAACCCGGACACCCCACTCGTTCAGGATGTCGCGACGACGCCGGATCACATCACGGTTGAAGCCCATCAGGAAGCGGACCTCGTCCGGCGAGCGCTTCCAGTTCTCGGTGGAGAACGCGTACGCCGAGACGTTCTTGACACCGATCTCGATCGCTCCGGCCACGACGTCGAGCAACGACGCTTCGCCGGCCTCGTGGCCCTTGGTGCGAGGCAGGCCGCGAGCGTTGGCCCAACGTCCGTTGCCGTCCATGACTATCGCGATATGCCCGGGGATCAGCTCGGCGGGCAGGTCGGGCGGGCGAGCCCCGGACGGATGCGGGAACGGCTTGTTGTGCCCGCCCGTCAACTCGGCTGGGTTCGTTCCGCGCCTCGCCCTGCGGCGATGCTCAGTCGCCCTCAGCTTCGTCATACCCGCTCGACCAGTCGTAGGGAGCGCACGCCACGCTCGAGATGCCATTGCAGGAAGGCAGTCACCAGACCACTGCCCTCGCGACGATGCTGAGGAAGGCTCTCATCGGCGACGTCCCAGTCGCCCATGAGCAGTGCAGCCAGGAGCTCCAGGGTGGCCAGAGCCGGAACGGCTGAGCCAGGCGTCCGGCAAGACGGGCAGACCGTACCGCCACTGGCGAGGTTGAAAGCGCGCTGGGGCCCGGGTGCACCACACCGTGCGCAGTCGTGAAAGCTCGGCGCCCACCCCGCGACAGCCAGCGACCGCAACAAGTAGGAGTCCAGCACAAGCCCCGCCTCATGCTCGCTACCGGCCAGCGCGCTCAGCCCGCCGGCCAGCAACAAGAACTGCTGAACCGCAGGCTCGCGTTCCTCGGTGAGCCGTTCGGCGGTCTCGAGCATCGCCGTCGCCGCGGTGTAGGCGACATAGTCGCGGGCGATCGGATCGCCATACGGGGCAAGGGTTTCGGCTTGGGTCACGGTGTCCAGCGAACGTCCCTCATAGAGCATGACGTCGACGATCATGAACGGCTCGAGCCGAGCACCGAAGCGCGACTTAGTCCGGCGCACGCCCTTGGCAACGGCCCTGACCTTGCCATGCTGACGTGTCAGGAGCGTGACGATGCGGTCCGCCTCACCCAGCTTCTGGGCGCGCAGGACGATCGCAGCGTCGCGATAAAGGGCCATGAGCTCATTGTCCTATGCCGGCCCGCGAACGCTGGTATGCCGGGCCGCTCACCCCGCGCGCTCTTGACCAGCAGCAGACGCACGGCTGTCAGGATCCGCCGGTAGGTTGCGAGTATGAAGACGGATGGTGCCCTCAGCGATCCCGACCCCGGCAAACCCGACCCCAAAGAGCCCGACCCCGGAGATCCCGACCCTGGCGACATCGCCTGTTCGCCTACTTTGACCACGCCAGTGCCGACCTGCACCACGCCTTGAGCACAACCTCGCCAGGCACGCCGGCCTGGACGTGGTGCCAGGACGAAACCGTGTGGCTCATTCGTCGCCGCCAGGCGCACGAGGCGCTCATCCACCGGATCGACGCCGAGCTCACGGCCGGCGACCGCACCCCGATGGACACAGACCTCAGCGCCGACGGGGTCGACGAGGCCCTGCACTTCATGGATGCCGGGCTGCGCTCCTGGGGGCGCATCATCTACGAGCCGGCGCAGACGATCCGGGTCGAGACGACCGACACCGACGATTCCTGGCTGGTGACGCTCGGCCGCCTCACCGGCATCGCTGACGACGGCACAGCCCATGACGACCTGTATCTCACCGTGGCTGAAACGGACGACGACGGGTCAGACAGCGGCGAGCCGGCCGCAGCCACCATGAGTGGGGCCGCAGCCGACCTCGACTGCTGGCTGTGGAACCGGCCGCCGGTGGGCCAGGTCGAACGAACAGGAGACCCGGCGGTTCTCGAGCGTTTCGACCGGACCATCACGGCGGCCGTCAACTGACTTGAGCCACGTCAGTCCTGAGCCACGTCAGTCCTGAAGGGCGGCCGTTTCAGCAACAACCGTGTCGCGCTCCGCACGGTTGACCGCAGAGATGACCGCCTTGAGCGAGGCGATCACGATGTTGGCGTCCAGGCCCACTCCCCACAGCACCCGCTCCCCCAGAGCGCACTCCACGTAGGCGGCAGCCGTCGCGTCGCCTCCTGAAGAGAGGGCGTGCTCGGCGTAGTCCAGGACGCGCACGTCGACATCAAGGGTCGTCAGCGCCGACACGAAGGCCGCGATCGGACCGTTGCCGACCCCCTCGATCGTGACCTCCTGCCCGTTGTCGGTGAGCCTTACCGAGATCGTGTCCGCACCCTCAACCGCCGAGTCAGAGCGCATGCTGAGCAGTGAGAACCGGCCCCATTGCTCGTTATTGGCCGCAGCGGCATCCGCCCCGCTGACTGGCAGGTACTCATCCCGGAATGCGGACCACAGCTCGGCCGACGAGATCTCGGCGCCGCTGGACTCGGTCCGCTTCTGGACAACGCCGCTGAACTCGATCTGGAGCCGACGTGGCAGGTCGAGCTGGTGCTCGTTCTTGAGAATGTATGCCACACCGCCCTTTCCGGACTGGCTGTTGACACGCACGACCGCCTCGTAGGTCCGGCCGATGTCGTGCGGGTCGATAGGCAGGTACGGCACCTCCCAGACGAGGTCGTCAACAGAGGACGCCGTGGAGCTGTTCGCCACGTCCTTCTCCATGGCGTCGAACCCCTTCTTGATCGCGTCCTGGTGCGATCCGGAAAAGGCGGTGAAGACGAGATCGCCACCATAGGGGTGACGCTCGTGGACCGGCAGCTGTGTGCAGTACTCAACCGTGCGCCGGATCTCGTCAATGTCCGAGAAGTCGATCTGTGGGTCGATGCCCTGGCTGAAGAGGTTCATGCCCAGCGTCACCAGGCAGACGTTGCCGGTGCGCTCGCCATTGCCGAAGAGGCAGCCCTCGATCCGGTCGGCCCCGGCCAGGAAGGCAAGCTCAGCGGCGGCCACGGCGGTCCCCCGGTCGTTGTGCGGGTGCAGCGAAAGCACGATCGACTCACGACGGGCCAGGTGACGCGACATCCACTCGATCGAGTCGGCGTAGACGTTGGGCGTGGTCATCTCGACCGTCCCTGGCAGGTTGATGATGACCTTGCGATCGGGCCTGGCGTCGAAGACCTCGATGACCTCGTTGCAGATCCGCGCCGCGAACTCGAGCTCGGTGCCGGTGAAGGACTCGGGTGAGTACTCGTAGTAGACGGTCGTCTCGGGGATGGTCTCCTCGAACTTACGGCACAGACGCGCGCCCTCCAGCGCGACGTCGACGATGCCGTCCTGGTCCAGTCCGAAGACGACTCGCCGTTGCAGCACCGAGGTCGAGTTGTAGAGATGGACTATCGCCTGCTTGGCCCCGCGGATCGAGTCATAGGTGCGCTCGATCAGGTGGTCCCGTGACTGTGTCAGCACCTGGATCGTCACGTCGTCGGGGATGTGCTCGCCCTCGATCAACATCCGCACGAAGTCGAAGTCAGTCTGGCTCGCGGACGGGAAGCCAACCTCGATCTCCTTGTAGCCCAGGCGCACCAGCAGGTCGAACATCCGCATCTTGCGCTCAGGGCTCATCGGGTCGATCAGGGCCTGGTTGCCGTCGCGCAGATCGACCGCGCACCAGCGCGGAGCCTGTGTCATGCGCTTGGTCGGCCAGGTGCGATCGGCCAGCTCCACCGAGATCTGTTGATCGAAGGGTACATACTTGCGGACCGGCATACCGCTGGGTTTCTGTGGCTGAATCATGTTGTCGCCTCTAACGTCTGGTTGCTTTCGGTAGGGCCGGGCAACTCAAACTCCGCGACGAGGGTGGCCGAATCAGAGGGCCTCGCCGCGGCACGGAAGCAGGAGCAGAGCTCCGAACGCGATGCGCACACCACTACGGTATGCCGTGGACCGGCGCGACGTCCACCAATCGGACATCGGTCCCGCATGGTGGGATCGCGGGGTGGGTAGCCCTAGAAGCCGAGCCGCTGCAGCTGTTTGGGATCGCGCTGCCAGTCCTTGGCGACCTTGACATGCAGGTCGAGATAGATCCGCTGGCCGAGCAGCGCCTCGATCCCCTTGCGCGCGGTGGTCCCGACCTCCCGAAGGCGCGCTCCGCCCTTGCCGATGATGATGGCCTTCTGGCTGGACCGCTCGACAAAGACGTTGACCCTGACGTCGAGCATCGGAGAGATCTCCGGCCGGTTCTGCCGGGGCAGCATCTCGTCGACGACGACTGCCAGGCTGTGCGGCATCTCGTCGTCAAGACCCTCCAGGGCTGCCTCACGGACCAGCTCGGCGATCATGATGATCTCTGGCTCGTCGGTCAGCACACCGTCCGGGTACAGCATCGGCGAGCTGGGCAGGTAGGACGTGAGCAGCGAGGTGACCTCGCCGACCTGGTCGCCACGCACGGCCGAACACGGAATGATGGCAGCCCATTCGCCGAGCTGGTCGATGGCGATGAGGTGCTCGGCCAGACGCTGCTTGTCGACCCGGTCGCTCTTGGTCGCGAGCGCCACAACGGGCGTGTGCTTGGCCAGCATCAGCTCGGTGAGCTCCCTGGCGATGTACGCATCGCCTGGACCAATCCGCTGGTCGGCGGGCAGGCAGAAGCCGATCACGTCGACCTCGAGCAACGTCGCGCGGACCATGTCGTTCAGACGCTGGCCCAGCAGTGTTCGCGGCTTGTGCAGGCCGGGGGTGTCGACCAGGATCAGCTGCCCCTTGTCGGAGGTCACGATCCCCCGGATGGTGTGCCGGGTAGTCTGCGGCTTGCTCGACGTGATGGCCACCTTCTGGCCGACCATGGCATTGGTCAGCGTCGACTTGCCCGCGTTGGGGCGGCCAACCAGACAGGCGAACCCGGCTCTGAAGTCCTGGGTCACGACGCTTCCTCCTGCATAGTCTTGCGTTTCATCGTCTTGGGTTTCCTTGTGTCGGCCAAGCGTCGCACGATCACCGTGTCGATACGGTTACGACGCCCAGCCATGCGCTCGGCTGTCAGCGACAGTCCGGCCACCTCACCGCAAGAACCCGGGATCGGGACCAGACCGATGGTCTTTCCGAGCAGACCACCGACGGTGTCAACCTCGTCATCCTCGAGGGTTACCTCCAGGAGCTCGGCCAGGTCGTCGACGTGCATCGTGGCCGGCACGCGGATCGAGCCGTCCTCGAGCTCTTCGACTCCGGGAGCCTCGCGGTCATACTCGTCATCAATCTCACCAACGATCTCCTCCAGGATGTCCTCGAGGGTGACCAGGCCTGCGGTTCCACCGTATTCGTCGATGACGATCGCAAAATGGTTCTGGTCCCGCTGCATCTCGTGCAGCAGGTCATCGATCGGCTTGCTTTCCGGAATATAGCGCGCAGGCCGCATCTGGTGACTGACCGGCAGCTTGGCGGCCTTGGCATCGCCGTAGACCCGGCGGGCAACGTCCTTGAAGTAGAGCAGGCCGAGAACATCGTCGGGCCCGTCGCCGAGAACGGGAATGCGCGAGAACCCCGATCGCAGGAACAAGGACATCGCCTGACGGAGCGTCTTGTCCTGGTCCATGGTCAGCATGTCGGTGCGCGGCACCATGACCTCTCGGACCACGGTATCGCCAAGCTCGAAGACCGAGTGGATCATCTGACGCTCCCCGGCCTCGATCAGCAGGGCCTCCTCCGCCATGTCGACCAGATCGCGCAGCTCGGCCTCCGAGTCGAACGGCCCGTCGCGAAAGCCGCGACCCGGGGTGACCGCGTTGCCGAGCGTCACGAGCAGGCGCGCCACCGGGCCGAGCACCCGGCGAAGCAGGACCAGGGTCGGTGCGGTCAGCAGCGACACCCGGTCAGCGTGCTGGCGGCCGAGCGTCCGCGGTGATACCCCGACCAGGACGAAGGAGACCACGGCCATGACGCCGATGGAGATCAGCAGCTCCGGCCACAGGTCGTTGACCGAGTTGACCACTGCCAGCGTGATCAGGACGGCAGCCGCCGACTCGGCGAGGACCCGTACAAACGCCGCAGCCGAGAGGTATGCCGCACTGTCGGCCACGATGACGGCCAGCGCGGACGCACCCCGGTGGCCCTCCTCGACGAGCTCAGCTGCGCGGTGGCGAGAAAGGCGCGACTGGGCCGACTCCGCGGCAGCCATCGCGAACGCGACCACGATGCCGGCGAACGCCGCAATGATGAGCTTGGTGACCATGACTGTCCAGTGGGTCCGTGGGGAGGGTCAACGACCCACGCGGCGACCGCGGCCGGCGAGGAAGGTCAGGAGCAGGGTGCGCTGAAGCTCGAACATCTCGCGCTCGGCCTCTGGCTCCTCGTGGTCGTAGCCCAGCAGGTGCAGGATGCCGTGAGTCAGCAGCAACAACAGCTCTTCCTCGGTCGCATGCCCCGCACCGACCGCCTGGCGCGCGGCCACCGACGGGCACAACACGACGTCGCCGAGAACACCCTCGGCGGGCTCCTGCTCATCCCGGGCCGGACGAAGCTCGTCCATCGGGAAGCTCATCACATCAGTTGGGCCGGGCAGGTCCATCCACTGGACGTGCAGGACCTCCATCGCCGCTTCGTCGACCAGCTTGATACAGAGGTCGGCCTGCGGGTGGACCCTCATCTCGCTCATGACGTACCTCGCGCAGCCGAGAAGCTCCATCTCGTCGAGGGCGAAGTCGCTCTCGTTGAGAACGTCAATGCTCACGGCGGATCACCGCCTCGCCTTGGATGACGCGGCCCCGGAGTGCGCTGTCCTGGTTGACGCGGTCGTGGATGGCGCGCTGGTCAGCTGGTCCCAGCGGCCATAGGCCTCCACGATCGACCCGACCAGGGCGTGACGCACCACGTCGTGAGCGTTCAGCTCGGCGAAGTGCACGTCCTCGACGCCGTCGAGGATCTCCTGGACCACCTTCAACCCGGACGGTGTCCCTGAAGGCAGGTCGATCTGGGTCACATCGCCGGTCACCACCATCTTGGAGCCGAAGCCCAAACGGGTGAGGAACATCTTCATCTGCTCCGGTGAGGTGTTCTGTGCCTCGTCCAGGATGATGAAGGCGTCATTGAGGGTGCGGCCCCGCATGTAGCCCAGCGGAGCCACCTCGATGGTGGCGGCAGCCAGAAGTCTCGGGATCGACTCGGAGTCGACCATGTCGTGCAGGGCGTCATACAGCGGCCGGAGGTAGGGATCGATCTTGTCGCTGAGCGTGCCGGGCAGGAAGCCGAGCCGTTCGCCGGCCTCGACCGCCGGCCTGGTCAGGATGATCCGGCTGACCTGCTTGGTCTGCAGCGCGGCAACCGCCTTGGCCATCGCCAGGTAGGTCTTGCCGGTGCCTGCAGGTCCGATGCCGAACACGATGGTGTTCTTGTCGATCGCGTCCACGTAACGCTTCTGGCCCAGGGTCTTGGGCCGGATCGTCCGGCCGCGGTTGGACAGGATGTTCATCGTCAGAACGTCTGCGGGGCGCTCCTTGGTATGCGCTCGCAGCATTGAGACGGAACGTTCGACCGCATCTCGATTGAGCGACTGGCCGGTCGCCAGAACGATCAGAAGCTCGTCGATCGTGCGCTCGAGAAGCGCCACGTCGGCCCCGGCGCCGGACACGTGGAACTCATTGCCTCGAACCAGCAGATCAAGGTGCGGGAAGGAGCTCTCCATAGCGCGTAGCAGCTCGTCCCGCGGCCCGAGCAAAGTCACCATGGACAACTCGGGCGGAAGAACGATGATATGCGTGGGCTGTCCATCGTCAGTCATCTTGTATTCAGTCTACGTGCTCGCCCTTACAGCGAACACGGTTCAGCCCGGAGGCCACGTCATGGCCCGCCCCCCCAGCACGTGCACGTGAGCGTGAAACACCTCCTGCTGGGCCAGGGCGCCGGTGTTGAACACACTGCGGTACCCGGCCTCGAGACCCTCTAACCGCGCCACGGCCCCGACCGCGTCGAACAGCTCCACCACCCCTTGTGGGGAAGAGGCACCCAACGCCACCACGTTGGGCTGATGTTCCTTGGGAATCACCAGCACATGGGTCGGCGCCTGCGGCTTGATGTCGCGAAACGCCAGTGTCGTCGATGTCTCGTGGATGATGTCTGCCGGGATCTGCCGGGCGATGATCTTGCAGAACAGGCAGTCGCTCGCAGCCGGAGCGTGATCGGTGCTCATGGGATGAGCGTACGGCGCGTCAACCGGATGGTGCCGCAATGCGTCATAACTGCGTGAGAACGTTGACCATGGCCGAACGGGAAGAGGTCGGGCCGGCTGACAGGGCGTGGGCAGCTGATCAGGCCCTCACCGACCTGTACGCCGCCCACTGGCACTCGCTCGTACGCCTCTCGTGGCTGCTCGTCAGGGACCAGCAGCTGGCCGAGGAGACGGTCCAGGACGCTTTCGTGGCCATGCACTCCCGCTGGTCACAGCTGCGGAACCAGGATCTGGCACTGGCCTACCTGCGCCGCTGCGTGGTCAACACCTCACGCTCGGTCCTGCGGCACCGCAAGGTTGAGAACCGCTATCTGAGCGCCGAAACCAGCGCACGTACCAGTCAGGGCATCACCAACGAGCCCAGCGCTGAGTCGCGCGCCCTGGAGCACGCGACCGGCGCGCGACTGCTTGCCGCGCTGGGACGCCTGCCCAGACGAGAACGAGAGGTGCTGACCCTGCGCTACTACCTGGACCTCAGCGAGGCCCAGATCGCGGACGCTCTGAGCATCTCGCCAGGCTCGGTCAAGACTCATGCTCACCGAGGATTGATCGCCCTGCGATCAGAGGTGGAGGGCACGCCATGACGAACGACGATCTTGAACGCAGGCTGCGTGAGGCCTTGCACCGAGAAGCTGAACAGATCAAGCCGCACGAAAGAAGAACGGAGATCCTGGCCATGGCCCACAACGAGAAGCAGGATGTCGAACCTCCGCGACGCTGGCTCATCCCGGTTGCCGCAGCGGCCTCAGTGGTCCTCATCGGCGCCGTCGTCTGGGGTGTGTCCAACAGCGGCGGCGGCCAGCAGGGAACCCCTGCGGTGACGCAGGCGACGACGTCTGCGACCGCCCCCTCAACGGCCGCGGTGCCGGTGCCCGTGCCCTCACTGGCCTCGACAGCGACCTCGAACGGAAGTGCGGCCGGTGCCACCACCCAGGTGACGCTGCCGGCATACTTCGTCGGCGCAACCTCCGCCACCGGCGACCAGTACGGCCTCTACCGGGAGTTCGTCCGGACGTCCGTTCCGGTTGGCGCGACCCCGGCCCAGAAGGCGAAAGCAGCCGTGGCCGTGGCGATGAACGCCCAGCCGTTCACCAACTATGAGCCCTACGTGCAGCCCTGGTCCGCCACCTCGGTCAAGAACGTCACGGTGACGCCGAGCCTGATCACCATCACGCTCAGTGGCCCGGGCGCCAGCGGCTTCACGGCCGCCCAGACCAAGCTTGCGGTGCAGGAGCTCGTCTGGACCGCGCAGGCGGCCATCGGTCAAGGGACGGTTCCGGTGAAGTTCGTCGTCGCCAACGGCTCACCCACGCTGTTCGGGACCTACCCCACCGCCCAGACCTACAACCGCCCCGCACCGGACCTGCAGTATCAGGTGCTCGCACCGATCTGGATCACCTCCCCTGTGCGGAACCAGGTGTTCCCGGGCGGTGCAACGGTCGTGGCCGCGGGCCAGTCCTGCGCCTTCGAAGGCACGACGCAGTGGGAGCTCAAAAAGGGCGGGACAACAGTCAGGTCCGGTGTGGCCACGGCCTCCGGCGGATGCCCGACGCGAGGCACCTGGCAGGTGAAGCTGGGGGTTCTGCCCGCCGGCAGCTACACCTTCCGGATGTACGAGGTGAGCATGAAGGATGGCCAGGTCATCGCCGAGACGTCAAAGCCGTTCAGCGTGAGCTGAGCCAGCACGGCGGCGTCAGCGCCAGCGACCGGCGGCACTCAGCACCGCGAGCGCCGCCGGTCCGGCACTGGATGAGCGCAGGACGTTGGGCCCCAGCCGCACCGAGACCGCTCCCGCGGCGAGGAACGCGCTCAGCTCGTCCGGAGCGACCCCGCCCTCGGGGCCGACGATAACCACGACGTCGCCGGACGGGGGCAGCTCGAATCCGGCCAGAGGCTGCTGTGCGTCCTCGTGCAGGACCAGCGCGAGTGCCGCCGCCTCGATCCGCGCAACGACCGCAGCCTGGTCTGCTGGCTCGCTCACCAACGGGACGCGGGTCCGCCGTGACTGCTTGGTCGCTGCGAAGACGATCGACTCCCATTTGCGCAGGGATCTGACCGCTCGCTCGCCGCGCCAGATCACGATGCTGCGGGCGGCCTGCCAGGGAACCACCTCGTCAACGCCGAGCTCGGTGGCCGCCTCGATGGCCTGCTCGTCACGATCCCCCTTGGCCAGCGCCTGAATCAGCACGAAGCGCGAATCCGGTTGCCGCTCCTGTGTTATCGCCCGCAGACGCAGTCGCAACGTGCCCGCGCCGACGCTCTCGACGACGGCCTCGGCCCGATGGCCGGCCCCGTCGGTGAGGAGGACCTGCTCGCCTACGCCGATCCGCTTCACCGTCGCACCATGACGTCCCTCAGGACCATCAAGGATGACCTCGGACCCCGCCGTGACCCCGGCCAGCTGATCCGCGGAGACGAAGAAGAGGGGGGCAGTCAAAGCAACGTCCTCCTTGGCCTATTTGCCCAGGAACGCGTCGCGCAGCTTGCCGAACAGACCTTGTGAGGCGGGAGTGAGCCGGCCTTCGGGACGCTCTTCGCCTCGTGAGGCCGCGAACTGGCGCAGCATCTCCTCCTGTGCGGGCGTGAGCTTGGTCGGCGTCTGGATTGCGGCGTGGGCCAGGAGATCGCCGCGTCCCGTCCCCCTCAGGTGAGTGACGCCCCTTCCCTTGAGCGTCACGATGTCGCCCGGCTGAGTACCCCGCTTGATCTCAAGGTCGGTCATCCCGTCGAACGTGTCGAGCTTGATGGTCGCGCCAAGGGCCGCCGCTGTCATCGGGAGCTCGACCGAGCAGTGCAGGTCATCGCCCCTGCGCTGGTAGGTCTCATGCGGGGTGACGACCACCTCGACATACAGGTCGCCCGCTGGTCCCCCTCCGGAGCCGACCTCGCCCTCACCTGGCAGCTGGATCCGGGTACCGGTGTCGACTCCGGCCGGAACACGGAGCTTGAGGTTGCGGCGGGTGCGGACCCTGCCCTCGCCCGAGCACTCGAAGCACGGGTTGGCGATGACCGTGCCGATCCCCTGACACGCAGAGCAGGTGCGGGAGGTCATGACCTGACCGAGGAAGGACCGCTGGACCTGATGAATCTCGCCTCTGCCGCCACAGACGTCACAGCTACGCGAGCTCGTGCCCGGCTGCGACCCGCTGCCCTCGCAGGTACCGCAGACAACAGCGGTGTCCATTGTCAGCTCTCGTTCGGCACCGAACACGGCCTGGGAGAGGTCTATCTCGATCTGGATCAGAGCGTCCTGACCCCGACGCTGACGAGAGCGCGGCCCACGTCCGGCGCCGCTGGCCGCCTGCCCGAAGAAAGCGTCCATGACATCACTGAACGAGAAGCCCTGGCCGAAGTTCGCGTTCGCGCCGCCGTAGGGGTCCGAGCCGGCATCGTAGGCGCGGCGCTTCGCGGGGTCGCCCAGCACGTCATACGCCTGGGAGACCTTCTTGAACTCTTCCTCAGCCCCGTCATGAGTGTTGACATCGGGGTGCATCTTCCGCGCAAGCCGATGGTAGGCGCGTTTGATCTCCTCGGTGCTGGCGTCACGTGCGACGCCCAGGTCCTCGTAGTAGTTGTTCAAAGAGTGTCCTTGCGCATGTTGGTCATGGAGTTGGCCCGAGTGTCGTTGTCGGAGTCAGAGTCGTTGTCGGAGTCAGTGGCGGGTGTCTGTGTCATGGGGCGAGAATCTCTGAGACGTATCGGGCCACGGCTCGCACCGACGCCATCGTCGTCGGGTAGTCCATCCGGGTCGGTCCGAGCACGCCGAGCCCTGCGACGACTTCTTTGCCGGCGCCATAGCCGGTGCTGACCACCGACGTGGCGCTCAGCCCCGCGTGCGGGTTCTCGTGCCCGATACGGACGGCCACCACATCACCTTCGTTGCTCATCGTGGCCAGAAGCTTCAGCAGCACGACGTGCTCCTCGAGGGCCTCGAGGACCGGCCCTATGGTGAGCGGGAAGTCCGTGCCGAAACGCATGAGGTTGGAGGTCCCGGCCAGAACCACGCGCTCCTCGCGCTCCTCGACCAGGGCGTCCTCCAGCGAACGGATGACTGCGCGCACGAGATCACGATCGGCCGGGGCGAAGTTGTCCGGAAGGGACTGCAGCCGCGAAGCGGCCTCGATGAGCTGATGCCCGCTGGTCTCAGTGTTGAGCCGAGACCGCAGGTCTGCGATGAACTGCTCCCCGTCGGCCAGCAACAGGTCCCGGGGCGACTCGATGACTCGCTGTTCAACCCGGCCTGTGTTGAGGATGAGCACCACCATGAGGCGGTTGGCTCCCATGGGTAGAAGCTCGATGTGACGCACTGAGGATCGGGTCAGCGACGGATACTGCATGACCGCGACCTGATGGGTCAGCGAGGACAGCAACCTGACCGTGCGATCCACCACGTCATCGAGATCTACCGCCCCGCGGAGAAATGTCGCGATAGCTGTGCGTTCCGGGCCGCTCATCGGTTTCAGCTCGTCGAGCCGGTCGACGAACATCCGGTAGCCGGCATCGGTGGGAACCCGCCCGGCACTCGTGTGCGGAGCCGAGATCAGGCCCTCGTCCTCGAGGGCTGCCATGTCGTTGCGCACGGTCGCCGCCGAGACACCGAGACGGTGGCGCTCCAGCAGCGCCTTCGAGCCGACCGGTTCAGAGGTCTTCACGTAGTCCTTGACGATGGCATCCAGCACCGCCAGCCTGCGTTCGTCAGGCATCAATCCACCTCCTGTCCCATTGACCGGTGGCTCTGCCTTGTCCAGGGCCGCCCGGTATCGGTCAACGGCGCGTTGGCACTCCGCATTCCAGAGTGCTAAGTCTACGATGCCACCGTGGACAACCGATACGGCGCTGACGTCCTATCCGGTGACTGGCGTGTCCCGAAGAATGGACGGGCCCATGAGGTCGAGGCCGAGCCGGGGCTGGTGGTCGAGGATGTCGAGACCGGGTGGTGTGGCGCCGTGGTCAGGGTTGAGAAGGCCGGGGGCATGCAGGTCGTCCACCTCGAGGACCGCCACGGGCGCAGCAAGGGCTTCCCCCTGGGGCCCGGGTTCCTGCTGGACGGCGCACCGGTCATCCTGACCCAGCCGACCGCAGCCGCGCACGCAGCCGCCCAGCAGTCCAGGGTGGCCGCGTCCAGGACAGCCAGCGGCTCCAGGGCCGTCGAGGGCGCCCGGGCCAGGGTCGCCTCGGGATCACGGATCTTTGTCGAGGGCAAGCACGACGCCGAGCTCGTCGAGAAGGTCTGGGGCGACGATCTGCGGATCGAGGGAGTTGTCGTCGAGATGCTCGACGGGGTCGACGATCTCGCTTCCGTCATCCGCGACTTCCAGCCCTCAGCCGGGCGGCGCCTCGGGGTTCTGGTCGACCACCTCGTGCCCGGCACCAAAGAGACCAGGCTGGTTGAGGAAGCGCGGGCACTGCGCCGCTACGCGCCATACGTGACAATCCTTGGCCACCCGTATATCGATGTGTGGCAGTCTGTGCGACCCGAGCGGCTGGGCCTGGAGAGGTGGCCGGTCATCCCGCGCGGACAGTCCTGGAAACACGGCATCGTCGCGGCGCTCGGCTGGCCCCACGAGACCCAGACCGACATCGCCCACGCCTGGCATCGCATCCTGGCGACCGTGCGGACCTATGCCGACCTCGAACCAACTCTGCTGGCCAGTGTCGAGGAGCTGATTGACTTCGTCACGACGCAGGAGTGACGGACACGTACTCCGCGTCACGAGTGACGAACAAAGACTCAGCGCCACGACGCAGGAGTGACGAACACGTACTCAGTATCAGGAGTGAAATGCTCAGACTCTGCGGATCACCGCAAAAAGGGCATACAAAGACACTCTGTGGCATATCTCGACGCGATCCCCTCTGAGCGCTAGATTTTTAGGTGGCGTACGTTCAGCGCTCGACGTTCAGGAGGGGATTGTCATGACTGAGAACCCGCTAGACCAACCCGCTGAGGGCGAGCAGCCAAACTCGGGGCAGCAGCCGTACTCCGGGCAGCCGGCTCCCCCACCACCGCCGCCACCTGGCCAGCCGCAGGGATACGTCCAGCCGCAACCATATGGAAATGCACAGGCACCAGTCTCTGCAAGTGACGCCCGCATGTGGGCCATGCTCGCCAA
>Ga0207932_1000350_pt1 | contig 15623 bp, 12 predicted proteins | sample NGESurdeep092012_FD_184480 | JGI IMG/M metagenome (GOLD analysis project Ga0207932, IMG submission 184480) | Arctic peat soil microbial communities from Barrow, Alaska - NGEE Surface sample 415-2 deep-092012 (SPAdes) | ecosystem: Environmental > Terrestrial > Soil > Wetlands > Peat ...
ACTTCGCCAGCGCTTTCTCGAGGACGGGGTATGAGCAGGCTCAAGCTGCTGCCGACACTGGCATCCGGCGGTGGCGCCCAGATGGCCCTCGACGACGGCCTGCTCGAGACCGCCGAGACGGCGATCGCCCGGCGGTATCTCTGGTCGCCGCCGGCACTCTCGCTCGGCAAGTTCCAGAAGCTCGATCTCGTGCCTGGTCTGCCGTTCGACGTCGTGCGCCGCCCCAGTGGCGGGCGCGCCGTGTTGCACGGCCAGGCCTTCGAGTGGTCGTTCGCCTTCGTCTTCGCGTTCGCCGACCTCGGCTCGCGATCCCTGCAGGCGTCGTACCGCTTCGTCAACGACGCCTTCGCGCACGCTCTGACGGCCGTCGGCGTGACGCTCGATCCCGTTCGCGCGATCGACTACCGGCGCTCCGGTCTTTGCTTCGCCACCGCCCTGCGCCACGACCTGATGGCGGCCGGCGACAAGGTGGTCGCCCTCGCCCAGGCGCGCCGCGGCGGACGTGTGCTCGTGCACGGCAGCGTGCTCGAGCGCCGTCCGCCGATCGAGTTGGTCACCGCCGTCGAGGCGCTGCTCGGTGAGCCCTGGCTGGGCGACGGGCTCGCCGCCGCCGGGGTGGAGGTCGACGGCGAGCAGATCTGGGCCCGCGTACTGAGCTACGTCGACACCGCGCTCGCGGGGGAGATCGCGCCGGCATGAGCAAGCTCCTGGTGCTCGGCGGCGGCCCCGCCGGCTACGTCGCGGCGCTGCGCGCCGCGCAGCTCGGGGCCGCCGTGACCCTCGTCGAGCAACGCGAGATCGGCGGTACCTGTCTCAACCGCGGCTGCATCCCGACCAAGGCCCTGGTCGCCGCCGCCGAACACCTGCGGCAGGCACGCGCCGCGGCGGGATTCGGTGTGCTCACGACTGCCGTGGGCGTCGAGTTCGCGGCGCTGATGCGGCGCAAGGCCGACGTGACGGTGCAGCTGCGCACCGGCGTGGAGCATCTGCTCAAGGCGCGCAAGGTCGAGGTCGTGCAGGCGCGCGGCTGGCTCGCGGGGCCGGGCGCGCTCGCCCTCGACGACGGCCGCGCGCTCGCCGGCGACGCGGTCGTGCTGGCGACGGGCTCGGAACCCGCGCGCCCGTCGCTGTTCGACTTCTCCGACTCGCGTGTCGTCACGAGCGACGAGCTGCTCGACCTGACTGCGTTGCCGGCGCGCATCGTCATCGTCGGCGGCGGCGTGATCGGCTGCGAGTTCGCCTCCGTCTTTGCCGAACTGGGGACGGCAGTGACGGTCGTCGAGATGATGGACCAGCTCCTACCCGAGGAGGACAAGCGTGCGGGACGGGCGCTGCAGCAGGGGTTCAAGAGCAGCGGGATCACCGTGCTGCTCGGCGACGCCGTCGCGGCGCTCGACACATCGTCGCCTAACGAGGTCGTCGTGCGGCTCGCCGGCGGCGCCGAGGCGGCTGCCGACGTCGTCCTGGTCGCCATCGGGCGCCGCCCGCTGAGTCGCGGTCTCGGCTACGAAGAAGCTGGGCTCGAGATCGGCGCCGGCGGCTTCGTCGTCGTCGACGAGACGCTGCGCACCGCCATCGACGGCGTCTTCGCTGCCGGCGACCTCGCCGGGCCGCCTCTGCTCGCGCACTGGGCGTACCACGAAGGCGCCGTGGCGGCCGCGAACGCCGTCACCGGTGGCCGCCTCGCCGTCGATCGTCGCGCGGTGCCGAACTGCATCTTCAGCCACCCCGAGGTCGCCAGCGTCGGCCTCACCGAGGACCGCGCCCTCGCTGCCGGCGCCGATGTCGTCGTCGCCAGTGTGCGACTCAACGGCAATTCCAAGGCTGTGATCGAGGGCGAGAGTGACGGCTTCATCCGGATTGTCGCCGAGACCGGCAGCGGCACCATACTCGGCGCCACGCTCGTCGGCGCGAAGGTGACGGAGCTCGTCCACGAACTTGCCTTGGCGATCCGCAACGGTCTCACGTTCGAGTCAGTGGCGGCGACGATCCACGCTCACCCGACGCTCTCGGAGGCGATCGGCGAAGCGGCGCTCGGCGCACTCGGTCGCGGCATCCACAGCCTGTAGACGATGACTTCGATCGGCGCACGCAAGCCCGACTGGCTCAAGGTCCACCCGCCGCGGCCGCGCGCCTTCCGCGCGATGTCGCGGCTGCTCGAGGACCTCTCGCTGCACACCGTCTGCGATGAAGCCCGCTGTCCGAACAAGGGGGAGTGCTTCTCCGCGGGTACGGCGACTTTCTTGATCCTCGGTGACGCGTGCACGCGCAACTGCCGGTTCTGCGCCGTCGGTCAGGGGGCGGCCGGCGGGCGTAGCCGGCCCGACCGCCCGGCAACCCTCGTCGATGAAGACGAGCCGCGCCGCGTCGCCGCCGCGGCGCGGCGCCTCGGCCTCGGTCACGTCGTCGTCACCAGCGTCACCCGCGACGATCTGCCCGACGGCGGCGCGCGGCAGTTCGCGGCAACTATCCGCGCCCTGCGCGCCGGGTCGCCGCCGCTCACCGTCGAAGTGCTCGTGCCCGACTTCGGCGGCAGCGAGGCGGCGCTCGCCACTGTGCTCAACGGTCGGCCCGACGTGCTCAACCACAACCTCGAGACCGTGCCGCGGCTGCACACGAGCGTGCGTCCGCAGGCAGCGTACGAACGCTCGCTGGAGCTGCTGCGGCGGGCGGTCGCGTGGGCGCGCGCCGCGGAGGAGGGACGCGCGGCTGCAGACCCTTCGTCGACCTCCACGGGATCCGCAGCCGCGTCTCCGCACGCGACCCCCGCCCGGCCACTCGTGAAGACCGGCGTCATGGTCGGTCTCGGCGAAACGGACGCCGAGGTCGACGCCGTGCTCGGCGACTGCGTTGCCGCCGGCGTCGACCTCGTCACGATCGGCCAGTACCTTCAGCCGGCTGCCGGCTGCTTGCCGGTCGCCCGCTACGTGGCGCCGGCGCGGTTCGCCGCGTGGGAGCGGATCGGCGCCACCCTGGGGTTGCGCGTGCGTGCCGCTCCCTTCGTGCGCTCGTCCTACCGCGCCGGCGAACTGCTGTAGAATCGGCGCGGCGGCCGTCGGCCGCCGCGCACGAGAACGAGAGAGAGCCGTGAGCGAGACCATTCCCGCATCCGTCGCGCTGCCGCTGCCCACGCCGCACGCGGTCCTGTTCGATGTCGACTACACGCTGCTGCGCCCCAACGAGATGTTTCATGCCGAGGGCTATCGCGCGATGGGCGAGAAGTTCGGTCTGACGCTCGATGTGGAGCGCTGGGACGAAGCCGAAAAGGCGGCGTACGCCGTCGTCAAGGCGCGCCGGGCCGAGCTCGGCCCGGCGCACGACGACGGCGTCTACGAGGCGATCGCCGGAGCGGTGATCACCGGCATGGGTGGCGGCCCGGCCGATGTCGTGCAGCGCTGCGCCGAGGCGGTCATCCGTGAGTGGACGCGCTGCGAGAACTTCACGCTCTACGACGACGTCAAGCCGTGCCTCGAGCGGTTGCGCGCGGCGGGCATCGGCATCGGCCTCGTCTCGAACACGAACCGCGACCTTGGCGAAGTGCTCGAGCACTTCTATCTCGACGCCTTCATCGATGCCGCCGTCACCAGCCTCGACGTCGGTTTCTTCAAACCGGCGCCGCAGATCTACCTGGCAGTGCTCGATCGCTTGGACGTGTCGATCGCCGACGCCGTGATGATCGGCGACAGCTACGAGGACGACGTCGCCGGCGCGATGCGCTGTGGCCTCGCCGCGATCATGCTCGATCGCGACGGGCGGCGGGATCTGCCGGTGCCGACGATCCGCTCGCTCGTCGAGCTACCGGCGGCGCTCTCGCTCTAGTTCTGAGCCAGTTCCGCGCGCATCACCTGTCGCCGAGGCAGTAGTAGTAGCCGTTGCGCGAGCCGATGTAGACGCGTCCGTCCCAGAGCACCGGCGTCGATTCGTAGCTGCCGCCGCCGGAGAAAGTCGCCGTCTCGTGCACGCTCACCGTCCACCAGCCTCCGTCGGCGCTCGGCAGCGCCCCGGCCGCACCCTTGTGCGACCGCTTGAAGTCGATGTGGTACATGTGCACGAGCTCGTCGTAGGTCGCTGCGATCAGCGTGTCCCCGACGATGATCGGCGTCGAGATGCCGCCGTTGACCCAGTCCTTGAACACGACCTGCGGCGTTGAGAACAGCTTCTTGCCATCGGGGCCGGGCACCTTGCCCTTGGCGAGCTTGTCTTGCGAGATGAGGTAAAGGTAACCGTCGATGCCGATGCACGCCGCCAGCGCCGGTCGCGAACCATCGCGGTTGTACTCATCGTTGATCGCCGGTGAGCCGATGATGCCGCCGAGCCAGTCGGCGTACGTGCGGTCACCAGTCGGGAAGAACCACACCGGCGACTGTGCCGCGGGCTTTGTGGGGTCGAGCATCATCAGACCCCCGTGGCCGGGGATGTACTCCTTCTCGATCGGCACGATGAGCTTGCCCGTCGCCGTCGGCACGGTGGTGCCGTCGAGGTCTGAGCCGGTGCGGTAGCTGAAGACAATCGAGAGGTCGTCGCGGCGCAGACCGTAGACGAAGCCAGCGCCGGAGGCGACGTAGATCGTGTCGCCGAGTAGCGCCGGTGACGCCTCGAGAACGAGGTTGCTGGAGTGCAGCTTCTGGTCGTAGTGCTGTGTCTCGGCACGCGCGTCGCCGAGCAGCAGTCTGCTCGCGGCGACGCGCGGCCTTCTCCACTTCTGCCACGGCTGCGTGGCGAGCGGGTCGAGAGCGTAGAACCAGCCATCCTCGAGACCGATGTACTCGCGGCCGTCGAGGACGAAACCGCTGCCGTCGCAGTCACGACTGTACGACGCCGTCTTCGGCGCCGGCAGGCGCCAGAGCTCCTTGCCGCTGCCGAAAGTGACGGCGCGGTACGGAGCGATCTGCGGCGCGTCGATCGAGAGCGGATACCCGCGCCGCGAGCCCGCGAAGACGATGTACCTGTCGTCGGCGCCGGTCGGCGACGGGTTGGCGAACACGCTCGGGCTACTCTTGACGACGTCATCGAATGCGTACGCCCAGACGATCTTGCCGGTGGCCGCGTCGATCTTGTGCAGCTTGTGGTCGTAGCCGCCGATCAGCAGGTAGAGCTTGCCTCCGTCGCGGACCAGCGCCGGCATGCCGGTCCAGCCGGTGCCGGACCACACCTGGGCCGGCTGGTCCGGGTACTTGTTCGAGGTCCAGCCGCTGCCGATCACCGTTTTCCAGATGAGGTCCAGGTGCTTGGGCGCCGGTCCCAGTCCGTAGAACCGGCGCGTCTCGCTGCCGAGGAACGTCGCCATCTTGATGCCGTCGCCGGCGAGCGCGACGCTCACGTACGTGGGCGCCGGGGCGGAGGTCGGCGGCGGGGAGGCGTGAGCCGACTGCCCGCCGCCGTGCTTCGTCTTGCCATTGGTGTGATGTGGCCACGCGAGCACGACGACGATCACCGCGACAGCGACGGCGCAGCACAGCGCCACCGCCCGCCGCTGGCGGATCTTCTTGCGGCGGGCCCGGGCGCGACGTTCGGCGAGCTGGCGCTCGCGGGACGGTCGCTGCTCGTTCACCGTGCCGAGGATACCACGTCGGCGGTCGCGTTCACGGCCAACGGTTTCCCGTGTCGACGGTCGGGTACCTGCCCGTTACCGGGCACCTGAGCAATGGTCCGAGCGTCAAGGAGAGATCATGACTGAGAGCAACGTAGAGCTGATCCGCAAAGGATACGAGAGCTTCAATCGCCGGGACATCCCGGCCGTGCTGGAGCTGCTCGACGAGCACGTCGACTGGCACGAGCCGGACTGGGTGATCGCGTCCGTCGGCGGCACGAAGCACGGCCGGGAACAGGTTGCGCGCGAGGTCTTCCAGACCGCGGCCGAGAATTGGGACGGCTTCGTGATCGAGCCGCGGGAGTTCCTCACGACGGGCGACACGGTCATCGCCGAGGGAGCGTTCAAGGTCCAACCCAAGGGCGGCGGCACGTGGCTCACGGTGCCGTTCGCGCATGTCTGGAAGATCCGCGACGGACGGGCCGTCAGTCTGCACGCCTACACGGACGTGAAGGAGCTGCGCGAGCTGCAGGAGCTGCGCAAGGCGGCGTAGCAGCGGCGTCGGGTGGGCGGGGCGCGGCGCTGCCGTCGCGCCCCGCCTGATCCGTCCCGGAGTCTCGCGTGTTCCGTCGGTCGGTGGCGTGTAAGCTGTGCGCATGACCGACAAGATCCGACTGACACAGTACGCGGCCAAGAGCGGTTGAGCGGCCAAGATAGGTCCGTGCGACCTGCAGGCCATCCTCAGCACCATGCCGCGCGCGACGGGGGAGTTCGCGCGGCTGCTTGAGACCAAGGACGACGCCGCCGTGATCGCGGTGAGCGACGATATCTGCCTGGTGCAGACGGTCGACTTCTTCACGCCCATCGTCGACAGCCCGTTCTGGTTCGGGCAGATCGCCGCCGCCAACGCGTTCTCGGACATCTACGCGATGGGCGCCCGGCCGCTGACGGCGATGAACCTCGTCGCCTGGCCGGTCGACGTCGGGCTGGAGCCGCTGGCCGAGATACTGCGCGGTGGCGCCGAGAAGGTCGCCGAAGCCGGCGCCGAGCTCGCCGGCGGCCACTCGATCGACGACGCGGAGCCGAAGTACGGCCTCGCCGTCACCGGCGTCGCGCGCCCCGACGCGATCGTCTACAACGGCGGCGCGCGGCCCGGCGACAAGCTCGTGCTCACCAAGCGGCTGGGCATCGGCGTGTTGGCCAGCGCGCTGAAGAAGGGCCTGATCGCCGAGGCCGAGATGATGGCGGCGATCGAGGAGGCGGCGGCGTTGAACGCCGCCGCCTCACAAGCGATGCTTGCGGTCGGTGTTCACGCCGCCACCGACGTCAGCGGCTTCGGCCTGCTTGGCCACCTCGGCGAGATGCTCGACGCAACGAACTCGGGCGGCGGCGCGGCGGGCGGCGGCACGGCTGCCGCCATGGTCGGCGCCATCGTCGATCTTGCCGCCGTGCCGCTGCACGAGCGCGTGCTCGACTTCATCCGCGACTCCGTCTATGCGGGCGGCCTCAAGGCCAACCGTGACTATGTCATCGGACGCCTCGGCGCCGTCGACGAATCCGACCCGCGTGTACTCGCGATCTGCGACCCGCAGACGTCGGGCGGACTGCTGATTGCCGTGGCGCCGGAGCGGCACGCGCGGCTGCTCGAAGAGCTGGCCGCGCGCGGCGCCGGCGCCTTTACCGTCGGCGAGGTCGTCGCGGCGGGTGCGGCCGGGGACGGGCGCGTCGCGCTCGCGGGGTAGTGAGCATGAGCCTGGATTCGCACGGCGATCGTGACGCCGCTGACGAGCGCGGCGAGACCGGGTCGCGTGACGAACTGCTCGACGAGCTCACTCCCGGCGAACTCGTTCTGCGCGGGTTCTCGGTGGCTCCCTTTCTCGCCGTCGGCGTCATCGGTGTGATCGGCATCGTCGCCACCGTGACTGTGGTGATCTTCGGCGCCGGTACGCAGGTCGACCCGATCTGGACACGGATGAGCGGACGATCGCTCGGCGGGGCGCTGGTGGTCCTCCTCGAGGCGATCCTGTTCACCGTCATCCCGATCGGGCTGGTGGCCCTTGCCGTCGTCGCCACGAATCAAGGCTTGATGCGGCGCCAGCGAGCCTGGTTCTGGCCGCTGGTGATCGCCGTGGCGGTGCTCGTCGCCGTCGCCGTCGCCGTGATCCAGTTCGTTCACCGATCATGGCTGGGCGGCACCACCACCGGTCTGCCCGACTGGGCCGTGCTGGAGATCTTCGCCGCTTTCACGGCGGCGGTCGCCGTGCTGCGCCGGCGGCGACGGCCGCGCGGCAGCGGCTAGCGCCGCCGGCGCAGCGCAATTCCGCGGACGCCGCCGCGCTTCGCCGCGCACACCGCCGCACACGCCGCTACGCTTTGCCGCGCACGCCGCTGGGACCGCTCGTCGCCGTTCTCGCTGTAGGATTGACGCGAGATGAGCGACGAGACGAAGAAGCAGCCGCTGAAGGCCGCGGGCGCGCAGCCGGAGGAGCGCGCGCAGAAGGATACGCCGCTGGCGAAGAGCGCGGCGGCGAAGAAGCGCGCGCGGGCAGAGAGCGGCGGGGCGCTGCGCGGGCTGGCTGCCGTGGACGAAGTCCTGCGGCAGCCCACCGTCGCAGCGCTCTGCGAGCGCTATCCGCGCGCGCTCGTCGTCGATGCCGTGCGCGCCGTGGTTGACCGGCTGCGCCGTGAGATCATCGAGAAGCAGGCGAAGCCGGCTGCCGGCGACCTCACGGCGGCGATGCTGGCGCCGTGGGTCGAGGCGCTGCTCGCCGCCGCCGTCACGCCGTCGTTGCGCCGCGTGATCAACGCCACCGGCGTCGTCGCGCACACCAACCTCGGCCGCTCCGCCTTGCCGGCCGAGGCGCTCGAAGCGATTGTCATGGCCGCCGCCGGCTACAGCGATCTCGAGTTCGATCTCGGCGCCGGTGAGCGCGCTTCGCGGCAGGAGCACGTGCACGACGTGCTCTGCATGCTGACCGGCGCCGAAGACGCGCTGGTCGTCAACAACAACGCCGCTGCGGTGCTACTGGCCCTGGCCGCCACATCGCGTGGCGGCGACGTGCTCGTCAGCCGCGGCCAGCTCGTCGAGATCGGTGACGGGTTCCGCATCCCCGACATCCTCGTCGAGAGCGGCGCCGCGCTGGTCGAAGTGGGCGCCACGAACCGCACCTATCTGAAAGACTACGAGCGCGCCTGGAGTGAGCGCGCTCGGGCGGTGCTGCGCGTGCATACGAGCAACTACCGCATCGTCGGGTTCACGAGCGAACCTGCGGTGGAGGAGCTCGTGCGGTTCGCCCACGAGCGTGGCAGCGTGCTCGTCGACGACCTCGGCAGCGGCGCGCTCGCCGACCTCGACCTGTTCGCGGACGAGCCGTCGGTGAGCGAGAGCATCGCCGCGGGGGCCGATGTCGTGACCTTCAGCGGCGACAAGCTGCTCGGTGGCCCGCAGGCCGGCATCGCCGTGGGCAGCGTCGCCGTCATCGGGGCGATGCGCCGGCACCCGCTGGCCCGCGCCGTGCGCATCGACAAGCTCGACCTGGCGGCACTCGACGCACTGCTGCGTCTGTACCTCGATCCGGCGCGGGCGATAGAGCGCATCCCGACGCTCGCCATGCTGGCGGCGCCGGAGGAGGCGCTCCACGCCCGCGCCGCCAGGCTTCGTGACGCGCTCATCGGCGTCGGCGCCTCGAGCGAGCAGAGAGCGCTCTGCCTCGCCGCCGAGGACGTCGCGATCGTCGCCTCGGTGGCGCGCGCCGGCGCCGGCGCCCTGCCGGTCACCGAGGTGCCCAGCGTCGCCGTCGCCGTGGCGCCGCGCGGCGGCGACGCCGAAGGCCTCGCCGCCCGCTTGCGGCGCGGCCTGCCCGGCGTGGTCGGCCGGGTGCACGAAGACCACGTGCTCTTCGACATGCGCACGGTGCGCGACGGCGAGGTCGCCGAGCTGGCCGCCTGCGTGCTGGTGGCGCTCGGCTGAGAGAGGAGTTCGCGGTGTCCGACTGCGAAGCACCGCTCACGCTCGGCACCGCCGGCCACATCGACCACGGCAAGACGGCGCTCATCACTCTGCTCACCGGCAAGAACACCGACCGCCTGCGCGAGGAGCGCGAGCGCGGCATCTCGATCGAGCTCGGCTACGCGGAGCTCGAGCTGCCCACGGGCCGCCGGCTGAGCGTCATCGACGTGCCCGGCCACGAGCGCTTCGTGCGCACGATGGTCGCCGGCGCCACGGGCATCGACCTCTTCCTGCTCGTGATCGCCGCCGACGACGGCGTGATGCCGCAGACCGTCGAGCACGTCGCGATCCTCGATCTTCTCGGTGTGCGCCACGGCGTGGTCGCGCTCACCAAGGCCGACCTCGTCGACGACGAGCTGCTGGAGCTTGCGCGGGCCGACGTCGTCGAGTTCCTCGCCGGCGGCCCGTACTCCGGTGCCCCCGTTGTCACGGTGAGCGCCCGCGACGGGCGCGGCGTGCCGGAGCTGATCGGCGCGCTCGAAGCGGCGAGCGCCGAAGTGGAACGCGCGCGGCGCGATGGGCCGGCGCGACTGCCGGTGGATCGCGTCTTCCCGCTCAAGGGCATCGGTACGGTCGTCACCGGAACGCTCTGGCGCGGCGAGATCAAGGCCGGCGACGCGCTCGTCGTGCAACCGGGCGGCGAGCGCGTCACGGTGCGCAGCGTGCAGGTGCACGACCATCCGGCCGAGGTGGCGCACGCCGGGAATCGTGTGGGGATCAATGTGCGCGGCGTGGAGAAGGACCAGATCGAGCGCGGCCGCTGGCTGGTGGCGCCGGCAGCGGCGAGCACGCCGACAAGCGCGTTCGATGCGTGGATCGAGCTGCTCCCCTCGGCGCGGGCGCTGAAGAGCGGGAGCGCGGTGCGGCTGCATCACGGCACCGCGCAGTTCGTCGCTCGTGTCACCGTTGTGGAGGGCAAGGAGATCGCCGCCGGCGGCGAGGGCGCGGCGATCGTGCGGCTCGACGCTTCTGCGGCGGTCGAGCCGCACGATCGCTTCATCCTGCGTTCACTCTCGCCGGTGGCGACGATCGGCGGCGGCGTCGTACTCGATGCGGTGCCGCGACGCTGGCACGCGGGCGGCGTGCGGGCGCTCTTTCTCGCCGCGCTAAACGAAGGCGACATGGCGCGCGCGGCGCCGGCGCTGGCCGCCGCGCGCGCCGAGCTGGGACTTGGCGCGGCCGATCTCGCCGGAATCGGGCTCGCCGCCGTGGCGGCGGCCGAGGTGCTCGACGCCGCCGAGGCGCGCGGCGAGCTCGAGTCGCTCAGCGGGCCGGGTGGTGGCGAGCGCCGCGATGTGACCGTGCGCCGCTGGTTCGTCCCCGGCACGCTGGCAAAGCTGCGCGCGGCGCTCGCGCAAGCGCTGGCGCGCCGCGCGCACGAACGCCCCGATCGGCCTTTCGTCACGCTCGCCGAGCTGGCCACCGCGACCCCCGGCCTGGCCGCCGCGCAGATCGTCGCGTTGCTCGCCGCGCTGCCGGACGGCGCGCGCGTCGTCGAGGATGAGGGCGGCTATGCGCTCGAGGGGGCCGGCGGCGCGCTCGGCCCGGCGCAGGAGCGCCTCGCCGCCGCCGTGCTCGAGCGCATGACGCGCGAACCATTCGCGCCGCCGACGCTCGCCGCTCTCGCCGAGCAGCTCGGCGCGGAACGACGCTCGTTGACGACGGTGCTCGAGGTACTCGTTCGTCGCGGCGAGCTGGTGCGTGTGAAGGAGGATCTGTGGTTCGCGCGCGTCGCCGTGGACGCAGCGCGCGAGCGCCTGCTGGCGGCGCTCGCGCACAGTGGTCAGATCACCTTGGCGGAGTTTCGCGATCTGGTCGACACGGGGCGACGCAACGCGCAGGCGCTGCTCGAGTCGTTCGATCGCGAGGGACTGACGCGTCGCCGCGGCGACGTGCGCGTCCCTCGCACCCGCCGCCCGTAGTCACCGCGCCTCCCTCCTCGCCCGCCGCCCGTCATTCGCGGCAGCTCAGCCCCGGCTCAGCCTTCGGGCTCAGCGACCAGGTCCGGCGCGGCCTTGCCGGCGGTGAACGGCAGCACCATGTTGCGTCCCTTGCGTTTGGCGAGCCGCTTCGCCCAGTCGGCGCGGTCGAGGAGCTCCTCCTTGATGCTGCCGTCTTCGGGGAAGGTGGCCACGCCGATGCTGACCGTCAGTGGTTCGCGCGACGGTGGGAAGATCGCCTCTTCCAGCTTCTCGCGGATGCGCTCGGCGACGAGCACGGCGCCGTCCTTCGGCGTGTCGACGAGCACGACGACGAACTCCTCGCCGCCGAACCGCGCCACGAGATCGACGTCCCGGGTCGACTGTTCGAGGATGTGGGCCACAGAGCGCAGAGCCACGTCGCCGACGCTGTGGCCCACCCGCTGATTGAACTGTTTGAAGTTGTCGAGGTCACAGTAGAGCACCGAGAGCGGGCTGCCGTGCTCTGCCGAGCGCGCGATCTCGTCTTTCAGGCGATCGTGAAGATAGCGGTGGTTGTAAATGCCGGTGAGACTGTCGGTGATCGCGTCGATCTCGGTGCGGCTGAGGCGCACGGCGGCGCTGCGCAGGATGCCGGCGAGCGTGTGCTTCCTGTCTCCCGAGAGGCCGGCGATCTGTGCTCCGACGATCGCCGGCAAGTCGGCATTGACCGCGGCGACGATCTCGCCGGCGGCGTCGCAGATCGTCGCCGCACCACTGATCCACACGCCGTACTCGTCGGCGACCAGAGTGTTGCGCGACGGCCGTGCGCCAGCAAGGAGGCCGGGCATCGTGTGGTCGGCGTCGACCTCCTCGCCGAGCGTCGAGTGCGTCTCGGGCTCGGTCTCGGCGTCGGCGACGATCGCATACTTGTTGCCGAAGCGCGCCACCGTGGTCATGTAGCGGATAGGCGGATTGGCGTCGCGTACCTGACGCAGGACATCCGCGATCTCGCGGTACTCGGGTCGCCGCTCATCGTCCGGCAGCCGAAGCAACCGGTGCTTGTCGCCGTCGATGCGGGCGGCGGCCTCCTCCGCGATCGCATCGGCCTTGCGATGCGCCGCCTTCAGCCGCTTCAACACGCGCAGGAACGCGTCGACCATCTTCGGGTCGAAGTGCGCGCCCGAGCAGCGCCGGAGCTCCTCGAGGCACTGCTCGGCGTTGGAGGCCAGCTTGTACGGCCGCTGGAAGCTCATCGCGTCGTACGAATCGACCACGCACATAGCCCGGGCGATCAGCGGGATCTGCATGGCCGCCAGTCCGTCGGGGTAGCCCTTGCCGTCGTAGCGCTCGTGGTGGTGGCGTACGCCGAGCACGAGCTCCTCGGCGAACAGCGACCTGATGATGTCGGCGCTGAGCACTGGGTGCTGGCGCATCAAGTCCCACTCCTGGTTGTTCAGCTTGCCGGCCTTGAGCAGGACGCGGTCGGAGATGCCGATCTTGCCGATGTCGTGCAGATAGGCGGCCTCTTCGGCCTGTTCGATGAAATCTCCCGGCCAGCTCAACTCCTGGCCGAGCAGCACCATGTAGCCGCTCACGCGGGCGGCGTGGCCGAGCGTGTAGAAATCCTTGGCGTTGAGCGCCGCCCCAAGCGCCTTGAGATTGTTGAGATGCATGCGCTTGATGTCGTCGTAGAGGCGGGCGTTGTGGATCGCCGTCGCCGCCTGGTCGCTCAACGCGCGCACGAACTCGACCTCCGGCGGAGTGAAGTGGCGCTCGCATCCGGTCTCGATCAGCACGAGGATTCCCAACGGCTCGTCGCCGAACTTGAGCGGCACGTTCAGACAGGTCTTCTCGCCGAACCGTTGCATCGAGGCGAGGCTGTCGGGATGCACGGTCGGGTCCGAGATCGTCTCCTCGAGGATCTCGTCGCTCTCGAGGATCATCTTGTCGACGGGGGATTCGCTCAGCGGCATGGGATCGCCGAGGCTGTCGTAGTCCACAGGGTCGGTGTGGTGCATCGCCCTGAGTGCGATCGTATCGTCTTCTCTGTCGTACACGTAGATGATGCACTCCGGCGTGCCCAGGGCCGTGGCCGTCGTCCGTGTGACGATGTTGAGCACGTCGTCGAGCACCAGCGTGGAGGCGGTGGCGCGGCCCGCTTCGAGCAGCGACTCGAGCCGCGCGTTCTGTTCACCGAGGCGGCGGAAGAGAGTGGCGTTGGCGAGCGCTCCGGCGGCGATCTGCGCCAGTCCCTGAGGCAGGTCGAGGTCGTCGAAGTTGCGCAGCCGCTCGTCGTACACGCTCGCAAAGCCGACGACCTCGCCCTTGACGACGAGCGGGATGTCGAGCTCGGCGCGAAAATCGAACTGGAGCGCCTCGGCGCGTTCGACGTCGGTCGCGCCGGGGTCGGTGCGCGCGTCGCGCGTGACGACCGGCTGTTTCTCCCGCAGGGCCCGCTTGAGAATGTTGTAGTCGTTCACGTCGTAGGTCGCGCCGACCGACTTGGCGGCGAATTGCCGGCCTGCGGTGACCAGAGTGCGAATGCGGCCGTCCTCGAACGCGTATATGTCGCAGAAGTCCGTCCCGGTGACGGCGCACATGCGCTCGGCGATCACCTGCAGCACGCGGTCGACATCGAGCGTCGTCCCGAGCTCGACCCCGGAGTCGACGAGCAGGCGTAAGTCGCGGTTGCTCGCTTCGAGGCGCTCGAGCAACAGGGTCTTCTCGAGCGCCGCGGCAAGGATCTGCCCGGCGCTCGTGATGATGTCGAGATGCTCGGCGTAGTCGCGTTCGCGCACGTCGAAGATGTCGACGAACCCGACCTTGCGACCCTCGACGACGAGCGGCAGGACGAACTCGCTGCGGTAGCCCCAGTCTGCCAGCGCCTTGGCCTCGAGTGGGGTGAGGCGCGGGTCATCGAGCGAGGCGACGATAGCCGGCTTGTTGGCACGGAGCGCCTTCACGGTCATCGGGTACTTTGCGAGGTCGAGCACACGACCCGTTTCGGCGAGGTCGTGGCCGTTGGCGTCGAAGCTGCCGAGACTGACGATGTCGCCGTCCTGCACGCGCCAGATGTCGCAGTCGGCGACGCCGAGGATCTCGCGCAGGCGGCAGCCGATAAGCTCGACGAGGTCCTCAAGCTTGTTCGTGAGAGCGGCGGCCTGGCTGAGCTCGACGATCGTGCGGAGCACCTGTTCGCGCTGCTCGAGGCCGTGCAGCGCGTCGGTGGGCTCGCCCGGCCATGAGACGGGCGAGCCCTCGCCGAGCAGGCCCACGATCTCGTGGCGCAGGTAGCGCCGGTGGCCGCCCGGGCTGCGGTGCGTGCGCACCTTGCCGGCATCGGTCCACCGGCGCACCGTGTTGGCGCTCACGCCGAGGAGCCGCGCAACGTCGGAGACGCGCAGCCAGTGCGCCTCGGACTTCTGGGTTGGTGACCTCTCCTCCACGACCCGCATGCCCGATTTATCGGCACCTGCGGGAGGGAACTTGACGAAAGCTCTCACCGATTCGGCAAACTTGCGCAGACTTCGTCAGCCTTGCCGTCGCGCAGGCTCGAAAGAGGAGTAGAACACGGCCACTCAACGGCCGGTGCCGGCCTGCTGGTACTCAACGGCCAGTGCCGGTCTGCTGGTATCATCCGTGACTGAGCGGAGCGGCTCGCGGTCCGGTGACCGTCGCGGTCTTCAAAACCGTCTGCGGGGCGGTGCTCCCGTCCTGGGTGGGTTCGACTCCCATGTCGCTCCGCCATACTTAATGGTGAAGGGGCGGCGCGGAGCGCCGCCCCTTCACATACCCGACTCGACAGCGGCGACGCTCTTCGAGTCAGGCGCCCTCTCCGTTTCGCCGACTACAGACCGGGCTCATTGTGCTCGGCGACGACTGCGCGGGCGCCGCTGAGGGCTCCCCACGCCTCGCCATCGGTCGCTCCGTGAGTCGGCGCTCTTGGTGACACTGGCTCAGCCGGGTGGTAGATTCGCGGCCTGAGCCAGACTCGTTGCGTGAAGGCTCGTCCGCGAGCGACCCCGGGGGGACAGACCGATGAAGCGCAAAGGCAGACTGGAGGGCAAGGTCGCCCTCATCACCGGCGTCGCCAAGCAGAACAGCATCGGCTTCGCCACTGCCAGGGTCTTCGCCGCAGAGGGCGCCCGGCTGGCGATCGTGGACATCTCCGACAAGGCGCATG
>Ga0207932_1000351_pt1 | contig 15580 bp, 16 predicted proteins | sample NGESurdeep092012_FD_184480 | JGI IMG/M metagenome (GOLD analysis project Ga0207932, IMG submission 184480) | Arctic peat soil microbial communities from Barrow, Alaska - NGEE Surface sample 415-2 deep-092012 (SPAdes) | ecosystem: Environmental > Terrestrial > Soil > Wetlands > Peat ...
CACCGGTGTTGTCCGAGGAAATCTGCGAGACGGCGAACGATGGGTCATTGACGGTCGTATCAACCAAAACGACCTTGATACCCGCGTCCGCTGCCGCCTTGAGCGGGCCTTGCATGGCCGCTACATCGGTTGGTGCTACTAACAATGCGTCCGGCTTCGAAGCCACGACGGCATCGATCACCGGCTTCTGCAGCGTTGGGTCGAACTTCTGCGGTCCCTGCATCGCCACCGTCGCACCACCAGCCTTGGCAGCCTCCTGGATACCGCACTGCATCGTGACGTAGAACTCGTCCCCGATGACCCCTGGGACAAACGCAATCTTGACCGCACCCGCCTTGGCACTGGTCGAGGCGCCCGTTGACGATCCCGTTGTGCCGGAGGACGAACATCCGGTGAGGACGAGAACCGCAGTAGCGCCAACAGCCAGGACGCACAACACTGATCTATTCCACTTCATTTCGATCACTCCCTATTCTCTTTTGTTGAATGGAGCTTTCCGCTGACGAGTCTTCGCCAGAGTCCCTGTGGCTTCCCGCCACGAAGCGCCGACGCCCGACGGGTCTGGTCGACGTACACCGCACCGATCAGCACGGCACCAACCGCGACCTGCTGCCAGAAGGGCTGCACCCCGGTGATCACGAACCCGTCTTGCAGTACCGCGGGGATGAACAGACCAACGACCGTGCCGAAGACGGTACCGAAGCCACCGAAGAGCGACGTACCTCCAATGACAACTGCGGCGATCACGTTCAGGTTTGTCGCGGACTGTCCCGCGACAGCAGTGGTGCCAAACTGCGCTAGCGAAAGAATCCCCGCCAGTCCAGACAGTCCGCCCATGAGGGCATACACCGTGATGAGGTGGCGGTCGACCTTGACGCCCACCCTGCGGGTGGATTCCTCACTGGACCCCACGGCATAGGTGTAACGGCCAAACCGCGTGAAGCGGAGAACGATAGCGCCGATGACAACGACGACAAGTGCGATGACCGACAGTATCGGCACGCGCCCGAAAATGTTGCCGTATCCGATGCCGTCACTCAACACGGTGGGTACTTCACGGATATCGATGCCACCAGAAATAATCTGGGCGAAGCCGAGGGACATGCCCAAAGTCCCGAGTGTCACGATCAAAGGCGGCACTTTTGCCTTGGCGATGAGTACGCCGTTGATGATGCCCCAGCCCAGGCCGCACAAGATGGCCACCGCGATGCCGATCGTTGCGACGCCCCATCCGTCACCACCGATCGAACGCATCACAATGGCCGATACCATGCCGGAGAACACCAGGACAGACCCGATCGACAGGTCAATGCCGGCGGTAATGATCACGTAGGTCATGCCGACGCCCAGCACCGCAAGAATCGACGCGTTCTGAATGATCAGCCGCATGTTCCCGAACGTTGCGAAAGTATCCGGTGCAAGAATACTGAAGATCGCGATGATTGCAAGAAGCACGAGGAGGATCTGGAAGGCCTGCGCCTTGAACAGCCTCTTGACCAGGCCATCCTCACTCTCGAAGTCTTCAGGATCCTGCTGCACCGATCCCGCGCCTGGCGAAGACTCTTCGACGGGGTTTTCTACTGTACTCATGCGACACCCTTATCGATCGCGCCGGTCATTAAGCTGACTAGCTCTTCCATCGAGGTTTGTGACGCCTGAAGCGTGGCCACTCTCGTCCCCAGACGCAAGACCTGGATGCGGTCCGAGACCTCCATGACTTGGGGCATCACGTGGCTGATGAACACGACAGCCACGCCCTTGTCGCGAACCTTGCGGATGGTTTCGAGAACGTTCTTTGTCTGGCGAACACCTAGCGCCGCAGTCGGTTCGTCGAGGAAGACGACCCGGTTGGCCCAGGAAACCGCGCGGGCGATCGCGATCGCCTGGCGCTGCCCGCCGGACATGCTGCCAACCGGCGAGGTGAGGGACCGCACTGGTGCCCCCAGTTCATCGAAGGCTGCACGGGATTCCATGCGCATCTGCCTCGTCTTCATGAACCCGAGGATCCCAGCCAGTCCGTCGTGCATGATCTCGCGGCCAAGGTACATGTTCTCCACCGGATCGAGATGCGGCGCCAAAGCAAGGTCCTGGTACACGGTCTCAATACCCATCGCTCTCGCCTGGGCGGGGTCGGTCAGCTTGACCGGCTGCCCATCGAACAGGATTTCCCCGCTGTCTATGGCCAAGTTTCCCGAGAGAGCTTTGATCAGAGTCGACTTTCCGGCACCATTGTCGCCGATGAGCGCTGCCACTTCCCCGGGATAGAGATCGAAGCTCGCATTGTCCAAAGCCCGGACATGACCGAACATGCGGGAAAGCCCTCTCGCCTCCAGTAGTGGTGCAGACATTGCTAAGCCCCTTCACTCGAGAACCACGCACGGCCGGTGGTTGCCTTCACGCACTCATCCAGCCGCCGCTCGATACGGCCTTCTGGCCCATCGACGGTCGCCAGAAGCCGTTTGATACTGGTGCTGCCCCTGTCGAGTCCGACGACGGCCTGGGCTTTCATCGCTGCTCCTGTCCAAGACTCGCCGGCCACCCAAAGCCAGGGGCGCCGACAAGCACGCTGGCATCGCCGTCGACCTCCCAAGCACCGAACGCATGCGGGACAGCCAGCACCTGTCCGGAAGAGACCTGAATACTCTCGTGAGCACCGACCAGCATCGCATTGCCCGACAACACGAGCACGACGGCGAATCCAGAGCCAATCCTGTCAGTGGAACCTGGCACGGGGGCGACATGATGCAACGTGAAGAACGGATCCGCGTCGACCGGCAGAACGCTCTTGGCCTCGGGATGGCGAACCGCCAGGTCGTTGCGCACCACCAAGCGGCCAAGCCTCGAGTGTGGCAAGGCCATGGTGGAGACGGCTTGCATGGCAGCATCGAAGCCAATGCCCAGATGAGACTCTTCGCGCGTTGAGGTCGTGATCGACCACTCGAGCACAATCGAAAAGTCCGTCGGCTCCTGCACTTCCATGACAAAGACCCCCGCATCAATGGCGTGCACCGTGCCGGCGGGCACGAGGATTCCCATTCCTGGCGTCACCTCGACCCGGTTCATGTGACCGAGCATCCAGTCGCCGTCTTGGGTGTCGCGTCGGCTTGCGAGTTCATCTGCGTCAATGTCCGTCTTCCACCCCAGGTGCACAGCCGCACCTGGTTCGCTGCCCAGCACCAACCACGACTCTGTCTTTCCATAGGGGCAGTCCAGATGGCTACGCGCGAATGAGCGGTCCGGGTGGGCGTGCACGGGTAGCCGCTGGCCTGCATCCAGCAACTTGACCAGGATGCCGACATCACCGGCATTGCGCGCCGCGGCGTGTTCGGGCCCAGTCCACGACGCGGGGTCATCTGAGACGAGGTCACGCAGAAGCTCGCCCGATTCAGTTCGCGATAGTCCAATCATTTCCTCGTCGGCTCGCGAGACCGTCGCGGCCAGCCACTCTTCCGGTTGCCGGGCTGACGTCGTCTGAATACCGCGCAACGCGGCAATCCGGTCTCCCCCGAGGTAGAAGTGGTCGATCAGGTTCGGCGCCAGCACCAAAGGCATCATTGCGAGTCTCCCTTTCCAATCGGGCAGGGTGGGAGTTCTCCGGAGCCCCGCTCCAACAACTCCGTCTCAATGAGGATCTCTTTGGGCGTGGTCTCGGGTGAGTCCATGAGTTGTGTCAGACGCTCGATCGCTGCGTTGCCGATGCGATGGGGATCCTGATCTATACAGGTCACACCAGGCTTGAGCGCTCCGGCAAGCGCGAAGTCGCCAAACGAAATAAGCGCGACGTCTATGCGATTCAGACCGTGCAACGCGTCGATCACTCCCATACCCGACCTCGGATTCGCGGCGAAAATAGCCGTCGGGGGCTGCGGCAGGTCCAGAAGCATGGTCGTTACCGTCCTGGCCGAATCGGCCTCTGCCGCCGAAAGCGGCGACATTGCGGGATCAACGTCAATGTCGTGCTCGATGAGCGCCTGGTCATAACCATGGGCGCGTTGAATGATGGTGCTGAATCGGTCGTCCCGACCAACGAACGCGATTCGGGTATGACCCCGCGAGATGAATCCTTCGATGGCCTTTCTTGTTGCCTTGTTGTCATCGACGACAACGGAGTCGAATCCTTCCTTGCGCCGGTCGATCATGACCACTGGGGTTGTCGACCGATATCGCCCCAAATAGCTATGGTCCCGGGCAACCGGGGCAAGGATGATGCCGCGGACCCGCTGCCCCGTGAGACGTAGGAGCTGGCTGCGTTCACGACCCGAGTCGAATCCGGTGCTGGCGAAGATCACGCTCAGCCCATCCTCAAGGGCTCTGTCTTCGATGGCACTGACCAGCGAGGAAAAGAAGGGGTCAGCAATGGTGTCGACCAAGACACCAATAGCATCTGGCACACCGGACTTCAGTGCTCGGGCCCTCGTATCGAGCACGTAGTCCAACTCCGAAATCGATCGCTCCACTCTCATCCGGGTGGCGGGCCGGACAGATGCCTCGTCATTGACGACACGCGAGACAGTCTTGATGCTCACTCCTGCATGAGCGGCAACGTCCTTGAGGCCCGGGCGAACGTTCACGAGCACCCTCTCGGCGATGTGACAACCAGGTCCCCGCAAGCGTTGGCGCTCCCGCCCCCCGCACCCGATACCGGCCTCGACAAGGCAGCGGCCTGCGTATTTCGAGCCGACCTCCTGCGGACAGACCACAGTGAAGAATCTGTCCCGCTGGATAGCTCCGTCCCGAGCTCCATTCGCCCACACTTGGGGCTCCATGACAACGTTGTCAAGAGCAAGATCAAAAAGGGACATATCGTAATCGAACCTTGACAGTCGCAAGGCCCCACCCGTGGGATCCCGGTCCCGCTGACCGAGGTCGGACGAGTGCTCTGGGTCAATGCGCCCATCGTCCTGGTCCAACCAGTCAGCTGGTCGCGGACACTCGAAGACAGGGCGAGGGAAGTGCGTCTCAGATGCCGCCCTGGACGGGCTCGGACGTCGACCGGTAGCCATCAGTCTCACCCAGGGCAAGGCACTGCGCCAACGGCTGCACGCCGTCTGAGGTCGCTGCTCCCTCCAGGCTCGCGGCGGCAACACAGGCCCCGAGCCGCAGGCACTGCACGACCGGCAGTTCCTCATGCAGCCCGTAGATCACCCCCGCAGCAAAAGCGTCACCGGCTCCGGTCGCGTTGCGCACCGCCGAACGCGGCAGACACACCGACCCCTGCCGCCAGAGCAGCCCACCGGGTGCGGCGGCCACGCACCCAGCGGGAAAGTGCACGGCAACCAGGCGCGAGACGCCGAGCTCCACCAGGGCCATGGCAACGGACTCCAGCGCCCCCCAGTGAGGATGCCCGTCCACGTCCACTGGCCCGATCTGCGCACCCGCCAAGGCGGCCGCCTCGATCTCGTTGATCACCAGGTAGTCCAGGTTGGGCAGGCACGGCAGCGCCACCGCGCGGATCTCCTCGTCCGGCAGCGAGACCAGCTCCATGGTGGTGCGCATGCCCACCGACTGTGCTGCCTGCAGCAGGGATGCCCAGCCGTTCCCACCACCCTGGCCGGGTGCATCCATGAGCGGGTGCAACCCGGGTGCCCCAGCGTGCAGGATCTTCGCACGGGAGCCAGTCACATCGACGTCTTGTGCTGAGAGCAGTGCGCTTGCCCCGGGGTGGTGGAAGAACGTGCGAGTACCGCCGTCGCGAACAACCATCGCGTCGGTGAACGAGGTGGCCACATCCGGTACCGTTCGCAGGGCGCTCGTGTCGATGCCCAGTGCCGCGCAGGCGTCACGCACCAGCCGGCCGTGCGCGTCGTCCCCCACCACACCTGCCAGTTCGAGCGGGAACACGGCGCCGAGCCGACGCAGGTCCACCGCCAGGTTCAGGGCCGGCCCGCCCGTGCTCACCGAAACGTCCCTGATGAGGGTGAGCCGCTCCTGGTCGGGGTAGGCGTCGATGACCTTGGCCAGGTCCACGACGATTGAGCCAACGCACAGCACGCCTGACCGGGTCGACGCCACCTCAGCCCTGTCTGAGCACAGGGTCGGTGATGGCCAGATCTTCCTCCAGGGTGCGCCTCGCGAGCAGTGCCTGACTGTGCAGCGACTGGTGGTACTCCTGCACGGCCTGCTCGGGGCTCAGGTCCCGGCGCAGCACTGACCGCATGAGACGCACCAGGTCGCTCTGCGACTCCGCCTGCTGGATCTTTCGTCCGAACAGCGCAACTCGGGCACCATGCCGCTCCGCCTGCGACAACAGCTCGAAGGTGTCTCGCGTCGTCCCCGCAGCCCCTCCGAGGACACCGACCACAAGAGCGGGGTCGTAATTGACGAGTTCCTCCAGCTCGTCCGGCCCGTTGAAAGCCACCTTGAGAAACAATGGCCGTTCGGTGCTCGTCAGGCCGGCAAGGGTCCTCACGATGCTGTCGTTGATGAAGGCGCCCACGTCCTGCCCGGACAACCCGACGGGCGCGTTCGGGTTGAAGACCTCAAGGATGTGACGCAGCCCGGCGGCGCGGGCATCGGCACGGAAACGGGCGTAGGCCTCCAGGGTCGCCAGGTCGAGATCGCGGTCGTTGTTGAAGGTGATGGAATACAGCACGAGGTCGCAAAATGCACTGACCGACTGGAGGTCGGCAGACCGGAACGGTCGCGACGGCCGCTGCGGGTAACCGCCACCGCGCTGATTCCAGATGTCGGTGGCATCGTTGGCCCGCACCACAGGCGTAACCGGTGAACCCTCCAGCACCCGGTCCCGGGCCAGCTGCTCACCGTTGGACGCGGAGGTAAGCATGATGTCAACCGTCTCATCCCGTACTAGGGCGGTCATCGCTTCCAAGTACTCCTGGCGTGAGCGAAGACGCGGCGGGGTCTGACCCGGCGCCATGCCGGCCGCAGCCACCCCAAAAGCCATGTCGGCGTCCTTGGCATCGGCAATGATGAAATCGTCGGGCGTGTACCCACCCGCCAAGATCGTGGCCAGCTTGCGGTCCAGTGCTTTCATGGTCTCGCTCTTTCCATCGGTTTCCGCAGGACGACCTGGCGGTCATCCGGTTCACGACTCTTCGATCAGACCCTGGCGGCTAGGTCGACCAGCTCGACGATGCGCCCGGCTCCCTTCTGGTGCAGCCGCCACCGTTGCGACATGTCCTGCTGCCAGACGATCATCGTCGAGGCAATCGGACACGTCGCAGGGGTCGGCCACATACGCTGCGGGGCCAGCCATTCGCGGCCAACCCTGGCCTTCAGCCGGTTTCTCATCCGGCCATGGCCGGGCTGGGGCGGTCTGCCCATTGATGCCTCGGCGTAGCGCGCCGAACCGGCGATCGCGGCGATCAACCTCGTGATTCTGCGAAAACCCGGGCGCCGCGCCTCGGTCACATCGAGGCCTGGACGGAAACCCGGAAGTCACCACGAGATACATCTAATACCCTCATCAATAGGCAGTGACAACGGGAGGGGTCCGCTGTGGGCGAAGGGGTGTTGATTGGCCTGGATGTGGGGACGACGTCAAGCAAAGCCGTGGTTTACACCACCGAAGGTCAGGCGGTTGCTGACGGACGAGCCCCTACCATTTGGAGCACCACTCCGGCGGGGGTCCAGATGGATGCCCGCGACCTGCTCGCCGGCGCCATTGAAGCGGTGAACCAAGCCCTCGCGCAGACCTCGAGCGTTGCCGTCCTGGGGCTGGGAGTTGCGAGCATGGGCGAGTCCGGTGTGTTGCTGGATCGACATGGTCGGCCAGTGGCACCGGTGATCGCCTGGCATGACACCAGGGACCGTGTTGAGCTCGCTGAGCTGGACGCCCGGTTGGGTGCCGCCACGTTCAGCGCTCGCACCGGACTGCCGTTCCTACCGCAGTGGTCGCTGACGAAGCATCACTGGCTGGTGCGCCACCACCTCGAGGCCACAGAGGCCGTGCGTCGCTTGAACATCGGCGAGTGGATCGTCCTCGGGCTGGGCGGCGAGGAGGCCAGCGAGCTGTCCCTGGCGTCGCGTACAGGCTGGCTGGACTTGGCAACTCGCACCTGGTGGGCTGAGAGCTTGTCGGCGACAGAAATGAAGGAGTCCCTGCTGCCGCCGCTGGTGACCGCCGGGACGGCGCTGGGAGGTGTGGCCAACAGCGAGGTCTCGACCGCGCTCGCTGATGCCGTTCTGACCGTGGCCGGTCACGATCACCAGGCGGCCGCTGTCGGTGCGGGGGCTGTTCATGCGGGGGACGAGCTGGACTCGTGCGGGACGGCAGAAGCGCTGGTGCGAACCGTGCAACCAAACCTGCCGGAGGAAACCATCGCCGAGCTGGCACGTGCCGGGATCACTACGGGTTGGCATGTACTGGCTCAACGCTGGTGTCTGCTTGGCGGCACGGAAGGCGGGCGCACCTTGCAGCGCGTACGCGCACTGCTCGGTGAGGATGGTGAGGATCTGGATGCTCTGGACGCGGCCGCGTTAGCCGTCTCGCCCTTGGAGGTGCGAGGACTCGTTCTTGAGGTGACCTCAGAGAGAGTCGTGGTCAAAGGCGCCAATGAGAACACCCGACCCGAGCACATCTGGAGGTCGGCGCTGGAGCACGTGACCAGGGAGGCGAAGTTGACCCACGTAGCGATGTCCAGGCTGTCCGGCCCACTTCGTCAGCTGGTTGTGACCGGCGGGTGGAGCAACAGTCGCGCCCTGCTACACGTGAAGCGCGACATGCTCGGCCCGTTGGAGCGCTCCGGTGTCAGCCAGGCCGGTTGTCGGGGCGCGGCCCTCCTCGCGGGTCTGGCCGCTGGAGTGTATGAAACCACCGATCAGTTCCCCGACCCCGCATGACCAGAGCCCGGATTGCGAGGGCAGTTTCCAAGACGAGGTGCGATGCCAAAATTCGCCACGTCGCGGGCCATTGAGTGGAGTATTCCGCCAGCATCACCTGTCCTGGCTGAGTTGAAAGCGAAGGACACCTGAGCTAACGCTGTCACCGGGTGCTGGCAACCGCAGTAGCCTTGAGGCGCTCACAGTCACTCATCGATCGCGCCGCTCAGGTCACTGGAGGCGCCACCTGAGGCGACGGTGCTGCCCGATCCGGGCCGGGCATAGGCGCCTGAGCGATCGGCGTTCTGGCATCATCGAAGATCAGAGGAAAACCGTGATATCGGCAGAGGGCTTACTTTTCGACTGTGACGGCGTGCTGGTCGACTCCGATGAGGCGGCCGCGCATGCCTGGAACATCTGGGCGGCGGAATATGCGCCCGGCTTCGACTTCGTCCGGGACATCACCCATGGGCGCCCCGCTGGCGATACTGTCGCGGAATTGGTACCAGCGCAGGACCTCGATCGTGCCAAGCTAGCTTTGATACAGCTCGAGATCGACACGGCGCCGATGGTCCACGCCCTTCCAGGGGCTGTCGAATTGCTGAGCCTGCTTCCGCAGGACAGCTGGACGGTCGTCACATCGGCTGTCCTCGCGGTCGCACGCGCGCGGCTGAGTGCGGCAGGACTGCCCTGCCCAGACGACATCGTGACGGCGCAGGACGTGGGCCAGGGAAAACCTGCGCCCGACCCGTACCGCATCGGGGCCGAACGGCTAAGGATTGCGCCAGCACGTGGCGTGGTGTTTGAGGACGCTGAAGCGGGCGTGAGCTCGGCCCTGGCAGCCGGGATCGGACTGACAGTCGGCGTTGGCGAACGAGGGTTGCGCACGCGGGCCCACCTTGTGGTGGCAGACCTGCGCAATATCCGCTACGACGGGAGCGTGCTCGATCTTCGGAAAGCACACATCCTGCGTCATCCCGATCCGACGCAGCCACCGGTCATCCCAGTGCAGCGAAGCAAGGTCAGGAAGACGGCCTGACCGACCAGGCGTCCACGGTGGCGAGAGCACCCATGGTGTGCAAGGACGCGAGGGCACGCAGGTAGGCATCGGTGAAGCGGGGGTCATCCACCAGGTCACCGAATATCTCCCGCTGGGCCAAGAAGGCAGTCGGCTCCTCCGGCTGCCGCGCCGCCGCAGCCATCAACTGCTCCCGCAACGGATCCACGACCTCGATCGAGTGGCCGGCATCGTCGACCCCCTCGGCGTAACGCGCCCAGGCTGCGATGACCAGGGCCGAGCGCTCGATGGGGCCACCATGAGCCAGGTTGTGGCGCACCGACGGGAGCAGGAACTTCGGGATCCGGTCTGAGGTGTCGGCACATAGCCGCGCCAAGGTGTCGCGGACATATGGGTTTGAGAACCGTTCAACCAGTGTGCGGCGATAGTCATCGAGGTCGACCCCGGGCACCGGCGGCAGCGTCGGGGCTGCCTCGGTGGCCATGAACGTGTTGAGGAAGGCCCGGAAGGTCGGATCCTGACACACTTCATGGCAGTAGCCGAAACCGGCCAGGGCACCCAGGTAGCAGACGACCTGATGTCCGGCGTTGAGCATCCGCAACTTCATCAGCTCGTACGGCGCGACGTCCTGGACCAACTGAACCCCCACCTCCTCCCAGGCCGGTCGGCCAGTCGGGAAGTTGTCCTCCAACACCCATTGGGTGAATGGCTCGCAGACCACCGGCCAGACATCGTGCACGCCGAATTGCTCGGCCAGAGCGGCCCGGTCAGCATCGGTGGTGCCTGGGGTGATGCGGTCCACCATGGAGTTCGGGAAGGCCACCGACTGATCGATCCAGTCGGCCTGGGCGGGGTCGAGTAAGCGGGCGAAGGAAAGGATGGCTCGACGTGCCACGTGCCCGTTGCCCGGCACGTTGTCGCACGACATCACGGTGAACGGGGCGATCCCCCGGCTGCGACGCAAGGCCAAGGCTGCTGTGATGAGTCCGAAGGCCGTTTCGGGCTCGGCCCCCGGCTGCAGGTCGGGCTGGATCGATGGGTGTCTCACGTCAAACTCTCCCGTCAGCGAGTCAATCAGGTATCCACCCTCGGTGATGGTCAACGACACAATCCGCACTGATGCGACGGCCATCGCCTCCACGACAGCCCGTGTGTGGTCATGGAGGTACATCATGCCGGTGATCGACCCGATAATCCGGGGCTCCAGCCGACCATCGGGATGCTTGATGACCAGGGTGTAGAGGCCGTCCTGGCCGTTGAGCGCGTCGACGATCCGGCGGTCGTGCGGCAGCACACCGACCCCCCGCAACGCCCAGTCGAGGTCGCGTCCCGACGCCATCAGCCGGTCCAGGTACATCGCCTGGTGGGAGCGGTGGAAGCCGCCCACCCCCAGGTGCATGATGCCAACCGACATCGCCGCCCGGTCGTAGGTCGGCACGCGGATCCGTCCGGCCAGCTCCGGCAAGGTGGTCCATGCCACGGCGGTACCCGCGACGGTGGAACCCATGGTGTCCACGCCCCTCAGCGGTTCGTGTAGCCGCCGTCGATGGGCAGCGACACACCGGTGATCATGGCAGCATCGTCACCCAGCAGGAAGGCGATCGGGCCGGCGATGTCGTCCGCGGACGCCCATCGGTGCAGGGGCATCTGCGCCAGGAAAGGCTCACCGATCTCTGGACGCCCCCAGTAGAACTCGGACATCTCACTCATCACGACGGTCGGATTCACGCTGTTGACCCTGATGTTGTACTGGCCCAGTTCCAGGGCACACACCCGGGTGATGTTATCGAGCGCGGCCTTGGACGAGCCGTAGGAGACGTGCCCGCTGAGCGCCACCAGGCTGGCCTGGCTGGAGACGTTGACGATGGAACCGCCACGTCCCGCGGCGATCATGGACCGTGAGGCATATTTGATCACCAGCAGGCTGCCCCGAGCGTTGATGCTGATCACCTTGTCGAACACATCGATATTGGTCTCCTGGGGGGAAGCGATCTCACCGCCCCAGCCACCGCAGTTCACCACGCCCCAAAGCTCAAGACCCTCCACCGCATCCCGGACGCTGTCCTCAGAGGTGAGGTCAAAGGACACGGGCCGCGCGCCGGTCGCGGAAGCCACCTGTTCCAGCTTCTCCACGGACCTGCCCCCGGCAATCACGTCGGCTCCCTGACTGATCAGGCGGTGCACGGTGGCACCGCCGATATCTCCCGTGGCGCCCGTCACGAGAATTTTGCGCCCTGCGAAGTCGGTCATGACTTGCCTCATTCCTTGAGGGGTGAGTGTCGCCCGCTGTTGACTCGACCGTACCGGCCGGGAGCTCACGCTGACACCCTGCCAAGATGTGGCTGAGGTCGCGGGTGACTGGGTAGAGCTCGTGGTCGTATCGCGGGTTTCTGGGTTGGTTGGGTCAGCTCACCAGTTCCTCGGTGAGCTCCTGGAACCGATCAAAACGCGGGTCATAGTCGAAGGTCTCGCTCGGGTCGACGGGGTCCTCCAGCTCCATCTCCGCTCCGGTTACCTCGTGGCCAGAGGCCGCCCAGCCCAGCCGGGCGGCGCCGAGGGCGGTGACGTCTTCGGCGCGGCACCGCTGGACCGGGCGTCCCAGCACATCAGCCAGCAACTGCTGGAACCTCCGGTCCCGGGTGCCGCCCCCCACCAGGCGCAGCTCGGCCACGGCAGACCCGGGCAGGGTCGCCACCGCACGCCGTGTCAGGAAAGCCACTGACTCAAGCGAGCTGCGCAGCAGGGTATTGCGACCCGAGTCCAGTCCCAGCCCGTGCCAGCCCGCTGATCCCGACGGGACCGGCCGGGGCAGCCGCTCTGCGGCGAAGTACGGCAGGAAGACAACCGACCCGACCTCGTCCGGGTCGCTGTCGAGGGAGCCGTAGAGCTCGGCCCAGCCGGCGCAGACCACCTCGCGCACCCGGGCAAGGGCCAGCCCTCCATTCATGGGGGCGGCCATGGCGTAGTAGTCACCGGTGGCCGAAGCGAAGGTGTGATGGCTCGGCATCGCGTCCGGCTGAGGCTTGGTCCTGGGGGAAATGACCTGAATCCCGGTCCCTACAGTCACGATGAGCTGGTCGGACCCTGGGCTCGCCCCGACCAGGGTGGCAGCCGCGTCGCCGCAACCTACGCTCACCGGGATACCAACCGGCAAACCCCACGCCGAGGCCTCGGCCTGTGCCAGCGTCCCGATCGGGGCGGTCGAGGGCCAGACGTGCGGGAGCAGGCGCGCCTCGATGCCGGCAGCCGCGACCACAGGGGCACACCAGTCATCGGCGACCACATCCCACAGCAGGGTGGCCGACGCGTCTGACGGATCGGTCACCGGCTCCCCCGGCACCAACTGCATCCGCAACCAGTCCTTGGGAGCCACCATTGTGTCCGCGGCCTCGATGGCCTCGCGCTCGTGACGGGCCAGCCAGGCCAGCACCGGCCCGGCCATACCGGCAGTGAGCGGGTTGGCGAGGGTGGCCCGGACCGCCTCCGGAACCGCCCGCCATAAGGCCAGCTCCGCAACAGCCCGGCTGTCGGGCCACAAGATGGCGTCACGCACCGGGGTGGCGCCGCGAACCAGGACCACACCGTGCATCTGCCCGTCGATGCCCACCGCCATGACCCGTACGTCGGGACACTGCGACAGCACCTCGGCGACAGCTTCACGGGTAGCCGCGGCCCACTGGGCTGGCGGCGTCTCCGCCCAACCGTGATGGGGTGAGCTCACAGCGAAGGGACGATGCGCCACAGCCAGGGGCGTGCCCTGAGCATCCACCAGAGCGACCTTGACACCACTGGTCCCAAGATCGATGCCGAGGCTAACCTCGCGCCTTTCCACGCCATGTCCCCTTCCGATGTGCCGTCCGGTCTGATGCGATGTAGGAGCGGGGCCTCCTCCGCTCCCCACGTGGCGCCTCCCAGCGTGATGATTGGGAGCGTCATGTGGCACACGCGAGGGCGAGGAGGCTCACGATGGAAGCGTATTCCGGTAAGCAGTTTGTGGAAATCGATCTGCACCGTCGCCGGTCGGTGATCGTGCGGACCACCGAGGGTGGTGAGGTGCTCGAGACGGTGCGGATCGTTAATGACGTCGAGCGGTTGGCGTCGGTGATGGCCAGGGCTGGTGAGTGCCCGGAGGTGGTGTTGGAGGCCACCTACGGCTGGTATTGGGCTCGATGCGTTGCAGGCTGTCGCCTGCTTCTGCAACGCCGAAAACGGCGGGTTCGTTGTCGCATGGATGGACACCAAACGAACACGGGGCGGCGAGCGCATCCGCAGCTTGCGACCCCTGGTCCGAGAGCAAGGCATCTGCGTCAAGTACAGGCGCGTCTTGGACTCACGGCGATTCCCACCCCCCGATGGCCTCGAGATCGATGCCATCGATGCGCCCGTGGACGGAGTTATCATTTTGATCGAGGTTCCGCCTAAACCGGAGGAGCTCAAGCCTTTCCTCGTCCATGGAGCGATCGTCGGCAACCGCTTGGAAGGTGCCTTCATCAGCATCGTGCGTCGACGTGGCGAAGCCTCCATACCCATCACCGCGCCAATGCTCCGGGAGGTTGAGAAGATGGTACCTACCGTAGAAACAGGACTGCCTGGGTCCAGAGATGAAATTCGACATGCGCGAGAGACAACTGCTGATCCACAAGCTGAGTACCCAGAAGCGCCGGCGAACTGTCAACGGCAAGCGAAAACTGACCAGTACGCGGCCCAGACGCCAAGTGCCGGAAGAGTCCGCAACTAGTCCGCACGAGCGTGAGAACCACCCCACGGCGTGCAAGCCGCTGAGAGGCGATCACGCACGAAATCAACAGGATTCGAGCCAACCCGCACACCCAGATGGCTCTTTTAATCCGTAGGTCGTGCGTTCGAGCCCGGCGGGCTATTCGACGCCATCGCCTCCAGATGGCTCGACAGTTGGCCCAGGTAATGGACGGGATCGACCCTTGACTCCAGGGTCAGCTTTCCAGTGTCATGATCGTGCTTCCACAGGACTGCGAGCCCAACCCCACGATGCTCGGAACCCAGCACCTCCCTCCCCAGTTGGAGGGCGTCTTCGTCGCGTCCAACAAGATGCAGGGCAAGCGCCCGGTTCGCCAGGTTGAAGACTACGTTTCCCTGGGGGTATAGCGATGCCCTCTCAAGTTCCTCGAGGCCGCTGCTCGGATCGAGGGGCAACAGGCAGAAACCCAGGTTGTTTAGAGCGTCCCCGTCTGCAGGACGCCCCTGGGCAGATTGTCATGGCCCTTGACAACGCAACTCCACCAAGCCGGCGAAGGTATCCGCAGCCTCCTGGATCCGACCTTCGTCCAAGTGATTGATCGCAGCCTCCACAAACTCGTCCGCACTCAGACCTCGCTCAGGGAGTGAGGTCTTGCGTGGTTCACTTGATTTGGAGAGCCATATGGACGCGATGGCTTCGGGGTGTCCGTTCTCCGTTCTGACCAGACAAGCTGGGGAAGTGGAACCTCTCCAGTTCTGGCACTCCGCCATTCCTGCATGAGGCTCGAAGTAGACCAGTCTCCGTACCGCGTTTGAGTGAAGCGATCCCAGATCCACAGGCCAATTTCATCAATCGGCATTGGCTCCGTGGGGAGCGCTAGGAACAGGGGGATCGGCGGCGGCTGCATACGGAGGAGCGACCGTAGGTCTTCGTTCAGGAGCCGTGTTAGCCATTCCCACACACGGTTCGAGAACCGGGATGACATCGCGTAGAGCATCCGTACATCCGCTAGGACCCAATCGGACTTCTCCATACCGTGTGCGGTGTCAAGCTGGGCGAACTCA
>Ga0207932_1000352_pt1 | contig 15563 bp, 10 predicted proteins | sample NGESurdeep092012_FD_184480 | JGI IMG/M metagenome (GOLD analysis project Ga0207932, IMG submission 184480) | Arctic peat soil microbial communities from Barrow, Alaska - NGEE Surface sample 415-2 deep-092012 (SPAdes) | ecosystem: Environmental > Terrestrial > Soil > Wetlands > Peat ...
GGCGTTCACCGCGTTTTTCTTCACGTTCCCGCCGCTCGCGCAACGGCCCCTGCTGCTGTTCAGCTTTATTTTCCTGATTGACCTCGCTGTCGCCGCCCTCGCGTGGCTCGACGAAAAAGTTTCCATCGCTCAGCCGGTCGCCGGACTCGCTGTGTTCGGCCTGCTCGCGCTTTGGACAACGGAACATTTGACCAACGAATTGCTCAACACCGCGCTCGCGTTTTACTTCATCTTCGCCGTATTTCATTCCGCGCTGCCTGCCCTACTGCAACGCCATTGCGGCGCGACAGCGGGCGTGACCGCGCAACTCAACCACTTCTTCCCGCCGCTGGCGCTGCTGCTTGTGCTCGTGCCAATTTTCAAGCTGGCGGAACTCTCGTTTCTTGTCTGGCCGTTCGTGTTGTTGGTGGATTTGCTCGCCATCGTGCTGGCGGTGATGACCGCGACGTTGCTGCCCGTGCTCGCGGTGCTCCTGCTCACGGTCGCCGCCACCGGCGCGCTCATTTTCAAAATTCCCGCCGATCTCACCGGGCTGCTGACTTCATTCTTCCTGCTCGGCGCGTTCGCCGTTTTCTTCGTCGCCGCCAGCGTCTGGCTCGCGCGGAAATTCAAACCGGAAGTTTTCAAGTCCGGCCTCAAAATCACCAGCGACTTCAACACACCGGAATCAATGGCTGCGCTGCTGCCCGCGAGTTCCGTCGTGCTGCCGTTCCTGCTGCTCATCATGGCCACGCTGCGGCTGTCGCTCGTCAACCCGACACCCGTGTTCGGTCTCGCGTTGCTGCTCGTCGTCTTGCTGCTCGGCCTGACGAAAATCTTTTCGTTCGAGTGGATGCCGCTCGTCGGACTCATCAGCACTTTCGCGGTCGAATGCGCCTGGCATTTCCACCGGTTTGACATTTCCAATCCGAGTGTTCCGCCTACCACACCGCTGGCTTGGTATCTGGTTTTCTTCGCCGCATTCGCGCTGTTCCCGTTTTTATTCGTGCGGAAATTCGCGGATAAAACTTTTCCGTGGGCCGCCGCCGCACTGGTCGGACCGGCGCAATTTCTCCTCGTCTTCCGGCTCGTGAAAATCGCGTGGCCGAATTCCACGATGGGTTTGCTGCCCGCCGCGTTTGCGCTGCCCGCGCTGGCGAGCCTCGTCATCGTGCTGAAAAGAATTCCCGCCGAAAACAAGGCGCGCATGGCGCAGCTCGCATGGTTTGGCGGCGTGGCGCTCTTTTTCATCACGCTGATTTTCCCGATCCAATTTGACCGCCAGTGGATCACCATCGGCTGGGCGCTCGAAGGCGCGGCGCTGCTCTGGCTGTTCCATCGCGTGCCGCATCCGGGCCTGCGGCTCACGGGCGTGGGCCTGCTTGTCGCGGTGTTTGTCCGGCTCGCGTTTAATCCCGCCGTGCTCGAATACCATCAGCGCAGCGCCACGCCAATTTTCAACTGGTATCTTTATACCTATGGCGTCGCGACAATTTGTTTGTTTGCCGGGACAAAACTGCTCGCGCCGCCGCGCAACGTGATTTTGAAATCAAACGTGCAGCCCATCCTCGCCGCACTCGGCACGGTTCTGGCGTTTCTGCTGATGAACATCGAGATCGCGGACTACTTCAGCGCGCCCGGCTCGACGCTCACATTCCAGTTCAGCGGCAACTTCGCCCGCGACATGACGTATTCCATCGCCTGGGGGCTGTTCGCGCTCGGCCTGCTTGTCTGCGGCATCCTGAAGCGCATTCCAGCCGCGCGCTACGCCGCGATGGCCTTGCTGTGCGTGACGCTGCTAAAATTATTTCTTCACGACCTTGCGCGACTCGGCCCGCTCTACCGCATCGGCGCATTCATCGGCGTGGCGGTGATCGCGATGCTCGCGTCGTTCGCGTATCAAAAATTCTTTTCCGCAACCGCCAAGGAAACGGAGGCCAAAAATGAAACCACAAAATGAAATGACGGCGTCCGCCGCCGCGACAGCGTCTTGGACTGCGCCAGCCCTCTGGCGCTTTGACAAGAGCGCGCTGCTGGAATTACGGGCGAAAAGCGGCAGAGGGCTGCCGCACTCCAAAACCTGGCGGCACGTTGGAAGGTTTTCTTGCCAGCTTTCCGTCACCCTTTTAATCGCGCTTGCCGCAGTTTCACTCAACGCCGCCGCGCTGCCGGGCGACTGGCAAAAGGAGCAGCATTTTGAAATCGCCGCGCCCGGCCTCGTGAAATTGACCCTGCCACCCGAAACCCTCGATGCCGCACGACCCACACTCGAAGATTTGCGGCTTTACGACGAGGCCGGAAGCGAACTGCCGTTTTTGATCGAGCATCCCATGCCCGCCGGCAAAGCGGTGCAAAACGCCAAGTCATTTCAAGTTTCGCTCAACGCCAGCACGACGATCATCACGCTGGAAACCGGACTCGCGCAGCCGCTCGACGGCGTCACGCTCGAAACCCCGGCGGGCAATTTCATCAAGGCCGTGCGCGTGGACGGTTCCGCCGACGGCAAAAGCTGGCAGCCGCTCGCGCAGGGCCAGCCGATTTTTCGGCAGGCTTACGGCGCGAGTCAGCTTCACGTTTCGTTTCCCGCTGGCGCGTGGCGCTGGCTGCGGCTCACCGTGGACGACCAGCGTTCACAAGCGATTCCATTCACCGGCGCACGGGTTCATGCCGCCGCTGCTGTGGCGATGCCCAGTGAAATTCAAACCGTCGCCATCGCCGAGCGCGATGAAAATCCCGGCGAAACGCGGCTCACGCTGAATCTCGGCGCGGCCAATCTGGACGTCGCGTCAGTTAAAATTGAAACTGATGAGCCGCTGTTCACGCGCACCGTCAAGCTCGCCGTGCCGCAAATCATGGAAAATGGCATCCGCGAACAAGTCATCGGTCAGGGTTTGATTTATCGCGTCGCGGTGGAAGGCCAGCCGACGTCGGCGAATCTTTCCGTGCCGCTGGAAACGCAGGCCCCGTCACGCGAACTGGTGTTGCTCATCAAAAACGGCGACAGTCCGCCACTGCCCGTTTCCGCCGTGCGCGTGGAACGGCGTCCGGTTTATCTCGTGTTCCTGGCGCGCTCGACGGGAACGTTTCATCTGCTGACCGGCAACAAATTCTGCGCCGCCGCGCGCTACGACCTCGCCGCGCTCGGCACAAATTTGAAAACTGCCGCCGTGATGCCCGTTGGCATTTCCGCGCTGGCGGACAATCCGAATTATCATGCACCAGAGGCATTGGCCGGAGTCGAACTAGCTGGCGCGGCACTGGATGTTTCCGACTGGAAATTTCGCAAGGCCGTTCAGCTTTCCCGCAGCGGCGCGCAACAAATCGAACTCGACCTCGACGTGCTCGCTCACGCCAATCCCAGCTTCGCCGATTTGCGCGTGCTGCGCGGCAGCAATCAAGTGCCTTACATCGTCCAGCGCACCTCCATCAACCGCACGCTCACGCCGTCGGTCACGCTGACGAACGACGTAAAGCAGCCGAAGCTGAGCCGCTGGATCATCAAGCTGCCGCGCGCCGGACTGCCGCTCACGCGGTTATCGTGCGTGACGAAAACGCCTTTGTTCCAGCGCGAAATGTCGCTCTACGAGGAGCTCACCGATGAGCGTGGTGACAAATACCGCCGTTCGCTCGGCGGCGGTTCGTGGACGCAGACGCCGGGGCGCAAGGCGAACGATTTTTCGCTCGCACTGGACGGCACGGCGCAGAGCGATACGCTGTTCCTCGAAACGCAGAACGGCGACAACCCGCCGGTTGAACTGGAAAAATTCGCCGTGTTTTGTCCGGCGACGCGTGTGCTGTTCAAGGCGAAGGCGGACGATGCGTTGTTCCTTTACTATGGCAATCCGCGCGCGACATCGCCAAACTACGATTTGAATTTGGTTGCGGGCGAGTTGCTCGTGGCGGACAAGGCCACGGCTAGGCTCGCCGCCGAGGACTCGTTGAAAAAATCGTCATGGGCCGAAAGCCAGACGCCGGGCAGCGGCGGTTTTGCGTTCTGGGGAATTCTCGCGGTCGTCGTGGTGGGATTGCTCGTCATCATCACGCGGCTGCTGCCCAAAACGTTCCCGCCACCGCAGTGAATTTCACCCGCCGAGATATGCGCTCTTCACCTGCGGATTCTGGCGCAGCGAGGCCGAGTCGCCCTGCAAAGTGATTTTGCCCGTTTCCAAAACGTAGCCAAAGTTGGAAATTTCCAGCGCGCGGTTCGCGTTCTGTTCCACCAGCAGAATCGTCAGGCCGCGCTCGCGGTTGATCTCCACGATTTTTTCAAAGATCGTCTTCACCAGCAGCGGCGCGAGGCCGAGCGACGGCTCGTCCAGCATCAAAAATTTCGGCTGTGACATCAGCGCACGGCCAATCGCCAGCATCTGCTGCTCGCCGCCGCTCAACGTCCCGGCGATTTGCTGCTCGCGTTCCTTCAGTCGCGGAAACATGGCGAAGACAAATTCCAACTCGCGCCGGACGATCTTTTTATCGCGCACGAGATAGGCACCCATCTGCAAATTTTCCAGCACCGTGAGATTTGAAAAAATCATCCGGCCTTCGGGAACGTGCGACAAACCGCGCTTCACGATTTCATGCGGCGGCAGTTCGGCGATGTTTTTGCCATTGTAAAAAATTTCACCGGACTTCGGCTTCAGCAGGCCGGAAATTGTTTTCAGCGTCGTCGTCTTGCCCGCGCCGTTGCTGCCGATGAGCGTGACGATGCTGCCGGCTTGCACGGACAAAGAAATCCCGTGCAGCGCGGAAATCGCGCCGTAGCTGACCGTCAGATTTTTTATTTCCAACATTATTTAGTCGTAGCCGTGTCTCGGCAGAGCGCGGCAAATTTTAATTTAATCAGCGGCGCTCTGCCGAGACGCCGCTATGGATTTTCGCCCAGATACGCCGCAATGACTTTTGGGTTCGCACGCACTTCGTCGGGTTTGCCCTCGGCAATTTTTACGCCGTAATCCAAAACCACGATGCGTTCGCAAATGCCCATGACAACCTTCATGTCGTGCTCGACGAGCAGAATGGAAATCTGAAACTTGTCCTTGATGAACTGGATGAGCCGTGTGAGTTCAACCTTCTCGGTGGCGTTCATGCCGGCGGCAGGTTCGTCCAGCAAAAGCAATTGCGGTTTGGCCGCGAGCGCGCGGACGATTTCCAAACGCCGCTGGTCGCCGTAGCTCAAACTTTTCGCCGGTTCATCGCGGAATTTGCCGAGCTGAAAAATTTCAAGCAATTCCATGACGCGGTCGGCGATGGACTTTTCCTCGGCGTGATAACCATTGCCGCGCCAGAGCGCATGGCGCACGTCGCCGCGCAGATGCAGGTGAAACACCGCGCGGACATTATCGAAAACGGTGAGCGAGGGGAACAGCCGGATGTTTTGGAACGTCCGCGCAATGCCGCGCGCCGTGATGCGATACGGCTTGCTGCCGACGATGGATTTGCCGTCAAAAATAATTTCGCCAGCGGTCGGCTGATAGACGCCGGTGATCAGATTGAACGCGGTCGTTTTGCCCGCGCCGTTCGGACCGATGAGCCCAATGAGTTCGTTGCGCCCGATCTGCAAGTCCAGTTCCGACACCGCCGTCAATCCGCCGAAGCGAACTGTGGTTTTTTCAAGTTGAAGCAGCGCGGACATTTTTATTTTGGCACGGCAGATTTTCGCCAGTTGAAAAGCCCCTGCGGACGGGTGAGCATCAGCACGATCAGCAGCAGCGAATAAATAATCATCCGCGTGTCGCCGATCCAGCCGAGCGGACGTTCGGTCGCGAAGCCGGGAAGATGTTCGATGCCGGACAGCATTCGCAATCCTTCCGGCAGCAGCGTCAGCAGAATCGCGGCAAGGATGACGCCGATGGTGTTGCCCATGCCGCCGAGGATGACCATGACGACGAAGGCGATGGATTGCAAGAAACCAAAGCCGCCGGGCGTGACGAACTGTTTCGAGTGCGCGTAAAGTCCGCCAGCAATGCCCGCGAAAAATGCGCCGACGACGAACGCGGTGACTTTGTATTTGGTGGTGTTGATGCCCATCGCCTCGGCGGCAACTTCGTCGTCGCGCACGGCGATGAAGCCGCGTCCGTAAGTGGAATTGACGAGCGATGCGACGACATAAACCGTCACCGCCGCGAGGCCGAACGCCCAAAACAGATTCGTCCAGCCGTGCATGACGCTCAAGCCGCGCGCCGCGCCGACGGCGTTCATGTTCTGCAAAATGACGCGGATGATTTCGCCGAAGCCGAGCGTGACGATGGCCAGATAATCGCCGCGCAAACGCAGCGTGGGAATGCCGACGAGCAGGCCGGTGACCGCCGCTGCCAGTCCGCCCGCGAGCAGCGCTACGGCGAAAATTCCATTCGCAGCGAAAGCATTCAGCTCCCCAAATTGGTTGGTGATGACCGCCGCCGTGTAAGCGCCGACGGCCATGAAACCCGCGTGGCCCAATGAAAATTGACCGGTGTAGCCGTTGATGAGATTCAAGCTGACCGCCATGACGATGCTGATGCCGATGTCATAAAAAATGTAGAGCCAGTAGGGATTTATTTTATCAGCGACGAGCGAAACTAGAAAGCCCAGCGCAATCGCGCCGAGCAAAAAAGTTTTGGCGTGGCGGAAGTTCATACCTTCTCAATTTCCTTTTTGCCGAGCAGGCCGGAAGGTTTCACGAGCAGGATCAAAATCAAAACTGCGAAGGCGATGGCGTCGCGGTAAGTCGAGGAAATGTAGCCGGACACGAGCGTCTCGTTGACGCCGATGATGACGCCGCCGAGCGCCGCACCGGGCAGGTTGCCGATGCCGCCCAACACCGCCGCGACGAACGCCTTGAGTCCCGGCAAAATGCCCATGAGCGGATCAATGGACGGATAATTGATGGCCCACAAAATTCCCGCCGCCGCCGCGAGCGCCGAGCCGAGCGCGAAGGTGAAGGAGATGACGACATCGGTGTTCAAGCCCATGAGCGCGGCGGCTTCGGGGTTGAAGGAAACGGCGCGCATTGCCGTGCCGATTTTGGTTTTCAAAACGATGAACCGCAGCGCGAGCAGCAGCAGCAACGTCACGGAGATAACGACGATTTGATTGCTATTGAAACTTAAATTGCCGATGTGTGTGACGGAAAAGTTCGGCAGGATTTCTGGAAATCTTTTCGGCGCGGCACCGAAGGCGAATTGCCCGGTGTATTCGAGAAAAAGTGAAACGCCGATGGCGGTGATCAGCACCGTGAGTTTTGGTTGTTTCCGTAACGGACGATACGCAAACCGTTCAATGATTACACCAAGCGCGGCGCAGACGGCCATGGAGACTCCCATGACAACGAGCGCGCCGGCAATCGAGGGCATGGGAAGAACGGCGGCAATTTTCGGCGCAAGATAAAATCCGGCGAACGCGCCGAGCATGAAAATATCTCCGTGCGCGAAATTGATGAAGCGGAGAATCCCATAGACCATCGTGTAGCCGAGCGCGATGAGCGCGAGGATCGAGCCAAGTGCCAGGCCGTTGATGAGTTGCTGGAGAAATTCCGTCACGGCGAAACAGTTTCGACGTATTTGAACGCGCCGTTTTTAATCGTCAAAATCACGGCGGGCTTGGAGGCATTGCGGTTGGCGTCCATCGTGAGGTTGCCGGTGACGCCGGGAAAATCTTTTTCAGCGGCGAGCGCGTCGCGGACTTTTGCACCGTCGGTTGAACCCGTTTTTTTCATCGCGTCGGCCAGAATCATCACGGAATCGTAACCGAGCGCGGCCATGGCGTCGGGGGTTTCGTTAAATTTTTGTTTGTATTGTTTTACGAAATTTTGCACCGCTGGCGACGTGTCTTCCGGTGAAAAGTGGGTTGAAAAATAATCGCCTTCCAGCGCCGCGCCGCCGATGGGGACGAGCGAGGAAGATTCCCACCCGTCGCCACCAAAAATCGGCACGGTGAGGCCAAGCTGTTTCGCCTGCAATGCGATCAGCCCGACTTCGGTGTAGTAGCCGGGAACAAAAATGCCGTCGGGGTTCGCCGCCTTGATGGACGTGAGCTGCGCGTTGAAATCCTTGTCGCCGCCGCTGTAATTTTGTTCCACCGCAATCTTGCCGCCGCCCGCGACCACGCCTGCCTTGAAAAATTTCGCCAGTCCGACGCTGTAATCGCTTTTCACATCCGTCAGCACGGCGACGTTTTGCAGCTTGAGTGTCTTGCGTGCAAAATTGGCCATGACCGTGCCTTGGAATGGATCAATGAAACAGACGCGAAAAATGTAATCGCCGGCTTCGGTGACTTTGGGATTGGTGGACGCAGGTGAAATCATCGGGATTTTGTTCTGCTGGCAGATGGGCGCGGCTTCGAGCGAACGCGACGACGCGACTTCGCCAAGGATCGCCACCACGCCGTCGCTGGAAATCAGTTTGCGCACGACCGTCGCCGACTGGCCGGCCTGCGACTGGTTGTCCTCGGTGAGCAGTTGAATTTTTTTGCCAAGCACGCCGCCATTGGCGTTGAGTTCGTCCACGGCGAGCTGCGTGCCTTTGTGCGACGACTGGCCGAACGTGGCCTCACTGCCAGTCAACGAGGCATACTCGCCGACCTTGATGGTTTCGCCGCCGGACTGATCGGCGGGCTTGTTGCAGCCGGTGAGAAAAAGTGAAACCGCCACGGCGGCCAGAAATTGTCCATGCCAGATTTTCATGTTTGCTCCAAAGGTTTGCATTGTGATTTTTGCGCGCCACCCACGCGCTCACGGCAGGCTAGATAATCCGCTGGCGGCTTTCAACCTTGTTTCCGGCCAATGACGGTAGGGCAGAACTGCCGCTCTGCCCCAATCTTGCCGCCAGCGAGCGTAGCGCTGCTGGCGGAAACGCGCCCAAACATCGCTGCGCTCGTTTTGGCGGAAGTTTGGGCGGCGCGGCAGCGCCGACCCTACCTCGGTAAATTTTGACTGCCGTTCACAAATTCATTTGACAGCTTCGCGCCTCTTACCTACCGTTCGGTAAGTTTTTTATGGCCAAGCCTGTGAACCATTCCGACACCCGGCAGCAACTGTTGCGCGCCGCGCTCAAACATTTTGCCAACAGCGGCTACGCGGCCACGTCGGTGCAGCACATCGTGGACGACGCCAAGTTGTCCAAGCCGGCGCTGTATTATCATTTCAAGGACAAGGCCGGGCTGTTCCAGGCGCTCGTGCATGAGGCGCACGACGAGCGTTACCGGCTCCTCTGCGCGGCGGCGGAAAACAATGCCGGCATCCGCTCGCAGCTTGAGGCCGCGCTCACCGCGCTGTTCGCCTACTTCCGTGAGAACCGCGAGCTGATGCGGATTTCCTTCGCCACCATGTTCGCGGCCCCCGGCGAGGTGCCGGAGGACGCCGCCTGCGCGGAAAAGTGCGAGCGCAATTTTGAATTCGTCCATTCGCTCATGAAGCTTGCGCAAAAGAACGGCGAACTGGACAGGCATTTTGACAGCCAGGAACTGGCCTTCGGCTTTTATGGGACGGCCAATTTTTATCTCGTCGGCCATCTCGTCTGCGAGGATTGCCAGCCGGATCAGTTGATAGCGAAACGGATTGTGGAATTGTTTCTGGCCGGTGCCGGCCCGAAGCTGGTTGGTTTTAAGCAGCAAACCAAAGGAAAAAAATGACACGGAAATTATTCGTTGGAATCATCATTGTGGCGGTGGTCGCCGGCGGACTGGCGGCGGTGAAAACCATGCAGATCAAAAGCATGATCGCCGCCGGCGCGTCCTTCGCTCCGCCCCCGGAAACCATCGCGTCCGCCGTGGCGCGCGAGGAAAAATGGCCGGACACCATCCCGGCCGTCGGCTCGGTGAATGCGGCGCAAGGCGTGACCGTCGCCCCGGAAATCGCCGGCACGGTCAGCGAAATCGCTTTTGAATCCGGGGTCACGGTGAAGCTGGGCGACTTGCTGGTGAAGCTGGACACGGCATCGGAAGAGGCGCAGTTGCGGTCGGCGGAAGCGCAGGTTGATCTGGCAAAACTGATCCGGGAACGCACGCAAAAATTGCGCGCGGACAACACCGTTTCGCAATCTGAACTCGATCAAGCCGACGGGACGCTGAAACAAAATCAGGCGAATGCCGACGCCATCCGCGCGACGATTGACAAGAAAACCATCCGTGCGCCGTTCGCCGGCCGGCTGGGCATCCGGCTCGTGAATCTCGGTGAGCGGCTCGACGCCGGCAAGGGCATCGTCTCGCTGCAATCGCTCTCGCCGTTGTTCGTGGATTTTTCGCTGCCGCAGCAGGAACTGGCCCGGCTCCAGACCGGCCTCAAGGTCAGCGCGGTTTCCGACACTTATCCCGACCAGGTTTTTGAAGGCGAACTGACCGTCATCAGCCCGGATCTCGACGCCGTCACCCGCAGCGTCCGTTTGCGTGCGAAATTTAAAAATGCGGATGAACGGCTCCGTGCCGGCATGTTCGTCCGCGTCTCCGTGATTTTACCCGAAGCGAAACCGGTGCTGGCGATTCCCGCCACGGCCATCTTGAGCGCGCCGTTTGGCGACGCGGTTTTTGTCATCACGGGCAGCACCAATCTGGTGGTGCAGCAGAAATTCATCCGCACGGGCCGCATGCACGGCGATTTCATCAGTGTGGAAAGTGGCTTGAAAGCCGGTGACCGCGTGGTGTCCGACGGTATTTTCAAATTGCGCAACGGCATGAGCGTCGAGGAGAACAACGAGGCCACGCCGAAGGCGTCGCAAAATCCCAACCCGCCGAACAGCTAAACCGCCGCCATGAAATCTTTCACGGATCTTTTCATCCGCCGGCCGGTGCTGGCCACGGTGGTGAGCCTGATCATTTTGATCGCGGGCTTGCAGGCCATCCGTTCGCTCAACGTCCGGCAATATCCCCACAGCGAAAACGCGACGGTCACGGTGACGACGGTTTATATCGGCGCGAGCGCGAACCTCGTGCGCGGCTTCGTCACGCAGCCGCTCGAACGCGCCATCGCGGCGGCGGACGGGATTGATTACATGGAATCGGCCAGCAAACTCAGTGTTTCCATCATCACCGTGCATCTGCGGCTGAATTATGATTCCAAAAAAGCGCTCGGCGAAATCAGTTCCAAGGTGGACCAGGTGCGCAACGACCTGCCGCCGGAGGCGGAAATTCCCGCGCTCACCATCGCTACCGCCGATTCGCAGTTTGCCTCAGCCTATTTGAGTTTTACGTCGGACATCCTGGAGGCGAACCAGATCACGGACTATCTCGTGCGCGTCGTGCAGCCGCGCCTGACCGCGCTAGAAGGCGTGCAAAAGGCGGACATTCTGGGCGGCCGCACGTTTGCGATGCGCATCTGGTTGAAGTCCGACCGGCTGGCGGCGTTCAGCATCAGTCCGAGCGAAGTGCGCACGGCGCTCGCGGCGAACAATTTTCTTTCCGCCGTCGGCCAGACGAAAGGTTCGCTCATGCAGGTCAACCTGACGGCGAACACGGACTTGCGTTCCGTTGAAGAATTCAAAAACCTCGTCGTCCGCCAGAGCGGCGACCAACTGGTGCGTTTGAGCGACGTGGCCGACGTGCTGCTCGGCGCGGAAGATTACAATTCCGAAGTGCGATTCAGCGGCGAACGCGCGGTGTTCATGGGCATCTCGGCTTTGCCGAATGCCAACTCGCTGGATGTCGTCAAGCGGGTGCGTGTGGAAATGGACGCCATCCAAAAAGACCTGCCCACCGGCCTCACGGCACACGTGGCGTATGACGCGACCAAATATATTTCCGACGCGCTGCACGAAGCGGTGAAGACGCTGGTCATGACGCTGGCCATCGTGTCGGTCGTGATTTTTCTGTTCCTCGGCTCGTTCCGTTCGGTGCTGATCCCGCTGGTGGCGATTCCGCTCTCGCTCATCGGCGCGGTTTTCCTGATGCAGACGCTCGGCTTCACGCTGAACCTGCTCACGCTGCTGGCCATCGTGCTGGCCGTGGGCCTGGTCGTGGACGATGCCATTGTCATCGTCGAAAACGTGGAACGCCACGTCCGCGAAGGTAAAACGCCCATCGAGGCGGCCTTGCTCGGCGCACGCGAACTCATCGGGCCGGTGATCGCCATGACGATCACGCTGGCGGCAGTTTATGCGCCGATTGCGTTTCAGGGCGGCTTGACCGGTTCGTTGTTCCGCGAATTCGCGTTGACGCTGGCGGGCGCGGTGCTCATTTCGGGCATTGTGGCGCTGACGCTGTCGCCGGTGATGGCGTCGCGGCTGTTGAGCCACGACCGTGAGGACCACGGGCTGGCCGGACGCATCAACCGTGATTTCGACCGGCTGAAAAACTTTTACGGCCGCGTGCTGGACTGGACGCTTGCACGGCGGCCGATGGTTTACACGGTCTGGATCGGGCTGTCGTTGCTGGCCATTCCGATGGGCCTAATGGCTTGGAAGGCGAAAGAGCCTGCGCCGATGGAAGATCAAGGTGTGATTTTTGGCGTGGTGGAAACGCCGCCGGACGCGACCATTGAGCAGACTTCATTTTATGCGGACGTGGCCGGGCGCTCGTTTGCCCAGGTGCCGGAAGAAGAGCAGATTTTTCAACTGACCCAGCCGGACTTCGGCTTCAGCGGCCTGGTGCTCAAGCCGTGGGGCGAACGGAAGCGGACGGTTTTCAAGATTGTGCCGGAAGTGCAGGCGGTGGCAAACCGGATTCCTGGCATCAGTCTGCACATGGTTACGCCGCCGCCGCTGCCAACCGGCGGCGAAAATTTTCCGATGAACCTCGTGCTGTCCGCCACCGCCGAGCCGGCGGAAATCCTGAAGTTCGCAAAGCAGTTGCAGTTGATCTGTGCGACCAACGGCATGTTCGCCTTTCCGCCGATGATTGACACGAAGGTGGACCAGCCGGAAATCGAACTCGTGATTGACCGCGACAAGGTTGCCGCGCTCGGCCTCAACATGCAGTCGGTCGGCTCGGATTTGGGTGCGCTCGTCGGCGGCAATTATGTGAACCGTTTCGATTTATCGGGCCGCAGCTACAAGGTCATTCCGCAAATCGAACGCGGCGCGCGGCTGAACGCGGAACAGTTGGAAAATACCTACGTCAAAGGGCCGGGCAAGCAGCTCATTCCTGTCAGCACGTTTGCCCATCTGGTCAAGCACACCACGCCGCGCGCTTTGAACCGGTTCCAGCAGTTGAATTCCGTCAAGCTCAGCGGCGTCGCCATCGTGCCGCTGGACACCGCGTTGAAATTTTTGGAAACGGAATGCGCAAAAACTTTGCCGAGCGGCTACAAGCTGGATTACACGGGCGACTCGCGGTTTCTGCGCGTGGAAGGCGACCAGTTTCTCCCGGCGTTCGCGCTCGCGGTCGTCCTGATCATCCTGGTGCTGGCCGCGCAGTTCAACAGCTTCCGCGATCCGTTCATCATCATCCTCGGCTCGGTGCCGCTGGCGATTTTCGGCGCGCTCATCTTTTGTTTCCTGAAAATGCCCAACCCGAACATCCCGTTCTGGACGAACGGGTGGACCACGTCCATGAACATCTATTCCGAAGTCGGCTTGATCACGCTCGTCGGCCTCATCTCCAAAAACGGCATTCTCATCGTGGAATTTGCCAACCAGTTCCAGCGCCAGGGCCGCCCGAAAATGCAGGCCATCCGCGCCGCCGCCATGCTGCGGCTGCGCCCGGTGCTGATGACCAGCGTGGCCACCATCGCCGGCAATTTCCCGCTCACGCTCGTCTCCGGCGCGGGCGCGGCGGCGCGCAACTCCATCGGCATCGTGCTGGTCAGCGGCATGAGCATCGGCACGCTGTTCACGCTGCTCGTCGTGCCGTCCATCTACATTTTAATCGCCAAGGATCACGGTGGGGAAACACCCACCGACACGGGGAAACTGGAACACGCCCATGAATGAAAATCCAACCAGCGCCAGTCCGCCGTCCGCACCAAACAGTGACGGCAAAACTTCTTTCAACTGGAATTCGCCGCTGTTTGTCTGGCCGGCGGCGCTCGCGCTCGCGGTGCTGCTGTTTTTCGGGCTGGATTATTTCATCACCGCGCTGACGCATGAATCCACCGACGACGCATTCATCGCCGGGCACATCGTTTCCATTGCGCCGAGAATTTCCGGGCAGGTTGCCGCCGTTCACATTTTGGACAACCAATTGGTTCACTCGAACGATTTGCTGTTGGAAATTGACCCGGCGGATTATGCGATGACCGTGGCGCAGAAAACCACGGCGGCGGAATCGCAAAACGCGAATTACAAAACCATCGTCGCGGCTTATGAATTGATGCAGGCGAAAGTCAAGACCGCCGAGGCCGCCGTGCGCATGGCCAAAGCGGACGCGGAGGCGGCGGAATCCACGAGCAAAAAAGCGCAGGCGGATTTCGAGCGCGCCCAGGATTTGCTGAAACAAAACACGCTTTCAAAGCAGGAATTCGACGTCGCGCAGGCCGCGAACACCAAGGCGCAGGCCGATGGAAAATCTGCCTTGGAAAACACCGCCGAGCAATCGTCAAAAGTGGACGAGGCTGACCGGACGCTCGCCGCCGCGCGCGAGGGAGCCGGCATGGCGCTCGCGCAATGGCGGGAAGCGCAGACCAATGTGGCCCTGGCGAATTTGACCCTGTCCTACGCGAAAATTTCCACGCCCGCCGACGGGCGCGTCACGCGCAAGGCCGTCGAGGCAGGCGACTACGTTCAAGCCGGGCAGCAGTTGATGTCCATCGTGCCGGCGGAAGTCTGGGTCGTCGCGAATTTCAAGGAATCGCAGTTGAAAAAAATGCAGACGAACCAGCCGGTGCGCGTGGCGATTGACGCGCTGGGCGGCAAAACTTTTCGCGCTCATGTGGACAGTGTGCAAGCGGGCAGCGGCGCGCAGTTCAGTTTGCTGCCGCCGGAAAATGCGACCGGCAATTTTGTGAAGGTCGTCCAGCGCGTGCCGGTGAAAATTATTTTCGACGAGCCGCTGCCCGCCGACCGCGTCATCGGCCCCGGACTTTCCGTGACCGCGCGGGTTCGCGTCAGTCCGTTCAGCGTGCCGGGTTTTGTGGTCGCGCTGGCCGCAATTATTCTGGCCTTCGCCACCGCGATTTTGTTTCGATTCATTTTGAGCCGGAAGACCAACGGCAACGGCCAATGATTTTAATCCATGCCCGATAGTGGACATCAACAGGACTGGCGTCCGCGGCACAGCCCGTGGCTGGTCGCGGTGGGCGTGATGCTGGCGACGTTCATGCAGGTGCTGGACACGTCCATCGCCAACATCGCGCTGCCGCACATCGCCGGCAGCCTCTCGGTGGCGACCGACCAGGCGACGTGGGTGCTGACGAGCTATCTCGTGGCCAATGCCATCATCCTGCCGATGACCGGCTGGCTGGGAAATCATTTTGGCCGGAAGCGGGTGCTGATTTCGTGCATCGGGATGTTCATGTTCGCGTCGGCGTTGTGCGGCATGGCGGTGAACCTGCCCATGCTGATTTTGGCGCGCATTTTGCAGGGCGCGGGCGGCGGCGCGATGGTGCCCATCGCCCAGGCGATTTTGCTGGAAAGCTTTCCGGTCGCCAAACGCGGCGTGGCGATGGCGACGTTTTCACTGGCCGTGATTGTGGCGCCGATCATCGGCCCGACGCTCGGCGGCTGGATCACGGACAATTATTC
>Ga0207932_1000355_pt1 | contig 15490 bp, 12 predicted proteins | sample NGESurdeep092012_FD_184480 | JGI IMG/M metagenome (GOLD analysis project Ga0207932, IMG submission 184480) | Arctic peat soil microbial communities from Barrow, Alaska - NGEE Surface sample 415-2 deep-092012 (SPAdes) | ecosystem: Environmental > Terrestrial > Soil > Wetlands > Peat ...
ATTTTCCCATTTGTTACCACCAAGGATAATAGATGGGTTTACAATCACTGCCTGCAAGCCTTCGCCAATTCCACGCCACACTTCCATTTCCCCAAGGTATTTTGATTTGCCATAAATACTATTGCTGGTTTCCTCTGACCAGTTCATTTGTTCTGTTACCACTTCACCGTTTCTTATCCTGCCCAAAGCTGTTACGGAACTTACATGCACCAGCTTTTGCACATTGGCACTCAGGCATGCATTCACCACATTCTCGGTTCCTTCTATATTAATTTTTAAAAGCCGTGATTTATCTTTTGGTTCAAATGAAACAATCGCAGCGCAATGATACACATGCGTAATTCCCTCCATAACATCTTCAAGAGATGATGTATCAAGAATATCGCATTGCAGAATATTTAAATTTGGATGAGACAGGCTAACCTGTGTTGAATTATAAATGGCAATAACCTTGTTACCTGCATCCAGCAGCTGTTTCAGTAATTCACTTCCAACAAGTCCTGCTACTCCTGTTACCAATATCTTCATAGGTACATTTATTTCAGGAACTGGATTTATTACCTGTTGCATTATATAGATTTAAAAAATTAGCAGGATATATTTATTAGGAAAGGTTATAAACTATTGTGAACATTTTTAAATTTAGAACCAATAAAAATATATTTTCAAATTTGAAAAGTAATTGTTTTTTAAAAACCATTATGCTTTTAAATAGAATAATTGTAAAACCCTTTCCCGGTTTTTTTCCCGAGTTCACCATTATCCACTTTTTGCACCTGGAGTGGCGAAGGAGTAAATCGCTCAGCTTTATCAAACGCAACATACATGCTTTGTGTTACAGCGAGATTTATATCCATACCGATCAGGTCCATTAATTTAAATGGCCCCATCTTAAATCCGGTAGCTTCGAGGATGCGATCCACCTCTTCGAAAGAGGCAATTCCTTCTTCAACTAATTTAAGCGATTCAAGATAATAATGCCTTGCAATACGATTCACAATAAAACCTGGCGCATCCTTACAAATCACAGGCACCTTGTTCATTTGTTCGCATATATCATATATCTCCATTGCAATTTCATCGCTGGTTTGGCAGCCCTTAACAACCTCCACCAGTTTCATAATATAAGCAGGGTTAAAAAAATGCATACCTACTACTCTTTGAGGAAAAATTATTTTTTCCTGCAGTGCTGAAACAGAAAGTGAAGAAGTGTTGGTGGCAAAAATTACTTCTTCATTATTATATTTTGCAAGTTCATTAAACAGGGAAATTTTTGCATCTTCTATTTCCGCAATGGCTTCAATAATTATCTCTCCTGTACATGCTTCTAATTCGGTAGTAAATTGAATACGGTTATAGATTTCAGATTTTTCAGATTCAGATATTTTTTCTTTATCAACTAAATACTGAAGGTTTTTTCCAAGCGTAACTTTCGCTTTCTCAAGGGCCAATTCATTTACGTCAAACAGGATGGTATTAAAACCACTTTGCGCTGCGACGAGTGCAATGCCGCTGCCCATAGTTCCTGCTCCGCAAACGCAAATGGTTATTGTCATATTTTGTTAAGAGAAATTATTTATAGCGCACTTGTAAACTGCTTCAAAAACCGGAGATCATTTTCACTGAACAGCCGAAGATCTTTTATCTGGTATTTGAGCATGGTGATTCTTTCAATACCCATGCCAAAAGCAAATCCTGAATATTTATTACTATCAATACCGCAATTTTCCAACACATTTGGATGAACCATTCCACAACCTAAAATTTCAACCCAGCCCGTATGCTTACATACATTACATCCATCACCTCCGCAAATCAGGCAGGTGATATCCATTTCTGCACTTGGCTCCGTAAAAGGAAAATAGGAAGGCCTGAAACGAACTTTTATTTCTTTACCAAACATTTCCTGTACAAAGAAATAAAGTGTTTGCTTCAGATCTGCAAACGAAACATCATTGGCTATATATAATCCTTCTACCTGGTGAAAAAAACAATGCGCCCTTGCACTGATGGTTTCATTGCGGTAAACACGGCCCGGACAAATAATTCTTATAGGCAATTTTCCTTTTTCCATCTCACGCACTTGTACGCTGCTGGTATGTGTACGCAACATCCAAGCAGGATTTTGAGAAACATAAAAAGTATCCTGCATATCTCTCGCAGGATGGTTCTCCGGCAAGTTAAGCGCAGTAAAATTATGCCAGTCATCTTCTATTTCAGGGCCTTCAGCAACGGCAAAGCCTAAACGCTGAAAAATTGAAATAATCTTATTTCGTACAATACTTATCGGATGCCTGCTTCCCAAAGGCATTGCTTCTCCGGGCAACGTTAAATCAATAGTTGTATCGGCAGCAAGTTCACCATTATCAGCTGATTCGGATAATTCTTCATATTTGTTTTCTGCCAATAATTTCAAATCATTTAATACCTGTCCCATTTCTCTCCTGTTTTCCGGAGGCACATTCTTCATCTCTCCCATTAAGGATTTTATCAATCCTTTGGTACCAAGAAATTGAATGCGAAATGCTTCCGCAGGATTTTTGTCAGTAGTAGAAAATTTTAATATTTCTTCTTTTGAATGTTCTACCTGTTGCATCAAATTGTTCATAATTGCAAAAGTAAGCGAATCCCTTATTTAAAAAGTTTATTGGCCCCTGGCTGAAAAAAATTTGATGCTATAATACATTTGTCCCTTTAATCTTTTAGGTTTGCCCCAAAATGTTTAAATAATGTATGACCTGCATGAATTTTTATCACCCATTAATAAAGCTTCTTTAAATGATGATAAAGGATACAATGACAGCCAACTAGCCAATTTTATAAAAGTTTACGAAGAAGAAATACCTGATCTGTCAGGGATAGATATCGTAATTGCCGGCGTAAATGAATTCCGCGGCGATGGTTTTGTTGCAGAAGAAAATGCTGCAGATGCGATTCGCAAACAATTGTATCAATTGCATTACTGGCACAAAGACATTACCATTGCTGATGTGGGAAATATAAAATGCGGCGCATCGCTTGCCGACAGTTATGCTGCAGTAAAAACAGTTGTTGGCGAACTGTTGCAAATGAATAAAACAGTGATCATCATTGGCGGCTCACATGATAACACCCTGGCTCAATATTATGCTTATAAAGATCGCAAACAAATTATTGAAGCCACGGTAATTGATGCAACTATTGATCTCCGGAGTGAATCGCCTGTGCGAAGCCAGAATTTTTTAATGGAAATGCTTACCAGCGAACCCAATATGATAAAACACTATAATCATATTGGCTTTCAAAGTTATTTTGTGCATCCTCGAATGCTTGAAACAATGGATAAACTGCGTTTCGATTGTTATAGAGTAGGCACAGCAAAAGAGCAGCTTGAAGAAATGGAACCGGTGATTAGAAATTCCAACATGTTGAGTTTTGACATCGCAGCTATTAAATACAGTGATGCTCCGGCCACAGACTGCAGCCCGAATGGCTTTACCGGAGAGGAAGCATGTAGCCTTGCCCGTTATGCAGGATTAAGCCCGCGTCTTTCATCTTTCGGAATTTATGGTTATGATCCAGGCAAGGATATAAAAAATCTTACCGCCTTACAAATTGCACAGATGTTATGGTATTTTTTTGATGGCAAAAGCAGGAGTAATCTTGAAGCGGAACTGAGCGAAAGACATAATTTTAATGAATACCACACAGCCTTCGCAGAAGTGGATACTGTTTTTATACAAAGCAAAAAAACCGGGAGATGGTGGATGCAATTACCCAATAATAAACTTATTGCCTGCAGCTATAACGATTACCTGTTTGCCAGCAATAACGAAATCCCCGAGCGCTGGCTCAGAGCGCAGGAAAGAGATTCCTAAAAGTTAACAATAAGCATGGAAATCAAAAATTACATTATTTAACACTTTCTCATACATATTCATTAATAATTTAGCAGCATTACAATGCTACATTTCCAATATACTGAATATCTTTTTTCCCTTGCAGCTATTCCTATAATGGGATTGCTTTATTATTTGCTCCTGCGCTGGAAAAAAATTGCCGCAAAAAAAATCGGGGACCCTTTACTTGTTAAACAATTAACAAAAAGTTTTTCTTCAAAAAAATTTAATGGGAAACTTATCATATTTATAATTGGTTTTGCTTTATGCGGATTTGCTCTGGCAGGGCTTGTGAAACCAGATGGCTCACAAAAAATCAACCGCAAAGGAATCGATATAATGATAGCGCTAGATGTCAGCAAAAGTATGCTGGCCCAGGATATTCAACCTTCAAGGCTGGAACGCGCAAAGCAGGTAATATCAAAAATAATTGATAATGCCCCGGATGATAAAATCGGTCTCGTATTTTTTGCAGGCAGGGCTTATCTTCAAATGCCTATGACGATTGATCATGAGGCTGCAAAAATGTACCTGGCATCTGCATCTCCTGATGATGTTCCTACACAAGGCACGGTTATAAGTGAGGCATTAAAGATGAGTTATGCCGCTTTCAATCCAAAAGAAAAAACATATAAAACCATCATATTAATAAGCGATGGTGAAGACCATGATGATGACGCACTGAAGATTGCCACCCAACTCGGCAAAGAAGGGATTATGGTAAATACAATTGGTATAGGTTCTCCGCAGGGCGCACCCATCATGGACCCCGAAACCAATAGTTATAAAACTGATGATAAGGGCAACACGGTTATTACCAGGCTGAATGAAGATGAACTGAAAAATATTGCTAAAAATGGAAACGGTTTGTATCAATTATATACTAATACCAATGACGTTGCTAATAATATTAAAAGCAAATTATCAGGAATAGGAAAGGCTACTTTAAGTGATAGTTCATTCGAAGGTTTCAAACAATTTTTTCAATATTTTTTAGCCGCGGCCTTCTTTCTTTTCGTAATTGAATTCTTTATTACAGAAAAAAGAAAAGTGAATGGAAAAGTTGCTGCTGCCTTATTAATTTTCCTTTTTATAAGCAGTGCTTCATTTGCCCAAAATGCAAAAAATGAAATTATAAAAGGCAATGAAGCTTATAAAAAAAGTGATTTTGAAGCCGCAGAAAACTCCTATCGTGATGCGCTTAAAATTGCTGACACAAATACGACTGCTACTTATAATTTAGGGAATGCGCTTTATAAAAAAAATAATACCGATGAAGCAGTAAAGGCCTATGATAATACAATAGATAACAGTAAAGATAATTCAACGAAAGAAAAAGCATATTATAATAAAGGAGTTGTGTACCAGAAAGCGAAAAAACTTCCGGAATGTATTAATGCTTATGAAAATGCATTGATGCTTAACCCGCAGGATGAAGATGCGCGCCAAAATCTTCAGCGTGCTTTGAAGGAACAAAAAAAGCAACAACAAAAACAAAATCAGAAAGAAAAAAAACAACCTAATAAAGATCAAAAGAAAAAAGACCAGCAAAATAAAAAGGACCAGCAAAAACAGAACAATGAGCCCAAGCCACAGCCCTCAAAAATGTCAAAACAGGATGCTGAAGAAAAACTAAAATCCCTTCTTGAAGATGAAAAGGCTTTGCAGGATAAACTGCATAAAATAAAGGGAGCTGCTGCACCCGACAAACCTGAAAAAGACTGGTAAAATCAAACACTCTTTTAATCGTATTTTTGCCTTGTAATTTATCAATCTTGTTATGGAGCTCTATGCCGAATCTTTAACCGAATACAAAAGGCTTGCGACCCTTGAAGTGAAAGTGGGTGATTTGCTGCTGGGAAATTTTAATCCCATCCGCATACAAACAATGACCACCACCGATACGATGAATACGATGGCAACTGTTGAGCAAAGCATTCGTTGTATTGAAGCAGGGGCAGAGCTGGTGCGTATTACAGCCCCATCCAAAAAAGAGGCTGAAAATTTATTGAACATAAAAAATGAATTACGGAAAAGAGGCTACTCCACACCGTTAGTTGCTGATATTCACTTCACACCTAACGCTGCAGAAATTGCTGCCCGCATTGTTGAAAAAGTAAGGGTAAACCCAGGCAATTATGTCGATAAGAAAAAATTTGAACTTATTGAATATTCTGATGCTGATTATCTCGAAGAAATAGAGCGCATCAGAAATCGATTTACTCCTCTCGTAAAAATTTGTAAAGAATACGGAACAGCCATGCGCATTGGAACCAATCATGGTTCTTTGAGCGACCGTATAATGAGTCGCTATGGAGATACGCCTATTGGCATGGTAGAAAGCGCGATGGAATTTTTACGCATTGCAGAAAGTGAAAACTATTACAACATTGTGCTGAGTATGAAGAGCAGCAATCCGCAGGTAATGGTTCAGGCATACAGGCTACTTATTGAAAATATGCATGATGAACTGAAGCATTGCTATCCGCTGCACCTCGGGGTTACAGAAGCGGGTGATGGTGAAGATGGAAGAATTAAATCTGCCATTGGCATAGGAACCTTGCTGGAAGACGGTATTGGCGATACGATACGGGTTTCATTAACCGAAGACCCTGAATTTGAAATTCCTGTTTGCAGGGATATAGTGAAAAGATATACCGGTATAAAAAGTACCCATATACCTGAAATTAATAATTCTTCTTTTTTCTTTCTTGGAAAAAAAACAGGGACAAGGTCTTCATTCGAAATACAAAATATTGGAGGAAAACATGTTCCGGTGGTTATTACCGATTTCAGCAAAAAAAATAAAATTACTCCACGCGACCTGGAAGATATAGGCTATGCCTATGATGCAATTTCTGACAAATGGAATATTGGTGATATGGCTGCTGATTATATTTTTTGCGCGCACACTCCTGTTGACTTTGCTTTACCCGGAACATTAAAAATCATTCATGATTATAAGGCATGGCAAGCGGCTTCTGATAAAGAAAAATGCTTTCCTGTTTTTGATGAGAAGCAATATGCCGATGATACAATTCAGAAATCCCAAAGCCTCAACTTTGTTATGCTGGATTGCTATTCTGAAGGATACCCTTCATTAGATGAAAATATATTCTTTAAAAAAATACAAAGTGACAGCACTGCTGTTCTTTTGCTTAGTTCAACCAATCAGAATGCGATGCAAAGCATTCGCCGTATGTTTATTGAGCTGGAAGAAAATGATATTGAGAATCCTGCAATCATTATCTGCAACAGCAATGACGATACTATGGATGAAAGCCTCATTCATTATGCTGTTGAAACCGGCGCTTTATTACTCGACGGTTTTGGAAATGGAATTTTTCCCCGTTATCATGCTAATGAAATCTCTAAACAACCCGGTTACAAATTGCTCAATTCAATTGCGTTCGGCATATTGCAGGCTACCCGAACCAGGATATCAAAAACAGAATATATAAGTTGCCCAAGTTGCGGAAGAACATTATTTGACCTGCAGGAAACAACGGCTAAAATAAGGGCCGTAACCAATCATTTAAAAGGCGTGAAGATTGCCATAATGGGCTGCATTGTAAACGGGCCGGGAGAAATGGCAGATGCTGATTTTGGCTATGTAGGAAGTGGCCCCGGAAAAATAACTTTATACAAAGGAAAGGAAGTTATAAAAAGATCAGTGCCGGAAGATATTGCAGTCGATGAACTCATTAATCTTTTAAAAGAAAGCGAGGCATGGGTTGAGCCTGTTTTAATCAACGCATAACTAATACCAAACTATTTTATGAAAACAGATTTCTTAGTAATAGGCAGCGGAATTGCAGGCCTTACCTATGCCCTTAAAGTAGCGAGGGATTGCCCTGATAAAAATATAACAGTGCTTACTAAAACCGTAAGCGATGAAACCAATACAAAGTATGCGCAGGGCGGTGTTGCGGGGGTTACCGACTTTGATAATGACAGTTTTGAAAAGCATATTGAAGATACATTGGTAGCAGGTGATGGATTGTGCGATCCTAAGATAGTTGAAGTAGTTGTAAAGGAGGGAGTGGAAAGAATAAAAGAAATCATCACCTGGGGCGCTCATTTCGACAAAGAAAATACAGGGGAATATGCGCTCGGCAAAGAAGGTGGTCACAGCGAATCACGCATACTGCATCATAAAGATGTAACCGGTAAAGAAATAGAAGATACATTGCTTAAAGCCATCAATGCTTTACCCAATATTCATTTAATAAGCCATTGCTTTGTAGTGGATATTATTACACAACATCACCTTGGTTACCTGGTTACAAAATCTACTCCTGATATTGAATGTTTTGGTGTGTATGTACTCAATACAAAGACCAATGAAATTGAAAAAATCATTTCAAAAATTACCCTGTTTGCCACAGGAGGAAATGGCCAGGCATACCGCACTACTACCAATCCTTCTATTGCTACCGGTGATGGTGTAGCCATGATGTACCGTGCAAAAGGAAGAATTGAAAACATGGAATTTATCCAGTTTCATCCAACGGCATTGTATGAAGCAGGAGTAAGCGGCCAGGCATTTTTAATTACAGAAGCAGTTCGTGGTGATGGCGGCATTTTACGAAACCACAAAGGCGAAGCTTTTATGGAAAAATATGATGAAAGAAAAGACCTTGCTCCCCGCGATATTGTTGCCCGTGCTATAGACAGCGAAATGAAGATTAATGGTACCGAACATGTTTTTTTAGATTGCACTAAAATGGATATGGAAAAATTCCTTCATCACTTTCCTAACATTAATGAAAAGTGCTTGTCTGTAGGAATTAATGTATCCAAACAATTTATTCCTGTAGCACCTGCAGCACATTACAGTTGCGGTGGAATTAAAACAGATGAATGGGGAAAGACTTCCATCAGAAATTTATATGCCTGCGGCGAATGCGCCAGCACAGGCCTTCACGGAGCCAACCGTCTTGCCAGCAATTCATTATTGGAGGCAATGGTTTTTGCACACAGGTGTTACCAGGATGCTGTTGAAAAAATTTCTGTATTGGAATTTAATGAAGCCATTCCCGACTGGGATGCAAAAGGAACTACTGCTCCAAAAGAAATGATCCTGATAACCCAAAGCCTTAAGGAATTACAATTACTCATGACCGATTATGTTGGTATTGTTCGTACCAATGCAAGGCTTGAAAGAGCCATGAAACGGCTTGATCTTCTTCATGTAGAAACAGAACAACTGTACCAGGCAACTTATGTTTCACCACAACTTTGTGAATTGAGAAACCTTATAACAGTGGGCTATTTAATTGTAAAAGAAGCCCAGCTTCGCCATGAAAGCCGCGGCCTTCATTTCAACACCGACTATCCGGCCAAAAGCGAAATTGTACAAAATATTGTTTTGTAAAATACTTAACTTGAAAATGGATAACATTATTAGAGTGGACATATAAATTCATCTTAATTCATTATTCTTGGTTTTAATCTTTTTACAATATACAGGATACATTTTTTATCATAAAATAAAAATATTCAAATAATGACTAACGATAAGCTGCAGCAAATAATCAACAAAATGTTTGAAAGTATGTCTGCTCAAATACCAACTTATAAAACCAGTGAATTAGATTGGAATATTTCAGCCGGAAATGTGGCTGTTTGCATCATTGATGATGGCGGAAATATTTATGGGAAAATATGGGGCGATGATAAATTAAGAGGACGCAAATTTTATGATGTTGCTTATCGCAAAGCTTCACAGGTTTGGATAACCGGATATAAAACCGGCGAGTTCGAAAAACTCGTATTTACAGATAAACTTAATTACAGGGACTTTGGAATTGAACTGCCCGACCTGATGGGTTGGGAAGGCGGACAGCCCATTCAACTTGATGCTGAAACCCGCATCTCATGCGGCTTTAGCGGCTTCAAAGGCGTCAATGACCTTGGCATTGTAAAAAAGGCAGCAGAAGAAGCGATGGGACTTTTTTAATATGCCAGTTAAAGAGTCGCTTAGTCTTCTGTTGGAGTTTTTCAACATACACTTTTAATTATTATAATCGTTCTGCGAAACCCGGCTCATGAAATCACAATCCATTTTCTACAACTATACATCAAAGTATTAATCTGTAAAAGAATTCATTTTTTATTGTGCAGGTTTTTATTCGTGGCCTCCTGACCGTTAGGAGAGTTTACAAGAGCATGCATTAAATAAATTAAACAAAAAATCATTAGGATAATGTTGGATAAAAAGAAATTTAGGTTGTATATTAATGCACACTTTACCTAAAAATATTATTATGCAACAGGAAGAGTATATAACCGGCAGAGTAGACCAGGACTTTAATTGGTACGACAAAAAAGCAAGCCTGTACAGGAACCTCCACATTTATTCAAGAATAATGGTAATTTTTATCTCAGCTTCAATTACAGTTTTGACTGTGGTAGAATTTCAATACAAGAATGTATTGATAGCCATATTAAGTTCCTTTATAGTGATAATTACAGGAGTAACTGAACTGATGAAATTTAAAGAGCAATGGTTTGAATATAGAACCACAGCGGAAATAATTAAAAGTGAGAAATTGTTTTTTCTTACAAATACAGAGCCTTATAACGCGGCTGATAATTTCAACTTATTTGTAAAGAATTATGAACTAATCGTAAAAGGTGAAAATAAAAACTGGAAAAATTATATTTCAGCCAAATCATAATTTACTTCCTAAAAATCGCGAACGTTTATCAGAGTTGCCCATATATCATTCGGTTCACTTTATTTTTTTTAAAACCAGAATATTTTCTGTTAGGTGTTCATCATCCCATTATTGAAGGAATAAATTTAGGCATTGATCTTTTTTTAGTTGCCTGTTCATACGCATAGGCAACTTTTAAAATACCGGCTTCATCATAAGCGGTGCTGAAAAAAGAAAGCCCCAAAGGCAAATCGTGCACCGTTCCCATGGGAACTGTTATGTGCGGATATCCTGCCATCGCCGGTGGCGGACAAAAATAAAATCCTGTATCATAATCTCCATTCACAAGATCTATACAATCGGGCAAACCTATGCTGGTACCGCAAATGGCATCCAGTTGGTGTTGCTTCATCAGCGTATCTATTAATTTCCGGGCACCCAACGATTTCGCCAGTGCATCCGTATATTCTTTACTGTCGAGCCCGCCCTTTTCCTGGCAGCTTTCTAAAATTTCCTGTTTAAAAAAGGGCATTGCCTTTGCCTCATTTTCTTTATTGAAAGCAATCACATCAGCAAGCGTTTTCACCTTTGCATTAGCCGTAGAAAGGTAGCGGTTAACCCCATCTTTAAATTCATAATGTAAAACGGTATTTTCTGCTTCACCTAATTTATTGGTGTCTTTCACCAGTTCAATTTCAATAACTGTTGCGCCCTGTTGTTTTAAAATATCTATCGCCTGTTTATATAATCCTACCACGCCTTCATGGCCTTTTAAAAAAGATTTTTCAATGCCTATCTTCTTTCCCTTCAATCCATTTACATCGAGATACTGCGTGTAATCTTTTTGTGCTTTTCCCTTACTGTTATTGGTTACGGCATCATCGGCATCAATGCCCGTTAAAGCACCTAATAATATGGCAGCATCTCTTACGGTCCGTGCCATGGGGCCGGCAGTATCCTGTGTTTTGGAAATAGGGATAATACCACTGCGGCTTAATAAACCTACCGTTGGTTTTATACCAACGATGCCGCAAAATGAAGAGGGCGCTATTACAGACCCATCTGTTTCTGTGCCGATAGCAACAGCGCAAAGATTAGCCGCCACAGCCGCTCCGGAGCCTGAGCTGGAGCCACATGGACTGCGATCTATCACGCAGGGATTTTTTGTTTGCCCACCCCTGCTGGTCCATCCGCTTGTTGATCTTGTTGATCGGAAATTGGCCCATTCGCTCAGGTTTGTTTTTCCCAATAATACCGCTCCTGACTCTCTCAATTGCTTGATGATAAAAGCATCTTTAGCTGCTTTATTTCCTACAAGGGCAAGCGCACCGGCGGTGGTCATCATGTTATCGCCGCTATTGATATTATCTTTTATTAAAACAGGAATGCCATGCATAGGCCCACGCACTTTTCCATTCTTTCTTTCCATATCCATGCTATCGGCCATGGCAAGTGCATCAGGATTTAATTCGATCACTGAATTGATGGCAGGGCCTTTTTTATCAATGGCATCAATACGGTTTAAATACAATTGTGTAATTGACCTTGATGTATATTCTCCGCTTTGCATTTTTTTCTGGAGCGCATCAATGGTAATTTCATTCAATACAAAATCATCTGCACCAGGAGCGGATGTTTTTTCAACTTCTTCTTTTTTCTCTTTTACAGGTGAAGTATTGCACGAAGCGATAACCCCCATAGAGGCAAGTGTGAGCCCTGCAAGTGAACTGTTTTTAATGAAGTTTCTTCTTTCCATTTAGTAAAGATTGAATGTGTTTTTGATAAAGATTTTTTTATAATCTATCCATTCGATAGTTGGGCCTGTGGCCAATAAATAAAGCGTAACAATGATAAACATTTTTCACAATACTAAATAAACAACGTAAGTTATCAATTCCTTTTTCCTAAAATTTTGCAGCAAAATTTTTATCACCAACTAACTGATGGTTCAATAAAATCAATGGCAAAATCGAAATTCATAAAAAGAGATAAAAGTTGGAAAACTAAACACCCTCGTAATGATAAAATAAAGGGAAGAAAATAGAACTATTGAAAAATTTGCTAAATAAATTATTTATTTCTCTTTCAGAAATAAATAAGTTCTGGTTCAATAACCTTAAAATATTTTGGCTTAATTGCTTTACGGGATACCAGATCCACTTTTTGTTTTAGAATCTGTTCGAGTTCATCTGCCAGGTCAATAAAACGTAACCCAATTGGTTCAGAAAATTCTACCATAACATCTATATCGCTCTTGCCCGCTATAGCAGTATTCCGACTGTATGAACCAAATAATGCAAGAGATGTAAAACCATAACTTTTTTGTAATGATGGCTTAGCTTCCGTTAATGCTGAAATGATGTCTTCTTTATCAATCATTCAATAAAGATAAATTTTTTTATCTTCTATTTATTGCATTATGGCCATTGTGAATACTAAAAACACGAACTGAATCCTGGCAGAATAAAATGAACAAGAACATCACCAATGCCTCAATTGCTTACAATTTATCGCATCAATCAATAGGGCTTTTCACCCTCATAATTACCGGGCGGGTTATAATTACAAACTACAATCACATTTCCATCAGGGCATTTCGCAATTCCACAACCCACCATGGTAGTATTCTTCCAGATCATTTGAGTGTAATGACCACAAACCGCCCCGTTCTTACATTCTTTTGAATCGAAATCAAAATCATTTTTTTCTGTGCCCCAATCTGCAATCCCATCTAATACAGTAGGGGTCCAGTCGGTGCCACCTGCAGCATAAATATTTTCGCCATATTTCTGATTCCATGGATCATTTTCATCATTGGGCCGGTGTTGCAGAATGCAGCCCCTGTTAGTAGCCAGTTCATTGGCCCAGTTCTGTGCAAATTGTGCCAGGTCATTAGACCAGGTAAGAGCTGGAACACCCACTTCATTACGGTATGCATTATGTGCATCCAGTATTTGCTGAATAGTAACAGTAGCCGTATCGTTTTGTGCTTCGGCTTTTATAGCGCCCAATAAAGTTGCCAGCAAAAAAAACATTCCTGTAATTGAAGCGATGTTGAACCTGCGTAAAATAGTACCCTTCATTTTTTTTAAATTTAACAGGTTAAATTATGTATTTGTTTTGCATTATAAAAGAGTATCGTGCACCATCACTATTCCTTCGGGCAGTTATTTAATTGTAACGTATTGGCCAATTTGCACGGCGAACTAAAAAGGTTTTGCAAAACACCCGGGCCTCCCATGGTTCAATAGTTATGGGGGATAGCAGATAGGTTGTAAGGACAATAGTTTAAAGGTTCGTTATTTATAAAAAAAGGTTCGTGCTACCACAAACCCTGAATGTTTTTTTTATTAGCAATCGTTTACCTCTTCTGCAGAACTGTAACCTCCGGTTTGCTGATAACCCCGGCGGCTTCCATATCGGCAGCCAGTTGCGGGTTTTGCATAAAAGCCTGCATGGCATCCATACTCGGAATCTCACCTATTATAGTTATTTTGTTGGGATTGTCCACCGAAGTGTAGACTCTATCCATCTTAATACCCGACGCAGCGCGTAAAGGCTCACCGGCATCAAATACTTTTCTCCATGGTTCATAATCTTTTGCTTCATGAGTTAAAATTACAGTTAACATATTTTTGATTTTAATTGTGAATAGCTAATTTAATAAAAATAAAAAACACCATTATGTTAATTTGCCGGGCATTTTATTAAACACATAAATAGTAAAGCAGCTAACTATAAATAATGGCAGATGTACAAACCCCGGCATAGTGCAGTTATAACAGGAGTCGCATCAAAGCCAGAAATACAAAGCCTGAAATGCCGGTGCGAATATTGTTACAAGCCGATACTAACGGTATCGGTTACATGAAACAAAATTACTTACGCTTTAAAATTAACCTTACCAAAAGGCAATTGCCTGATCCGTTTGCCACTTGCAGCAAATACTGCATTCGCAACAGCCGGCGCTATCGGGGGCATTCCGGGTTCACCAATACCACCCATTTTTTCTCCACTGTCCACAATATGTACGTCAATTTCAGCAGGTGATTCATTTAACCGAAGCAGGCGGTACCTGTTAAAGTTCTTTTCCTGCACCACACCATTTTTATAAGTAATGGCTCCATACAGGGCAGCCGATAATCCAAAGTTGATGCAGCTTTCCATTTGCGCCCTCACGCCATCAGGGTTTACTGCAAGGCCACAATCAATAGCACAGGTTACCTTATGTACTTTCACTAATCCATTATCATCAAGCGATACCTCGGCCACCTCAGCAGCGAAGCTGCCAAAACTTTCATGCACTGCCACTCCGTGGAAATGTCCTTGTGGAAGTGGTTTGCCCCATCCTGCTTTTTCTGCCACCTCATTGAGCACCCCTAAATTTCTTTCTTTACCCTTCAGCAACATCCGCCTGTATTCTACTGGATCTTTACCTGCATTATGTGCCAGCTCATCCACCAGTGTCTCCATTACAAAAGCAGTATGCGAGTTGCCCACAGACCTGAAATACAATACCGGAATATTTGAATCAGGAGAATGAAGGCCCACATAATAATTAGGTATCGCCGCCAGATAAGGTGAATCTGAAATGCCTTCTGTGGATGCTCCTCCGTTATCCCCTATGATTGTCTGGCCAACAGAAATATTATGAAATGCCAAAGGCATGCCGCCGGCATCTACGCCAACAGAAGCACGGTGAAGAAAAGATGGCCTGAAATAACCAGCCTGCGTATCATCTTCCCTTGTCCATATCATTTTAATGGATTTACCGGATGCTTTCGCAATATTGACTGCTTCGCTTACATAATCTGTATCAGAGTTTCCTCTTCTGCCAAAGCCACCACCCAAAAACATCGTGTGTACTTTAACGTTATCCTGTTTCAGTCCCAATATTTTTGCCGCTGCCGCCTGTTCAAATCCGGGAGCCTGCGTGCCTGTCCATATATC
>Ga0207932_1000356_pt1 | contig 15489 bp, 19 predicted proteins | sample NGESurdeep092012_FD_184480 | JGI IMG/M metagenome (GOLD analysis project Ga0207932, IMG submission 184480) | Arctic peat soil microbial communities from Barrow, Alaska - NGEE Surface sample 415-2 deep-092012 (SPAdes) | ecosystem: Environmental > Terrestrial > Soil > Wetlands > Peat ...
CCCCGGCGGCGGCGAAAACGCCGTAAGCGCCCGCCGCGAACGGGTGCGCGCCCATCTCCGCGACGAGCGCTAAACCGGTGGTAAAAACAGCCACGGCGCAGGCGAAAGTCTGCGCCGTTTTGGTTTCAAGCCAGGGCGGAATGGTTACGCAAAGAGGCGGTGCAGCCTATCCTCATATTAGGCCACAGTTACAACCTGAAACGGGTGTTGAACTTGGTGAGCTTCGGGAAATTGATGGCGGCAGTGGCTTAAGAGCTTGGCGGCAACGCCGGCCCTCGAAAAAAGCGGTCAACGGCAACCGATAACTCTGGGAACTCACCCCTCACCGGGTTACTCCATCCGTTTCGCTCCACCGGAAACTCCGAAACTATAAAACTTCCACCCGCCCAACCTTCCACCTGCCCGCTGACCGGGAGTTTTCACACGGCCTCGCGACTGGTTAGGCAGCATGGTCATAAACTAAAGTGGATAGCTAGCCGTCATCGTTTCTTCGGAGCCTCCGTGATCTGCGCAACAAGCTCTTTTGCTTCCTGCTCGTTGGAAACCACTATTATCGCCTCGCCAACCGAAATCTCGCTCATGATCTTCGGGGCAGAATAAACTTGGCCACCAATAACCATTGCCAAACGCTTGCCAATGTTCTCACGTGTCACTTCTGCTAACTGATTCTTGCCCTTGTCCGAAAATTTAATCGAGATCTGAGAAGGGTTGCTTTCGATGACCTTGGCTGACTTCACGGCTGTCTGGTCAATCAAAATCTTCTTCATAACTTGAAGCGTCTCTTTAGTGCCGACAGTCTTGTTGGTGTAAAGTATCTCCTCAGAATCAGCAGATGGCGTATCGGCAACCAAGCGCATCTGGAAGACAGGCGGAGAGGATGAATCTGCGGCAATGGGTGATGACGATGATGCAACATCTGCCTGCGCCGTTGGCGGCGTGGTGGAACTGCTCGATGAACTATTCTTCTTACCACAGCCTGCTATCAAAATAGTGGCTGCCATAACTCCAGTAATGATTGCATTTTTCATAAAGTGTAATGCTGCCTAACGTAGAAAGCTGAGCCACCGCCGACTCGCAACGTGAACCGCGAAGGCGGAACTGAAAGGGCCAACGGCGGTTGGCTCCGGCGACTTGTTAGGCCACGTCGTCATACCAACAAAGCAAGTAACTGCTCCTCTGCGCCGGGGACAAGCTCATCACGATAATCATCCCAGGTCTTCGGCTCTGGAACGTCGGGTCTCGGAATAAATAACCGATCCAACGCAGGAAATGTCCTGCGTCCCTCCGCCTCAATGCTCTTGCTCTTGCCATCGAGTGAAATCTCCCAAGCTCCGAAGCGATAACCTTGGCGTCTATATGCCATCATGCCGCCGTGACGCTCAATGATGTCGCGTAACTTGCCGTATGCTCGTCTATTGGTGGTAGCTTTCATAAGCGTGGTCAAGTGGCCTAACAATTCTTCGGTTGAAATTTCACGGTCTATCCGGTTTCACGGTTTCGACCTTAAACCTTCCGTTTCCCTTTGCCAATGACTTTTTTCATTCGCGGTTCGCCGTGGCCTTTTTACCGGCTGCCATTTTCACAAGAGGTCCCAAGTTTTTAATCACTTCAACAACGCCTCGGCGTGTTTCCGCGCGGCGTCGCTCTGGCCGCCCTTGGTAGAATCAAACCAGAACCGCCTCGCGCATGGGTCGGGTGCCGGGTGCGGGCAGTTCCTTGCCGGCGTGACGCAGTTCCTCAACCTCTTCGCGGGCAAGCACGCAGAGCTGATGAAAAGTTTCTTCCTCGGTGCTGCCGTGGCACACGCCGCCCCACGGAAACAGGTCGGGGCAATGGCCGACATAACAACGGTCTGCCTCGCTCCACAGGACAAATTTCAAATAACGGTCTTCGGTTTTCATTTGGTTTTTTTGTCGGCGGGTTTCGGCACCGCGCCGTCTGGCAATGGCAGCAGCGGCAGCGCCCACACGGAATAGCCGCCGCGCTCATCCGCGCCGGTATGGTAGCTTGAGTGGATGGCCTTGGCGTGGTTCGTGGCTTCGGCGCGTTCGCGGTGGGTCTGGCACCAGAAGCTTTCGCGGGCGTCAACTTTTTTCCAGATTTCAGAACGGGTTAGTTTTGGGAGTTTTGTCATAGTTTTGTTGGCGGTCATCATTTGCAGTTTTGATACCACTTGAAGTCAATAGCGTCAACTCCGCGACTCACTTCAACAACGCCTCGGCGTGCTTCCGCGCGGCGTCGCTCTGGCCACCGAGCATCCGCGCCAGTTCGGTGACGCGTTGTCTGGTTCCCTCTCCCCTTTTGAGGGGAGAGGGTTAGGGTGAGGGGTGGCGGGCTTGGGCAAGAATCCCGCGATCTCATCAATCCTTCCCATGCGCACCATCAATTCATGCCAGATTTCGAAACGGATGGCTTCCAGTTCACCGCGCAGTTGATGATTCCAAAAACGCAGCACTTTGATTCCTTTTGACGCGAGAAATTGATTGCGCACGTCATCCCTTGCTCGTTGGTCGGGAAAGTCGTGACCGCCGCCATCCAGTTCAACCGCCAACTTTGCGTGGGTGCAATAAAAATCGAGAAAGTAAATGCCATAGGGATGCTGACGACGAAACTTGAAATCTTCAAATCGACGGTCGCGCAGCAAACGCCAAAGCCGCTGCTCGGTGTCCGTGGATTTTTTGCGAAGATGGCGGGCGAAATCGCGGGCTTCGGCTGTGCGCGTGCGCCGTAGCCCCCTCACTCTAACCCTCTCCCCCGATGGGGGCGAGGGGATCGGAATTTTGCTGTCGTTGCTGCTCATTGTCACCGCACGTTTTTTACATATTACTCACTTCAACAGCGCCTCGGCATGTTTCCGCGCGGCGTCGCTCTGGCCACCGAGCATCCGCGCCAGTTCGGTGACGCGCGATTTTTTGTCGAGCAACGTGATCTCGGAAAGCGTCCGGCCATTTTTCACCTGCTTGGTCACGACATAATGCGCATCCGCCGGTGCCGCCACCTGCGGCAGGTGCGTGATGCACAAGACCTGCCGCTTGGCGGCAATCTGCTTCATCTTTTCGCCAACGGCATTCGCCGTCTCGCCGCCGACGTTCGCATCCACTTCGTCGAAAATCAAAACGGGAATCTCGTCTTCCGCCGCCAGCACAGTTTTCAACGCCAACATCACCCGCGCTATTTCGCCGGACGACGCAATGGCCCGCAGCGGCTTGGCCGGTTCGCCAAGATTCGGCGCGAATTGGAATTCAATCTCGTCGAAGCCGGTTGGCCGAAATGTAGGAGACGACGTGAGGAGTCTCTGATTTTCTTTTGATTTGAGACTCGTCACCTCGTCTCCTACAAAATCAGTTTTGATGGCCACGTCAAACCTGCTTTGCTTGAAGCCCAGATCGTCAAGCTGCTTGCCCACGGCTTTGGCGAGTTGCGGAATCACTTTCTTGCGCGCGGCGGAAAGTTTTTTACCGGCGCTCAAAAGTTCGGCCTCGAGCTTTTCCAATTCAGAATTGATCCGCGCGAGTTCGGCATCGCGGCTTTCGAGCGCATTTAATTTCTGTTTCGCCTTGTCGCCGAACGCGATGACTTCCGCGAGTGTCGCGCCGTATTTGCGCTTGAGCGAATGGATCAAATTTAACCGCTCCTCAATTTCCGCCAGCCGCGCAGGGTCAACGTCCACTTTTTCCGCGTAACGCGAAAGCTCGGTCTGCAACTCGCGCAATGTGCCGGTGGCCTGCGCGTGCAGTTCGACGAGATTTGCCGCGCCGGAATCCACGCGTTGCAATTCGGCCAGCACGCGGCCAACCGCACCGGACTGCGTGAGCAACGAATTGTCTCTCTCGCTCAAGGCTTCGAGCGCGGCCTGGCTCAATTGCAGCAGCTTTGCCGCGTTGCTGGCGCGATTGAATTCTTCCTCGACGGATTTTTCTTCGTCCGGCTGCAAACGCGCCGCAGAAATTTCCTGGACTTGAAAGCGGAGCAAGTCCAATTGTTGCGCGTAAGTTTTTTCATCCACGATGAGCGCGGCCTTCTCGTTTTCCAAAACGGCGCGGCGGCGAACAAGTTCACCGAACGACTCGCGTTCCTTTTCCAATCCGCCGAACGCGTCGAGAATCGCCAACTGCTTTGCGGCGTGCAGCAGCGATTGGTGGTCGTGCGGGCCGTGCATGTCCACGAGCCATTCGCCGATGCTGGCAAGCGTGGCCAGCGTGGTCGCCGAACCGTTGATGAACTGGCGGTTCGTTCCCGCGCTGGTGAACGTGCGCTTGAGGACGAGTTGATAATCTTCGCACGGTTCAAGGCCGTTCTCTTCCAGAAAACTTTTCAGCGGCGCGCGAAGTTTTTTCACATCGAACACGGCTTCGACGGAGCAGCTTTCTTCGCCGCTGCGGATGAGCGTGCGGTCGGCGCGTTCGCCGAGAACGAGATTGAGCGCGCCGAGGATGATGGACTTGCCCGCGCCGGTTTCGCCCGTGATGACGTTGCAACCGGGCTGGAGTTCCAGCGTCAGGTCGCTCACGAGGGCGAGGTTTTTGATGCGCAGCGTCGTCAACATTGGCAAATCAGGACACAGCTTTGCGGATTGGCGGAGGATTGCGCAAACAGAAAAGTTTTGCCCGCGCGGACGGATGGTTTGCAGTTGCAACCTCCGATGTTTCGCCGTAAGGTCAAGCACATGAAACATTCCATTCAGCCTGAAAACTTATGAAGACGTATTCTGCCCTTGAAACCAAGCGCGCCAACGGCCCGGGTCAAACGCGGGGGTTCACCCTGATTGAACTGCTGGTGGTAATCGCCATCATCGCCATTTTGGCGGCGATGCTGCTGCCGGCCTTGAACAAGGCCAAGCAAAAGGCCACGTCCGCTGCCTGCTTGAACAATGTCAAGCAGCTCGCGCTCGGCTGGATCATGTATTCAGACGACAACAACGACTTGCTGGTCAACTTCAACACTTACGGATACAACACCACCCCACAGTTTGGCGTGCCTTGGCGCACCGATATTAATAATGGCCAATTGAGTGTCACGCTCCTTCCCGGAATGGCTGCCAACACAGAAGCGGCGCAAAAATATCTTACGCAAATGGGGTTCAAACAGCCCACGCCCGCCATTGAAGGGCCGCTTTACAAATACTGCAAAAATCCCGATTCGGTGCATTGTCCTGGCGATAAACGTTACCAATTGGCCGTCAGTGCGGGATACAAGGGGCCGTATTCATGGGACAGTTATTCGGGGTCAACCTACTTGAACGGTGAAGGCAGGACTGATGCGGCCAAAAACATAAACAAGCGGTCGGCCATCACCCGTCCCAGTAACAAGTTTATCTGGGCCGAGGGTGCCGATATGCGTGGAGAAAATGTTGGTTCTTGGCAGATGACTACCGGCACGCCGGCAGCTAATTTTTCGGATGCCATATTCGGGGATTCGCCCGCCGCCTTTCATGTGACGTCCGCCGTGTTCAACTTTTGCGACGGCCACGCCGAGAGTCACAAGTGGCATGATGGAACCACCATCGCCTACGCAAATGACACCACCCCAGGAAAAGATGCTGGGGGAACTTCCAAAAGCAATGCTCAACACGCGGGAAACGTCGATGCCATCTGGTGTGGCAGCCATTACGCCAGCAACCAAAATCCCTGATCACACCGGGATGTCTTTTTTTGTTAAGAAGCTGCCCATTTGTTGGCAACCAGTAAGGTTCTGCAAGTTGGGGGCCAAGGTAGAGGCGAGTTAAATTTTGTTCGCTGGAAACTCTGCGGCTGTGCTAACTTTCGCTGCGCGAAAATTAGACCATGGCTTTTTCCTTCATCTTTCTCGGCAGCGGCACCTCGCAGGGCGTGCCGCTCATCGGCGTGGAGTATCCGCCGGAATATCTGGCGAACCCGAAGAACTGGCGCACGCGTCCGGCGATTTACGTCGCGACTGACAAGGTGAAGCTGGTCGTGGACACGCCGCCAGATTTCCGCACGCAATGCCTGCGCGAAAAAATCAACTGGCTCGACGCCGTGCTGGTCACGCACGCGCACGCGGACCACGTTTTAGGCATGGATGATTGCCGGCGGTTCTGCGATCTGCGCGGCGGAAAACCGCTGCCGATCTACGCGAGCGAGGAAACAATGGTGCATCTGCGACGCGTTTTTCTTTACGCGTTTCACCAAGGCCCGTGGCCGAAAGGTTATTTCATCCCGGAAGAACACGTCATCAACGGCCCATTCGCGATCGGCGATTTGAAAATCACGCCGCTGGATCTGCCGCATGGCCGGATGACAACGACGGGTTTTCTCTTCGAGCAAGACGGACACAAGCGGCTGGCGTATTTGAGCGACTGCAAGGAAATCCCCGACGCGGCGATGGAAAAGATTCGCGGCGTGGAAATCGCCGTGCTGGATGCGCTGCGTCCCAAGCCGCATCCGACGCACATGTGCCTCGACGAAGCGTTGACCGCAGCGCGGCGCATCGGTGCGGCACGGACTTTCTTTACGCACCTGACACATGATTACGATCACGACAAGTCGCAGGCGGAACTGCCGCCGGGCGTCACGCTCGCATGGGATGGATTAAAGGTTCACTCTGATTTATGAAAAAACTGCCAGCCATTTTAATCGCCGCCACTTTTTTTGGCGGCGGACTTCAAGCACAACCCGCCGGGGACGCGGCGTTCACGCCGGCGAATCCGCCGGGGATGAAACCCATCGCCAGCCATCGCACGCCGGCTTACCAGGCCGCCAAACTGTTTCAGCATGGCGTCAATCTCGGCGACTACCTCGAAGCCGGAACCAACTGGGGCGTGACGATTGCCGCCGATGAATTCGTGCAGATGAAGCGCGCCGGTTTTGACCATGTGCGCGTGCCGGTCGGCTGGCATCATTACGCCGGAGCCGCGCCGGATTTCACATTGTCGCCGGAAATTTTCGCGCGCGTGGATTTTGCCGTGACCAACACGCTCGCCAACAAAATGGCGGTGATGATCAACATCCATCATTTCAATGAGCTTGACCACGACCCGGCGGGAGCCACCGGGGAATTTCTCGCCATCTGGCGGCAGATCGCGGCGCATTACCAAAAATTTCCGAAACAACTCGCGTTCGAGCTGGACAACGAGCCGCACGAAAACGCGACGACGGCATTGATGAACCCGATCTATGCCCGCGCCATCGCCGAGATCCGCCAGACGAATCCAAAGCGGACGATTGTGGTCGAGCCGGGCGGCTGGGGCGGCATCGGTGAACTGAAAAATCTCGTGCTGCCACCGGATGACAACGTGATTGTCTCGGTGCATTGCTACGAGCCGTTTCATTTCACGCACCAGGGCGCAAGCTGGGCGGGCGACGATGTCAAGCAGACCGGCATCATTTTTCCCGGTCCGCCTGCGTCGCCGCTCGTGCCGGATGCCAGCCTGAACCCGAAACCGTGGGTGCTGGACTGGATTGAAAAATACAACACGCTGCCGCCGGACAAAAACCCGAGCAGCGCGCTGGCGTTCAGCGGAAAATTAAAATATATCCATGCGTGGTCGGATTTTTACGGACGACCGGTTCACTTGGGCGAGTTTGGCGCCTACATCAAGGCCGACGCGGTATCGCGGGCAAATTTTTACGCGGCGTTCCGGCAGACGGCGGAAAAGGAAAAGCTCGGCTGGTGCATCTGGGACTGGAGCGCCAACTTCCGTTACTGGGACAAGAAAAATAATTGCCCCATGCCCGGGATGCACGATGCCCTGTTCGGCAAAACGAAATGATCGAGTTTATGAGTTTTTTCTGGAAGCGGCTGGGACTTTTGCTGCTGGTGTTTGCGCCCGTCATGGTTCACGCAGACGGTGACGAGGTCGTCGTGATTTACAATTCACGGATGCCGGAATCCAAAGCGGTCGCCGAACATTACGCGGCGGCGCGGCAGGTGCCGGCGAAACAGATTTTCGGTTTCGCGCTCACGACGAACGAAGTGATGACCCGCGCCGACTTCACGGATTTTTTGCAGCAGCCGCTGGCGGAAAAACTCGAGGCCACCAAGCTCTGGAAGTTTGGCAAGGTCACTTTTCCCGCGACGAACGGCCAGCCGGCGCGCGTCGAAAACCGCGTGGTGAAATCCAAAATCCGCTACGCCGTCCTGTGCTACGGCGTGCCGTTGAAGATTGAGCCGAGTTCCAAGCTGGAGGAAATGGCGGAAAAAATCGCCCGCACCGAATTCCGCCGCAACGAGGCGGCGGTGGACTCGGAACTGGCCTGGTTGCCGGTCTTAAAGCTGGACGTGATGCTGACCGGACCGTTGCCAAATCCATTTTACCTGACCACCAACCGGGCGTCGTTGAACGTGACCAACGGCATCCTGCTCGTCGCGCGGCTCGACGGGCCAACGCCGGAAATCGCCAGCGCGCTCGTGGACAAGGCGCTGGCGGCCGAGAGCAACGGATTCTGGGGCCGCGCCTATTTTGACGCGCGCGGACTGGAGAATACGAACAGTTATTTTCAAGGCGACCAGTGGATTCTGACCGGCGCGGAGATCTGCCGGCAACTGGGTTTCGATTGTGAAACCGACACCAACGGCGGCACGCTGCCCGCGTCATTGCCGATGAGTCACATTGCGGTTTACGCCGGCTGGTATGCCAACGACGCCTGCGGGCCATTCCTGCAATCGAAAATGGAATTCATGCCCGGCGCGTTTGCGTATCATCTGCATTCTTATAGCGCCGACACACTCCGCAGCCCGACGCGCAACTGGTGCGGCCCGCTGCTCGCCAAGGGCGCGACCTGCACCATGGGCTGTGTTTACGAACCGTTCCTGCAATTCACCCCGAACATCGCGTCCTGCCTGCAATCAATCGGCAACGGCTGGACCTTTGGCGAAGCGGCCTGGGCCTCGCAACTCGCGTTGTCCTGGCAGACCACCGTCATCGGCGACCCGCTGTATCAGCCGTTCAAAAAAACGCCGCCGGAACTGCATGCCCAGCTCGCGCGCAACCACAATCCGCTTATCGAATGGTCGTTCAACCGGCTGGTGAACCTTGATCTCGCGCGCGGTTTGCGCGCCACCGAACTGGCAAAATTTCTCGAAGGCGTTCCCGCCACAACCCAGAGCGCCGTGCTGACGGAAAAGCTCGCCAATCTTTACGAATCGCTGGGCAAACCCAGTTCTGCCATCGCCGCGTGGCAGCAGGCTTTGACGCTGAATCCCTCGCCCCAGCAACGCATCCGCCTCCGCCGCGTGCTGGCGGAAAAACTGCTCGCGCAAAACCGTGAGGCCGACGCGGCGGAAAACTGGCAGCAACTCATTGCTGAAGCACCGGATTATGCGGACATCCCGAACCTCCGCAACCGCCTGAAAGAACTGGAGCAGAAAATCGCGGCGGAAAAACACTGACGATTCATGCCCCTCTTCTTCGACACCCACGCGCATCTGGATTATCCCGACTACGCGCCAGATTTTCCGGAAGTCATCGCCCGCGCCCAAGCTGCTGGAATTTCAAAAATCATTTCCATCGGAACCACGCTTGCCAGCAGCGAACGCGCGATCCAACTCGCCGAAAAATTTCCGTGCCTTTACGCCGCCGTCGGCTGGCATCCCACGGATGCGTTGACCGCGCCGGACGACCTCCGCCCTGCCCTGCGCGAACTTGCAAGGCATCCCAAAGTCGTCGCCATCGGCGAGACCGGACTCGATTATTTTCGCCCGCCCAGTTCCACCGGCGGTTCTGTTGAAGACGATGCGCGTTACAAAAAGCGGCAGGCGGAAATTTTCCAGCAACAGCTCGAAGTCGCCGCCGAATCTGGATTAAACTGTGTCATCCATCAACGCGCTTCGTTCGACGACACGCTGGCACAACTCAAGCCGTTCGCCGGCAAAGTGCGCAGCGTCTTTCATTGCTTTGGCGAATCGGTCGAACGGCTGGAACAGATTCTGGCCATCGGTTCGCTCGTCAGCTTCACCGGCATCGTGACTTTCAAGAACTCGCAAAACGTCCGCGATGCCGTCGCCGCCGCGTCGCTGGACAAGTTCATGCTGGAAACCGACTGTCCGTATCTTGCGCCCGTGCCACATCGCGGCCAACGCTGCGAACCGGCGTTCGTGCAGGAAATTTCCGAGACCGTCGCGCAGGTAAGAAATTGTTCGCTGGAAGAATTAAGCGCGGCCACCTGCCGGACGGCGCAGGAGTTTTTTCGCAAGCTGGTGTAAGCCTCAAAATCACCCACGGCTGTCCCGTTTCTGGAACGAGCTGTTTTCCACCGGACAACCATTTTCTCTGGCGAAACCGGCGGCTGGCCGGGCTGGCCGGATTTATCCGGTGGATTACCGCTGTTTTATTGAGGTTTTAAACCGACGGCAGAAAAAATTCCAGCCGGTTTGCGAAGAGGTTGTGTGGACTTAAACAGCTTGACGAACCTGGAAAAATCTTGCGACAATCCGAAACATGTGGCATTAAAATTGCATTGCTCTCAATCGTGACGGAAACATTTTCATCGGGTGTTGGGCACAAACAATTTAAAAATTTAACAAAATTAACGACATGAAAAAAACCCTCTCGCTCGCCATTGCGGGACTGCCCATCATCCTTTGTTCCTGCGCGACGCCCCAGCCGCCGCAGGCGTTCCACAACACCGACAACAGCGCACTCGTCATCGAGTCGCTGGATCACCGCACCTGTCAAATCATCCAGCCGACGCCCTCGGACAAGATTGAAAACGTCAAGGTGCTGAGCCAGATCTCGTCCTTGCCGCAACACCAGACCGCCGTGGTGATCCTGGAAAATTACAGCGAGCCGCAGATCGGCGGCGAGTTTCACGACCGGAGCTTGTCGTGGTTCATGGGCTTGCGGACACTCGGCTACGAGCACATCGTTTTTCTCAAGGGCAAAGGCGTCAGCAATCCCGAAGGTCTGATTGCGCTCGCCCAATACGACTGATTTTTTCATGGTTTGGGTTGGCGGCCCGCCGGTTGCCTCGCAATCGGCGGGCCGTTTTATTTGCGGTTGCCGCGTAACGATTCCTCCGTATATTCCGTCCAACTGACGCTGTATCCCGAAACGAAATGCACCCCGGCGCGGGCGATTGATATTTTGGAAACCTACGGTCACGAACGCGTCTGGATGAACAGCGCGTGCGACTGGGGCGTGAGCGATCCGCTGGCCGTGCCAAAGACCGCGCTGGAAATGAAGAAGCGCGGGCATCTCGCCGCCGCGATTGAGAAAATGATTTTCTCGAACCCGAAAAAGTTCCTGCGCCAGTCACCCAACTTCAAGCTTGGCGCGTAATTTGCAGCGGCGGTCTGTAACCGCCGTCTGAAGCGCCGCTACAAAGCACCACAAACTCCCCTTTCAAACTCCTTTTCTGCGCGATCTCCAAAAGCGCCGCCGGTTTACCGCGCAAGAACTCCTCGAACTTCTTCGTCAACTCGCGCGCCAGCACCACGTCGCGTTCGGGATAAACTTCATTAAGTTCGCCCAGCAATTTTTCGATGCGATACGGCGATTCGTAGAAAACCAAAGTGCCTTCAATCGCTTTCAATGATTCCAATTTGTTGCGCCGCTGGCCGGATTTGTGCGGCAGGAAACCGACGAAATGAAATTCATCCGTCGGCAATCCGCTCGCGGTGAGTCCGGCGATGAGCGCGCACGGGCCAGCCACAGCCTCGACGCGGAAGGCGGCTGCAATCGCCGCTTTCACGACTCGTTCGCCCGGATCACTGATGCCGGGACTGCCGGCGTCCGTGACGAGCGCGACTTTTTCGCCGCGCCGGAGACGTTCGATGATTTCCTCGCTGCGTCTGGCTTCGTTGAACTGGAAATAGCTCAAGAGCGGTTTGGCGATGCCGAAATGTTTCAGCAATTGCCCGGAATGCCGCGTGTCCTCGGCGGCGACCACGTCGCACTCGCGCAGGACGCGGAGGGCGCGGAGCGTGATGTCCTCCAAGTTGCCAATCGGCGTGGCGACGAGGTAAAGCGTGCTGGCGGTGAGCGGCGGCAAGGCGGCGTCCATGGCTTGACTTAAACAGAAAATGGGAGTGAAATAAATTGGATTCTGTCAAGCAAACTGTTCATTCAGAAAACTGAAAGTTTGGAATTATGAAAATAAAAAACATTCTGGGTTTCTTTTTTCTGTTGGCGTGTTTCGGAGCATTTGTCTGGTTTCTTGATGTCCGGTTTGCCCGCATACTGGCATGGCAATATCGGAGCGAAGCATTTCCCGGTGCGAAAGGTGAAGTATTGTCCGGCACGGTGACACAATGGACGGGCTCGAAAGGCAGTGTTCATTATCATCCTTCATTTCTCTATCAATATGAAGTGGACGGCCGGACTTACAACGGAAGACGGTATCGCTATGACGGACATCCATCATTTTACAACGAGGTGGAGGCGAAACAAATTGTGGCGGAGCATCCGAAGGGTTCTGAAATAGATGTTTATTATAATCCAGATAATCCCGCAGACACGGTATTGTCGCGGGGATTGGATACACAAGATTTGGGAGTCGTATTTTTATTCAGCTCGATCACTTATTTGCTTTTGTCCATCTTGATAAAAGTGAGCAAACAGATTGATTGGCACCAAAAAGGCCCGCTGCCGGCCGGCGGCGTGAGGGTGATCGACGATCGGATGACGATTCGTGTGCGATTACCTCGGTATCAGGCCGGCGAAATGGCTTCTTTGGTTGCTTTCATGCTTTTTTTCGTCGCGGGCATTGTCTTTCAGAGTCCATACATCCATTCTCCACCTATCGCCACAGGATTATTGACGCTCATTGGGATTGGCGTTGCGAGCATAACGGTGTTTTTCTTCCTGCGACAAAAGGCCGAATCGGGTTCGCAGGATTTGGTAATTGATGAAGGAGCGCGGATGATTGAATTGCCTTTGACTTACCAGCGGAAACAGAAAATGACGCTTACGTTTACCGATGTTTCGTCGGTAATGGTGGAAAAAGTCATAAGCAGAAGAAGATCCGGCACGAATTCCCTGTATTTTGTGAAGTTGGAGGTTCGAAACGGCTCGCCGCAAATAGTTACGGCATTAAAACAGGATAATGTAGAATCGTTCGCAGCCTGGCTTCGTGAAAAACTCGGTCTTAAAATTGAATAATCATGATTGGATGAAACTCGCCACAAAATTTGCCATCGTCCTAGTCACCGCGCCGGATTTGAAAATTGCACGCGCACTAGCCAAGGCTGCGTTGCAGGCAAAGCTCATCGCCTGCGCGAATTTGGTTCCGAAAATCGAATCGCATTACTGGTGGCAAGGAAAGATTGAATCCAGTGCGGAGGTTTTGCTGATTCTCAAAACACGGAAAGCCAAGTTAGCCGCGCTGGAAAAATTGATCCTCGCCCAACATCCTTACGACACGCCGGAGTTTCTGGTTTTGCCGCTGGTTGCGGGCAGCGAGAAGTATCTGGACTGGCTGGCGGCAGTTTGTCCGTAGAATTTTATTGAACCGGCGGGGCGGGAGCGTAGATTCGCTCCATGCAGAACGTGAACAACTTCGCTGCATTGATGCTGCCCGCGCTGCCAGGCCTGGCGCTGGGCATCGGTTTCGTCATCCTCGGCTGGATGCTGGCGGGGCAACGGCGGCGGCGGTTGCTGGAAAAGGCTTCGCCGGCGCAGAATTTTTTCTCCTTCAAATCAGCGGGGCAACGGCCAGCGTGCTGGCTGGCCATCCGTTCCGTTTCGCCGGAAGCCGTCAAAAACGCGCTGGGTTTGAACCGCGCGGAACCGTGTTCGTGGGCGGAAGGTCTCGCGGGCGACCGCGAATTTTTCATCAGCCCGCGCGTCCACGGCTGGGTCATCGTCACGGGCCTCGGCCTGCCGCATCCGGGCGACGACGTGGACGCCTGTTTTCTTTTTCTCACCGCGTTGAGCCGCAAGCTCGGGCATGTGCAATTTTTTCATGCCGACCGGATTTTGCATCATCACGCCTGGGCGCGGCTGGACGACGGCACGGTGACGCGCGCCTACGCCTGGGCGGGCGAAACGGTCTGGAGCCAGGGCATCGAGACGCTGCCGGAGATCGAGGTGGGCGTGAAAACTTTTGCCTACGGCGACCACGCGGCGACGATTCTGGACGGGGAGACGAATTTTGAAAAAGTGCCGCTGCTCGCCGCGCGCTGGAGCCTCGACCCGGCGCAGGTGAAATTAAATTCGTTCCGGCAGTCCATTGGCCTCGCGGGCGAGTCGGCGTGGATTTGAAAAAAAATATTGCGCGGCGGGCGCGGCGGGCGCAGAGTGCAAACAACAAAAGGAAATCTATGTCATTCAACACCGAACTCGAACTGCAACTGGAACTGCAAAAATTCCCCAAGGCGATTAAACTCAAGGACGGCAAAAAGGCGACGCTCCGGCCGTTGCACGCGAATGATGAAAAGGAATTTCATCAGCTATTCCAAGGCATTCCCGAACGCGAACGGATGTTCATCAAGCATCGCGTGCAGGATCTCAAGGTGATCCGCGACTGGTGCAAGAACATTGACTACGGCCGCAACCTGCCGCTGCTCGGCTTGATTGACGGAAAAATTGTCGGCGATGCGACATTGCACCAGCAGCTCGGCGGCTGGAAGCGTCACATCGGGCGCGTGAGCGTGCTGGTGCATCCGGAATTTCGCGGTCGTGGCCTCGCCCGCGCGCTCATCACCGAAATCATGGACATCGCCCGCCGCGCCGGGCTGGAAAAAGTGGAGGCGGAATTCATCGGCGAACAAGCGGCGGCGGTGAAAATGTTTGCGATGCTCGGCTTCCGCCAGCTCGTGCGGCTGGATGATTACGTCAAGGACATGCAGGCCATCACGCACGATTATCTTTTGATGGGGTTGGATTTGAAGACGGACGAGGAATACGCCGGCGTCGGCGGATGAAATCTTTTTATTCGCAAATCCAAATCGAAGTTGTAAATTAACGGCCATGAGCGTGGAACAAATTGAAAAGACCCTGCTGCAACTGCCGAGCGAGGAACGCCGCCGGTTCGCGGACTGGTTTTGCGAGCACGAAAGCGAAATTCTCCATCCGCAGGATGAAGACTACATTCATCCGTCCGTAAAGGCGGAGATTCTTCGCCGACGCGATGAGACCATCGCCCATCCTGAATTGCTTGAACCATGGGACGGCCTGAAAAAAGTCCGCGAACGCCTGAATGAAATTCGCCGTCGAAAAGCGCCGGTTCGCTGACGACGACGCCTTGGTCGCGGCGGCTTGGTATGACGAACAACTGCCGGGATTGGGCGGTGACTTTCTGGATGAAGCGGAGGCCGCGATTTCATCACTGGCTCAAAACGCCTTGCTTCACTCCATCCGGTTTGCCGATGTCCGCTGCCTCCGTCTGCGCCGGTTCAAGGGTTACGGCGTGTATTATTTGATCATGGGAAATGAAGTCTGGGTGCTGGCCGTCCTGCACGGCGCGCGCGAAGTCGAGAAACTTGTTTTGGGAAGAAAAACCAACGGCTAAAATCATTCTTCATTTCCCCAATGCCCCCCGAAACCTGCCCCAACTGCGGCGCGCTTGTGCCGCCCGAGGCGCAGGCCTGCCC
>Ga0207932_1000359_pt1 | contig 15445 bp, 13 predicted proteins | sample NGESurdeep092012_FD_184480 | JGI IMG/M metagenome (GOLD analysis project Ga0207932, IMG submission 184480) | Arctic peat soil microbial communities from Barrow, Alaska - NGEE Surface sample 415-2 deep-092012 (SPAdes) | ecosystem: Environmental > Terrestrial > Soil > Wetlands > Peat ...
TATGAAGCATTTTCAATTCAAACCTATGCTCATTTCCTTCTATTTCATCTACGTAAAATTCAAGAATATCTTTGCTACGAATACCAAGACGTGATGTATAAAAAGGGAACGTAGGTTCTTCTTCGGCAGCTACCCTGATGCCAATCTTAAAAGGCACTCTCACTGATTTACGGTAAGCTCTTAACTCATCCTTATTATCAAGCACAGGTATTACATTTTTAAACCCGGTATTCAATAATCTTGCAATACGGCTTGTATATGCTTTTTGTTTAAATCCATTGCAAATAATAAAAATATCCTTATTTATTTTTTTCGATTCATAAAGTTTATTAATGATCTCGATATCATATGCATAAGAAGTTTCGAGGTGAATATTATTTTTTAATGCTTCTTCTACGATGAAGGCAAAATGTGAACTCTTGGTGCAATAGCAATAAAAATATTCACCTTCATACTTATGCTTTTTAAATGCATTAGCAAACATTTTTTTAGCTTTATTTATCTGAATACCAATCTTTGGCAGGTAAGTAAATTTTAAAGGTGTACCATATTTATCGATCAATGCTTTTACATCCACTCCATTATATTGAAGATATTCATCTTTCAAATTATAATCTTCATGCGGGAAATTAAAGGTCTGATTAACCAGATCGAGGTATGAATTATTCATTGATTTAAATTATGCTCTTTTAAAATTTTTACAAATGTAACAGAATGATATATTTAATGCATAAAAAAAACCGTTCCATAAATGAAACGGTTTCTTAAAAATGTTGAAAATTTCTATTTTACAGAAAGAACAAGACTTTTGAAACTTTCCGGTTCATTCATGGCCATATCTGCCAGTATTTTCCTGTTGAGATCGATATTTTTTTCTGCAAGCTTATGAATAAATTGACTGTAGGTCATTCCTTCTGCTCTTACTGCAGCATTGATACGGGCAATCCACAACGTTCTGTATTCACGTTTCTTAAGTTTACGGCCCACATAACTGTAGGTCAACCCTTTTTCCATTACATTTTTAGCAACGGTATATACATTTTTTCTTTTGCCGTAATAACCTTTGGCGGCTTTAAGAATTCTTTTTCTTCTTGCTCTTGATGCTACTGCATTTACTGAACGTGGCATATTAAATATTTTTGATTGTACTCCCGAAAGCTATCGGGATAAATTATTTTTTATTTTTGTTTTTCTTCTACCTGGCTTTTTATTTCATTCTAAGCAAACGCATTACGAATGGCCTGTTGGCATCGCTTACCATACCTTTTTTACGCAAATTGCGTTTACGCTTGGTAGATTTTTTAGTAAGAATGTGTCGCTTATAAGCTTTTTGAAATGTAATTTCACCGGTACCGGTAACTTTGAAGCGCTTCTTGGCGCTGGAGTTGGTTTTAACCTTTGGCATTATTTTAATATTTTACTTTTACACCCTCGCCGGCGCCCCCGAACAGACGGGGAACTTATGGAGCCATGTGGGCAATATGTTTTATAAGAATTCACGCATCAGCCAAAACACAAAATGCTAACGGGCTGCAAAAGTAAGAAATTATTTTAAATAAAGAGCAGCTAATAGCATATAGATCTGCGTTTATCCACTTTATCTTTCAACTTTAATCAAAAGATAAACGCGTTTATATTTTTTTTGAAAGAAAATATGTCATCACTTTTCAGAATTAATTTAATTCTAATCAGCTATTGAAAGACCGATTAAAAATGCTATTTCTCATTAATTAATTTTTGCAGGGTATATTAAATTTTCCTTCTTGAATTCAATATTTAAATTGTAATAAAAAATCCCCTTGCATTGCTGCAAAGGGATTTTTTATATTTCACTCAGTCATCAAATATCGATGATTGTAAGTTTAATTAATAACCCATATCACCCATTCCACCACCCATAGGAGGCATAGAAGGCTTATCTTTTTCAGGCTTGTCAGAAATTACACATTCTGTAGTTAACAACATACCTGCAATAGAAGCAGCATTTTCCAATGCAATGCGGGTAACTTTTGTAGGATCAATAACACCTGCAGCCATCATGTTTTCATAAACTTCAGTACGTGCATTAAATCCAAAATCACCTTTGCCTTCTTTAATTTTCTGTACAACAATACTACCTTCAATACCACTGTTGATAACGATCTGGCGAAGTGGTTCTTCAACCGCACGTTTCACAATCTGGATACCGGTTGTTTCATCTTCATTAGCGCCTTTCAGTTTATTAAGACTTTCAATTGCACGAATATAGGCAACACCACCGCCCGGAACAATTCCTTCTTCCACAGCAGCTCTTGTTGCATGAAGTGCATCATCTACTCTGTCTTTCTTTTCTTTCATTTCAACTTCAGTAGCAGCACCAACATATAATACAGCTACACCACCGCTTAATTTAGCAAGGCGTTCCTGTAATTTTTCTTTATCGTAATCAGATGTAGTTGTTTCAATCTGTGCTTTGATCTGGTTTACGCGGGCAGTAATGGTTTTTTTATCACCTTTTCCACCAACAATTGTTGTATTGTCTTTATCAATAGTTACAGAAGAAGCTTCACCCATATAAGTAAGATCAGCATTTTCTAATTTATAACCCTGCTCTTCGCTTATAACAATACCTTTAGTAAGTACTGCCAAATCCTGTAGCATTTCTTTTCTGCGATCGCCAAATCCAGGAGCTTTTACAGCAGCAACTTTTAAAGTACCACGTAATTTATTTACAACTAAAGTTGCCAATGCTTCTCCTTCAAGATCTTCAGCAATGATCAATAACGGACGTCCGCTTTGCGCAACTTTTTCAAGTATGTGCAGGATATCTTTCATTGAAGCAATTTTCTTATCATAAATAAGAATGTAAGGATTTTCCAATTCTGCTTCCATCTTTTCGCTGTTGGTTACAAAATATGGAGAGATATATCCCCTGTCAAATTGCATACCTTCAACCACTTCAACAGTAGTATCAGTACCTTTTGCTTCTTCAACAGTAATTACACCTTCTTTACCAACTTTGGTCATAGCCTGTGCGATAAGCTTTCCGATAGATTCGTCATTATTTGCAGAAATAGAAGCAACCTGCTGAATCATATCAATATTATCACCAACTGATACAGATTGTTTTTTCAAATGTTCAACAACAGCAATAACTGCTTTGTCGATACCACGTTTCAAATCCATAGGATTGGCACCGGCCGCCACATTCTTTAACCCTTCGCTTATGATAGATTGAGCAAGAACGGTTGCAGTTGTAGTTCCATCACCTGCAATATCAGCAGTTTTTGAAGCCACTTCTTTCACCATTTGCGCACCCATATTTTCAATAGGATCTTCCAGTTCAATTTCTTTTGCCACGGTCACACCATCCTTTGTTACACTTGGTGCGCCAAATTTCTTTTCAATAACAACGTTACGGCCTTTGGGCCCAAGGGTTACTTTTACTGCATTTGCTAAAGTATCCACGCCCTTCTTCATTTTATTGCGGGCTTCAATTTCAAAAAATATTTGTTTTGACATATAATTATTGATTAAAGTTTTTTAAATAATGTTTAATTCACTTTCATTAAAATATCAGAAGCTCTCATAATTAAATAATCTACTCCCTCGATTGAAATTTCGGTTCCGCCATATTTACCATACATAACGGTATCGCCGGCTTTTACCTGCAATGGGATTAAATTACCCGTTTGTTCTGCATATTTTCCCTTTCCTACAGCAATTACTTTTCCTTTTTGGGGTTTTTCTTTTGCTGTATCTGGTATTATAATACCGCCTGCAGTTTTTTCTTCCGCTGCATTGGGTTTCACAAGAACTCTGTCATCAAAGAGTTCAAAATTTTCATTTGCCATAATAGTAAATTTTTTTGATTTTGTTATTGGGTTGCAAATGTACACGAATAATTGTACCAAAGACTTTAATCAGTTTTGTTGTCATATCTATAACAAGGCATGGCAGAATTTCAGATTCATGATCAGCCAAAATTTCATATTTAATAATTTCACTCCGTTCAATCTTGAGAGAATAACAGTGGCCACAGTTGAAAATAAATTAAATGATTCCCCAGTTCTCCCGGATATTTTGAAGTTCAGCTTCGGGCATCCGGGATTGCAGGTAGTGCCCTTTTGCCTGTTTCTGGCGAAAGGCTTCATAAAGGGTGACTGCACAGGCAACTGAAATATTGAGTGACTTGATTATCCCCATTTGCGGAATGATAAAATCACCGTCGGAAAAGCGTCGTATTTCTTCGCTGACACCATAGGTTTCGTTACCAAAAACAAGGGCTACAGATTGGGTAAGGTCTAATTGAAAAACATCAACCGAATCGTTGCTAAGGTAAGTTGTGAATATTTTTTGATATCGCTTTCGTACTTCTTTAAAGCATTCTTCTGCATCCGTAAACTGGTGAATATTGAGCCATTCCGCAGCGGTTGAAGAACTTCTATAACCCCATTTTTTATGTGGCGGAATCCGGTTATTTAAAATGTAAATATCCTGTATTCCAACAGCATCACAGGTACGCATAACCGCAGAAACATTATGTGGATCAAACACATTTTCCAGCACAACGGTAAGGTCAGGTTGGCGATGGCTAAGAACTGTAGTAAGGCGTTTGTAACGTTCGGGTGTCATATTGTAATTACCGAAAAGTAAAAAAAATCAAAAGGATTTCCTGAATCTTTGGTTTATTCTAAAAACCTAGGCTGATATTATTTTATTTATTCATTTCATAAAACCATATGCTTAAGACTTCCGTGGGTTTATTATTTTTTGTGCCTCTCTTTCAGAACATCAAAAACATCATCCAACTCCACATTTTTTTCCCGCAGCAAAATCAGGTAATGGAACATTAAATCAGCAGCTTCATTAACGAAAAGCTTTTTATTATTGTCCTTTGCTTCAATAACCAATTCTACCGCTTCCTCTCCTACTTTCTGAACAATGGCATTGATGCCTTTTATAAATAAGGTTGAAGTGTAGGATCCGGAAAGAGGATGTTTTTTTCTTCCTGCAATAATTTTTTCAAGATCACGTAAAAAATCTTCAGCAGCATTTTCTTCGTTGAAGCAGGTTTCAGCACCGGTGTGACAAACATTTCCATCAGGTTTTGCTTTTATAAGCAAAGTATCAAAATCACAATCCGTTTTAATATCAACAAGGTGTAAAAAATGTTTACTGGTTTCGCCTTTTACCCATAAACGTTGCTTGCTCCGGCTATAAAAAGTTACGAGTTCTGATTCTATCGTTTCAAGTAATGCTTCTTCATTCATATAGCCAAGCATCAAAACTACATTTGAAGAAGAATCCTGTATAATAACAGGAACAATTCCCATATCAGATTTGGAAAAATTAATTCTTCTTACTAATTCTTCATATTTTTTTGTCATAGTCTTACATTAATATTTTTTTCAAATAAAAATTGTTTCAAAGTTGGTATCTCAATTTCTTTATAATGAAAAACGCTTGCCGCCAAAGCAGCATCTGCATTTGCATTTTTAAATACGTCAGCGAAATGTTGCATGGTACCTGCACCACCCGAAGCAATGATTGGCACAGGAATATTTTTTGAAAATAATGAAGTGATATCTTCTGCAAATCCGTTTTTTGTTCCATCATTATTCATAGAAGTCAGCAGGATTTCTCCGGCGCCCAATTCGACAGCCTGTTTTGCCCAATCTATGGCAGCAAGATCAGTCTTTGTTCTTCCTCCATTTAAATATACATACCATTTTCCATCCGCTTCTTTTTTAGTATCAATGGCAAGTACAACGCACTGGCTTCCGAACTCTTCAGCCATTTCTGCTATAAGCGCAGGGTTCTTAAATGCTGCAGAATTCACTGAAATTTTATCTGCTCCATTTTGTAACAATTCAAATGCATTTTCAACAGAAGCAATACCACCACCAACAGTAAATGGAATATTGATTTGTGCTGCTACTTTTTTTACAAGTTCTACAAGTGTTTTTCGCTTTTCAACTGTCGCAGTAATATCCAGGAACACCAATTCGTCTGCGCCTTCCTGTGAGTAATACATAGCAAGTTCCACCGGATCGCCTACATCGCGAATGTTTACAAAATTAATGCCCTTAACGGTTCTGCCATTATTAATATCAAGGCATGGTATTATTCTTTTTGCAAGCATCAATTATTTTTTAAAAAATTATCAATTTGCTGCATGGTTATTTTCCCTTCATAAAATGCTTTACCAATTATGGCGCCCTTGCAGCCTGCCTCCTTTAAAGTAAAAAGATCTTCATAACACGAAATACCTCCGCTGGCTATGAGATGTAATTCTGGATATCTTTTTAAAATTTCTTTATACAAATCCATAGATGGTCCCTGCATCATCCCATCTTTTGAAATATCGGTACAAAAGATGGTATCAATATTTAATTGAATAAGGTTTTCAATAAAATCAAAAATATCAATCCCGGTATTTTCTTTCCAGCCATGTATTTTAATTTTTTTATCAAGCACATCTGCTCCCGGCAAAAATTTTTTTGGACCAAAATCAATAATCCATTGAGAAAATAAATCGGGGTTTTTAACGGCTACACTTCCAATACTTACTATGGATGCGCCTGCATTGAAAACTGCCTTTATATCTTCGGTGGTTTTTAATCCACCGCCAAAATCAATTACAAGAGAAGTATTTCCTGAAATGTTTTCCAGCGTTTTCAGATTCTTCAATCCTTGTCCATTTGCTCCATCCAAATCAACAATATGCAATCTCTTCAAACCAGCTTCTTCAAAACCTTTTGCAACATCAAGCGGATTATCATTGTAGACAATTTTTTTTGTAAAATCGCCCTTAGTTAACCGTACACATTTACCATCTATTATATCAATTGCAGGTATTAATTCCATCTATGCAAGTTTTAAAAAATTTGAAATAATCTGAATGCCGGCATCAGCCGATTTCTCTGTATGAAACTGAACTCCGTAAAAATTATCCTTTTGTATGGCAGCACTAAAGGAAATAATATAATCAGTGGTAGCAATGGTTTGGGTCGAAAGTTCAGCATAATAACTGTGAACAAAATATACAAAAGAATTTTCTTTGACTCCGCTAAATAAAGGTGACCGAAGGTCATAAATCGTGTTCCATCCCATATGGGGAATTTTAAATAAAAGAGAATTTTCACTTTGAAAAGAATTTTCAAATTTTTTCACTTCAACATCAAATATGCCAAGGCATTTCGTTTCACCTTCTTCACTTTTTTTACATAAAAGTTGCAACCCGAGGCAGATGCCCAAAACAGGCTGCTTAAGGGAAATAATCAGTTTATCAAGACTGGTCTTTTTTAAATGTTCCATTGCTGAAGAAGCATTTCCTACTCCAGGGAAAATTACTTTATCCGCTTCCTTTATTTCTTCCGGATCATCAGTCACAACAGCGTTTACCCCTAAACGTTGTAAGGCATAGAGAACACTCTGCACATTACCGGCATTATATTTTATGATCGCAATTTTCATAACAATCCTTTTGTTGTTGGCAACGAATTATTTTGCGGGTCTCTTTTTATAGCCATCTTAATTGATTTTGCAAATGCCTTGAAAATGGATTCAATTTTATGGTGTTCATTGGTTCCTTCTGCTTTTATATTCAAATTACATTTTGCGGCATCGCTGAAGGATTTAAAGAAATGATAAAGCATTTCTGCAGGCATCTCGCCAATTTTTTCACGTTTAAATTCTGCTTCCCAAACCAACCAGCTTCTGCCACCAAAGTCAATGGCAACCTGTGCCAGACAATCATCCATGGGAAGAACGTATCCATATCTTTCTATTCCTCGCTTATTACCCAAAGCAAGTAAAATTGTTTCTCCCAAAGCGAGTGCGACATCTTCAATACTATGGTGTTCATCAATATGAAGATCGCCATTGCAAATTATGCTAAGGTTCATTCCGGAATGTTTTGCAAGCTGTTCCAGCATATGATCAAAAAATCCCAGCCCGGTTTTTATATTTGCTAATCCTTCACCATCAAGGTTCATCTCCACATCAATTTTTGTTTCATTTGTATTTCTTGAATGGCTAATTTTTCGTGGAGGCCACTTCAGGAAATTATACATGTCTTCCCAGTTTTGTGTTTCCAAAGCAATTACACCGGAAAGTTCCTTTGCTGAATCATTAATTTCTCCAGCGCCTAATTCATCATGGTTATTTATCCAGAATGCCCGGCAGCCAAGGTTTTCAGCCAGTTTCACATCGGTCAGCCTGTCACCGATCACAAAAGAATTTTTTAAATCATATTTCTCTTTATCAAGATAATCTGTTAGCATTCCAATGCCTGGTTTTCTTGTAGGTTTATTCTCTTCAGGAAAGGAACGGTCAATAAAAATCTCTGAAAAAATAATGCCTTCATTTTCCATTGCTCTTAGAATGAAATGTTGAATTGGCCAAAAAGAATCTTCAGGAAAAATGTGCGAACCTAATCCATCCTGATTGGTTACCATTACCAGTTCGTAATCCAATTCTTTTACAATTTTGGTGAGGTATTCAAACATGTGAGGATAAAATTCCAACTTTGTAAAAGCATCCAACTGGTATGTGGGTGGCGCTTCTCTAATGAGTGTTCCGTCGCGATCAATAAATAAAACTTTTTTAGACATTCCTGTATTTTTTAAGTGCTTCAATAAGAATTTCATTTTCCTGGTGCGTTCCAACTGTTACCCTGATGCAATTTTCGCATAGAACTTCTTTGCTCCTGTTGCGCACAATAATTTTTTGGTCCGCTAAAAACTTATACAAACTGTCAGCATCATCGGTTTTAATTAAAATAAAATTTGCATCTGTGGAATAAATGTTTTGAATAAAATTAAATTGAGTGAACTGCTTTTGAAGTGCATCCTTTTCCTCGACTGTATTTTTGATGTTTTTATTCACCTCTTCAATGTTTGCCAAAGCCATAATGCCAAGCTCCTGCGAGGCTTTATTAATATTATAAGGCGGCTTAACTTTATTAAAAAGCTCAATAATATTTTCTGAAGCAAAGGCCAATCCAAGTCTCAATGCCGCCAGTCCCCACGCCTTTGAAAGCGTTTGCATTACTATCAGGTTTTCATATTCTGTAAGTTCCTGCAGAAAAGTCTTTTGTCTTGAATAATTAATATAAGCTTCATCAATAATTACAATACCCGGAAAATTATTCAACAGCATTTCAATGTCAATCCTGTTCATATTATTTCCTGTAGGATTATTGGGCGAACAGATAAAAAAAAGTTTCGTATTTGCATTCACCGCCTGCAAAATCCCATCTACATCAAGCTGAAAATCATTGGTAAGATTTACTTCTTTTACTTCTACATTATTAATATTGCCACACACTTTATACATTCCATAAGTTGGCGGACAAATAATTACGTTGTCTTTTGCCGGCTCACAAAAAATACGGTATGCAAGGTCAATCACTTCATCGCTGCCATTGCCAATAAAAATATTTTGCGGAGGAATGCCTTTAATTTTTGAAAGCCCAAGTTTTAATTGCCATTGCAAAGGATCAGGATAACGGTTAAAATCTTCATCTAACGGTGAACCATAGTTGTTTTCATTAGCATCTAAAAATACGGCTGCATCACCTTTGAATTCACTACGTGCCGATGAATAAGGCTGCAGATTTTTTATATTTCCCCTGACGAGGTCATCAAGATTAAAATTTCTCATTTCATAATTTTTTTCAAACGAATACTAACTGCATTCTTATGTGCATGCAGCCCTTCTGCTTCTGCCATATTCTCCACGGCATCACCAATATTTTTTATTCCTTTTTTATTGATTTTCTGAAAAGTAATTTTCTTTACAAAACTATCCACAGAAACACCGCTGAATGTTCTGGCAGTACCACTTGTTGGCAGTGAATGATTAGTTCCTGAAGCATAATCCCCGGCACTTTCAGGAGAAAGATTCCCAAGAAAAACGCTTCCTGCATTTTTCACAAATTCAGAAAGTTGAATAGCATTTTTTGATGCAATTATTAAATGCTCAGGTGCATATTCATTTAAGAAATCAAATGCCTCTTCCTTTTTCTCTATTACCAAAAATCTGCGGTTTAAAAAGCTTTGTTCAATAATTTGTTTTCTGGGAAGCAAAGGTAATTGTTGATGAATTTCTTTAATTACATTTTCAATGATATGTTGGTTGGTTGCTACAAGTACCACCTGGCTGTCAGCTCCATGCTCAGCCTGGCTTAGCAAGTCTGCCGCAACAAATCCAGGAACAGAAGAATCATCAGCATAAACCGCCAGTTCACTTGGCCCCGCAAGCATATCAATGGCAACTCCATCAATATTTACCAATTTTTTTGCGCAGGTTACGTACTGGTTTCCCGGTCCAAAAATTTTATCAACTTTTTCAACAGTTTGCGTTCCATAAGCCATAGCAGCAATCGCCTGAGCGCCGCCGCCTTTATAAATATTTTTAAGACCAAGGATATTGGCAACATATAAAATCGCAGGATTCACATTGCCATTAGAACTGGCAGGCGTGGTTACAATAATATTTTTACAACCGGCAATTTTTGCAGGAATAGCCATCATTAAAAGAGTTGAAAATAAAGGAGCGCTGCCGCCCGGAATATATAAACCAACCTTTTCAACGGGCACACTTTTTCGCCAGCATGTAACGCCCGGAGAGGTTTCGATTTTTTTCACTTTTCCAATTTGCTGTTGGTGAAACTTCTCAATATTTTTCTTTGCAAGCAGAATCGCTTTTTTTAAATCGGGGTTGATTGCCTTTGATGCCTCCACAATTTCTTCTGGAGTAACCCATAAGTTATCAGGTGCAAACCCATGAAATTTTAAAGAATAATTTTTAACCGCCTCATCTCCATTTTGTTTTACCGTATTGAGAATTTCAGAAACTGTTTCTTCAAGATTTTCAGAATTAATCTTTGGCCTTTTCATCAAACCCGGCCATTGATCTTTTGGAGGATTTATAATAACTGTATTCATTTATTTCCCTGTTTAAAGTATCATTTTTTCAATTGGAACCACGAGAATGCCTTCTGCTCCAAAGGATTTTAATTTTTCAATAATTTCCCAGAAATCGCTTTCATTTACCACGCTTTGAACGCTGCTCCAACCGCTTTCTGCAAGAGGAACAATGGTTGGGCTTTTCATACCAGGCAAAACGGAAGCAATATTTTTTAACTGGGAATTGGGTGCGTTCAGTAAAATATATTTATTATTCTTTGCTGTTTTAACAGCGTCTATCCGCATCAGTAAGTTGGCGAGTAAATCTTTATTTTCTGTTGATAAATTTTTATTCGCAACTAATACAGCTTCTGACTTGAGAACAACTTCCACCTCTTTTAAACCATTAGTAAAAAGAGTGCTTCCGCTACTTACCAAATCGCAGATGGCATCAGCAAGTCCAATACCGGGCGCTATCTCCACTGATCCACTTATTTCATGAATTTCTGCATTCACCTTATTTGCATCAAGAAAATTCTGCAGCAGGGTTGTATAGGATGTTGCAATTTTTAAATTTTGCAAATCTGCTACACTTTTATAGTTCATATTTTTTGGAACCGCAATACTTAACCTGCAGCGACCAAACGACAATTTGTTTACGACTTCAATATCCTTGTTTTTTTCATACACAACATTTTCACCCACAAATCCTACATCAGCTACTCCATCAAAAACATATTGAGGAATATCGTCATCACGTAAAAAATAAACTTCCATTGGAAAATTAAAAGCAACAGCTTTCAATTGCCTGTTTCCATTATTGATTTCAATTCCACATTCTTTTAAAAGCTGTAAAGAATTTTCATAGAGTCTTCCGGATTTCTGCACTGCAATTTTTAACATCATTTCGATTTTTAAATGAAAAAAGGCTCACTTTTCAGTAAGCCTTTTTTGAAAATATGTTTCATAACATACCAATCAACATAGCTTACCCTTCGGTAAAAAATGATGATGATGTATGTGTATTGTTTGATTCATTGTTTATACAAAGTAAAGAATGAAAAGTTATTATAACAAAAAAAGTTTTGTGAAATTAAAATGGCTTTACTGAAACCCCAATTCCATTTTCTTTATTATAAATAATTTTGCCGGCTTCAAATTTTACTCCTTCAGCCACATCTTCAGCAAGAAGTAGCGGACCATCCATGTCAACATAATCGAGCAATGGCAATAGTTGCGCAATTGCAGCTGTACCAATTGAACTCTCATTCATACTGCCAACCATCACTTTCATATCAAGTTCGCGGGCTCTTGAAATCATGCGCAGTGCTGGAGTAATTCCGCTGCATTTGGTGAGCTTAATATTTATTCCATGAAAATATCCATGGCATTTTTCAACATCCTTTTCTGCCACGCAACTTTCATCTGCAAAAAGTGGGATGGGAGAATTTTCAAATAAAAATTTCATTCCTTTCCAATCGTCCTTTGCGAGAGGCTGTTCAATAAATTCGACATTCAAATCTTTGAATATATTAATTTTCTCCAAAGCATCCTGTTGCTTCCATGCGGCATTTGCATCAATTCTAAAAACCGAAGAAGTATGTTTTCTTAATTCTGTAATAATTTGTACATCGTTGTCGGTACCCAATTTTATTTTATAAATTGGCCAGGGTTTTTCTTTTATTTTGCGCACCATATTTTCGATGGAATCAATTCCAATGGTAAAATCCGTAAGTGAATTTTTTGAAATATCAAGATCCCATAAAGAATATAATGGTTTCTTTTTCAGTTTACCAAATACATCCCATCCGGCCATATCAAGAGCACAAACCAAAAAAGGATTTTGTGGAAAAAGATGGTGCAGGTAATGCCAGTATCTTTCTGGATGAGTAAGTGCAAATTTTTCAATAAGCATTTTTTTTGACTCAATATCTTCAATCATTTTTTCGACTGAAATATTGTAATAATTAATTGCAGGTGCTTCACCATAACCTTTTATTCCAAAATATTCAAGCTCGACAATAAGCGAAGGCTGGTGTGTTTTGGTTCCTTTTGAAATAGTAAAAGGATGATTGAATGGAAGATTTATTGATTTATATTTTAAAACCATTTGACTAATATTTCTGCTTTACTAAGTGGGGGAAAGTCTGTAATTCTTCATCTTCCACTCTCCTGCACATATTTTTTTATCTCATCATTAAATTCCTTTTCTTTTAATAAATCTTCAAGGTTGATATGCATGCGATATTGCCAGAAATGATTGGATTCTGAAGGAATATTTATTCTTTCATCATTGGGATTTACTCTCCTGATTTTTCCATTAATCCCCAGCATATCCTGAAGCAGAAATATACTCCACATTGCAGGTGAATATAAATGCTGTAAGGCAATTTCTTTGTTAATCCATGGTTCACAAAATTGAGGTGCTTCACCATAATGGCCGAGCAAATAATTATAAAACCTTTGTGTCTTTTCTTTGTCTTCTTCCCACCATCCGCGAATGGTACTCATATCATGTGTTGAGGGAGTTACAACAGCCAGGTAAGGTGAATTATTCGGATGAAAGAATTCAGTTTTTGGATCCTTCGGCATCCGTTCTATTTCCAGGCTTAGAATGCCAAGTTCTTTCATTACTTCAGGAACACAATAAGGCACCATTCCAAGATCTTCTCCACAAATGAGCATATTAGTGCTGCGCTTCAACTGTGGAAGTTTTTTTAATGCTTCCCTTCTCCAGAAACCGTCCTGCCTTCTATAAAAATAGTTGACGTATAATTCCTGCAGGCGCTCTTTTGTATTGTGTTCGAGCAACTGAAATGAGGAGGTATTTTTTATTTCTATTCTGAAATGAAATTTTTTTCCTTCTGAATTTTCTTCCTCAATAAGAATAATATTACTGATCAAATCAAAAAGACCCTGCTTTAAAATATCACCATTTTCAAAATGATTCTGCTCAAAATATTTTGCAACTTTTCTTTGTGAATTGAATTTATCTTTTAGATTATATTGATCGTTAAAAGATTTTTCCAGGAAATGTTCTTTTATATAATCAGCCTTATCATGAAATATCCATCCAAGAATTTCATCGTTTATAAAAGGTCTGCAATACCGGTCGTAATTGAACCAGATATTGTTATTGTGAAATTCTGAAATGTCAATAGGAATAGCCGGAGCAAATCTTCCCATTATGCCTTCAACGGCATGTAAAGGAATACTCCAAATTCTAAAAAAACCAAGTATATGATCAATTCTAAAAGCATCAAAATAATTACTCATCTGGTCAAAGCGGCGACGCCACCATCTGAAACCATCCTCTTTCATCTTATCCCAGTTATAAGTTGGGAATCCCCAGTTTTGGCCTTTCAAAGCAAAGTCATCAGGCGGAGCACCTGCCTGTTCATTCATATTATACAAAGAAGGATTTGTCCATGCATCGCAACCATGCCGGTAAATACCAATGGGTATATCACCTTTTAAAACAATTTTTTGCCTGTGCGCATAATCTGCCGCAGCCTTCATTTGAAGATGAAGATGGTATTGAACAAAATAGAAAAAAGCAATGTCGTCATAATGAGAACGTAAAGGTGATACCAGTTTCTGTATCGCGGATTCATTGTATATTTTATAACTTTTCCATTTATTAAAATCCGGAGTTTTGTTTTTATCACGCAGGTAAGAAAAAGCTGCATATGGCACCAGCCAGTGACGGTTTAATTCAAAAAAATTAAAATAATCCAGGTCATTTTTGAATACATCTTTTGATGCTAAATACAATTCTTTTAAAACGGACCATTTGAATTTCATTACCTGTTCATAATCAAAAACAGGTAGTTCATTCAATTGCTTTTGTTTTTTCTTCAGAGGCTTTACGATATGCGCAAACTCTTTGCCTGCAACCTTTTCAAGATTGATATATAACGGATGCATTGCAAAGGCTGAAATGGCTGCATATGGATATGAATCGTGCCAGGTATGCATTGCAGTGGTATCATTTACCGGAAGCAATTGAATTAATTTTAAACCGGTTTGTTTTGCCCAATCAATAAGCAACGGTATATCGGTGAACTCGCCTACACCAAAACTTTTTTTGGACCGCAGACCAAAAACAGGAATTAATACACCCGCACCTTTCCAATTGGTAATATGGCATCTGACAAAACCATCATGAATGATGACCAGTTCAGCATCGGATTCATGCTTCTGAATGAAACGGTTTTCTCCATCCTCCAGGCAAACAAATTGTTTTTGATCGACATTATAAATTCCATATTTATAAGAAGCGGGCCACTCATTTTGCCTCAGATTTATGCGTGCAATAAACCATTCATTTCTGGGAGTGAATAAAATAGGATCAGTCGAACTCCAGTTTCTAAAATTTTCTGTAGAACCACACATGCAGATAACTTCGCCAGGTTTAAGTAAAGGCGCTTTAACCCTGAATTCATGTGTATATTTTTTTGGGAAATCAGGAGTTATTTTTGTAACAGGTGGAAGCAACACTTTTGTAAAAGGCCTTGTAAAAAAAACATTTCCCAAATCGCCCGGGGCAT
>Ga0207932_1000360_pt1 | contig 15429 bp, 11 predicted proteins | sample NGESurdeep092012_FD_184480 | JGI IMG/M metagenome (GOLD analysis project Ga0207932, IMG submission 184480) | Arctic peat soil microbial communities from Barrow, Alaska - NGEE Surface sample 415-2 deep-092012 (SPAdes) | ecosystem: Environmental > Terrestrial > Soil > Wetlands > Peat ...
GGCTCGCCGGCGATGATCTCCCGGAAGTTCGATTCCTCGCTCCGGGTGGCCAGGACGACCAGGATCCCGACGAGCAGCAGCGCCGCACCAAGCCACCGCCCGGACGGCAGCGCGTGCGGCGTCACTTCCCCGCCGACCGTGAGTCGAAGGGACACGCGGCCCTCCTCGCTGCGCTGGAGATCGCGCCCCGCCGCGCCGTCCGGACCATCGCCCTGCGTCAGCGCGTGCTCACCACCGGCAACTGGACGAAGCTCGCCTGCCCGGGAGCGCCGTAGATCCGCTGCACCGCCCGCCGATAGTCCGCCGGCCGCGCCCAGAAGATGTTCGGGACGAAGGTCTGCGGGTTGCGGTCGTAGAGCGGGAACCAGCTGGACTGGATCTGCACCATGATCCGGTGCCCCGGCAGGAAGACGTGGTTCGCCGTCGGCAGCGCGAACCGGTACAACAGCGGCTGGTTGGGCGCGATCGGCCTGGGCGTCTCGAAGCCGTCGCGGTAGCGCCCGCGGAAGATGTCCGCCGAGACCATCAGCTGGTATCCGCCCGGAGTCCCGGGTTCCGTTCCCAGTATCTCCGTCGACGGCTGCCCCGGTGTCTCGTCCGGGAACACGTCGATCAGCTTCACTACCCAGTCGGCGTCGCTGCCGTCCGTCGAGGCGATCAGGTTCGCCATCGGCTGGCCGCTGATCTTCATCGGGGCCGTGAGCACGTCGGAGACGTACGTCAGCACGTCGGGCCGTCCCGAGGCCTCGCGCTGGTCGTCCACCAGCCACCGCCACCACGTCAGCTCGGCCGTGTACCCCATGGGCCTGATGGGTCGCGCACGGTACGGCACGGGCTTCGCCGGATCCGAAACGTACTCGGCGAAGGCGGGACCGCCCGGCGCGGGCGCGTCGAAGCTCAGCCGCAGGTCGGGGCGGAGATACAGCGGGCGGTCAGCGATGCTGCAGCCGCTCGCGCAGCCGGCGGGCCAGGCGGGCAGGCGCCTCCAGGTGTTCGTCCCGGTCTCGAACGCCGTGACGGGCGCGACATCCGCGTGGGGCGCGTCGTCCTTGAGATACTGGTCGAGAAAGGGGCGGAGGATGTCGTGCCGGAAGGTCAGACCCGTGTTGCTCCCGAAGCGCAGCGCGCCGAGCGTGCTGCCGTCGCCGATCTGCTGGCCGTGATGCCAGGGCCCCATCACCAGGAAGATCTTGTCGTGCGACACGTCCCTCGGCTCGAGGGCCCGGTACACCGCCAGCGCGCCGTAGATGTCCTCCTGGTCCCACAGGCCGTGGACCAGCATCACGGGCACCGTGAGCGGCTCGGCCGCGAGCAGCCGGTCCACGGCCTGGTCGCGCCAGAAGGCGTCGTAGCTGGGATGGTCGAGGAGCTTCCGCCAGAACCCCAGCTGCTCCATGCCGCGCCGCCGGCCGAGCTCGCCGGCGGATCCGGCCTGCATGAACATGTCGTAGTCGTCGTAGTTGCTCGACCACCACTGCGCCGTGTTGCTCCGGGTCCCGTCCTGGTCGTAGATGTAGGCCATGTTCTGCTGGCGGAACGCGCCGTTGTGGAACCAGTCGTCGCCCATCCAGCCGTCCACCATCGGGTTCATCGCCACGGCCACCTTGAGCGCCGGGTGCGGGCCCACGAGGCCCATCAACGTCAGGAAGCCGTCGTACGAGATGCCGAGGATGCCCACCTTCCCGTTGCTCTCGGGGACGTTGTGCACCAGCCACTCGATCGTGTCGTACGTGTCGGTCGCGTGGTCCACGGCCGTCGGGTTCTGCGAGCCGTGCGGCGGCCGGTTCATCACGTAGTCCCCCTCGCTGCCGTACTTGCCGCGGACGTCCTGGACGACGCGGATGTAGCCCCCTTCCACGATGACGTCGGTCGGGTTGTCGTAGCCGGCGAGGACCTGGCTGAGATGGCTGCTCTGGGCGCGCGAGGTCAGCGCGGTCGCGTCGTACGGCGTGCGCGTGAGCAGCATCGGGGCGCGGGAGGCGCCTCTCGGCACCAGGATCACGGTATGGAGCCGGACCCCGTCGCGCATCGGGATCATCACGTCGGTCCGGGTGAAGTCGAACCCGTCGTTCGTCGGCCGGAATTGCGCGGGCGTCTCGCTCGCCAGGCCCGTCGCCGCTTGCCGCGGCCGATCCTGGGCGGACGCCGACCCGACCACGAGCAGTTGCGCGACGAACACGGAGGTCGCCAGGACCAACATCCGGCTACGGGGGATCGCGATCATCGGGACTGCTCCTTAACGCAGGTTACCGCGAGGCGGGGCCCCTCCCCGCTGTGATCCTGGGCAGCATATGCCTCGGGAAGGCGATTCGGCAAGGCTCCATCGTGCCTCGAACGAACGAAGACGGGCAGCCCTTCCCCGGCCGGCAGACGGGCGGCATACTAGGCGGCCTACTCAATCGCTGAGGCCGTCACAGTGATCCGCCGCCCGCTCCCCCTCCTCGCACTCGTCATCCTGGCGGCCGCCCCCGCCGCCGCTCAGCGGGCCCCCGCCGCCCCACAGCGGACCCCGACCCCGTGCACGACCGCCACTCCCGAGTGCACGGAGTGGATCCAGGTCGGCGGTGGCACCGGACGCTCGCTGGTGTACCGCAACTTCCCCCTGGCCACGCGGAACGAGGCGATCACCCGCGTCGTCGTCGTCGTCCACGGCGCCGGGCGCGACGCCGACAACTACTACCGCTCCGCCCTCGCCGGGGCATTCCTGGCGGGCGCGCTCCAGACCGCGCTCGTCATCTCCCCCCGCATGGCGTCGAACGCCGCCCCGGGGTGCCGCGACTCCCTCGCCCAGAACGAGATCAGCTGGAACTGCGACACCTGGCGGTCCGGCGGTCCCTCGGTGAGTAACCCGGACGTGACGTCGTTCGACTTCCTCGACGAGATCCTGCGGAAGGTGGCACGTCGGGACCTGTTCCCGAACCTGAGGGGGATCGTCGTCACCGGGCATTCGGCGGGTGGCCAGGTCACCAACCGCTACGGGATGTCGAGCAAGGTCCACGAGACGCTCGGCGTTCCGGTGCAGTACGTGGTGGCCAACCCGTCGAGCTACGCCTGGCCCACCGACGAGCGCCCCACCGGCCCGGCCGCCTGGCCCCTCCAGGCGGGCGCGCCCGGGTTCGTCCCCGCGGTGGACACCAGCACCCCCGCGTTCCGGTCGCTCCGCGACGGCCGCGGCTGCACCGCCTACGACACCTGGCCCTACGGGTTCAAGAACCGCACCGGCTACGTCGCCGCGCTCAGCGACTCGCAGCTCACGCGGCAGCTCGCCTCGCGCCCCTTCACCGAACTCCTCGGCGAGGACGACGTCCTGCCCCTCAGCGGCTTCGACGGCTCGTGCGCCGCGATGGCGCAGGGCCCCACCCGGCAGGCGCGCGGACACGCGTACGCGAAGTACGTCAACGAGCGGCTCGGCGGGCATCACCAGGTCGTCGTCGTCACCGGTTGCGGGCACAACGGGCGCTGCATCTACACCTCGGAGCCCTGGCTGCGCATCGCCTTCCCGCGGCCCTGAGAGTCCGGGTGTCGACGGACCGAGGGCTAGAGATCCCGGCGGTTGAAATGGCGGACGGTCACCGCGAGGACCACCAGGAGGTAGGCGCCGGCGTACGCGACCGCCGTGAGACTCGGGATCGACACATTCGCGAAGGGAGAGAACGACAGCGACGCGGCGAGCGGCGTCTGCATCTCGTAGGCCGCCCGGCGCCACAGGGATTCCCCCGGCATGATCAAGCTGCAGGCCACGCCGAGCGACACGATATGAGTGCTCTGCGAGAAACCGCTCACCTGTTCCAGCCATCCGCCCATGAGCGAGACACCTTGGAGCCCCAGGACCAGGACGCCGCTGGTGAGCGTGGAGAAGCGCGTCCCGGCCAGGAAAGTGAGGCTGAGGGCGAGGAGGCACTCGAAGAGGATCAGGAGCGCTCCCCGCAGCGGGTGCTCGGGAAGGACGCCCGTGACCGCATACGCCACGGCGATCGTGCCGCTGAACGTCATAGCGACGTACGCGGCGATCATTCCCACGAACCCCAGGAACTTGCCCGCCAGGAACTGCCAGCGGGCGATGGGCTTCGTGGCCATGGCGTGGATCGTGCCCGAGCTGATCTCCCCCGCCAGCGTGTCGATCGACGTGAGGATGGTCATCACGACGGCGAGCAGGTCGCAGGAATACAGCCCGACCATGAGCATGCCGCCCTCGACCTGGTAGCGCAGGAACGGCGACATGGACCGCGTCTGGAACTGGAGGACCTGCAGGCGCAACGCGACCGCGAAGATCGCGAGGAAGAGCAAGGCTGCGAGCAGCGCCATCCAGAGCAGCTTGCGGCGCCCCGCCTCGCGCACCGTCACGCCCGCCATGATCCAGATGCCGCTCACAGGCCGCGGTCCTCCCCCATGATCCGGACGAACAGGTCCTCCAGGGACGGGCGCTCCGGCGTGAACCCGTAGACATCGGCACCCGACGCGACCAGGTGCCGCAGGACGTCCGGCAGCACGTCCTTCGAGCGCACGCCGAACCGGATCACCTCGCCCTCGCGCATGGCGTCGGCGGTCCAGCGCGCGAGGCCCGCCATCGCCTCCGGCGAGACACGGGTCGCTTGCACCGCGACGTGGACCTCGTCCTGAGCCGACGGATGCAGCTCGTGGCTGGCGACCACCTCGCCGTCCTTGATGAAGGCGACCCGGTCGCAGGTCACTTCGATCTCGCTCAGCAGGTGCGAGTTCAGGAACACCGTGGCACCGCGCTCCCGCTCGGCGCGGAGGATGTCGCGCACCAGGCGCCGGCCCATGGGATCGAGGCCGGACGTCGGCTCGTCGAGGAAGATGATCTCGGGCTCGTGGACGAGGGCCTGGGCGAGCCCGACCCGCTGCAGCATGCCCTTGGAATACGTCCGCAGCCGCCGGTCGGCGTGCGGGGCCAGCCCGACCAGATCGAGGATCGCCGGGACACGGTCCTTCAGCGCCGCGGGCGACATGCCGCTCAGGCGGCCGTGCAGGTGAAGGAGCTCCGCCCCGGTCAGCCAGTCGTAGAAGCGGAAGTCCTCGGGCAGGAACCCGACCCGCCGGCGCACCTCGACGTCCCCCGCTGGGGCGCCCAGCACGAACGCCTGGCCGCCGGTCGGGCGCACCAGCCCCAGCAGCATCTTGATGGCCGTGCTCTTGCCCGCGCCGTTCGGACCCAGGAAGCCGAAGATCTCCCCCCGGGGGACCTGGAGCGTCAGCGTGCGCACGGCGACCGTGGACCCGAACGCCTTGCGCAGGTCCTTCGTCTCGATGGCGAACCCGTTGTCGCTCATCGCATCGCCGCCGCCAGCGGGGCGGCATCGCCGGAGCTGCCGTAGCCCGCAAGCGAATAGACCAGGCCACCCTGCGCCCAGATGAGGACGTACGTCGGTCCACGCCTGCCGCCGGTGTTGAGCAGCATCCCTCGCGTGCCGCCGATATCCACCATGGAGTAGGACCGGATGAAGCGCGGCACCGTCAGGCTGAGCGTGGAGCGCCAGTCGAACGTCTTCTGGAAGTCCAGCGTCTGGTTCGGACTCATCCCCGCCAGCTCAAGGGCGATCGCGACGAGACGCGGCATGTCGAGGCCCGCCGGGACCGATGCCGAGGTGGGCGGCCGCTCCGTGAGCACGAGGCAGTCGCCGTAGTCGGTGGAGGGAGGCGGAGGTCCCTGGATCTGGCCTTGCAGCGTGTTCGCCACGGGCGGGGGGCAATGGCCATACTGGGCGCGGATCGCCCGAGGCGTTCGGATAGTGAGGATGCCACCGTTGAGCGTGGGCGGCAGGACCGCGGCCGGCTGGCCCGCCTCCCGCAGGATGGTCCGCAGCTGGCTGGGGTGCACGGTCGCGGCGGTGGCGCGCGCGCCCAGGACGGCGAGCGTCGGTACGTCGGAGCGTGTGCGCGGCAGCTGTGCGGCGAAGCCGGCCAGCCGCCCCGCTCCCTCGGCGCCGGAGGCGGACTGGTCCGGTTCGTCGAGCGTCACGGCCACCGTGTCGGCGAGCATCGGGCCGATGGCGTCCTGCAGCTGGCGATTGGCGTTCGGGCCGGAGAACGAGGGGACGTTGACGCTGACCGACTGCGGCTTGGCGATGCGCAGAGACGACCAGAACCTCTGTGCGACGCCGCGGCCGGGCGCGGTGAACGCCAGGAATGCGGCGACCAGGGCCACGAGCAGCGCGGCCCCGCACCGTCTCCACCGTCCCAGGACCGGCCCTTCAGTCACCATCGCCACCTGCCTTCACGGCCAGCGTGCGCGATCCGACCACCCGACGCAGCAATATCCACGGAGGCGCAGGCGAGCGCCAATGGCCCCCCGCCGACGCCAGCGCGACGCCGCCGAGCGCCGACAGGAACGGGAACAGCTCCACCATGAATCGCGGCTCCGGGTTCTCCATCGAACCCAGCAGCACCAACCTCGGCACCACGAGCAGCGCCAGCAGGACGAGGCCGAACCGGGATGCGGGCTCCGCCACGAGACGCGCCGCGCCGGCCACGCCGAACACGGACCACGCCAGGGTCAGCAACGCGAAGATCGGCAGCCAGATCTGCTGGCTCGTGCCCCGATCGAGCGTGGCGAGCGGGAAGAGATCGCCCTCGAACGGGTAGAACTGCGCGTGTGGGCTTGCCCACATCCGGACGAGGCGCTCGGCGGGCAGCGCGACGTAGTACCGGCCGGGATGACGTCGGATCCGATCCAGGGCCAGCGTCTCGAACCGCGCATCCAACGCGGGCGTGATCCCGACCGGCTCGCTCGTGGGGCGGCGGCTACGGGTGGCCGCTCCGGGTTCCCCGTCGTTGTACCGCGCGAACAGCTCGGCGACCAGCTGGCGTTCCTCGGGTGAATCGAAGGCCCACGGCGGGAGCTGGTCCATCGAGAACCGCACCCGGTCCTGATCGAATTCGAAGGGCTCGACATACTTGGGGTGGTTGACCCAAGTCCTGAGCCACCTCCCGTAGCCGGGCGCCACGAACTCGTCCGGCATCGCGGCCGTCCGGGGCGCGGCGGGCTGGAAGACGCCGAACACCGCGGCGTTCCGGAGGATCCACGGCCCATCGCACACCAGGAAGCCCAGCACCAGCGGGATGCCGCGGCGCGCGAGACGCGTGGCCACGCGGGCCCGACCTGGTTGGCGCGGTCGCCACCGCCAGACGGCCGCGAGCACCAGCGTCGCGCCGGCGCCGGCCGTGAGGAGTCCACCCTCGGGGCGAACGATCGTCAGGGCCCCTCCGGCCAACCCGGCGGCGAACCACCACGCCCAGGCCCGTCCCGGGCGTGCAGCCTGGCCCCGGTCGTCGCCGGTGTCTTCCCGCAGCGCGCGCATCGCGCACCACGCGATGGCGGTGCCAAGCGCGATGGCCAGCACTTCGGTGAGCTCGGTCGCGACGTAGATGGCCGTGAACGGGCAAACGGCCGCCAGCCCGAGCGCGGCACACTGGACGCCCCGGCGGCGTCTCCGCGGCCAGGCCGCCGGCACGAGCGCCAGTGCGAGACACGCGACCATCCAGCACGTCGCGGTCTCGACCACCGCCTGCGCCACGCGGACGGCGATATCGTCGCCGACGCCGAACACGCGGTAGATGCCCGCGATGAACAGGGGATACCCGGGTACCCGCACATAGGTCGGCTCGAGAGGGGGTGTCAACGAGCCGGAGTAGACGCCATGGAGCAACACGTTCTGCGCGAGCACCCTGTAGAAGCGGGCATCGTCCGGCTCGTCGTTGGGCATGCCGAGCGCCAGCGTCAGCCGGAAGGCCAGCGCGACCAGGAGCAACCCGGCACACACGGCGGCGCGGGTTCGTGTGGTCATTGGATCATGACCGGTGAGGATGCTCCACGTCCGCACCCGAACCCCTCACCTCCCCGCCGGCCTCCCCGCCGCCGCCGGCGGCCGAAGCTCGTACCCCGCGGGCGGCTCGGCGCCCAGCAGGTTCCGGACGAAGTAGTCCCAGCGCCGCCGCACCATGTACGGCTCGCTCCCGAACCCGTGCCGGCGGTTCGGCAGCAGCAACAGGTCGAAGTCCTTGTTCGCCTTGATCAGCGCGTCCACCAGCAGGAGGGTGTTGTACGGCGGCACGTTGTCGTCGGTCGTGCCGTGCGCCAGCAGGAGCTTCCCCTTGAGGTTCGCCGCCAGCAGCTGGTTCGCCTGGTTGTCGTAGCTCGTCGCGCTGTCGGGCCGCGTCGTCAGCAGCCCCTGCCACTTCTCCCCCCAGTCGTCCTCGTACTCGCGGTTGTCGTGGTTCCCCGCCTCGGAGACGGCGACCTTGAAGAAGTCGGGGTAGCGCAGGATCGCGTCGGCCGACGCGAATCCGCCGCCCGAATGCCCCCAGATCCCCGCGCGGTCGAGGTCGATCCACGGGTACCGTGCCGCCAGCTGCCGCATCCCCGCCACCTGGTCGGGGAGCCCGTTGTCGCCCATGTCGCCGTAGTACTCGGCCATGAACGAGTGCGACCGCATCGGCGTCCCCATCGCGTCCAGCTGCACCACCACGAATCCCAGCTCCGCCAGTGCCTGGCAGTCGCCGCGCGCCGCCGAGAAGCTGCGCGAGCCCACGCTGCCGGTCTGCGGGCCGGGATAGATGTTGTTGACGATCGGGTACCGCCGCGTGGAGTCGAACGCGGTCGGGCGGTACAGCAGGCCGTAGAGGTCGGTGCGCCCGTCCCGCGCCTTCACGGTGAAGGGCATCGGAGGACGCCAGCCGGTGGCGAGGAGCCGGCTGATGTCGGCGGTCTCGAGCGGGAGGACGGTGCGCCCCGCGGCGTCGCGGAGCACGGTCACGGGCGGGACGTCGGGCTTCGACCAGCTGTCCACGAAGAAGCGCCCGTCGGGCGCGAAGGTGACGTCGTGGTCGGCGTCCTCGGGGCTCAAGAGCTGCAGCCGGGTCCCGTCCATCCGCACCGAGTAGAGGCGGCGGAAGTACGGGTCCCCCGGCTCCCGCCCGGCGGCGGTGAAGAAGATGGTGCGGCTCGCCTCGTCCACGCGCAGCACCTGGAGCACCTTCCAACTGCCGCTGGTGATCGCGTTCTTGAGGTGCCCGGTGGCGAGGTCGTAGAGGTAGAGGTGCCCCCAGTCGGTCCGCTCCGAATACCAGAGCAGCTCCCCCGACGCCCAGAGGGGCTGCCAGTTCACCTTGTTGAAGCCCGACTCGAAGAAGTCGGCCACCCGCTCCTCGTAGAGTTCTCGCACTTCCCCCGTCGCGGCGTCGGCGACGCGGAGGTTTTCGATCTTGTGATCGCGCGAGGTGGAGACGAACACCAGCCGCGACGCGTCCGGGCTCCAGTACACGTCGGCCCACACGCCGCCGCACAGAATGTGGTCGCAGAGGGTGGAGCGGTGCTGGTCGGGCGGCATCCGCAGCCGGATGACGCGCGGTCCGTCGAGGTCGATCACGACCCGCTGGATGGTGGTGACGATGCTGTCGCCGGGAAGCGGGGAGTGCCACTGCTCGAGCACCGGGTGCCCGACCCGCGTCCGCACGAGGTACATGTCGCCCACGCCGCGCTCGTCCTGCTGGAAGGTGGCGATCTTCCGCGAGTCCGGGGACCAGGTGAGGATGGGGCGGTCGCTCCGCGTCCAGCCGGCGTTGTCGGTCGCGTAGCCGAAGTCCTTCACGCCGTCGGTGGTGAGCTGGGTCTCCCGGCCCGTCGCCACCTCCCGCACCCACAGGTTGTCGTCGCGGATGAAGGCGGCCTTGGTGCTGTCGGGGGAGAGCACGGCGTTGACGAGGGGCCGCTCGCGGCGGCGCGGCTCGCCGCTGCAGGCGTCGCCGGTCACGCCGCACGTCCAGTGGCGGCCGAGGGCGTCGAAGATGATGGACCGCCCGTCGGGCGTGTAGGCGAAGGTCTGGAAGGGGAGGTGGAACGCGTCGAAGGTCGTGTCCGCCGCGTGGCCCAGCGCCGCGGCGAGGCGGACGTGGTCGAAGGCGCGCTCACGCGTGCGGCGCGCCGGGTCCACCACCACGAACTCCGTCCCCTCGGCGATGGCGTTGCGGTACCAGAAACGGTCACCCGCGAGCCAGACCGGGCGCACCGAAGCGCCGAAGACCAGCGGTGTGGTGTTGTAGCCCATCATCCGCTCGGCGCGCGCGTAGTCGGCGGCGGTGAGGGACGGGCGCTGCTGGGCGGACGCGGGGACGGCGGCCGCGGCGGCGAGGACGGCGGCGAGCGCGGCAACGGCCGCGAGGAGCAGGGGTCGGCGGGTCATTGGGCCTCTCGGTGAGCGGACGATCTGACTCGGCAATATGAGACGGGCGGCGAAACGGCGGCAAGCTCCGCCGCCGTCGCCCTGGCCCTTCCGCCCCTCGGGGCCGTATCGTATGTCGCCATGACTACTGCCACTGCAGCCGTACTGACCGGACAGACCGAGGAGCAGCTGTGCTCGCCCGCCGACGCCGAACGGCTGGGCGCCCCGGTCCACCGCGACGCGGTCGAGCCCTTCGAGAAGCTCCGCGCGGCCGCGCGCCGGGAGGGCTTCGACATCCGGATCGAGAGCGCCTTCCGCGGCTTCGACAAGCAGCTTGCCATCTGGAACCGCAAGGCCGGCGGCCAGCAGGCCGTCCTCGACAGCGACGCCGTCCCCATCGACATCACGAAGCTCAGCGAGAAGGAACTCGTCTACGCCATCCTGCGCTGGTCCGCGCTCCCCGGCGCCTCGCGCCACCACTGGGGCACCGACATCGACATCTTCGACGAGGCCGCGCGGCCCACGGGTTATGAGATCCAGGAGATCCCGGAGGAGGTGGACCCCGGCGGGATGTTCGGGCCCCTCCACCAGTGGCTCGACGAGCGCATCGCCGGGGGGACGGCCTTCGGGTTCTTCCGCCCTTATGACCGGGATCGCGGCGGCGTGGCCCCGGAGCGCTGGCACATCAGCTACGCGCCCGTCTCCGATCTCCTCCTGCGCCAGCTCACGCCCGGGGTCCTACGCGAGACCATCCGCCAGGCCGACATGCGGCTCAAGGCGGTGGTGCTCGATCAACTGGACGCGATCTACGAGCGGTTCGTCCTCAACATCAACAAGCGCGACGCGTGAGGCTCCGCCCCCGCCAGCAGTGGGGCACGCTCCCGCTCGAGCCCGTCACCTACGGACGCTCCCCGCTGGGCACGCCGCTGGAGGTGTGGCGGCCGCAGGGGCGCTGCCGGATGCTCATCTTCGCCGCCATCCACGGCGAGGAGTCGGAGACGACGCTGGCGCTCTCCCGCGCCCTCAGGCAGCTGTCCGAGCCTTCGTCGCACTGCGCCGTGGTCCTGGCCGCCAATCCCGACGGTCTGCTCCGCGGCACGCGGGGCAACGCCCGCGGCGTGGAGCTGAACCGCAATTTCCCCACGCGCGACTGGCAGCCGGACCCGGTGCCGCACCGGTTCACGCTCGGGGGTCCGCGCGACGTGATGCTGAGCCCAGGGCCGCACGCCGGCTCCGAGCCGGAGGTGCAGGCGCTGCTCGCCCTCATCGCCGACCTCCGGCCCGAGGTCGCGATCGCGCTCCACGCGCCGCTGGCGTGCATCGACGACGCCAACCAGAGCGCGCTGGGCCGCTGGCTCGCCGAGCGGACCGGCCTGCCGTTCGTGACGGACGTGGGCTACCCCACGCCCGGCTCGTTCGGCACGTGGGGCCGCGAGCACGAGCTCCCCGTGATCACCTACGAGTTCCCGCTGGCGGACGCCGACGCGCTGGTGCGCGACCACGTCCCCGTGCTCGTGGAACTCCTCACCCGCACCGACAGATAGGCGCCGATGGCCCTCAACTACATCTGGGTCGGGTTCTTCCTCGTGGCCCTCGTCGTGGGCCTCGTCAAGCTGATCTTCCTCGGCGAGACGGGGATCTTCACGGCCATCGTCACGAGCACCTTCGACACGGCGAAGGTGGCTTTCGAGATCTCCCTCGGCCTGACCGGCGTGCTCACGCTGTGGATGGGGCTGATGAAGGTCGGGCAGGCGGGGGGCGCGATCGACGTCCTGGCGAAGGTCGTGCGGCCGTTCTTCACGCGCATCTTCCCGGGCATCCCGCGCGATCATCCGGCCCACGGCTCGATCGTCATGAACTTCGCGGCCAATATGCTGGGGCTCGACAACGCGGCGACGCCGCTGGGCCTCAAGGCGATGCAGGAGATGCAGGAGCTCAATCCCGAGAAGGACTCGGCCTCGAACGCGCAGATCATGTTCCTGGTCCTCAACACCTCGGGGCTGGTGCTGCTCCCGGTCAGCCTGATGGTGTATCGTGCCCAGCTCGGCGCCGCGAACCCAGCCGACATCTTCATCCCGGTCCTCCTGTCCACCTATACCGCCCTTCTGGTGGGGCTCATCACCTGCTCGCTGATCCAGCGGATCAACCTCCTCGATCCCGTGCTGCTGACGTGGATCGTCGGGTTCACCAGCGCACTCGCGGCCGTCATCTGGTTCTTCTCCCGGCTCCCGCAGGAGCGGGCCCAGCAGGTCTCGACGCTCGTCGCGAACGTGACGCTGTTCGGCATCATCACCGCGTTCATCGCGGCGGCGGCCTGGAAGCGGGTGAACGTCTACGAGGTGTTCATCGAGGGGGCGAAGGAGGGTTTCGGGGTCGTCGTCAAGATCATCCCCTACCTGGTGGCGATGCTGGTGGCGATCGGTGTCTTCCGCGCCTCGGGCGCGATGGATCTGCTGGTGTCGGGCGTGGGCCGCGCCCTGGGGGCGCTGGGGATCAACACCGACTTCGTCCCCGCCCTGCCGGTGGCGTTGATGAAGCCGCTGAGCGGGAGCGGGGCGCGTGGCCTGATGGTGGATACGATGCGGACCTACGGTGCCGACTCGTTCCTGGGCCGGCTATCCTGCGTCTTCCAGGGGGCGACCGACACGACCTTCTACATCCTCGCCCTGTACTTCGGCTCGGTGGGGATCCGGAAGACGCGGCACGCGGTGGCGGCCGGGCTCATCGTCGATCTGGCGGGCGCCGTCACGGCGATCTTTGTCTCGTACCTGTTCTTCCACCGCTGAGCGAATCCGGCACCGACGCTGGCAGCTGCCCTGGAGTCCGACGTGTCGCCATCCCGCGATCTGTGCGGCCCGCGACACGGGGTCCGGAGTCATTCGTGCGAATCGCGAGGCCCCAACGACACGAAGCCCCGCTCTGCGATCGGCTGCAGAGCGGGGCCTCGTGGTTCAGTCCGCGTCACTACGGCAACGACGCGCTAGCGCGTCCCCCCCGTCAGCCCCCGGTTGGCCAGCAGCGGCCCGATCTCGGGGTCCCGCCCCCGGAACTCGCGGTAGATCTGGGCCATGTCCCCCGTCCCCCCGCGCGAGAGGATCATGTCCCGGAAGCGCTGGCCGTTCTCCCGCTTCAGCCCGCCGTGCTCCAGGAACCAGGCGTACGCGTCGGCGTCGATCACCTCCGCCCAGATGTACGTCCAGTAGCCCGCGGAATAGCCGCCGCTCCAGATGTGCGAGAAATAATTCGTGCGGTACCGCGGCGGCACCACCGCCAGGTCCACCCCATAGCGGTGCAGCGCCTGCGTCTCGAACGAGTCCACGTCCGTCGGATGCTCGTCCACCGACAGGGTGTGCCACGCCATGTCGAGCAGCGCCGCCGAGAGATACTCCGTCGTGGCGAAGCCCTGGTCGAAGGTCGTCGTGCGCCGGATCTTGGCCACCAGGGCCGCCGGCATCGGCGCGCCCGTCCGATAGTGCCGGGCGTAGTGCGCGAACACCTCGGGGTCCAGCGCCCAGTGCTCGTTGAACTGCGAGGGGACCTCGGTGAAGTCCCGCGGCATGTTGCCCGCGAGCCGCGGATAGGGCGCCGCGTTGAAGAGGCTGCTCAGCCCGTGGCCGAACTCGTGGAACATCGTGGTCACGTTGTCCCACGTGAGCAGCGCCGGCTGCCCCTCGGCGGGCTTGGTGAAGTTGCAGTTGTTGATGATGACCGGCCGCGTGCCCATCAGCGCGTTGCGGCCCACGAACCCGCTGGACCAGGCGCCGCCGTTCTTGTTGTCGCGCTTGTAGTAGTCGGCGTAGAAGAGGCCCAGCGACGTGTCGGCGTCGAACACCTCGAAGACCCGCACGTCGGGATGGTACACCGGGATGTCGTGCCGCTCGCGGAAGGTCAGGCCGTAGAGCCGCTGCGCCGCGTAGAACAGGCCGTCAGTCAGCACCCGGTTCAGCTCGAAGTACGGCTTGATCTGCTCCTCGTCCAGCGCGTACTGCGCCGCGCGCACCTGCTCCGCGTAGTACTGCCAGTCCCACGGCTGGAGCTGGAAGCCGCCGCGCTGCCGGTCGATCAGCCGCTGCATGTCCGCGGCCTCGCCCCGCGCCTTCGCCGTCGCCGGCGGCACGAGCTGGGTCAGCAGGCGGAGCGCGTTCTCCGGCGTGTGCGCCATCGTCTCGTCGAGGTTGTAGGCGGCGAACGTCGGGAACCCGAGGATCCGCGCGCGCTCCGGCCGCAGCTGGGCGAGCCGCAGGGCGGGGAGGCTGGCGAGAAGGCCCTCCGGCTGCTCGCCGGCGCCATCGACAACCACGTCTGGCGACAGGATCAGTGCATCGACCTCATCCCCTCGGAGATGACGGCCTCGCCCATGGCACGGCTGCTCTCGATCATGGACCCCTCGTTCCGCTACGCCGAACACAAGAAGACCGAGGCCTTCTACGACCTCGAGGTCTTCTACTATCAGGGCACCGGCTTCATCCACGAGGTCGAACGCCTGCTCGCCAACGAACTGCGCGCCTACCTGGGCTGCCCCGAGGTCGAGACCCGCGTCATCAGCGGCCAGATGGCCAACACGGCTGTGTTCAGCGCCCTCGTCGACTACCTCAACCGCGCCGACCGCAAGGCCGAGCCGCGGCGCATCCGCAAGGTGGTCAACAACCACATCGGCAAGGGCGGGCACCTGAGCGCCCAGCCCATGGGCGCGCTGCGCGACTACGTGGCCCGCGACCCGCGCACGGAGATGCCAGCCGTGGTGGACATCCCTGTGCTGGCTGAGAACCCGTACAAGGCCGACGTGCCGGCGCTTCTCGACCTGCTCGAGAAGGAGCGCCCGGAGCTCATCATCCTCGGCAAGAGCATGGTGCTGCATCCGGAGCCGGTGTACGAGGTGCGCACGTTCGTCGACGAAGCCGGAATCGACGCCGTGATCATGTACGACATGGCGCACGTGCTCGGCCTCGTCGGCCCCCATTTCCAAGAGCCGTTCGTGGAGGGCGCCGACCTCGTCACAGGCTCCACGCACAAGACCTTCTTCGGCACGCAGCGCGGCATCATCGGCGGCAGGTGGCAAGAGCCTGAGGAGAAGTGGGAGCTCTGGGAGGCCATCGAGCGGCGCGCCTTCCCCGGCTCGGTGAGCAACCACCACCTGGGAACGCTCCTCGGCCTGCTCATGGCGGCCTACGAGATGAGCCACTTCAAGGGCGCGTACCAGGAGGCCGTCATCGGCAACGCCAAAGCCTTCGCCGTCGCGCTCAAAGAGGCC